>Ga0316190_10001255_pt1 | contig 18272 bp, 20 predicted proteins | sample Eddworburrow2_MG_FD_204929 | JGI IMG/M metagenome (GOLD analysis project Ga0316190, IMG submission 204929) | Coastal sediment microbial communities from Maine, United States - Eddy worm burrow 2 | ecosystem: Environmental > Aquatic > Marine > Coastal > Sediment | place: USA: Maine | collected... | reverse complement strand
GTAGTGGCACTTATCACCTTACCTCTTCCGGGCAGACCTCCTGGTATGGTTTTGCCAGGGCCTTGCTGGAGTGTGATCCAAACAAGAGTGAGCAGGTGTTAAAGCAGCTAAAGGCGATTACCAGCGCGGATTATCCCACCCCGGCGGCGCGACCAAAATATTCGGTGCTGGATGTCAGTAAATTGCAAAAACAATTCAATTTGAAGATGCCGGCATGGGACGAAAGTTTACGGCTGGCTATGGGGTAGTGGTTGGTGGTTTTAAATCCCCCCCTAACCCCCCTTTTACAAAGGGGGAAAGTTATAAATCAGGTTGCTTAAGAACTGAAATTTCTCCTCTCATAAAATGGAGAGGCTTAAACGCTCTAGCCTAAGCCCCGGATTCCCCCCCCCTTTGTAAAAGGGGGTTAGGGGGAATTTGGGATGTATAGTGTTTTCTGTCGCTATGAATTCTAAGGGGTTGTTGAGATGCAAAAGGCGTGGATCAAACTGTTTAGACCATTATTCGCCGTCCTGATTTCCTTCGGGCTGAATATTCAACTTTCATCGGCGGCTGATTATTCCGACATCATCGCCAGGGTAAAACCCAGCGTGGTTGCTTTGGGCAATTACCAGCCTCTACAACAACCGGCGATTCGATTTGTCGGTACTGCTTTTGTGGTTGCTGACGGCAGGCACATTATCACCAACGCCCATAATATCCCTGAGTTGCTTGATCCGGATAAAAACGAAAGCCTGGTGGTGGTTGTGCCTGGCGAAGATCGAAAAAGGATTCGTATCGCCACGGTTATTAAACAGGATAAACAGCACGATGTGGCTCTGCTCAGGTTCTCGGATTCTGCCTTAACGCCCTTGTCTTTGGGTAATGGTTCCGTTGTTAAGGAAGGCCAGGAATATCTGATGAGCGGTTTTCCGATTGGCTCGGCGCTGGGGTATCACGTTGTTACTCACAAGGCCATGGTGTCGGCCATTACCCCGGCGGTGCAGCCGGTTAATAACAGCAGACAACTCAATCCACGGCTGATTAAACGGATGATGACTGGTTTTGATGTATTCCAGTTGGATGCCATTGCCTACCCAGGCAATAGTGGCAGCCCAGTCTACGATATTGAAACGGGTGAGGTGATCGGTGTTCTGAACAGTGTCTTTGTAAAGGACACCAAGGAGAGCATACTCGAGAATCCAAGCGGCATTTCCTATGCCATTCCAGTGTTTTATGCGCAAGAATTACTGCGTCAGGCAGGGTTGATCAGTAAATAATAATGCTCTTCTGCTAGAATCGATTTGACCTAGTGGGTAGAGGTTGATATAAAAAGTTGGTCTTTGTTGAAAGACCTTGGGGAGAATAGACCTAGTTCAGCTAGGGGGGAGTGAATATGAAGTTAGTAACACGCAAGATACGTTTGTTGATTGCAGCAGTAGCGTTGGGAGGCTTTACTGCTGGGACACAGGCAGCACCGATTGGTGATGCAGTTGCTGGTGAAGGAAAGGCTGGTCTGTGTGGTGGTTGTCATGGTTTTGATGGCAACAGTGAGGATGCCACTTATCCTCGTTTGGCCGGTCAGTATGCTGGTTACATCGTCAAACAGGTAAAGGATTTCCAGAAAGGTCATCGTGCCAATAATGACACCATGGCGGGTATGGCGGCGATGGTGGGTTCCGATGAGGATGCCAAGGATATCGGTGCTTTCTTTGCGACTCAGAAGATCAAGGGTGCTTTAACAAAAGCAGACAAGAAGGTGGCTGCTGCCGGCGAAAAGCTTTTTCGTGAGGGGAATGTCAAGTCAGGTGTATACGGTTGTATCAACTGTCATGGCGAAAAGGGCATGGGCAAGTCAGCTAAGGTTTCAACCTTTCCTGTTATCGGTGGGCAGCATCGTGATTATCTGGTCAAACAGTTGACTGAATTTCGTGATGGCGCTCGAGCCAATGATCCGGCTGGTATGATGGTTGGTGTTGCTAAAAATCTAACTGACGAAGAGATTGCGGCGGTTGCTGAGTATCTATCAGCACAGCTATAAGATTTAAATAAGTTAGATTTAAAAAACGGACTTCGGTCCGTTTTTTTATGCCTGCTATTTATCTTTGTGGAAACTGATCAGGTGATCGGCATTGATGCGGACGCCGACGCGAGTACCGATGGGGTGATCGTCATGGCTGGGGAACAGCGACAGGACCTGGTTGCCAGTTGGCAGCTTTAATGTGTAAAGCACGGTGGCGCCCTTAAAGGCCTTGTTTGTGATCTCGGCAGTGAGCTTACTGTTTGGGTCGGGGACAATGTCATCGGGGCGCAGCAGCACCTCTACAGCCGTGCCGGTCGGCCATGGATAGGCGCGGTCACCCTGGATGACACCGACTTCGGTTTCGACTGCATTGGGCGATATCAGGCGACCGTCAAGGAATACCCCTTGGCCGATGAAATCGGCAACAAAACGGTTGGCTGGTTCGTGGTAGAGATTGAACGGCGTGTCCCACTGCAGGATACAACCATCTTTCATAATGCCGACCATATCGCCGAGGGCAAAGGCCTCGTGCTGGTCATGGGTCACCAGAATGGCGGCGATGCCCTGTTGTTTGAGGATTTCTCGTACTTCCAGGCCAAGTCGTTCACGCAGTTCTACATCCAGATTTGAAAACGGCTCATCCATCAGGATTAGGTCGGGCTTGGCCGCCAGGGCGCGGGCCAAAGCAATGCGTTGTTGCTGGCCGCCGGAAAGCTCATGTGGATAGCGATCGGCATAACCAGCCAGACCAACGGTTTCTAACAGCTGTTCGGCCACCTGACGTTTTTCTGCTTTTGACTGACCCTTCAGGGCAAAGCTGATGTTGCTGGCTACATCCAAATGGGGGAACAGGGCGTAGTCCTGAAACACCATGCCCAGGCCGCGTTTTTCCGGCGCCAGGGTAAAGCCGGCTTTGGATATTGTTTTGCCGTGTTTGTGTATTTCACCGCTATAAAGCGGTTCAAAGCCGGCAATACTGCGCAGGACGGTTGTTTTGCCACAACCACTCTGGCCCAACAGGCAGACCATCGAACCGGGTTTGAGATGAAATGACAGGTCCTTAACAACGGCATTATCGTCGTAACGACATTCGATGTTGTTAAGGCTGAGTAAGGCTTCCATAAAACTGCTTCGATTTAGTTGCGGGTCAGCAGGAATTCAAGCAAGGCCTTTTGCGAATGAAGGCGGTTACCGGCTTCATCCCAGACCACGCTCTGAGGTCCTTCCAACACCTCTTCACTGACTTCTTCGTCGCGATGGGCTGGTAGGCAGTGCATGAACAGGGCATCAGCTTTGGCCAGCTGCATCAGCTCACTGTTGACCTGGTAATCGGCAAAGGCCTTGATGCGTTTGTTGCTCTCTTCTTCCTGGCCCATGCTGGCCCAGACATCAGTGACGATCAGATCGGCGTCCTGGCAGGCCTCGGCTGGGCTGGCTGCCAGCCAGGCATGCTCGCCTGCGGCACTGAGCAGCTCGTTGTCAGGCAGATAGCCTTCAGGTGCGGCGATGGCCAGTTTGAAATCGAATTGACGCGCAGCATCGATGTAGGAGTGGCACATGTTGTTGCCGTCACCAATCCAGACCACCTTTTTGCCCTTGATATCACCACGATGTTCAAAATAGGTCTGCATGTCGGCCAGCAGCTGACAGGGGTGTTGCAGGTCGGTGAGGGCGTTGATCACCGGCACCTGGGAATAGGCGGCGAACTCTTCGATCTTTTCATGTTCGAAGGTACGAATCATGAAAATGTCGACCATGCGCGATAACACCCGGGCGCTGTCCTTGATCGGCTCGCCGCGGCCCAGCTGGGTATCGCGCGGTGATAGAAATATCGCATGACCACCACACTGGGCCATGGCTGTCTCAAAGGCAACACGAGTGCGGGTCGAGGATTTCTCGAACACCATGCCCAGCACCTTGTTCTTCAAAGGTTCAAATACCACGCCGGAGCGCTGGATCTTTTTCAGTTCAATGGCGCGTTGAATCAGCTGCTGTAATTCTGCAGGGCTGAAATCCATTAGGGTCAGAAAGTGACGAGCGGCCATGGCTACATCCTTTATTTAGTTATTTGTTTTATCAGGGCGGCAATAGTATCGACGATCTGGTCGATCTCATTCGTGCCAATGACTAATGGTGGCAACAGGCGGATGACATTGCCTGCGGTGACATTGATCAGCAATCCCATCTCCAGTGCTTGCTGTACCAGCTCAGTGCAGGGCTGTTTTAGTTCGATGCCTATCATCAGGCCCTGGCCGCGAACATCGCTGACCATCTCTATATCCTTTAGGGCGTTTTTCAGCCCCTGAACCAGGCGCTCGCCTTTGATCATGGCGTTGGCGGCCAGGTCATTGGCTTCCATTTCAGCGATCACCGCCAGCCCAGCGGCACAGGCCAGTGGATTACCACCAAAGGTGGATCCGTGTGTACCAGGTTGCAATACATCAGCGGCCTTGCCGCGTGCCAGACAGGCACCAATCGGCATGCCATTGCCCAGCGCCTTGGCTGAGGTCATCACGTCTGGTATTGAGTTGCTGTGCTGGTAGGCAAACCATTTGCCAGTGCGGCAGACGCCGGTCTGGATCTCGTCCAGCATCATCAGCCAGTCGTGTTGGTCGCAGAGGGCACGGATCTTGTCCAGATAGTCTGCTGCCGGAATGCGAATGCCGCCTTCGCCTTGTATGGGTTCAACCAGCACGGCAACGATGTTTTTGTTTTGTGCGGCGACTTTTTCGATAGCTTTGATATCGTCAAACGGTACCCGTACAAAACCGTCTACCAGCGGCTCAAAACCGGCATGGGCATTTTTGTTGCCAGTGGCGGTAAGGGTGGCCATGGTGCGGCCGTGAAAGCTGGTTTCGGCGACAATGATGGTGGGCAGATCTATGCCTTTATTGTGACCATAGAGACGTGCCAGCTTGATCGCCGCTTCATTGGCCTCGGCGCCGGAATTGCTGAAAAAGACCTTGTCCATATTGGCAATGCGACATAATTCATCACCGAGACGGGCCTGATTGCTGATGCCGTAAAGATTAGAGGTGTGCAGCAGTTGGCGTGACTGGTTGCAGATGGTATCGGCTACCCTGGTATTGGCGTGACCAAGACTACAGACCGCAATACCGCTAAGGGCATCGAGATACTGCTTGCCGTCTGTATCCCACAACCAGACACCGTCACCCCGTTCAAAGGTAACCGGCAACCGCTTGTAGGTAGACATGAGTGAATCTGACATTTGTGTATCCTCAACCCAAAAAACCAGGATAAGTACTTTTACGTGTTTCTGAAAAGCCCAGAAAATTTCTAAAGGTACTAAAAACAAAAAACAGCCCGGTGGGCTGCTGCAAGAGGGTAATACTACTGTGATTTTATTGGTCAGGCAATAATTGGGGGCTAATTCCCCCTCCCTTGATGGGAGGGGGCTAGGGGGAGGGTGAACACCTTAAATACGGTACTTAAGTCAACCATTTCACCCCCTCCCCAACCCTCCCCTTTATGCCCTTTGGGGGCTTTAAGGGGCAGGGAGTTGAAAGTTAGCCGCCGAAGTTGCTGGCGACGAAGTCCCAGTTGACCAGTTGGTCGAGGAAGGTTTCGACGAACTTGGGCCGCAGGTTGCGGTAATCGATGTAATAGGCGTGTTCCCAAACGTCAACGCACAGCAGGGCTGTGTCGCCAGTGGTCAGCGGTGTGCCGGCAGCGCCCATGTTGACAATGTCGACTGAGCCATCGGCCTTTTTCACCAGCCAGGTCCAGCCAGAACCGAAGTTGCCTACGGCTGAGGCCTGGAAGGCCTTTTTGAATTCATCCAGCGAGCCCCACTTGGTGTTGATGGCATCAGCCAGGGCACCGCCTGGAGCGCCGCCACCGCCAGGCTTCATGCAGTTCCAGAAGAAAGTGTGATTCCAGATCTGGGCGGCGTTGTTGTAGATGCCGGCGCTGGCCTTTTTGATGATCTCTTCCAGTGCCATATTCTCAAACTCTGTGCCAGGGATCAGATTGTTGAGATTGGTGACGTAGGCGTTGTGGTGCTTGCTGTAGTGATAATCAAAGGTCTCGGCCGACATGTGCGGCTCCAGGGCGTTTTTGGCGTAGGGTAGTTCGGGCAGTTGATGTGCCATTTTGTCTCTCCTTTAATAACATACTGAAATAGTCTGGAATATAGACCTAGTCTAAGTAAGTCCGTTTTTATTTGCAAGCTCTTAGACAATAGTATGAAAGTTAGCCTGTTTGAAACTGTTTGTTACCATTGTCGTTATGGATGCCATTCAACTATCAGTTTTTTCCAGTCGTATCGCCGCTGTCTGTGATGAGATGGGGGCGATGCTGCGCTGTGCCGCGCTGTCACCCAATATAAAAGACAGGCTCGATTTCTCCTGTGCCGTGTTCGACGCTGAAGGCCAGCTTTGCGCTCAGGCGGCCCATATTCCGGTGCACCTGGGCAGTATGGCCTATGCCATGGCTGGCATCGTCGGCCAGCTGGAGTGGCGTCATGGCGACATGGTGATCGTCAATGATCCTTTCCTTGGCGGCACCCATCTGCCTGATATAACCCTGATTGCGCCTTTATTTGTTGATGGACAACTGGTGGCCTTTGTTACCAACCGCGCTCATCACGCCGATATTGGTGCCAGCACACCGGGTTCTATGCCGATTTCAAAACGGTTGGATGAGGAGGGCTTGATCATTCCGCCTTCTTATTTGATTCGGATGGGGGCGCTGGATGAAGATTTCCTCAACTCCATTGTCTCGGCCACTGGTAATGCGCAGCAGAGTCGCGGGGACTTTTCGGCCCAGATTAGTGCCAATCGGGCCGGGGTGCAGCGTTTGATGAGTTTGATAGATGGCATGGGGCTGAGCCTATTCAGGCAATCACTGGTTTTGTTGAACGACTATGCCGAGCGTCTGGCTACCACTGCACTGCAACAGATTCCAGATGGTGAATACCGTTTCAGCGATCTGATGGACGATGACGGCATGGGTAATCGGGATATCCCGATTCAGGCCTGCGTGAAGGTCGATAATGGTTTTATCAGTGTGGATTTCGACGGCACAGCTAAGCAGGTAAAGGGCAATATCAATTGTCCGTTGTCGGTGGCGGCGGCAGCGGTGTACTACGTCTTCCGTTGTCTGATGCCGACACAGACGCCAGCTTGTGCCGGCAGTTTTCGTCGTATTCAGCTGAGTGCGCCAGAAGGCAGCCTGGTTAATGCCAAGCGCCCGGCAGCGGTAGCGGCTGGCAATGTCGAAACCAGCACTCGCATTGTCGACGTCATCATGGGCGCCCTGGCCCAGGCCATTCCTGATCTAATCCCGGCCGCCAGTCATGGCAGCATGAATAACGTGGCTATGGGTGCGCGTGGTGCTGGTCAGAACTGGGATTATTACGAAACCCTCGGCGGTGGCATGGGGGCGGGGCCGCAGAGCGCCGGCCTGAGCGCCTTGCAGACCCATATGACTAATACCCTTAACACGCCGGTGGAAAGTCTGGAGATGCATTACCCGCTGCGGATTCAGCGTTATCAGATCCGCTCTGGTTCAGGTGGTGAGGGTAAACACAAGGGTGGCGACGGACTGATACGTGAGTATGAATTTCTAGCACCAACCACGGTCACGCTGTTGACCGAACGGCGCCAGCATCAGCCCTGGGGTTTGGCGGGCGGCCAGCCAGGCACGGTCGGGCAGAACTGTCTCGATGGTGAGGCTCAGCCAGCTAAAATCAGTTTTAGCGCTCAGCCGGGGCAGCGCCTGATTGTCTCGACTCCAGGCGGTGGTGGTTGGGGACGGTGTGAAGTCGACGAATAAGCCTTATACTATATAAGTGTTTGAGAGTTCTTTATTTCCGAGTAAAATACTTGGTTTTTAGCGTCCAAGAAGATTTGAGGAGTAGTTATGGACATTATGGAAACAATTAAACAGCAGGTAGAAGGTGCGCCAGTTGTTTTGTATATGAAGGGGACGCCGCAGTTTCCTATGTGTGGTTTTTCTGCCCGTGTGGTTCAAGCGCTGAAACAGGTTGGGGCTCAATACGATTCCTATAATGTTCTGGAGCAGCCTGAGATCCGCGCCAATCTGCCAAAATATGCTGACTGGCCAACCTTTCCCCAGCTTTATATTCAAGGTGAGTTGGTGGGTGGTTGCGATATCGTTATGGCGATGTATGAAAATGGTGAGCTTGAGAGTATGACCAAGGCTGCATTGGCTGGCTGATTTCAAAATCGATAGTTGTTCTAAAAAGCCGCTCTTTAAAGAGCGGCTTTTTGCGTTTTGGGCTGAAGCTTTTTTAAGTTTGGTTTTAGTTTAGAGGGTTATGCTTACTCTACTTTTGATATTTCAAGCAGGGGAGCCGTCCTATGAAAACTCAATATCTGGCAGCCTTAATGACAGGAGCTTTGTTTTTGGGTTTTACATCACTGTCCCAGGCCGATAGTCATAGCGGTGGTAAATACGCTGTCGCGCCTGTGACCAATCAGCAGTATCAGGATGACTGTGGTGCCTGCCATTTTGCCTATCAGCCAGGTTTGTTGCCGGCCAGCTCCTGGCGTAAGCTTATGGATAATCTGGCCGATCATTTTGGTGAGAACGCTGAACTTGATGCGGTCAATAAACAGTCCTTGTTGGCGTATCTCGAGAAAAACAGTGCCGATAACAGCAGTGCCTATTTGTCGCGTAAGGTCATGCGTTCTTTGCCAAGGAAGAGGACGGTTATGAAAATCAGTAAACTAGGTTTTATCGCCCATGAACATGATGAAATTCCGCGTCGTGCTTTTAAAGGTGACTTGCAGGGCCTGAGCAATTGTAACGCCTGTCATCAGCGTGCCGCGGATGGTTCATACAATGAAAATGAAATCAAAATTCCAGGTTATGGACGCTGGGATGATTAAACAATGAAAAAATATTGCCTGCTTCTGCTGGTTTTGTTGTTGCCTGCCATGGCCGTTGCTGATACGGACGATCACGACAAGGCAAAGCGCCTCAGGGATGCCGGTGAGATCATTTCATTGGATACGATTTTGCTTGATGTGAGGTCGCGTCATGTTGGCCGGATACTTGAAATTGAGCTTGAGCGTAAACGCGGTCGCTATGTCTACGAGATTGAAATAGTCGATGATGCTGGCAAGGTGCATGAATATTTTTATGACGCCAGGGATGGCCGGTTGTTGTGGGAAGAAACGGATGAGAGCGAGACAGAAAAATGAGATTGCTATTGGTTGAGGATGATGTCGATTTGGGTCAACAACTCAAACAAGACTTAGCACGATCCGGTTTTGCTGTTGATCTGGTTGATAATGGTGTTGATGCCGAATTTATGGGTGATGAAGAGGCCTATGATCTGGTGGTGCTCGATCTTGGTCTGCCACAGCGTCCTGGTTTGGAGGTGTTGCAGAACTGGCGTGGGCGGAATAACAAGGTGCCAGTTGTGATTTTGACAGCTCGTGATGCCTGGCACGAAAAGGTCGATGGTTTTAAGGCCGGTGCTGATGATTATCTGGCCAAGCCCTTCCATACTGAAGAGTTGTTGATGCGTATCCAGGCAGTAATTCGCCGTAATAAAGATCAGACAGGTGGAGAAGAGCTGAAGGTAGCGCAGTTATCGCTGGATGAAGAGCGGCAGACAGTTACCACGGTTGCTGGTGATGTATTTGAACTGACCGGTACTGAGTTCAGGTTGTTACGTTATTTTATGCTTCATCCGGGGCGCATTCTGTCGAAGTCGGTGTTGACCGAACATGTCTATGATTATGATTCTGACAAGGACAGTAATGTCATCGAGGTTTATATCAATCGCTTGCGTCATAAATTGGGTAAGGAGTTGATTCAGACTAAACGTGGCCAGGGTTATATTTTTAGAGGCGATGAGGCTTGAGATCACTGCTTGCCCGTCTTAGTCTGGGTTTAGGCTTAAGTCTGATTTTGTTGTTTGTGTTGCAGTGGTGGGTGGTGAATGGTGCCGCCAAGTCGCTGACTGAAAGTTATGTTGTCTCTCGGCTTGAGCACGATGCCGATAGCATCCTCGCCATTATTAACTTTTCTGCTGAGGGAAAGATTGAGTTCGATGCCAATCGTTACGACCCTATCTATCGCATGCCCTTTTCCGGTCATTATTATTTGTTGCAAAGTGGTGGGCAGTTACAGCGTTCCCGTTCTTTGTGGGACCAGGAGTTTCCTGCGTATGTAATGACCGATGAGCCGCAATACTTACCAGGACCTGAGTCGCAGCAGCTATTGGTGGTTGTGCGCGAATACACTAAGCAGGGAAACAGCCTTAGGGTCGTTGTTGCTGAAAACATGAATCCTTTGCGGCAGCAATTGACGGCGTTTGAGCAGCGCTACGCCCTGATTAGTTTGCTGGTGATGGTGTTGGTGATGCTGCTGCAAGCGGGTATAGCCAAGCGTGGATTGCGACCACTGGGTCTGGTGATTCATGATATGAAACGCCTGGAAGCGGGTGATGTCTCGGTGCTGCGTGAAGATGTGCCTAACGAGGTTCAACCGCTGGTAAAAGAATTTAATCACTTGTTGCAGCTAATGCGGCAACGGTTGGAGCGTTCGCGTTCGGCGCTGGGTAATTTGGCCCATGCCTTGAAGACACCGCTGACGGTGATGGTACAGCTGGAAGGCAGTGAGGCCTTACAACAGCAGCCGCAGTTACAAAGACAGTTTAGAGATCAGACAACGCAGATCCGACAAATTATTGAGCGACAGCTTAAGCGCGCCCGCCTGGCCGGTGTTTCAACCCCAGGGCTGAATTTTGAAGCGGCTAAAGAGCTGGACGGTCTGGCTCAGATTCTTCGGCAGATGTATGCCGATAGGGGCTTGTCGATTGAACTGGATATTCCGGCCAATAAATCTTTTGCCGGTGATCGGGAAGATATGATGGAGCTGTTCGGCAATCTGTTGGATAACGCCTGCAAGTGGGCCGGGCGGCGTGTCTTGTTGACGGTCTACGACACGCCGGGGTTGGTGGTGTCGGTTGAGGATGATGGCCCCGGCTGCGCCCCTGAGTTGAGGCAGCAACTTGATCAGCGCGGTCAACGCCTCGATGAGAATACCGTTGGTCATGGGCTTGGCCTGGCGATCGTACGTGACATCGTTGAGCACTATCAGGGCAGAATGGTGTTTGGTCAGTCTGATCAGCTAGGTGGTTTCAGGGTTGATGTGACTCTGCCTGGGCGTGGTCTGTAAAGGGACTAGAACGGTTGTAGTTTATGCCAGGTGTTGACGATTTTACAGAACAGGTCAGCGGTCTTTTCGGCGTCATAAATGGCTGAGTGGGCCTGTTCGTTGTCCCAGTCGATATCGGCTGATTGAACCGCCCGGGCCAGCACGGTCTGGCCATAGGCCAGTGCTGACAGTGTGACAGTGTCAAAGGTGCTGAAGTCATGAAATGGGTTTTTAACTTTGGTGCGTTTTGCGGCTGCTCTAATGAAACCCAGATCAAACAGCGGGTTGTGGGCGACCATAATGGCACGGTTACAGTCGTTGCCTTTTATCTCCTGACGAATCGCGTCAAAAATCAATTCCAGCGCCGGTTTTTCTTCCAGCGCCTCTCGGAAAGGGTGGTACGGATCTATGCCGGTGAAGGCGAGTGACGCCTGTTCCAGGTTGGCGCCCGGAAACGGTGCAACATGGCAGGCGTGGGTCTTGCCACGGTAGAGATTGCCCTCTTCATCCATGTGCACAATGACTGCGGCAATTTCCAGCAGGGCATCGGTGTCGGCGTTGAAACCGGCGGTCTCGACATCAACCACGATGGGCAGGAAGCCGCGGAAACGATCAGCGATTCTAGGGGGGGATGCTTGCATCTTTAAGCTCTGCTTTTGATTGTCTGGGCACGGCTAAAAATGCACTTTTTTCGCGATAGCTGTGTCAGCTTCGTGCTCGAATCCTCATGTATTACACATACATTGCGGTTCTGTGCGCGATGCTTTTTTGCTCTCACAAAAAAAATACTATTTTTAGCTGTGCCCATATGGTTATGCGTCTTGTGTTTCACTGCTATCGACGAGTTGCCAGTTCAACTCACCGCCAGCCCGTAAGGGCACAACGACATCGTTACCAAAGGCAAACTCTTTTGGTACGGCCCATTGTCGACGTGCCAGCGACAGTGTCTGTTGATTCACCGGCAGGCCGTAAAACTGTGGCCCGAAACGGCCGGCAAAACCATCCAGCTTGCCCAGGGCGCCGACTGACTCAAAGGCCTCGGCATAGAGTTCAATGGCGGCAAATGCGCTGTAGGCGCCGGCGCAGCCACAGCTGCTTTCTTTGGCGCCCTTGGCGTGGGGGGCGCTGTCAGTGCCGAGAAAAAATTTGGGATTGCCGCTGGTGGCGACTTCCAACAAGGCCTGGCGGTGTTCTTCACGCTTTAGTATGGGCAGACAGTAATGATGTGGACGAATGCCACCCACCAGCATGTCGTTGCGATTCAGCAGCAGGTGATGAGGAGTGATGGTGGCGGCAATGTTTTCTGATGAGTAGAGGACAAAATCGGCGGCGTCTTTGGTAGTGATGTGTTCAAACACAATCCGCAGATTGGGGAAGCGTTCAGTTAACGGTTGCAGTTTTTGCTCAATAAAAACCTTTTCCCGGTCGAAGATATCAATGTGGGCGTCGGTAACTTCGCCGTGTACTAGCAGAGGCAGGTCAAGCTCTTCCATGGCGGTCAGGGCTGCGTAGACATTTTCTAGATTGGTTACACCAGAATCAGAGTTGGTGGTGGCGCCGGCCGGATAGAGCTTGACCCCGTGGACAAAGCCGCTGGCCTTGGCCTTACGGATCTCATCAGCTGTGGTGCTATCTGTTAGGTACAGGGTCATTAGCGGCTCGAAATTACTGCCTGCCGGCCTGGCATCGAGTATGCGCTGGCGATAGGCCAGGGCTGCGTCGGTAGTTGTGATTGGTGGTGCCAGATTGGGCATGACGATAGCGCGGCCAAATTGGGCGGCGGCGTGAGCGACTGTCGTTGCCAGGGCGGCACCATCGCGTAGATGAATGTGCCAGTCGTCTGGGCGGGTAATGGTTAGGTGATCCACTGATTACTCCCTGCTGGGTGGTTTGGCACACATTATGCCATTTTTGTGCCTGTTCTCGACGCTCAGTTTTTATATTGATACAATGCCCCTTGAAATGACGCGGGTATAGGCTGGTATTTGGCGGTAACAAGACTGAGTCTGAGTGGCGACCAGTGGTGGTCTGAGTTGAGGAGAACATAATGATGTTAAGAGGTTTATTTTTTTCCTTTCTGGTTGCTGGCCTGGTCATGCCGGCCTATGCTCAGAAGTGTGATGCCTCCAAGTCGGCGACAGCCCCGTTTAGTCAATTTAGTGATACGGCCGCTGCCACGATAACCGATAAAAAGAATAAAAATACCTGGCTCAGATGTCCTGTTGGCATGAGCTGGGATGGTAGTTCATGTACCGGTATCAGTCTCAAATACACCTGGAGTGAGGCTGTGGTTGAGGTGGAGGAGTTGAATCAAAAAAAGCTGGCCGGACGTAATGACTGGCGTCTACCTACGGTTGATGAACTCGCCACTGTGGTTGAAAAACGTTGTTTCAAACCGGCTATTGATCTAAAGGCCTTTCCTTATTCTCCTGAGTCCGGGTTTTGGACCGATACGGCTGTAGACGGTGTTCAGCCAAGGGCTTGGGTGGTTCACTTTCTCAATGGTAACCCGTATGTTGCCAATAAGAATCAGACCTGGCGCCTGCGTTTGATTGCCGGAAAGTAGTCGGCGTAGAGGCAGTTACTCGATACATCGTTTGACGCGGTTCATTGTTGGGCTAAAATGCCCGAGCTTGTGTCGTTGGCTTGGTTGGTACCATGTCTGGCGTTTGTCGAATAAATTTGGAAAGGTGGGGTTTATGTTGAGAGGTTTGCTTGTTTCTTTACTGCTTGGAACATTGGCGTTGCCAGCGCTGGCGCAAAAATGTGATGTTTCCAAGCCTGCTACCGCGCCCTTGAGTCAGTTTAAGTTCGACGATAAAGGCACTGTCACGGATGCCGGGAACAAGCTTGTCTGGCTGCGCTGTGCTCTGGGAATGAGCTGGAATGGCTCAAGCTGTGAAGGCCAGACCCTCAGCTATGACTGGAATGAAGCGCAGGAAGCTGTTCGCGAATTAAATACCAAAAAGGTGGCTGGTCGTAGTGACTGGCGTCTGCCCAAGCTTTCTGAGCTACAGAGCATTGTCGAAAAACAGTGTTTCAAACCGGCGATCAATCTGGATGCCTTTCCCTTCACCCCTGAATCTGGTTTTTGGAGCAGTACCGAATCAGCGGGCGTTAACCCGCGGGCGATGATGGTGTTGTTTCTTCATGGCCAGGAATATGTTGCCAACAAGAATCAGAATTGGCGGATCAGGCCGGTGGCTGACAAATAGCCTAACGAACGAGAGTTAATGCAACGCCGGGTTATTTACCCGGCGTTTGCGTTTTAGGACTGTTAAAATGCGCCATGTTTAAAATTAATGCGGAGTAGGGCGGTGCGAATAGCCTTGGGTGTGGAATATGATGGCAGTGCATTTTGTGGCTGGCAGTTTCAGGATCATTCACCATCGGTACAGGAAGCGGTGGAAAAGGCACTTTCGTGTGTGGCTAATGAGCCAGTACGAGTTATCTGTGCCGGACGTACCGATACCGGCGTGCATGCCTCTGAGCAGGTGATTCATTTCGATACCGAGGTGGAACGTTCGCTGCGTTCCTGGGTGTATGGTGCTAACGCCAACCTGCCCGATGAGGTGGTGATTCTCTGGGCGACGCCGATTAGTGCTGAATTCCACGCCCGTTTCAGCGCCGTTCGCCGTCGTTATCGTTACGTCATTTACAATCGCAATGTCAGACCCACCTTTCTGGCTGGGCGTACTACCTGGGATTATCGTGGCTTAGATGAAGTGCGGATGGCTGAAGCGGCGCAATGTCTGGTGGGTGAACATGATTTTTCCTCCTACCGTGCCGTGGGTTGTCAGGCCAAGAGTCCGGTTCGCAGCGTTCATCAGATTGAGGTGACACGTAAAAATGAGCTGATCTTTATTGATATCGAGGCCAATGCCTTTTTACATCACATGGTGCGCAATATTGCCGGGGTGTTGATGGCGATTGGCGCGGGGCAGCGGCCGGTGGAGTGGGCTAAACAAGTATTGGAATATCGGGATCGCACCCTGGGGGGGATTACTGCATCGCCATCAGGCTTGTATTTGACTCAGGTGAGTTATCCTCCAGAGTTTGAGTTGCCCCAGGCCAGCCAGAGTTCTGCTATTTGGTAGGTTTTTATAAAGTCCCTACAAAGTGTGTAAATATTTCTTGCAAATCCTAATTACACGTATATTATGTACACCTATAGATTGTGTGTGTATTAAGGGTTTGCGCTAAAGGGTCTCTGTCCTTCTTCCCTCCCCCCCCTCCCCTCCTAGAAGAGGGCGGGGATCCTTGCAAAAAAATGGGCCGCCCCGGAAGGGCGGCCTTTTTTATTTTCGGCTGATACCCGGCTAACAAAAGCATCAAAACAATACTAGAATGAACTTGTGGGAACGCGTTTTTGAGGCAGTCTTTCTGCAACAGGAGAAGTGCGATGAGTGATGTTAATGAGCCAGAAGAAGAACTTGTTCAGTGCGACGTATGCTTAAAAGAAATCCCAGTATCAGAGGCCAGGAATGCGGAGGCAAGTGATTATGTGGCCCATTTCTGCGGCTTGAACTGCTATGAAAAGTGGGTAAACAAAGCCGCGCAGGATCCGACAAACGATTAGACATACAGTTACCCAGATTTAAATTTACGGAATAATACCTGCGGGTATTGATTCTATCTCTGATCTGAATCAGATCTGACCGGAGAGGGCAGCCTAAGCCTTCGAATTCTGGTAATATTCCCCTTTTTTTGCGGATCATCCTTATGCGCACGCGGATTAAAATCTGTGGCATCACTCGGCCGGAAGACGGTATTGAGGCCGCCCGATTGGGGGCGGATGCGATTGGTCTGGTGTTTTATAACAAGAGCCCAAGGGCGGTGACGCCAAAACAAGCCGCTGAGATTGCAGCAGCCTTGCCGCCATTTGTGAGTATCGTTGGTCTGTTTGTCGATCCCGACCCGGTCAATGTCGAGCTGGTGTTGGCTCAAGTGTCGCTGGATTTGATCCAGTTTCATGGCAACGAGACACCAGAATTTTGCGCCAGCTTTGGCCGGCCTTATCTGAAAGCGGTTCGTATGCGCGATGGCGTGGATCTGGCGGCTGAGCGTCAGCGTTATGGTGATGCTCGTGGTCTGTTGCTGGATACTTATCAGTCAGGCACGCCGGGCGGCACGGGTGAGGTATTTGAGTGGGACAGGGTGCCCGATGATTTAGCTGCGTCGATTGTGCTGGCCGGAGGTTTGACCCCGGACAATGTCGCTGCGGCAGTTAAGCAGGTGCAGCCCTATGCGGTCGATGTTAGCGGCGGTGTAGAGGCGAGCAAGGGAATCAAGGATGCAGCCAAGCTGGCTGCCTTTTTCAAGAACGCCTCATGTTCTTGAAAGTGAAAATAAAAAAGTTTGGAGAAGTGAGACGTGTCGAAAGCGAACTTACCTGACGCCAATGGCCATTTCGGCCCCTATGGCGGCCGTTTTTGTGCTGAGACCTTGATGGAGCCGCTGGACGAACTGACTGCGGCCTATGAACGGTTGAAGCATGATGCCGATTTTCAGGCGGAGTATGATAAAGATCTGGCCCACTATGTTGGCCGTCCGTCACCGCTCTATTTTGCCGAGCGTTGGACTGGAATCCTTGGCGGTGCCAAGGTCTATCTGAAACGCGAGGATTTGAATCACACTGGTGCTCACAAGATCAATAACACCATCGGTCAGGCCCTGTTGGCAAAACACCTCGGCAAGACCCGTATTATCGCCGAGACCGGTGCCGGTCAGCACGGCGTGGCTTCAGCCACTGTCGCTGCACGCCTGGGACTGGAATGCGTGGTCTATATGGGGGCTGAAGATGTTAAACGCCAGGCCCTGAATGTCTATCGCATGAAGTTGCTCGGTGCCACTGTCGTGTCGGTGACGTCCGGTTCCAGGACGCTGAAAGACGCGCTCAACGAGGCCATGCGTGACTGGGTTACCAATGTCGACAATACCTTCTACATCATCGGTACTGTCGCTGGTCCGCATCCGTATCCGATGTTGGTGCGTGATTTCCAGACAGTTATTGGTCGTGAGGCCAAACGTCAGATTATAGAGGCTGAAGGTCGTTTGCCTGATGCCCTGGTGGCTTGTGTTGGCGGTGGTTCTAACGCCATTGGTCTGTTTCATCCTTTCATTGATGATGAAGCCGTCGCTATCTACGGCGTTGAAGGCGGCGGTGATGGTGTTGATACCCCGCGTCATGCTGCACCTCTGTGTGCCGGTCGTCCTGGTGTGTTGCACGGTAATCGCACCTATTTGGTGGAAGACGAAAACGGCCAGATCATCGAGACCCATTCGGTCTCGGCCGGGCTGGACTATCCTGGTGTCGGCCCCGAGCATGCCTGGTTGAAAGATAGTGGTCGTGCCAATTACGTTGCTGCCACCGATACCGAAGCCTTGCAGGCCTTTCATGATCTGACTCGCATTGAGGGCATTATGCCGGCGCTGGAGTCTAGTCATGCCTTGGCTTATGCTGCCAAGCTGGCACCGCAACTGGATAAGGACAAGATCATTATCGTCAATCTGTCCGGTCGTGGAGATAAAGACATCCACACCGTCGCCGGACTGGAGGGGATCACGGTATGAGCCGCATCGCACAACGTTTTTCTGATTTGAAAGCCAATGGCCGCAAGGCGCTGATTCCATTTGTCACTGCCGGTGATCCTAATCCCAATGTCACCGTGCCGCTGCTGCATGCCATGGTCGAGGCGGGTGCTGACATACTTGAGTTGGGTGTGCCATTTTCTGATCCCATGGCTGAAGGGCCGGTGATCCAGAAGGCCTGTGAGCGGGCTTTGTTACATAACACCAGCCTGCGCGATGTGCTGGCGATGGTGAAGCAGTTTCGTCAAACTGACAGTGAAACACCTGTTGTCTTGATGGGGTACATGAATCCGGTTGAGATTATGGGCTATCAAAACTTTGCTACGGCGGCTGCCGAGGCTGGCGTTGATGGTCTGTTAACGGTAGATATGCCGCCTGAAGAGGCGGGCGATCTGGTCGCTGTCCTGGCTGAAGCTAGTATTGATCCTATTTTTCTGTTGGCACCGACCACTGTTGGCGAGCGCATTACCAAGATCTGCGCTGATGCTAGTGGTTTTGTATACTATGTTTCATTAAAGGGTGT
>Ga0316190_10001254_pt1 | contig 18274 bp, 18 predicted proteins | sample Eddworburrow2_MG_FD_204929 | JGI IMG/M metagenome (GOLD analysis project Ga0316190, IMG submission 204929) | Coastal sediment microbial communities from Maine, United States - Eddy worm burrow 2 | ecosystem: Environmental > Aquatic > Marine > Coastal > Sediment | place: USA: Maine | collected... | reverse complement strand
AAACTATGGGACACGGTAAAAGAGTATGTGGCTAATAGCGGGTTATGTGAAAAAGATGAAGCTGATCTCGTAACCGAAATAATGCATAAAAGACAGGGGCACTTCACTAATGATAATTCAAAGGCAATATTGTTTAGAAATAAATATATTGCACATAATGAAAGCTTACCCCAATTAGAATGGATTGAGGTTGATAAGGACATTAAATTACTCTGTAGGGTGTGGTCCTTGATTACCATGTGGTCTTCTTTCGGAATAATGCAGCCCTTTAGAAGTGGTGAAATAGCGTTCTCAGGCTTGGATAACGTGTTTAATCCCGCAGAAATAAAATTACTTAACGATCAAAGAGAGAGCTACATTAAGCTTGTGAAAAAGTGGTCGATATCTAGTTTGATTGATGAGGAAAGTACGTCTAAATGTTCACCGTTTGGTGAATTGAGCATATCCTTCAGTGTTAATGTAAACAAGGCCAACAAGAATTAGTAATGACATGCCTAACGAAAGCAATTGAGAGGGACAAATCTCCGCGGTGTTTGAGCTGTGCTTTACGCTACGCTAGTACATCTCAAATACCTCTACGGCTTGCCACTCATTGCTGGCGTTAGGGCTAAATAGAAATAGCATCACGTGTTCTGCTATGGATGAAATAGATCGAAAGTTAAGAATCCAAGCTCTATCAGAGCGGTCTAGTGCAGTGGAAAATATATTAAAGCATGCGTTCTTAGCTGAATTATCACAGATAGCGTGGGAGAAAGACCCTCTTTGTTCATTAAATATTTCTAATTCTGAGGTAGATGATTCAGGCTACGATGTGGTTCTTGAATATGGCGGTATATCGAGGCATGTGCAGATTAAACAAGCTCATAATGAAAAACGCCCGCAAAAATATTCGGTCAGAGTGCCTTTCGCAACTTTACCGGGATCTTGCGTAGTTGTAATTATCCACTCATTCAGTAACTTAAAGGTATCGTCATATAGTTTTTACGGAAACAAGCCAGATGAGCCGATGCCTTACATCGAAGCGCATAAGGTAACAAAGCATCCGGGTAGGCGAGACGCTGATGGTAATAGGAAGCTGAGGTTAAATTATAGAGATGCACTTTATTCAAGATTTAAGAAGAACATTAACCCGAAGGAGTTATTTAATTTGCTATTCCCATTGGAAATGCTCTAACCATGGGCTCTAATGGATACTCGCTATCGCTCGCCCCATTGAGCCCAGCCGTTATGCGTAAATTATAATGAAACGCACAATAAAAGCTTTTCTTCTTAGTCCGATTATCGTCCCGGTAACCGTCGCATTTACTCTGGGATCAAACTTTGACTTGGGCGGTGCTATATTCGGGCCAGAAGACTCTGTTATGACGGCTATCATAATTATTGGCCTACCAATAACGTACTTTCTTGTTTCGATACTTGGTCTGCCTGTGCATGCTTGGTTAAGAGACAGCCAGTTACTTACAAACAAAACATCATTTGCAGCGGGTTTCATTACCAGCTATTTTTTATTCTTCTCCATAACCTTTGTTTATGATTGGGGCATAGATTTGAAGTGGATTCTTGTCTGCTTAATTATAGGTTTAGGTGGAGGAGTGGGTTCGCTGCTTTATGGAATAATATCTGGTGATATTGCGCGCATAACAAATCGCTCAACAACGGACGCCTCTAAACGAGGCGCCCGTTAGCTCAGCCGTTGAGGCTGTAGAAAAACCCTAGCTTTTGATAAAATACACGGAGTTTGAAGGCAATTAACAAGGTTGAGAAATGGCGCGCTTTAAGGACACAAACTACGATCAAGTGAAGATGATACCGGTATCATTCGATCGGCAGATACTTCCAGATTCCTTTGAGTTTACGCTCTCCCAATTAATTGATCATTACATTGACCTCTCCCCCTTTGAAGCCCGCTTTACCAATAGCAGTAATGGCCGCCCGGCTTATAACCCCGCAATACTACTGAAGATCATCATACTGGCCTATTCGAAGGGCATTACCAGTAGCCGCAAAATAGAGCAACTGTGCAGGGATAACATCCTGTTTATGGCGATCTCGGCTGATAGCCAACCTCACTTCACCACCCTTGCGGATTTTATCTCCAGCTCGCATGAAGCCATTGCTGATCTCTTTCAGCAGGTTGTCCTCATCTGTGATGACCTTGATCTTATCGGCAGAGAGATGTTTGCCATTGACGGCTGCAAAATGCCATCCAATGCCTCAAAGGAGTGGAGTGGCAAAAAGGCAGATCTGGAGAAGAAGCGACAGAAGATCGACCGGGCAGTCCGGTACATACTCAAAAAGCACAAAGAGACTGATCAGAGAAATCTCGATGAGACCCTCATTGATCGAGAGAAAGAACAGATAAGAAAGCTCCGTAAGGCCTCCCGCAAGATCCAGCGCTTTCTGAATGAAAGCGAAGAGCGTACAGGCGCAGGTGGCAGACCCGTACAGAGTAATATCACCGACAATGAAAGCGCCAAGATGAAAACCAGCCATGGCGTTATTCAAGGCTATGTGGGTGTCTCGGCAGTTGACAGCGAATATCAGGTTGTCCTGGAAGCCGAAGCCTATGGCCAGGGCCAAGAGCACGATTTGCTGAAGCCCATGGTGGAGGGCGTAAGAAAGGCACTCAAAGAAGAAGAGCAGGAAGAGCCAACGCTAAAAAACACCAAAGTGCTGGCGGATAGCGGCTACTTTAGTGAAACGACGCTGAAGTATCTTTCTGATGAAGAAATTGACGGCTATATCGCAGACCCCGGATTTCGCTCAAGAGACCCAAAGTTTAGGGAATATAAAAAGCATAAGCCAGAGCAGCGGCTTAAGCCAAAAGAGCGCTTTACCCAGGATGATTTCAAAGTCAGCCTCAAGAAAGAGAGCTGCCGTTGTCCTGCGGGACATGTCATGTGGCTCAAGGCAAAAGAGGCAAAGATCGGACATCATCTCTTCATGCAGTTTCAAGCCTATGAAAAAGACTGCAACAGCTGCACCCTACGAAAGCGCTGTTTGAAAAATGAACGGCAGAAAACAGCTAGGCAGATAAATATAAAGGTTGGCGTAACAGAAGAACGTAAGGATGGATTAATCGAGCAGATGAAGCGTAAGATAGACAGCGAGCAAGGACGATCTATCTACTGTCAGCGGCTCGGTATCGTAGAGCCGGTATTTGGGCACATTGGCAGTGCGATAGGTATAAAGCGATTCAGCTTGAGGGGCAGGAAGAAGGTCAATGGACAATGGAAACTCTTTAATCTGCTGCACAATATGTTGAAGATACACCGTTACGGAGAGTTATGTGAGGGATAAGGTCCTCAGAGCACAAAGTAAGTGCTCTCTGGTGCTGATATAGGTAATCTAGTGAAAAGCCTTTGACATCATGCTAAGTGATCATGGGTCATGAGACTCTTTGTCTTAATTAAGGTTTTTCTACGAACTCGTTATACACCAAAAGATTAATATCGAGATGGATATCAAAGTAGGGAAAGTACCCGAAGACATCGGAATTGAGAGCATGTATGTCAGTCCGATAGAATTCGAGAGTGACGAGGGCGAATCAATACGGGAAGATAACCTGCACTTAGTAATACGTAACATCGGTAGAAAAACAATCTCATTTCTTGACTGCGAAATTATTCATATGAACCACTCAGGAAAGGAGGTAGGCTCAGATAGTGACGGGACATTTGACCTAATAAAGCCAAATGGAATATATGAAATATCTGTGCCGTTTTTCACGCCGCCTGACACTACGGAACAGGGGTTTGAGGGTCAGGCCTTACATTTCACATAGACACATAGACACATAGACACATAGACCACAGATCGCGGGGCAAGCCTTACAATTGACACTGATGTTTCGGTGGGGTGAAAAAAGCCAATTGTAAAATGTAAGGCCTGATCCCTTCATTTTGAACCCTTCATTTCAAGGAGAGCGAACTCAGTTCCGAAGAGCGGGCCGACTATCTCGCCATAAAAAACGGGCGGCCTGATGACCGCCCGTTGAGACATTGATAAACCAGCAGGTTGTTTTTAGTTTGTATAGCCGTCGGTCAGAGTTTCCATGAAAGCCACGATGGCGGCCACTTCATCAGCAGTGAGTTTTAAATCTCCGAGGAATTTGGAATCCAAATTATCCGGTACTTCAGGTGCATCCCACATGCCTGGAATGTCGCGTGTATTATAGAAATCAACCACTTCGGTCAGGGTCTTCAGCACGCCATTGTGCATATAGGGCGGCGTCATGGCTATATTCCGCAAATGGGAAGTCTTGAAATTGCCATATAAGCGAGGGTCGTCGTGAACGCCGCCTAGACCTAGGTCAACCGGTTGCGGAACACCGATCAGTGCTGCAATTTCCGGGTTCACAGGCAGGCCCAGATTGTGGTAATTGTTATCGGTAAAAATGGCCGCAGGAGCCCCCTCAGGAGTGCGATTGCTGTGGCAGTGGGCACATTTTGCCTTGCCGCGGAACAGGTCGAAGCCCATTTCTTCTTGGGCAGTGAACTGTGCCGTGCCCGCCATGACTGCATCAAACTTGGATGTGAACGGGCTCAATGCTGTCGTACTTTCAAATGCGGCAATGGCATCGGCTAGGCAGTCATAGGCTGCATTGATACTTGCTGGATCATTGAGGTCAACGTTGCCGCATTCCTGAACGAAAAGGTTTTGATATCCCGAAGCCAAAATATCGTCAAGCACTCTTGCCTTTCCTACATGGATTGGTTCACCAGGTTTTAGATTGTTCATCTCTACCGGGTTAAGAAAGGGGCCTTTGGCCTGATCTGCAAGGGTCGATGCACGTCCGTCCCAGAATTGACCACCGATACCCGTGTTGCCTTTCAGTTCAAAGGGTGGGAAAAACACAGCATAGGAAGAAGTGGGGGCATTACGGCCTCCGAACCTTCCTGGAATCACCCCCTCTGAGACAGGAAGGTTTTGATCGGGCTCTGCAAATCCTGTTTCAGGTAAATGGCAACTGGCACAAGCCTGACCGTTGGGGTCTGACAGGTTTTCGTCAAAATATATATGTTCCCCTAATTGTTCAAAGGGTGTAAGCGCTACTGCTGATGTGGATAAAAGAGATAGGGAAAGAAGGCTTCCACTCAAAGTGAGATGTAGTTTCGTGTTCATGACATGATTACTCCCTGTAATTACATAGCGAATGAACGAACTGTAAATATGAACTATTTCCCGTAGATTTCACAGGAAAATGAATTTTATCACTACATGTATAAAATTGCTTTGGCATGCCTCATTGCAATCTTTTCTTAAAAACTGTGGGTGATGGGGCGGAGGGCGGGGTCGGGCCACGCTAACCCACTGAAATACTGTATTTAATGCGCTAAAAAGGTGCTCATTACAGGCTTAGAGTCGTTTTTTTTGGCCGATAATGCCACTTTTAGATTGCCGCAAGTAGCTAGGTTGGATCAAAGGGGCCAACACGATTGAACCGCCGCCGACAGGGATTCCCAGCCTGGGTAAGGCGCTGTGCCGCAATATCAGACTCCTTCCCTTTATGAGGGATTTATGCCCTGGAATGCCTCATCTTCCGATAAAAACCCAGCGTCACTAACACCATCCCACTCAGCCACAGGTAGTGGCCAATCGCAAAATGGGTGTTAGGCAAGAAATACAGTGTCATCACGATAGCGAATATTGTACTCAGCACACACAGCCTGGAAGCCACAAATAAAGGGGTTTTGCTAAGGAAGGGATACAGAATGATACAGCTCACGAGGAGCATGTTGTTGATAAATATCAGAGCCAGGATGGTGGCTAGCGTGTTCTGGCCGAAGTCGAATACTGCGGCTGCGCCGAGTACGGCAATCATCCATCCGCTTAACTCCTTATCCGGAAAAAATGCTTCCTTGATGCCGGGAAGGAATAAAGCGGCAACAAGAAAAATGCTTCCAAGCAACATCGCGTATCCATCGCCTGACCGATCCATTTTACCTCCGCGCGAGCAGGCTACCCGCCCTAAAAGCCTTTTGGCAATTTAACCTTAGCATGCAACTTGCAAGCATATACGAACAAAGACTAAGGTGTTAGATCAGAAGGGGGCAAAAATTCAAAACATTGGGTCTAGACTCGATAGATACGTGATATTTGGCTTCATCAACAATCGATCAGGTAATGTGATGAGAATCGTACTCTGTGCAGCAGTAGCTTTACTATTAACAGGCTGTCTCGGAATGCCTGATACCGTGAAACCGGTGAACAACTTTGAGTTGAATCGCTACTTGGGCAAATGGCACGAGATAGCCAGGCTGGATCACTCATTTGAACGAGGCCTTGAAAAAATTACCGCTGAATATTCGATGCGTGACGATGGCGGTGTTTCTGTCATAAATCGTGGCTATTCAGTAGAAAAAGATGAGTGGAAAGTCGCTGAGGGTAAAGCCTATTTTGTCGATGATGAAGATATTGGCTATCTCAAGGTCTCCTTCTTTGGTCCTTTTTATGGGTCCTATGTGGTTTTTGAGATTGATCAAGAAGGTTATGAGTATGCATTTGTTTCCGGTCCAGACAGGTCCTATTTGTGGCTGCTTTCCAGAAACCCTAAACCAACACAAGCGATTATTGAAAAATTCAAGCGCAAATCAAAAGAGCACGGCTTTGATGCAAGTAAATTGATTTTTGTAGATCATGATGTAGATGTTCAATAAATCGCCCCAAGGGAAGAAGCCCAACATTTACCTGCGTGTTGGCAATTATGGGGTGGGGTAGCTGAAATAAACAAAAGCCCCTTGTGCGTTCCTAAAGGTTTTCCTCGAAAACCTTAAGCCAATGCTGCCATTCGGCGATGCTGGCCTGACGCGTTTCGAGCGGGCCGTTGGGTGTATATCCCTTGGTCTGACCGGTGTGGATCTTCAGGGCCTTGATGGCAATATCACGTACCTGGGGTTTGCTGTCGTCCAGGGCTTCCACCAGCCCTTGAAACAGGAGCAGTTTTTGCCGTTCCGAGAGGTGGGGCTGGTCATTGGCCAAGGCGCAGGCTGCCTTATCCCTGAACAGCGGATTTGGGTCGTTGCGCATATTGTTCAGCAGTGCGGTAACGACATCCTCATCGGTGCTGACGCTGCCGAGTGCGTATTGCACGTTTAGTCGAAGGCCCCGGTTCTTGGTTTGGATGTCCTCCATCAATGCCGCTTTGGCCTCCGGTGACTGCCATCTCATGCTCCACATAATGGATGCCAGCCGGGTGCGTTGAACCTCATCGCCTTCCTTGTACAGCCTAATGAGCAAGGGGAGAATCGCGGAGCCCATTTCGCGAATCTCCCGTTTGTATTTCCAGTACTCCTTTTCCTGCAGTATTTCCCGTATGCGATTTTCATTGGGATCAAAAACATCTGCTGTATCTGACTGGCCGCCGCTTTGGTCAACCATACCCGGCATGATGATCATGTCGGTTTCGGCTGAGCGCCACTCAATGGTCCAAAGGAGGGTGCTGACTCTCGTGCGCTGGGTTTCATCACCCTCCCGATAAAGCCTCGCCAGCACGGGCAAGACCTCTTGGCCCATGGCGTTGATTTCCTGGCGATATTTCGAGAAATCCGGACTCCCGATGATGGCCTGGACCCGCTTTGCGTCTACGCCAGCCAGGGATACGGCAGGTAGCATGACAACAATCAGGCTGAATATGGCCAGCCTGTAAACTGTCTTGAGGGGGAGGGTTTTCAATATATCCATTTTTTTGTATTGAGCGATGCCGGTGGCACCGCTGTGACATCTTCAGTCATTTGATCTATTGTTGAATCAGTATAGGTGCTGGGGATAAAAATCCAAAATAAACCCCTATGGAAAGGATAAATGGCAAAAAATAAATTAACCACTGCCTTCCACTTCTTATTATTCGGTCTGTTGCTCATTCTCTTGAGTGCCTCTGTCCATGGGCTTGAGCAGAATGAGATCAAACGCTTGATGTGGGCATGTAAAGATGGGCAGATCGATGTGGTCTCGGACTTCCTGGCGAAAGGTGTTGATCCTGATGTGCGGGATAGGACGGGCTACACTCCGCTGATGTGGGCGTCATTTGGGAGATGTTTGGCTTGTGCCGAGCGCCTTCTAACTGCTGGTGCCGATGTAGATGCGGTGATGCCAGGTAAGAACTTCAATGCGCTGACAGGAGCGGTGCGCAAGGGGCGCTCCAATATGGTTAAGCTATTGCTGTCAAATGGAGCCAATCCCGACTTTCGCTTAGGCGACCATGGCTACACGCTGTTGATGCTGGCGGCAAAGAAGGGGTACAGCCAAGTGGTTTTACAGCTTGTCGAGGCGGGAGCGGACGTACACGCCAGAAACGATTTTGGTGAGACGGCTCTGAAATTGGCTAGGCTTTATGAGCGTACAGGGGTGGTGCAGATACTGGAGTCCAGAGGGGCGGCTAAGTGATCAAGCGAGACACCTTTCGTCTGGTTCGGTTTCTGTCGATCTCTCTTTTCTTATTGATACTGGTCGCGCCTGCCCTGTCTGATGTGAACCAATCGTCAGGTGAGCTCACCACTGCGTCCGATGACGAACCCTTCAACCTGCTGGTCAGGTACAGTTTTGATGATGGCAACATAGAATCCGGCCCCGACACCTTTGCCATTTATGAAAATTCCAAAGGTACGGTAAAGCTGAGTAACCTATACCAGATGAGCGGATATAACTCGATCGAGATCCGTGACCATGAATATGATGGTGATTTTCCGGAACTGCAGGGCTATTTCCCGTTACGTGACAAAGGGAAGTTATATATCTATTTCGCCCTGATGATTGTCAATCCGGAGGAGGAGCTGAATATCGCCCTGGCTGGGCCAAAGTATTTTGGGCTTCAAAAAGATGGCATCGCATTTTGGTTAAAGCTGAAGGACGGCGTGCTGCGCCATGTGTCCGATAGTATTCCTCAGAAGCTATTCAGGCCCCGTGCCTATATATGGTATGGCATCCAGGCTGTCTATGACATCGATGCCGGGCTGTATGATCTGCATATCTATGAAGAGGGTCAGGAGCAGACACTTGTGGCACTTGCGCACCAACCCAATGCCACTAACCAGCCTGCTTCAAGCATAGATAAGTTCTCTTTTATTGGCGATCATAATTCGGATTTATCAAACGTTACCTATTATGTGGATGACGTGTTGATCACCACAAATCAGCCAGCCGATTCGAATCCATTTGTCGCCCCGGGGCGTCGGCGTCTCTTTATCCATAGGTGGCATGAATTTCAGGAAGTGTTGCATGGCACAATTAATTGTCTCCCCATTAACACCATCGCTGATTTCGGGATTAACCAGGAAACCATGCCTCTGATCATCGAGGATGGCTCGACTTCTTTGCTTGAAAAGTTGCTGAGTGAAGAAGGCCTTAATATGAAGCTGCCTGAAATCACAGGTCTTCCGAGTATGCGATTTCTGGAGGCGATACAGGAGTGGCGTCTGGGTTGTCGGAAATTGGCCAGGGGAGATGCTGAAACGGCCGTTAAACACTTTCTTTATGCAGAGGAGAAGGCACCGGAAGGCGTTATCTATGGACTATCCAGTGCCTTGGCACTTGAGGCTGCAGGACGCCATGAAGAGGCAGATGAAAGGTTGGCCTGGCAATGGGGGCAGTGGGCAGATGATCCCCGTTTTGCATTGGCATTGGCCATGTTTGGAGTTGGGCGGGGTGAGCCCGCCAATGCTGAATACATACTTGCCCGGTTTGCGCTTGACCTGCCAAAGGCGGTTGCCAACAGTACACTTTCAAACCTATGGGCAGGAGAAATAGTCCCTGAGCTTCTGACAGAACTAAAAGAGTCGTTCCCTGATTACTGGCGTCGGCATCTGCAGCAGGCGCTTTTGATGCGCCATTACTTTTTTGTGCTCCTCTGGGAAAAGCGATACTCAGAGGCGACACAATATGCAGCGGAAATAATAGAGGCTTTGAACAAAAAGGGAATTCCCGCAGCCTGGTGGATTGAACACAGTGGAGATGTTGCGCTCTTGTCAGGCAGCTACCAGGAAGCCATTGCGCTCTATGAGCGGAGCATACAGCCTCACAGTGAGCGGAGGATTTATCAGAAGTTGGCCGATGCGTATCACTTGCTGAATAATCTCGAACGAGAGCGCTTCTATCGAGAGAAGATATACGGGACCCTCCGCGTAGACTGATCGTTGGCAGGTGTTAATTCCTTTTGAAGGTCTAATGACACTTCTGATCAGCAGTTAATCCCCATCAGGGATTTGTGACCAATCTGTGAATATTTCGTGACCCTACCGTTAGGCTGGTGGTGCAAACTTCCTTTAACAGCAGGCGTCAAACGATAAAGGATAGGTGTCACCATGCGGATAAAGTATTCAGATGATATTTGCCCCTCAGAGAGCGCTGCTGATGGGGTCTATGTCCAGGGCCGAGAGTTTCTGTGTCAGGTAGGCTTGGCTGGATTGATCCTTGCAGCAATATCATTGTGGTCTCCTAGTGCCGCCCAGGCCGAGAGCCTGAAATTTAGCAGCGGTGAGCAGCAGATCACCCTGATTGAGCTCTTTACCTCAGAAGGCTGCAGCAGTTGCCCGCCAGCAGAGGCTTGGTTGAGCAGCCTCAAGACTGATCCCCGGCTTTGGCAGGAAATTGTCCCCGTGGCCTTTCATGTGGACTACTGGGACTATCTGGGCTGGAAGGACTCTTTCTCAAGCCCGGTGCATAGTCAGCGCCAGCGCCGGTATCAAAGTGAGGGTGGGATTCGTTCGGTCTACACCCCGGGATTTGTTATCAACGGTAGGGAGTGGCGGGGTTGGATCAGGCATCAGGACCCCGTTATTGTTGAACAACTGTCAGGCCGACTGGACCTGACGCTGGAAGGTTCCAACGTCACGGCACATTATGTGGAAAAGGAGGGGGCCCAAGGGGGTTACACCCTCAACCTGGCGCTGTTGGCCTTCGATGTTCGCTCCAAGGTGACCTCAGGGGAAAACAGCGGCCGCTACCTGCATCAGGATTTTGCTGTGATCAGCCATAAGGCCATGCAATCGGATGCGGGCCGTTGGGATACCAATCTGCCTCGGCTAAATACCAATTCTGCCCGGCGCCATGGATTGGCGGCCTGGGTGAGTCATGCAGGTTCTTTGGAACCCCTACAGGCAGTGGGTGGCTGGATATCTATCTCAGCAGTTGGCACTAAGCAGCCATGATCCGTGCCTGGCTGATTGCCCGGCAAATCAAGCCTCTGTTAACCGTCCTTTGTCTTGCTTATCGGGCTTCGCTTCTGAAGGGTGCGGAAATTGCACGCGGTGTTTCGGTTGTGGGCTCAGTGCTTCTTTAACCTGAACGGTTCAAATAAATCTCCTCGTATCAGCCACAGCCATCCGGCAGTTGCAAAAGGCCGTAGCCGAAGGTTGGGTCCCTGCCCGGTGGACCCAGGTCCCGGGCTGTTTTCTGTAATGCCTGGCGAAGTTCTGCACCATTCATATCGGGATTATTCTGCTTCAATATTGCAAGGGCTGCTGTGGCATAGGGCACCGCGTAGGATGTGCCTGTGTAATAGGCCCCCGGTGCACCGGGTCGAGCCGCCCACACATCCACACCGGGTGCGGCCAGATCGATATAGCTGCCATGATTGGCATGGCGGTAGATGTGGGCCTGCTGGTCCACGGCGGTAACTCCAGCCACCCCTGGCCAGGCTGCCGGGTAGGCGGGTGGTGCGTCCGGGCCGGCATTGCCCGCCGCGGCTGTTAGCAGCTGATTCCGCTGGAGCAGATGCTCAACCACCCACTGCAGCAAGCGATTCGGGCTGCCGGCCAGGCTGATGTTGATCACGCTGACCTGCTGTTCCTGTAGCCAGTTCAGGGCGGATATGATCAGTTCAGCGGTGGTATCAACCTGCTTGCCGTCACGTTGCCGAAAGATGCCTGCGTTATAAAGCTCGGCCCCAGGCAGCAGGCCGGTGATTCCGTTGCCATTGGACTGCCGTCCCAGAAGGATTGAGGCGATGGCCGTGGCATGACGCCTGTCCGCCGCATTCACACCGAGCGGTAGAAAGGAGCGAGACACCACCGTTGATGATGCCAACGATGGGTGGGTTGTATCAACCAGGGTATCCACCAGTCCAAGCCGCAGGCCTTTGCCGCAGTCTGCCGGGACATGGTCCCACCCCACTAGCGCATGGGTTGCAGTGCTCTGTGTTGAATCACTTTCGCTTAAACGGTAGCGGTGGTTGGCGTCGATCAGTAGTTGGCGGTCGAACTGCTGGAGCTGTCGTATGCCTTCATGGGGCGGGATGCCATCGGCAAGGCGTATTGTGCTGATCACCGTGCCAAGTTGTTTTAGGGTGCGCCGCCGCTTGATGCTATGGCCGAGTTGTTGGAGCTGCTGGTCCAGCCGGCGTGCCTCTGCCATGTCAGCACTGAATACAATAAGCTCGCCTGCCTCGATGTCGCTTTCGTTATCCGTGGTCGCCATTGGTGCCGCATCCTCACTGGGGATCAGCATACCGGCCGGTGTTGTAGATACCCTTGCTGGTGGCTTTTTGGATGGGAGCTGCCGGCTGGTGTTATCGCCGGCGCTGGTGCTGCTGTGTTGTGGGTCTCTTTGTGGTGGGGGACAAAGGCTAATCACCAGACGGTTACTTGCGAATCTGCCGGTGCTTCGCTCTTGCAGTACCAGTACAGTCTGACCATCCAGTGGTACAGGCCTCTGTGGCAGGCTGGCGGTAATCCGGTTTTGGCTCCACCGATCGACTGCCAGCACTGACTGCTCCCCTGAGCTAACCAGCACAAGCTGAAAGAGACGTGCACTGGCCAGTTGCTCACCACGAACATGAATGGGCTCTCCGCTTGAAAGACAGGTCCTGTTGTCAATCTGTGTGAGTGTTGGGGGAGCAGGCGCCACGCGCCGGTCCTGTGCTGTGCTTGCTGATGCCAAGCACAGCATCATGATTAGCAGATAGACCCCGGAGGCACGCACGTCAGTCTCGCTGGATATAGTGGACCACATCCCTGTTGTCCCGCAGCCGATCGATCTTGGCCTGCAGCTCCGGTTCGGCCTCTTGATCGCTGATACGAATGCGGTACACGCCTGCAGCGCCGGGCCCGGTGACAATCTCCGCGCCAGCGGCCTGCAACGTGGTACGTATGGCCTGTTCCGTGGCGTCCGGATTGAATCTTACCTGTACGACCACGCCCTCCAGATCGTGTCCGGCAAGCTGGTAGTTATCCTGTTGGGAGAAATTGAGCAGCAGCACCCCTTGAACCGCAATGACTGCAACTGCCGCGGCGGCGGCCAATGACAGGCCCCAGCGTCGTGATTTGGCGGGTGAGGTTTGCGCATCCTGGTGCATATCACGCTGCAGCCGATGCCAGGCAAACTGGCTTGGCAATGACTCAGGCGGCTGTTTGGCAACTGTCTGCATGGCCTGCAACAGTTCGACTTCATCACGGCACTCACTGCATTGCTGCAGGTGCCGTTCGACCTGTTGTTGTTCCTGCTCGGACAGGCTGCCGTTGATATACCAGGGCAGGAGGTCTTGGGGATGCTGTTCTGTATTCATCATAGTGCCCATTTCCGCCGAATCTTATACGTAGGTCGTTCGTAACTGCTCAACAGTTCAATCTCATGCTGCCTGCTGTGCCTGCAAACAACGTTTGAGATTTTTTTTGGCGTGCATCATGCGCGTCTTGACTGTCCCGGGTGGGCAGCCCACAACCTTGGCGATATCCGGATAGGACATATCCTCGAAAAAGGTCAGGTGTACTACTTCACGATGGGCCTCGGACAGCTTGTCCATACAGTGTTTGACCATGGCGGCATCCTGGGCCAGGGAGATATCGAAGCCCTCATTGGCGGCATGCTGATCTTCGCAGCTGTGATCCAGCTCGTCATGGTCGTGACGTTTGCGCTTACGGTAGATATCCATGATTTTGTGGTTGGCGATGCCCAGCAGCCAGGTGGTGACCTTCGACTGACCGGCAAAGCGGTCCGCACCGCGCCAGACCTGCAGCATGACATCGTTGAGCACATCGGCAGCATCGGCCGGTTCGTTCAATCGCCTCAAGGCAAAGGTGTAGACCGACCGGTGATGCCGTTGAAAGAATTGATTCATTGCCTGCTCGTTTCCAGCGGCAATGCGTTGAATCAGTGAGTGGTCATCGGTTTCCAGAAGTGCACCCTCCTAGCTGGACATTGTCACTTGCTGATTGTCACGCTGTTCCAGTCACTGGCGGCAATGATGTTGCCGCCATCGTCCAGTGCCTGCACATGCCACCAGTACCGTCGGCCAGACTCGAGTCTTTCCATGAGTGAGCCGGGCAGGCTGGTGTGGTTGGCATCGCTGCGGACCAGCATGCCGGCCACAGGCTTAGCGGGGTAGCTATTCTCTTGTGGGTTTCTGTCGAACAGTTCGATCTTGTAGCCGTTAGCGTTTCTCACCGCGTCCCACTGGAATTTGGTCTCCTGGTTGGCGGCTGAGCCATCCCTTGGTGCTATCAACGTGATGGTGGGAATAGCGGGGACCGCACGTACAACATATTGCAGCACGGGTGGCTCCTCTCTGAGCTCAGGTGCCAAGAAGCGGAAGCGCACCAGATGGTTGCCTGATTGTCGTGCTGGCAGGGCCGGGCTGAGGATGGGTGTCTCCTGTCCGCTACTGAGTTGGCGCACCACCAGTTGCAGGGTTTGATAAAGCGGTGTGCCTGCGGTGCTGCCAGGGCTTGCAACCTCCCATACCCCTCTGATGGTGCCGGTGCCGGTAACCTGAATGCGTGCTTCGGCCTGCAGTGTTTGATCCTGTTCGATGATCGGGGTCAGTGGGGCATCACGGAAGCGCAAGCGATAATCTGAGACGTTAAATACGCCGGCCGCTGATCCGGTCAATGTAAAGCTGGTCGCAATCGTAATTTGTGAGCAGTCTGCGGCGGGGCAGTCGGTAAAGTTACGACGGTAATAAAGGGTCCGAATGTTCTGTTTGTAGGCCTTGAACAGTACGTCACGCGGGATAAGTATGGTCTCTGAAAAGTTGAAGGGTTCACTGGGGCTGATGGGCTTGCTCTTTGACAGGGCCTTGTTGACGGTGCCCAGCACAATCGTATTGCCGGCATCGGTAAAGGTGCCTGAACTGGATGTCACCGTGACCCCCGGAGCGCGCCCGCCGGTTACACGCAGCATGGACCAGCGTATTGTTGCGGTGGTCTGTGTGGTGTAAGCGATGTTGCGTGCGCCGGAAAGGTTGCTTGCAGTTCCGCTGCTCAGACTTGCCCCGGCGGTGAGCGGCAGGGACAGCAGCAGGCACAATATAATGAACCTGCAGAGATCTGGTGTTAGTAATTTTCCCATGACTGCGCTCCTACATGCTAATCGGCAAGCTGACGTTTATGCCCAGAAAGAGCTGGTAATCATCAGCATCGGAACCCTGGTCTTCAGTTGTCTGGTAACTTCCGTTACTGAAGAAGGTGATGCCAAACCGGTTCTGGGCGGCTTCGCGGTATCGCCACTGTACCGTTGCTTGGGTAAGGGCTGCCCGACTATCTATTGAGTCGTCGCTTGCCTCCTCCCGGTTCACTGTGTGTGAAAGACTGTAGGACCAATCCGATGGGTAGTTTAGGTCAATGCTTGCGCCGGCGAGCCAGGATCTTATCTCCATATCCTGATTGACGTAATCGGTTTCCGTTCGCTGCAATATTGGCGATATGGACAGGTACTCGTTGATCGTGAATTGTGAGTCCAGACTGGTTCTCAGGGTCTCTTGGTCATTGGCATCAAGGACCCTGTCGTCCTGGTCTATGAACGACTGGCTGAGATTCCAGTACCAGCCGTTGCCTGAGAATGCGGCGCTCAGCAACACTTCGTGATAACGGGAGTCCACATCATCGCCGGTGAATCCGGTGGGGGTATCAATCTGCTCAAGCCGGTAGTGTGACCAGTTCAGGCTATAGCTGGGATTGCTGAACACCCATTCAGCCGGTGGTTCAGATCCACTGTCGACACTGGCCATTGGTGGTGTGTACATCAGGTTGATCGATGCGCTGTCGATGGCCGTGGTTGGGAGGCTATCGTCATCATCCACGTTATCCTCACCCGTTGAAACCAATCCGATGATGGAGAATGTAGAGTTCCAGTATTTTCCCTGGAGTTGCGTGGTCTCCCGGTCAGCGGTAACAGCTGTATTGCCAAGGCTATAAAACCAGGGCCCGGCATGTTGATGTTGTAGGCTGAGGCCCCAGTTACCACTATCCCCACCAGGGTTATTATTGGCGCGTGAGCTGTCATAGTCGAGCAGCAGGGTGTAGGCATCATCGGTTTCTGAACTGAGCCCCGTGCCCTTGCCGTCGAAGTCAAATGAGGTGCTGGCATACTCCCCACGCATCCGCCATAAGCGGTTAAAGAGATAGCTGTCGGCAATCAGCGCCTGGGCATCACCACCGGTCTTGTCAGTTGCGTCACTAATCTCGGCAACACCTTCGCTTTGGCCCTTGCCCTGTAGATATATCCCAGAGAGAGTCAGTTGATCCGGGTTTGAAGTGAAGGGATTGACGGAAACCATGGCGCCACTGGTGCGGTGGTTTGACTGGTTAATGCCGGTAAAGTGATTAAAACCGGTGATCTGCTCCGTACGGGTGCTGAAGGCAGTAGTCTGAAAATTATGCTGCTCACTGGTGTAACCGGCACTCAGGCCGCGTCGGTTGAATCCATTCAATACCAGGCTATTGGGTGAGATATTCTGGTGGCCCATGGTCAGGGTGGCGCGCTGCCACTCCCCTTTGATCTGGTAGTCCGTCAGTTCAAGCTCTTTGCCCGAATGGTTCTGTGAGCTCTGGGAGTTGTATACCAGGTTGGCCCGGGAGGTGGTGGACCAGTCGCCGTCCGCATGTTGGCTGAAGAATGTGCCCCCCCCCTGACCCTGAGTGCGTCGGCTTGGCGAGTTATCGATATCGTCGGCTACCCGATGGGTGACCTGTAGGTCGATCTGACCCTGAGTCTCGGCTACGCGGAACGTCTTTGAGGCACGCACTTCTATGGTCCATATTGCGGCCTCCTCAATTGTGCCGTCGGGCAACATGGCCACCAATCGCAGTTCCTGGAACCCAGGAGCAAGTGGCTCCTGTGGCACATACAGCAGCCCTTGGTCAGAGCGTTGAACGAAGTCCGTCACATCTATCGCATTGATTTCCAGCCTTAAATAGGGAGCCAGATCTGCCGGCATAGCCTGCCCAAAATGGATTTCCACGGGATCCAGGCTGCTGCGGTAGCCTTTTTCACCGGCGCTGCCCAGCGTCAGCATGTCTGCGCTATGGGAAATCATCGGCTGTGCCATCGCCATCAGACTGCACAAGCAGAGGGGGAGATGTCGGATTCTGAGATGTTTCATATTATTGCCCAAACTCATTTCACAGGGTTTGTCGGTTGGCATAATAGAACGGTTCAAACTATCTGAAAGCGTCCTGCTGCTGACTCGCCCCAATATCAAACGGCCAAATACATTAAGAGGCCCTTGGCAAAGCATCTGATATTGCGTTCTTTCTTCTTAGGGAAAACTACGGGTGAAAGCTGCCTGGCTTCCCTCTAGACCTGTTCGCCACATGATGTGTGGTTTATTGATTGATATATATCATCATGCGTGTGAGTAAAATATAGGAATAATCAACAATGTGCAAACTGCCAGTGACCATGAAAGAGAGGATTATTGCCAGCCTGATGACAGTGGATGAATGAGCTGATTGTATATCTTATTCATGGCGTTATTTGGCTTCAGTACGGGCCAGGATATGCACAAGTGTGGAATATTCAGTTACAAACAACAGGGTAATTCCAGGCTGTATATCTGGAGCTGTTGCCGACAATGCCCCAAGTGATGCTTATCTATTTAAGAGGCCATTTATATGGCCGGATGGATGGCTGGTCGATCTTATTCGTCTTTTGGTCCGACCCAAAAGAAAGGGTTGTGAGCCACTTCCCATAGGTGTCCATCAGGATCTGTAAAGTAACCTGAGTAACCGCCCCAAGCGGTTTTTTGCGCAGGTTTGGCCAGTGTTGCACCCGCTGACAGGGCCTGTTCGATGACCTTATTCACCTCTGCCTCCGATGTGACGTTATGCGCAAGTGCGAATCCGCTAAAGCCACTGCCCTCTGGTGAAATCATGGCATCTTCGGCAAGGGCATCACGAGAATATAATCCCAACCAGCTGCCGTTAAGAATGAAGAAAGCGACCTCAGGCGGCGAATCCATTTTGGGAAAACCCAATCCTGCATTATAGAATTTCACCGATGTATCCAAATCCTGGACACCCAGTGTGATCATGCTGATTCTTGGTTCCATTCCTTTTCCTCGTTC
>Ga0316190_10001253_pt1 | contig 18281 bp, 19 predicted proteins | sample Eddworburrow2_MG_FD_204929 | JGI IMG/M metagenome (GOLD analysis project Ga0316190, IMG submission 204929) | Coastal sediment microbial communities from Maine, United States - Eddy worm burrow 2 | ecosystem: Environmental > Aquatic > Marine > Coastal > Sediment | place: USA: Maine | collected... | reverse complement strand
TGCACTCGGCCGAGGGTTCACCCCCACGTGTGTGGGGACGGCTCGTCGACCTGCTCGGCCCGCTCGTCTCACCCGGGTTCACCCCCACGTGTGTGGGGACGGCACTCCTTGACCTGGGGTTCTATCGGCTAGGAAACATACTCGAAACAAACTCCTGCAGCCGGGATCTCTTAATGTGCATGATCGGCTACTTTGCGTTGCCAAACTGGGAGGGTCAATCCGTTGAAGTCGTGCATAGCTGCGAGTTGGTTGCCGTCGAGGCGTACTTCGTAGCCTTGCTCGGTGGAAGAGCTCGATAGGACCATTGCGATGCCGCCTTCGATGTTGTGGCTGACGAGGGCCTCCCACAACAGATCGGCGACTTTTCGTGAGAGCGTGCCAACGTAGAGCGATGACGTGATCTCGACGAGGAATCGATCGGTGTATCCCTTGACATGTTCTGGTATCGCCCTTGCCTGTACGACCACGAACATCAGAATGGCTCCTCGGTGCCCGTTGGTGGCGTGGTGTCTGCGTAGTTCGTATGTCCCGGTACCGTGCCATGGTCGTCGTAGAGGACGTCGGTGTCGCTGGTCCGGGGAAGGTGGGGCTCGAGCATGGTCAGGCACAGCTCGGTCATGTTCTTCAGGACCCTGCGTCGCTTCAGTGCGTGGCGTACTGCCGAGAGCGTGGCGTTGGCCGCGTCTGGGCGCCGGCTGGCCGTGAACGCCGCCGGTATGGACACCGATGTCTTGAAACAGTCGGCGAGATCGAACAGGAACGCATTCGCGTCGCCTTGGTGAATGATCCCGAGGGCCGGGCTGAGCCCGAGCGCACCGCAGACCGACGCGGCGACGCCGTACAACACGCTGTTCGCCAGGTTCAGGTTCGCGTTCGCGGTGCCCGGCTCGTCGTCGACCCTGCGTCGCCAGCCACTCAGTCCGACACGCGCGGCATGTTCGCGGTAGATGTGCTTCATACGGCGGCCCTCTATGCCGCGAAGCGCCGCGATTGAGACGTCGGCAGGTAGCTCTTCGTCGAAGCGCTGTGCGTAAAGGTATTTCGCCGCGGTGGTTCGTTTTTCAGGGTCGGACCATACGGTCGCCTGGGCGCACGCCCACGCCCCGCTCGAGGTGAGCGGGACAGCGGTGGTGTAACAGCCGTCACCGGCGCCGGTCGATGCGATGGTGACGCATCCCGAGTTGGCGAGGGTTCGCAGAGCGGGTGTTGTGATGCTGACGCCGGGTCCGAGTAGGAGAACCGCGAGGGAGCCACCGGGGATCGGAACTTCTTTGCCGTCCTCGAGTACCCCGAGGACACCGGTTCGTCCCTGCACGATTCGGGCGCGGTCCAGGCTGAGGAACGAGATTCGATCAGCCATGCGGGGAAGACCCGCCGTAGCGATTTTGCGTAGACCCAGAGCGGCCGGGGAGTAGGCCATGGTCAGTTCGACTTCATCGGCAACACCGAGATAAGTCCGCATCCGTGGGCCTTGCGACGTCCGACGCCTCCGGCGACGAGGGCGCGCGCCTCGATCGGATCGCCGACGTTGGCGATCACATCGATTTCTGCGACGACGATGCGTTTTTGGGCGGCGCGGCGAAGATCGATTGTAAGGTCCACGATGTCGGTGACCTCAAAACCGGGTCGGAGTTTGGTTCTCACCCAGTCGGGGATCTCATCGTCTTTGAGGGGGCGGTCGGTACCGGATCGGGCGACCCGGCGGACCGGGTTCATGTCGACGCGCAATCGGCACCGTGCCCGGGCTTGGAGATCGTTGAGCGTCGATTTGATATCGATGGTCCGGGTGTCACCTTGGGGCTGCACGGTGGACTGGATCAGCAGCCGGCGCCGGCCGTTGACGCGCTCGGACCGGAACAGGATCCTCGGCGCGCGGCCCGGTTCTTCAGAGGTGCCGAGATCCCCGAACCTGGTCATGACGTAGCGATGCAACGAAGCCTGGTCTGCCCAGTCGAGCCGGCGCCCTGCGGGGATCTCGTCCGCGGTGATCAACGTGAGGTATACGGGCTGGTCGGTCATTGGACGCTCCGATCAGATAGGCGGTGGTCGACGGACCAACGACGAAGGTCACCGCTCGAGGCCACCGTTGGGCAGGTCTGCCATGTCGTGGCGCGTGGCCGGCCGTGGTACGACGCTCCTACGGGTCCTGCCGGCTGGTCGATCCACCATTCGACTTCGGCGCGCGACGTGGCGCTGTCACTGAGCCAGTGCACCTCGCGAGTCACCGTCGCGCCGTCCGCGCCAGGGTCGATGACCGGGAACTGGCCCACGAGGTCAGCGGCTGGCGTAGCGAAGGTGCCGAGTACGACATCGATACCGGGCACACACGCCTTGCGTCCCAGGAAGGTTGCCCATCGCGGTGTTGCCAGCGCTGTAGCGAAGCGGTCCGCATCGGTGGACTCGACAAGGCAGAGGAACTGGGCGTCGGCGAGATACTGGCGGTTGGTGAGCACGGTCTGGCCATAGGGGCTGCCGGCCATCGTCAGCATCTGGGGGCGCCGCTGACGTCGACGGTCGAACCGGTCGCCCGGCGACGGTAGCGGGTTGATCGATTGGTAGTCGGTGATCACGCGGCCGGGATTGTCGATACGAACGGCAATGGCCGCTTCGGCGACAGGATCGGTGGCGTCGCTCCGGGGCCGTCCGAGCGCGGCGGCGATGAGTCCCGATAGGCCGCTGTAGGTGGGAGCGCGGTAGCTGGGGCGCCGTATTCCTCGCGAGTGGGCTGGCCAAGCCTGGAGTGGGCCGGCGAGCCGGAGAGCGAGGGTGGTCATCGTGTCGGCTCCAGTGCCCAGGATGCGCATGCCGAAGCCAGCCCGGTGAGGTCGAGGACGGTAGCGTCACCGAATTTGGCCGCGTGGACCGATCGGCCGGCGAACCAGCTCCGACCAAATACCTCGGGAGCGAATGATCTGACATCGCTGATGTAGTCGGCGAGTGCCTCCACACTCGGAATGACGTACCCGTCGGTCGATTTCACCGGAGCTTCGAAAGCTTCGACCAGGTTCGCGGGGCGAGATCCCTCGACTATGAGAACGGCGCTGGGCAAGCTTTGATGGGCGGTCGTGGTCTGCTTGCCGCGTGGTAGCTCGACGATCATCGCCCGTAGGAGTCCCTCCAGTTCGCTGCGCAAGCCTTCCAGCCGGTCGCCGAGGTTGGCACCGAGTTGGGCTCGATCGACGGAGAGGTGGCGGTAGTAGACCGCGCCGGTGAACATGTTCAGCCCGATGTGGCCGGCACCATGCTTCTGAAGATCGTCGACCGCGGTGAAGTAGTCGACCTCGATCGCGTGGGCATGGGTGCTGAGGGCGTGTGACACCTGCACCGCAGCGTCGACGGCGTTGTCGACTGAGTTAGCGAACATACGGCCGAACGCGGCGATCGACAGCGCGGGCTCGTGGACGGCGCCGGTCACGAGCCCGTACATGTTCTTGATGTCTTTGGCGGTGAGCTTCGCGCCGGCTGCCAGTTTGCCGCCATCGCGCACATGGGGTTCGAGGGCGTCGGCAATGGCAGTGACCTCGGTTTCGGACAGCCACATGAGGGTGTCACCAGACTCGGTTTCGTCGGACTGCTGCTCATCTGCTGCGGGTTTCCTCGGCTTGGGCTCAGCCTCGACGAGGGATCGGATTGCCTGGTCGAGCAACATGGCCGTCTCGGTGTCGATTTCGCCGAGGCCTCGCTCATCGAGCTTTGCCTTCACGAGGTCGGCCACTTTGGCGGACCGAATCGTGGGGCCGAGTGTTGATGCCTCGAAGGCGATTCGGGCGGCCCGTTTGAGTGACTGTGAGCTCATCCGGGCGCGTTCGACCCCGCCGTAGTACGCGGTCTTTGGTGCGCCCGCGTCGTCCCGATTGGGATTGGCGAACGCGACCGAGCTCAGGATGTGGATGTTGAGATAGTTGTTCACGACTCCTCATTTCGTTCTGGTGGATCGGTGGTAAGCGACTCCGGCGCGCCAGTGTTCATGTAGAAGTCCCGGAGCAGCCGCTGACGGACCTCGACGCGCCGCCCGAGATCGGTGTGATCCCAGAGGCGCAGGAGCCACAACACGTCGTTCCAGTCGACCGATGGCGGTGCGGCAATGGTCAGCACGCTGCGAATCGTCGAGTCGGCGAGCACTAGCGGCTGACGTTGGAGTACGAACAGGCGCCGGGCTATCGGGCCCTCGGCGTCTCCGCGCGTCGGGTCGCTCAGGCGCAGGGCGCGCCCAAGCGGCCGGCCCGATTGGTGGCCGGTGCCGTGGAAGGTTGCGCACAATGCAGCGAACCGGAAGGCGGCCTCCTGTTCGTAGGGTCGCACGTAAGCGCCGATCAAGGGGAGGGCATAGGGCCGTGTTATCGGTCGCGCGCCGCGTCGCAACGCGGCCCGCTCTCGGCGCGACATCCGGAGACGTAGGACGCGTGCGACGAGGGGTTCGGCGGACGGTCGCTCGGTCACCGGGCTGGCAACACCAGGTTCTGTCGACATCTAACTCAACACCTTTCGGAGCTTTGTGGTGAGCGCCGAGCGAGCACGCCAGTAGCGGCTGGCACTCGATTGGCTGTACCGGTACACGCCTGCGTGGCGCTCAAACACTGAGAGCACTTCGCCAATCCACTGGGCGCGGCGGGCTTCGGCGCGTTCGGGTGTGGCGGTGCCGTTGGTGACGCCGCGGATGGCGTCGTTGACCGACATGCCGATCGCGGCGTAGAAGTCATCGCGGAGCGCGTCGAGCAAGGCGGCCGGGATCGACCTGGCCTCGGGGTCGATGGCTTGACGCACTCCTTGACGTAACGCGGACAGCGCGGATTGTGTTGGTGCGAGCAGGGGTTCCAGTACGAGAGCCACTTGACGGTTGGCCTCGGCCATGGCGGAGTCGTCATCGATCGCGGAGTAGGGGGAGACGTCACCGGCCGCGATGCGGATCGTTTCAACTCCGGCAATCGTCCTGTTCGAGGCCGTACCCCCCTGAACGATTTGGACGAAGAGGAGGTCGTTCGGGCCGTCTCGGGGGAGAAGAGTGTTGCGACGCCCGAAAACACCCGGCTTCGGCAGCCCATCTTCGACGATCTTGTTCGCCACGTCGAGGCTGAAGCGAGGGAGCGACGTCAGCGAACCGGACACGTTCTGTCGAGGATGGTTCGGTTTGTTCTGTGGATTCTCGACATAGAGGACATGTGGATCGTGGGAAAGGCCGAGGTCGGTGAAACGCTTGGCGACGTTGTCATAGCTGCCGTCGAAGAGGGTCGAGCCGCGCAGGAAGTTCGCGGCCAGTCGAGTGTCACCGGAGTTCGAGCCGATGATCAACGCGGTCGCCGCGGAGAGGGTGGCGCCGTAGAGCGGCGGGATCTGCTCGAGTAGCAGCGTCAGCTCGCTCACCCGGAGAAAGGCCGGGACAGCGTCGGGGTCGCCGGCTGGCAGGTGCCTGCTGACGAGGTTGCCGGCGAGGGTCTCGAACAGGTTCGCTCCGGCCCGGAATATGTTGGTCAGGCTGGGAAAGTTCGCGCCCGATGCGCTGGCGACGCGCTTGGACTGGATGCCGCTGTCGGGACAGGTCCGACGCGCCGAATTCCCGGCCGGGGTGTAGAACCAGTTGGCGAGCAGCAACCGGGCAGCCTCGTCAAGGCCGACCGACCGCGCATCGGTGAGGTTCACCCCCCAGGCGGCGCTGCTGTCGCCCGGCAGGTAGGGGGTGACCGCCAGCGGTCCCAGCGGGGCCGGCATGCTCGTGTCCTCAGCCAGCCGCGGGTCCTGACAGAACGGGTGTTGCGGGTGAAACAACCACAGGCGGTCGCTCCACTGCTCGAGCACCATCTCGACAGCGTCCCGATGGAATCCACTGCCGGCGTTTCGGGCGGCTCGGAGCTGTCGCCTAGCGACCCGCGGATCGTGCTCGCTGGCCTCGTCCACGACGAGATAGGCCATGGCGGTCAGGAAACGGAGAAGCGCGGCGTTCGTGATCGGATTGCCCTCGGCCAACGCCGAGAACTGCGGCGCATCGGACAACGCTTCGCGCAGGCCGACGAGCTCAGGTCGAGCTTCGCCGAGTCGGGTGAGCGGGATCCAGGGGTCCTCGGTCAAGTTGAACTCGGGCCCTGCGTTACGGGCGAAGGTCATTGTCCTCCGATCGGACATCTGAACGGTGAGGCGGGGTGGGGACCCGAAGGCCATAGATGGGGTGCAAGTCGACGTCTTCGACATTGTCGAGGTCGAGGTACCGGCCCAGCGGCCGGCGCGGTCTGTCCGGTACGAGGTCGTCGAGGTCGCGGAGGTAGTGACTCACTCGGTGCAGCGTCGTACCCGACAGCGACAGCGACGCGTCAACGATGGCCCGATCCCGTGCCAGGCCCGTAACGGCGAGCGCCTCTCGGTCGAGTGCCCACGGGTTGCGTCCCGACACCACGGTGAACGTTTCGCTCGGCTCGTCTTGCCAGCGGGTGGACGTCTCGTCGTTGTTGCCCACTCCACTGGTCACATCGACAAGGAAGTCTGATCCGTACTCATCGAGGATGTCATCCAGCGGGAGGCATCGGTCATAGGCCGCTGCCCGCTTCACTCGCACCGCCGCCAGCAGATCGGCTGTGGCTGGCTGTTCGAGCGTTTCGGCAGTGAAGGTGACATGGGACGCGTCGACAATCTCCTGGAGGTCGTCGGGCACGGTCAGTATGGTCCGCTCACCACTCGCGAACCCGTTGGTCCAGGTGCTGTCCAAAACACCTGGCATGTAAGGGAGCGTCTCGCGTTCGGTGAATTCCGACGGCGCGAACACGTACGTCGTGGGCCCCACAAGGTTCTGTCGCCACGAGCGCCACCGCGGATGTGCCCACTCGCCGTTCGTGCAGGTCGAATGGCGCCACAGGCGCCCGGTCCGCTGGATGAGGTCCGGAGCGGGAGCGAGATCGCTCACCAGGAAATCGAAATCGATGTCCAAGGACTGCTCGAGTACCTGGGTTCCGACGACGAGCTGGCCTCGCGCGGGAGAACCCTGAGCCACTGCGGCGACCACGTCACGCTGTCGTGTGGCCCGGAGCCTGGTAGGCATCCGGGCGTGCAGGACCACTGGTGAGAGATCCTCCAGCTCGGTCGCGATGTCGATGCAGCGGCTGACGCGGTTCACGATCACGCCGATCGCCGCCTGGGGATGGTCGGCGCGCAACTGGCGCACGCAGGCCGACATGGCGTCGACGGCATTGCCGTCGCAACGCTCGAATCTCATCGCCACCTCGCGGTGGTCGTGGGCGCCGATAGGGACCACCGCCGCTTCGTCGCCTCCCTCTACCGTTATGGCGCCGGGATAGGACACCTTCAGCGGTCCACCTCGCGGTAGAGTCCCTACCCCGAACCAGCCGGCCCGATAGGCGGCCACGAACGCCGTGGCGGCCTCGCTCGGTAGCGTCGCGGATAGCACCGTGACCGGCGTGTGGTGCAATCCCAGCCAGCGCAACACTACGCAAAACAGCGCCTGCTGGTAGGGGTCGTAGCTGTGGGCCTCGTCGAACACAATGTGGGTGTTGGCGACAGCGGCCAACCGTACGGTTGAGTACTTCGCTCGTAGCACCGCCGCCAGAACTTGATCGACGGTGCCGACACCGACCGGTGCCAGGAGCCCGCGGTGGCGGCCTCGCAACCAGTGGCTGGCCACCAGACCGGTGTCCGTGTCCCCTTGGTGCACAAACGACGACTCTTGCGCTCCGGCGTAGAAGTCGTTGACGGACGCCCGCCCGTGGAGCAAGGCCCCCGTCGTGGCGGACGCGGTGACAAAGAACTTCTGCACCCGGGCGAACATGACATCGGCCGTGGCCATGGTCGGCAAAGCGAAATAGAGCGACGAGGACCCCAGACGCCGGTGACGCTCCAGTGCCGCCTCAGTTTTTCCCGCACCCATCGGCACGGTAATGATGGCCAACTCTGGGGAGTGGCCGTCAGTGACGAACTGCTGTACTGGTCGGGACGGAGCGAAACCGAACACCTCGTCGAACGAGCCCGGTGGGGTGTGATGTAGACCTATCAGGTCATCGACCTGCGACGCGAGGAAACGGCGCCGCTCCGAGACGAAACGCAGGCGCTGATCACCCAAAAGGTGCTGGTGCACGACGCCGTGCTCGACCGAACGCTCATCGGACGCGAGCCAATCAGCGATGCTCACCCATCCGGCCGCGGTGATCACCGCCGTAGCCGCAGTCTCGGGCCATGGACGCCCCGACAACTCCGCCAGATTGACTCCCAGCAGGTCCGCAATCATCTCGAGCGCCTCGTGCTGTGCTGTGGGCCAAGAACTCGTTTCGAGATCAGACTGGAAAGCGTGAAGCACTGCGCCGGGCGTGGCGTCAGGATCGGCGAATCGGCCATGGTGGCCCTCGACCACGCGACTCCACCAGGCGTCGGCGCCGGCGCGCTCGAGAGTCCGCCCCGACTCCATCGCATGGCTGAGAAAGACACGGTTCTGACCGTGCACCACCCTCACATCCCCAATCGGAACGGCGCTCGCCCGCACCATCGGATCAGCATCGGGTGCCCACCGTGGACGCACCCGGTCAAGGAGCCGGCACTGAAACGTGGGCGCAAGTTTCCCGCAATCATGGCTGCCTGCCAGCAGCGCAATCAGCCGGCGCGCATCAGCACCCAGGTGCGAAACAAACCAACGCTTCGTGTGCTCCTCGAACGTCCGGTCCCACAGCAGTTCAGCCACGATCGCGGTGTCGATGAGGTGGCCATCGAGAGCATAGAAGTCGCCATTGTCCGTACGCTTGCCCCAACAGAGCTCAAACGGTGATCGCCCGCCCAAATGCTCGATCCCTCCCAGCACACGAACCTCAGCATCAGTCACTTCTGTATATCGCCAGACGAACCCTACGCAGCAGGTGTGACAGCCTTGACACAAATGCGCTGGTCGACGTTCAGGACTGGCTCCGTGTCTCACTCGACGAGATCCCGGTTCGCACCCGGCCTTTGTCCATTTCGTCGAGAGGGCCACCGACCGAATTGACCAGCGCGGCGGCAGCCCAGACCCTGCGAGGCATTGACACCAGGATCCACCCGCACGATGATCCACCCGCACGATGACCCCCGTGTGGAGTGTTGCCCCTCACCCCGATGCGACCGACGCCGAGTCACCGGGAGGTTTCAGGGAGCTGTTCCCCTCGCGGCGCTCGCCGATGACCAGTTCTCCGTGCCGGCGCGGCGCCAAGCCGCACAACGAGGACGACTCGACGCCATTCAAGGACCGGACGGCATTTGGCGCTCCTCGCGCCACGCAGTCAACGACTACGCAGCAACCAAACACACCCGACGGCCCAAAGCCGGGTGAGGGACGCACCCACAACGGCCCAAGGGTTCTTCATGCGCTGGTTGCGCTCAGGAGTCGAATACCGCACGGTCGGTGCGACCGGGGACGTCTACGCTCGTCTCCGCGATGGTGATGACACGGTGGCAGCGACCGTGATCGCCGGTCTATGAGGACACATCTCCGAAAGTTCTGGATACACCTGACGATGACCAATACAGATTCTGGCGTTCTGACCAGGTCTTCATGTGGTGAGTTGGCTGGGGCGAAGCAGGCCGAGGTTGCCTGACCCGAGCCAGAGGACCAGCACCGGCTCAACACCGACCACTGCCCCAAACTCGGCACCATCGAGCGGGCCGCGCCCATCGCCGATCACCCGCCGACTGAGCCCCCCGCTCTACGAAGGTTGGGTGGTGGTCATCGGGGCCGGTGCGGTGGTGTTCCTCACCGCCTCGCCCATCTTCTACGGCTTCGGCACCATCTTCAACGAGATCGTCGAGGAGATGGCCTGGAGTGTGGGTACGGTCTCGCTCGCCTTTTCCCTGCGCACCGAGGTCGGTGGTTTGGCGTCACCCCTCGTCGGGGTGCTCCTGGACCGCCAGGGCCCCAAACAGGTCGTACGGTTCGGGGTCGTGATCACCGCCTCTGGCGTGCTCGCGCTGTCGTTCATCAGCACGTTGTGGCACTTCTATGCCGCCATGTTGCTCATCGCGGTCGGCAACTCCGCCCTCGGTGGCCAACCCGGCAACTACGCCGCGGCCACCTGGTTCCAACAAAAGCGGTCCAAGGCGATGGCCGTGATGACGCTCGGCGGAGGACTCGGCGGCGTCACCGTGATCGGCATGGCATGGCTGGTCGAAACGTACGGCTGGCGCCCCACCCTCCAGTTCATCGCCGCGTTCATTGTGGTCGCCGGCCTGCCCGTGGGCAGCGTCGTGCGGCGCCGTCCCGTCGATCACCCCCAGCCGATGGACGGTGTGGCACCTTCGGTCGCCGACGGTCAGGTCCGCGACACGAGACCGCCCGAGGAGCGGGGAACCCCGTTCCGAGATGCCATCCGAGACCCCGGCCTCTGGCGCTTCTTCGCCGCAGTGGTGGCGCTCGACTTCGGTTTCGTGTCGGTGGTCGTCCACCAGGTGCCGTTCCTCGAGACCACCCTCGGCACCTCGAAGGCCGTCGCCGGCGCGAGCGTCACGGTCTTCGCTCTCGCCTCGATCGTGGGCCGTCTCGGCATCGGTTGGATCGGTGACACCTACCCGAAACGGGTCGTGCTCACCGCCGCCATGGCGCTCATGGCCTCGGGGCTGCCGGTGTTGTATCTCGCCACCGAGACATGGCATGTGTTCGTCGCCATCCTGCTCATCGCGCCGGGTTTCGGCGGCTCGATCCCGCTCCGCCCGGCGTACATGGCCGACGTCTACGGGGTGAAGGCATTCGGAAAGCTGATCGGCATCATGCGGCTCACCGCAACGACCGGCGGGGCCTCGGGGGCCTGGCTGGTCGGCGCCCTGTTCGATCGCACCGGGGAGTACAAGCCGGGCTGGCTCGTGGTCTCGATCGTCACCGCCTTGGCCGTGCCGCTGATGTGGGGGGTCCGGCCCCGGGCCGCCGACAAGACCGTGGTCGAGGCCGGCTGAACCCAGATCCCCACCTGAACCCAGATCCCCGGCTGGGCCCAGATCCGGTAGCGTCGGGCCTGGTCATCGACACGGGGGACAATGATGAAAGACCTGGCGTTTCGGTCCGCAACCGAACTGGCAGCTGCAGTGAAAACCAAGGAGGTGTCGAGCAGGGAACTGCTCGACACCTACCTGGCCCGGGTAGAGAAGCACAATCCGGCGATCAACTCCGTCATCACCCTCGACGAGAGCGCGGCGCGAGCCGCGGCGGCCGAGGCCGACCGGATGACCGCGCAGGGTGACTCGCTCGGTGCCGTCCACGGGCTGCCCATCACGATCAAGGACGCCCTCGAAACCAAGGGCATGCGGTCCACCGGCGGCGCCATCGAGATGATGAACCATGTTCCGGACCAGGACGCTCCTGTCGTCGGCCGGCTGCGCGACGAGGGCGCGGTGATCTTCGGTAAGACCAACCTGCCGCGTTGGTCGGGCGACGGGCAGTCTTACAACGAGATGTTCGGCGTCACCAACAACCCCTGGGATCTCACCCGCACCCCGGGCGGTTCTTCGGGCGGGGCCGCGGCCGGCGTCGCGGCGGGGCTCACGAGCTTCGAGATCGGGACCGACATCGGCGGCTCGGTACGGATGCCGAGCCATTTCACCGGCGTCTGGGGTCACAAGGCCAGCTATGGCATCGTGCCGGGACTCGGCTATCTCGACGGCCCTCACGGGGGCACGGTCGATGCCGACAACAACCTGCTCGGTCCGCTCGCGCGATCCGCGGACGACCTCGACCTGCTCCTGGGGCTCATCGCCGGACCGAGTCCGACCAATGCTCCTGCGTGGCGCCTGGAGCTGCCGGCCCCCCGCCACCAGAACCTCAGCGACTATCGGGTGGCGGCGTGGATCGATGACCCGGCCTGTCCCATCGACGCCGAGATGCATGCGGTGCTCGACACCACGGTGCGTGCGCTCGAAGACGCCGGAGCAAAGGTGGACCGGCACGCGCGACCCGACCTCGATCTGGCGAGCACCGCAAAGCTCGGCAAGCAGCTGATCAGCGCGGCCACCAGCGTCTCGCTTTCCGCCGACGAGGTGGCCGAGCTTTCCGAGAAGTCCCGCGGCCACGCGGTCCTGGCCCAGACCCACCACACCTGGCTCGAACGCGAGCGCCGTCGCACCGCCGTGCGGGCGATCTGGGACCAGTTCTTCACCGACTACGACATCTTGTTGTGTCCCGCCACGGTCGTCACAGCCTTCCCCCACACGACCGAGGGCACCTGGGCATCCCGCACGCTGCGCATCAACGGTGAGGATCGGCCCTACGCCGACCTGATGACCTGGACCGCGTTCATCGGCATGGCCTATCTACCGGTCACCACCCCGCCACTGGGACTGACGGCGGCGGGACTACCGACGAGCGTGCAGGTGGTCGCGCCCTATCTGGGCGACCGTATGGCCATCGACTTCGCCCGCCAGCTCGCCGAGCTGACCGGCACGGGCTACACCCCACCCCCGGACTACCGGTAGAGGGTCACCCCGCAGTCGTCTCCCCGGCGAGGACGGCGCGCTTCCACTCCTCCTGTGCCGGCTGGAGCGCCTGGAACTCCGGCATCACCTCGGTGGTGAACAGGGACAGGCTCGAGCAGATATCGGCGTGGGTGTCGCGGCCTCGTGTTTGTCGGTCTTGCGCCATTCCTGGTACTCCTCCCACAGGTCAGCCGTGCCCAGCTCATAGTTGTGGGTGGAGTTGCGGGCCAGACAGAACACGAAAAAGGTCAACCCGTCGCCGAAAGCCCTCCGGGACCCGACGTTGCAGAGGTCGTGGACGGGGTGTATCCAGCCGCGGATGGCAGCCAACTCGCCTATCGGCTCTACCGACCCACATCGGGCGCTCCTCTGCCGATGATCGTCTATTACCACGGCGGCGGCTGGGTGCTCGGCAGCCACGAGTCCGATGATGCGTTCACCCGTGATCTCGCGGTGCGGCCGACTACAACCCCCAGAGCCCCTCGCTGGCGGAGAACGCCGAAGGGTACTTCCTCACCGCGTCATTGATGAGCTGGTTCTGGGATCACTATGTCCCCGAGATCGCCGATCGTAGCGACCCGCGGGCCTCCCCGATCCGGGCCAATGATCTGTCGGGACTTCCGCCGGCGTTCATCATGACCTGCGAGTACGACCCCCTGCGCGATGAAGGGGAGGCCTACGCCAAGGCGCTCAGCGCTGCGGGCACCCCTGCGACCGTGCAGCGAATGGATGGCCATATCCACACGTCGATCCCGGCGGTCGATGTGCTCCCATCGGGGGTGGCGGGTCGTGAAGCCTTGGCCGATGCCCTGCGGGGCTTCCTCGAGATCTCGTGACTGCGCCATGATGGGGTGGTGACCGGCGACGACCTTTGGAGTTCTCATCTGGATGCGGTGGGCGCATTCATCAAGGAACAACGACGGATGGCGGAGCTCTCCCAGCGGGAGCTGGCCAAGATGTCGAACCTCTCCGACACCTACATGAGCCAGCTCGAACGGGGGATGCACGAGCCCTCTATTCGGGTGCTGAAGTCGATCGCCCGCAGTCTCGGGATTCCCGTCGAACAGTTCATCGGGTTCGCCGCTGGGGTCTACGAGGAACCGGTGGGCGCCCCAGCGGGGACCGAGGACGCCATTCGGGCCGATGCGCGGCTCACCGCCGAGCAACGCAAGGCGCTGCTCGGCGTGCTCGCCAGTTTTCTCAGCGCCAACCGTCCGCCATCGGACGACCCACCTTTAGCGAGCTGACGCTTCTGGTGCTGCTCGCTATCTAGTGCTGCTCGGCGGGGGCCGGGGCCCAGATGGCGGCAAGGTCGGTAACGAACTTCTGGTTGGCGGCGAGCACCGAAGAGGCGGCCGCAAACGACCCTTCGATCAAGGCGGAGGCGTCGGGCATGCCGGCCATCGACGCGAATGCCGGGGTGGACGGCAGCGCCTTGCCCACGGTCTCGGCCAAGGTCTTGTTGGCCTCGAGGACCTGATTCTGAAGGGTGGTGTACTGCTCGAGGCCGGTTTCGGCTCCGTCGCGAAGGTACTGATCGAACTGCATGTCGCTCCAAGGGGATGATGGGTCGGGGCTCGCAGATGGGCGAATCTGCGGCGTGCGCACCATAGTACGCAGTTGAGCGCACTACGCACAACCCAAATCCAAGTGATATGGCCCATCTCTCATAGATATGGATAAAGATCTAACTATCTCTTGCTTCCATATATGAGGCCAGCAATACTTCTGAAACGTTGGATCTCCGTGGATGGATGAGGGTGGCCGGAGACAACAACGAACACACCCCTGGGACCGCGACGGTGCGGAACCACGTCAGGGGTGGCGGGACGGGCGAAACACCCGACACCACCAAGAAGGACCTATGAGCCAGATACCTAATGCCGATGATTTTGCGCCATTGATCGATGCGCTTGCGGACGAAACCGCGACGCTCGGTGCATCCGACACCGAAACCGCCGCCATGACCACCGCAGCGTCGGTCCTGCGCCACGGAGCCGACTTCGGGGTCGAGCTGACCAAGATCGCGGTGGGAACATCGGAGATCTCCACGGGCAATGACCGCCGCTTCGCCGACGAGACCTGGTCGACGAACCCCTTCTACAAACGGATAGCCCAGAGCTATCTCGCGTGGACCGACGCCGTTCGCCACACCGTGGATGACCTCAACATCGAGGGCAACGATCGTAAACGCGTCGACTTCCTGACCGAAATAATCACATCCTCGGCGGCCCCCACCAACACCTTGTTCGGCAATCCGGCTGCGCTCAAACAGGCCCTGCGCACCAGCGGCAAGAGCCTCATCGACGGCGCGACCAACTTCCTGGGCGATCAGCGCGACAACGGCGGTATGCCGGCCATGGTCGACACCGAACCGTTCGTGGTGGGCGAGACCATCGCCGTCACTCCCGGCCAGGTCGTGTTCCGCAATGACGTGCTGGAGCTCATCCAGTACACCCCCACCACCGACCAGGTCCACGAGCGGCCATTGGTCATCGTCCCGCCTCAGATCAACAAGTACTACATCCTCGATCTGGCACCCGGCCGTTCCTATGCCGAGTTCGCGGTGGCCCAGGGCTACCAGACCTTCATGATCAGCTGGCGCAACCCCGGCCCCGATCACGCCGAGTGGACGATCAACACCTATGTCGACGCCATCGACGACGCGCTCGACGCGGCGCTCGAGATCACCGACCAGGCCGACCTCAACCTCGTCGGAACCTGTGCCGGTGGCATCACCGCCGCGGCGCTTCTCGGCAACCTGGCCGCCGAGGGCGACGCGCGGGTGAACGCCGTCACGTTCCTCGTCACGGTGCTCGACTGGAGCCAGCCCTCCACCATGGGTTCGTTCCTGACCGGCTCGGGGATGGCCGCCTCCCGCTTGTCGTCCAAACAGGAGGGCATCGTCGCCGGCGCCGAGTTGGCCCGAACCTTCGCCTGGCTTCGTCCCACCGACCTGGTGTGGGGAAACTGGGTGAACAACTACCTCATGGGCGAGAAGCCCGCCGCGTTCGACATCCTGGCGTGGAACGCCGACCACACCAACCTTCCCGGCGGACTGCACTCCGACTTCCTGGACGTAGCCGGCGACAATGTGCTCGCCAAGCCGAACCAGTGGATCGTCAGAGGGAGCAAGATCGACCTGAGCTCGGTCCTCGCCGACGCCTACGTCGTCGCTGGCCTGAGCGACCACATCACCCCGTGGGAAGGGGCCTACCAGACCCTCGGCCTGCTCGGCGGACCCGCCAAGTTCGTGCTGACCGGAACCGGCCACATCCAGACGCTGGTCTGCCCCGAGGACAACCCCAAGGCGCGCTATTTCACCAACGAAGAGCGCACTGACGATGCCCAGGAGTGGAAGGCCGGGGCGACCGAGCACCAAGGCTCATGGTGGAGCGACTGGAGCAACTGGCTGTCACCCCGATCCGGCGCGTTGGTCGACTCACCTCGTGCGGCAGGTTCACACCGCCACGCCCCTATCGAGTCCGCACCGGGAAGCTACGTCCACGACCAAGCCTGACCGACGCGAGGTCGCGACATCATTGCGACCTCCGCCGGGAGCTAGCCTGCCCCGGCCATGGTGGACACGATGACGATGAACGCAACCCCGAACAGCCCAACCGACCAAGACAGCCCGACGACGAGAATGGTCACCGTTCGCAGCGGCCAACGGCTGCGCGTCTCCGAACAGGGGATCCGCAGCGAGGTCCCATTCCTGCTCGTCAACGGGCTGGGGGCGTCGCTGGATCTCTTCGAACCGCTGCGCATCGAGCTGGCCAGCCGTAACACCATCTCCTTCGATGTGCCGGGGGTAGGTGGCTCGCCCCGTCCCCCCTTCCCGGTGCCGATGTCCTGGTACGCGGACATCGTCGGTCAGCTACTCGACGAGCTCGACCTCGACCAGGTCGATCTGCTCGGCTTGTCCTGGGGTGGCGCCTTGGCCCAGGAGGTCGCACGGACCCACCAGGCCAGAATCCGACGGCTGATCCTCGCCGCGACCATGCCGGGGGTCGGCACCGTACCGGGACGACCCGACGCGCTCGCGGTGCTCGCGACCCCGCTGCGCTATTACTCGCCCACCTATCTCGAAGCCATCTCCCCCACCCTGTACGGCGGCGCGATTCGCACCAACCCAGGGCTACTGAAACGCCATACCCACCTGAGGACCACCCACCCGCCGAACCCGGCCGGCTACGTGGCGCAGATGTTGGCGGTCAGCACCTGGTCCAGCCTCCCGTGGGCCCACACGCTGACCCAACAGACCCTGGTACTCGCCGGCGACGACGACCCGATCATCCCCCTGGTCAACGGGCGCATCCTGGCGCGACGGATACCCAACGCTCGGCTGGAGATCGTCAAGGACGGTGGTCACCTGTTCCTGGCGGCGCGAGCGGCGGAAGTAGCGCCGGTCATCGAGTCATTTCTTCAAGAATAGGCGAGCCGGTCGCCAGGAATAGGCGAGCCGGTCGCCCACAGTGGCCCGGCCCCGGCCGCGCCGCCCCTAATGTCGGCGCATGAACATCGGCCTCTCGCTCGCGCTGCCCGCCTACACCATCGACCCGGCCTTTCTCGCTCGTACCGCCGAGCAACTCGGTTTCGAGTCGATCTGGTACGCGGAACACCCCGTTGTACCGGTCAGCTCCACCAGTCCATTCCCGGCCACCGGCGGCGCTATCCCCGACGAGTACGCCCACTTCGATGACCCGTACATCGCGCTGGCCATGGCCGCAGCCGTGACGACAGAGCTCAAGCTGGGAACCGGGATCACCCTGATACCCGAGCGGAACCCTCTGTTGTTGGCCAAACAGGTGGCCGCGCTCGATCTTCACAGCGGTGGTCGCTTCCTGTTCGGCATCGGTACGGGCTGGCTGGCCGAAGAGACCGAGATCATGGGCGGCGATTTTCCGCGGCGCTGGACCCAGACCCGCGAAGCGATCGAGGTCATGAAGGCCCTCTGGACCAACGACGAAGCCGAGTACCACGGCAAGTACTTCGACTTCCCGCCCGTGCGGTCCTACCCGAAGCCCGCCCAGGTCCCGCACCCTCCGGTGATCATTGGGGGCATGGCTCCCAACGTCTTGCGCAGGATTGTGGACCATGGTGACGGCTGGTTGCCGAACCGCGTCACACCGACCGAGCTGGAGTCGAGTCGCCGGCGTCTCGACACAATGGCCACCGAGGCCGGCCGCGATCCGGCGTCGATCACCATCTCGGTGTACGGCCAGGCCCCCGACCCGACCCTGGTGAAGTCCTTGTTCGCGGCCGGAGCCGACCGCGTGATCGTCCGAGCCGAACATGTGGCCACCGAGGCCGAAGCCGGCGCCCAGCTCGAACGAATGGCCGAAGCTGTTCTCTAGGTGGCCGGGGTTGGCCTCGGGGTCGACCCAACCGGGCGGGGCCCCAAAGCCGGGTGCGGGCCAGGTGGTGCTGCGCTCCCGCATGGGGCGCCTGGTGCTGGTCACCACGGTGCTCGGCTCGGCGGTCGCCATGCTCACCTCGACGGTGGTGAACGTGGCATTGCCGACGCTCGCCACCGACCTGGGGGCGTCCACCGCGCAACAGCAATGGCTCATCAATGCGTACACGCTGACGCTGGCGTCGCTGATCCTGGTCGGCGGGTCGCTGGGCGACCGCTACGGCCGCCTGCGCATGTACCGGCTCGGCGCCATCTGGTTCGGTCTGGCCTCGGCCACCTGCGCCCTCGCCCCTTCGGTCGGCTGGCTGATCGCGGCCCGCCTGTTACAAGGCGTGGGCGGTGCGCTGCTGACCCCGGGAAGTCTGGCCATCATCGAAGCGACCCTGGCCAAAGCGGATCGCGCCGCGGGGGTAGGGGCGTGGTCGGGCCTCGGAGGGGTGGCGGCCGCCGC
>Ga0316190_10001252_pt1 | contig 18287 bp, 10 predicted proteins | sample Eddworburrow2_MG_FD_204929 | JGI IMG/M metagenome (GOLD analysis project Ga0316190, IMG submission 204929) | Coastal sediment microbial communities from Maine, United States - Eddy worm burrow 2 | ecosystem: Environmental > Aquatic > Marine > Coastal > Sediment | place: USA: Maine | collected... | reverse complement strand
TGCGGGCGATTTCTTGCGGAACAGGTCGATGACCGAACCCAGGGCAAACATGGCCAGCGGTACCAGGGTGACATAGGCAGCGGAAGGCAGTCTGGCGGCCAGGATTAACCCCAGGGCAAAGACAAGCGCCCACGCCAGAACCATCCAGGCACAGGCGGACACGCGGCCAGTGAATACTTTCAATGTGCTGTACACGGTCAAACCGAGCAGCAGGAACAGGGCCAGGCGGCCGACCCAGGGATGTGGGTGCTCCAGGGGATGGAGATCCGGCCAATGCCCCAGCGGCCAGGACAACAGGTAACCTCCGACCACCAGGGCGATGGATAGAATGGGGATGGCCAACAATCCCCAGCGCAGTTGCCGGTAGCGGAACTCCTTGCGAAAAGCGAGGCCGATGGCGAGCATCGCCCAAACACCAAGGAAAAGCGCCAGGCCGCTCGCGATACTGATCGGGTAGTGCAGCAGTCCCAGGCCGAACACGTCCATATAGCCGCCGTCTTCCGGGTGGACCAGGGTCGTCAGATCGCGCTCTCCGAAGGCCTTGAGCATGCCCCAGGCGTTGTCGCCGTGATGTTGCAGGCTGCCGAGGTCGAGGTGATCCGGATCGTCCAGCTGGGAGTGGTACAGCGCGACCCCCCGCACGAACGCAAAATTGACCCCCATGATGCCCTTGCGCTTGTAAACCGTGTAATCGGTGTCGTTCGGCATCCGCTTGTACATTTCATAGGTCAGCGAGTTGGCCACGGGCCGGTCGATATGCTTGGCCAGCATGCGGATGACTCTGCGATTGCCCTCCCCCGTCTCGAACATCACGCTGGGCCCGGCAACGCCGCGGGCCTCCAGATTGAGGACCGCTTTGACTCTGGCGAACAGCGGGTGATGTTCGGCAAAGGCATCGGCGCCGATCAGGCCGTTCTCCTCGGAGTCTGAAAACAGGAAGATGACGTCGTTATCGAATGCCGGGAAATCCGCGGCCATGCGAGCGATCTCGAGAATGGCCGCGACGCCCGCACCATCGTCCGCGGCGCCCGGCCCGGCCCAGACGCTGTCGTAATGCGCCGTCAGCAGAATGGCGTGCTCACCCCGGGCGCCCGGCTTCAGTGCGATGATATTTTCGACCGGGCTGCATGTCCCGAATAGCGGATTGCAGTGGAAACGTGCCTGGGTCTCCGGTTCGTAACCGAAGGCCTGCAGCTGCGCGATGATGCGATCGCGCACCAGGGCGTTGTGCGGTGATCCGGCCACATGCGGTGCTTTCTCGGCCAACAGTTCGCGCAGGATCGCCTCGGCGCGGTAAGCCGAAAAAACCACGTCCGGCGCACCGGCATCTACCGGCGACGGCGTCGAATACGAACGCAACACACCCAGCAGCACCAACAGCGTGATCAGCAGAAGCGAGATGGGGTGTCGCAGTAGCAGCATCGGTGAAGTTTACGTCAGGCCAAGTTCTTCGACCATCGCTTCGCGCATTTTGAATTTCTGCACTTTACCGGTGACGGTCATCGGGAATTCCCGCACCAGCCGTATGTAGCGTGGAACCTTGAAGTACGCAATGTGCTCTTTGCAGTATTCCCGGATGCCATCCTCGGACAACTGTGCGCCTTCCCTCAGCTGCACCCAGGCGCAAACGGCTTCCCCGTATTTCTCGTCGGGGACGCCGATGACCTTGGCGTCCTGGATGTCCGGATGGGTGAACAGGAACTCCTCGACTTCGCGGGGATAGATGTTTTCGCCGCCGCGGATGATCATGTCTTTCAGACGGCCCACGACGGCGACATATCCCTCTTCATCCATCACGCCAAGGTCGCCGGAGTGCAGCCAACCTTCCGCATCCACCGTATCAGCCGTGCGTTCCGGGTCTTCCCAATAGCCCTTCATCACCGCATAGCCCCGGGCGCAGATATCACCTTTCTCGCCGACCGGCACAACCTGGCCGTCCTCGCCGACAATCTTGACCTCCAGGTGCGGTCCGGCCCGGCCGACCGTCTTGACACGTTTTTCCAGTGGATCGTCCGCGCGGGTCATGTGGTTCACCGGGCTGCACTCGGTCTGGCCATAGGCGATCAATACTTCGTCCATGTGCATGCGGGCGATCACCTTTTTCATGACCTCGACCGGGCACGGAGCGCCGGCCATGATGCCCGTGCGCAAGGACGACAGGTCGTAACCGGCGAAGTCGGGATGCTCCAGCTCGGCGATGAACATCGTCGGCACACCGTGGAGGGCCGTGCAGCGTTCGGCTTCTACCGCCTCCAGCACTGCACCCGGTTCAAAGGCCTCGGACGGGAACACCGCCGCGGCGCCGCGCGTCACACAGGCCAGCTTGCCAAGCACCATGCCGAAGCAGTGGTACATCGGTACCGGGATGCAGAGCACATCGTTTTCGCTCAGCCGCATGCCGGCCGCGACCTGGTTGGCATTATTCAGGATGTTGTGATGCGTCAGCGCAGCGCCCTTGGGGTTGCCGGTGGTGCCACTGGTGAACTGGATGTTGATGACGTCCTGCGGTGAGAGACTCGCCTGGACCTGGTGCAGCTGCGACCGTTCCCGCTCGCCGCCCATCTGGCAGACCGAGGTGAAGTTGAACATGCCGGGCGTGGTCTCCTCGCCAAGACGAATCACGATTTCGAGCTGCGGTAGCCGTTGCGCCCGCAACCGGCCGGGCGCGCAACTCGCCAGTTCCGGTGCCAGCTTGGCCAACATGTCGAGATAGCGGCTGCTCTTGAACTGCTGGGCCGCAATGATGGCCCGGCAACCCGACTTGCTAAGGGCGTATTCCAGTTCAAACACCCGGTAGGCCGGGTTGACGCAGACCAGTATGGCGCCGATCTTGGCGGTGGCGAACTGCGCCAGGCACCACTCGTAGCAATTTGGCGCCCAGATCCCGACCCGGTCGCCCGGGCGGATCCCCAGGGCCAACAGGCCCCTGGCCAGCTTTTCGATTTCGCACAGGTACTCGCCGTAAGTCCAGCGAACGCCCTGATGCCGGGCCACCAGCGCCTGGCGGTGCGGAAAGCGGGCGGCGATGTCGTCGAGATAATCGCCGATCGTGGCGTCCAGCAGAGGGGGCTGGTCGGCGCCCTTGAAGTAGCTCAGCTGCAACTGCGATTGCGTGTCCATCAGGATGCCTGTCGGAGGGCGGGATCTCCCCTATTATCGCGCACTTCGCCTGCTTCTTTGGCGACCCGTTTGGGATAGTATTGACACTCGTCACCGCGAAACGGGCCTTGCTTATGAATGCGCACGAAGAACCGAAAGCCTGTTGCCACCACCAGGAAGGGCACAGCAAGGCATCACAGGCGACCGTCCCGGCCGCCGTCCCCCGGGAAGATCTGACAGGCAAGTACGTCTGCCCGATGTGCCCCGGCGTGGTCGAGGACGAACCCGTGCCATGCCCCCATTGCGGCATGGCGCTGGAGCGCGTGCAAGCCCTGTCGTTTGGGCAAGCCGTTCAGTACACCTGCCCCATGCATCCGGAAATTCTGCAGGACCAGCCCGGCGACTGCCCGATCTGTGGCATGGCGCTGGAGCCGGTCGCGGCGTTGGACGAAGGCCTCGACGACGACCCCGAGTACCGGGACATGCGCCGGCGTTTCATGGTCGCGTCCGTGCTGGCGGTACCGCTTCTGTTCCTGGCCATGGGTGACATGCTGCCAGGGCAACCCGTGTCGCGCCTGCTCGGTAGTGGAGCGCGGCACGTGGCCGAGTTGCTGTTGGCCACGCCCATCTGCCTGTGGGCCGGCTGGCCGTTCTTTCAGCGCGCCTGGACCTCGATAAAAACGCGGCATTTGAACATGTTCACGCTGATCGGTCTGGGTGTGGCCGTCGCCTACGGGTACAGCCTTGTCGCCACACTGTTCCCAGGGCTGTTCCCGCCCGCTTTCCGGGACGCCAGTGGGCATGTCGCCGTCTATTTCGAGGCGGCCGGCGTGATTGTCGCGCTGGTCCTGCTGGGCCAGGTGCTGGAACTCCGTGCACGCAGCCGCACCGGCCAGGCCATTCGCTCACTGCTGAGCCTGGCGCCAAACCGTGCCCTCAAGTTAACCCCCTGCGGCCATGAAAAGGATATCCCTCTGCAGGACGTGAAACCCGGTGACATGTTGAGGATAAAGCCAGGCGAGAAGATTCCGGTGGACGGCACGGTGCTCGAGGGCAGCAGCAACGTCGACGAATCGATGATCTCCGGTGAGCCGCTGCCCGTGGCCAAGGGCCCGGGCGACCCGGTGATTGGCGCCACCCTCAACGGCACCGGCTCTTTGCTGATGAAGGCAGAGAAAGTGGGCGCCGATACCTTGCTGGCGCGCATCGTGCAGATGGTCAGCGAGGCTCAGCGCAGCCGCGCGCCGATCCAGCAACTGGCCGACCGGGTGGCCGGCTGGTTCGTGCCGACCGTCGTGCTCTGTGCAGCCGTCACCTTTGTGGTTTGGGGGCTCTGGGGCCCCCAGCCGGCCATGGCCTACGCCATCATCAACGCGGTGGCCGTATTGATCATCGCCTGCCCCTGCGCGCTGGGCCTGGCGACACCCATGTCGATCGTCGCCGCCACCGGCAAGGGCGCCGAGCACGGTGTGCTGTTCCGCAACGCCGAGGCCATCGAACACCTGCGGGCGGTCGACGTGCTGCTGCTGGACAAGACCGGCACCCTGACCGAGGGCAGACCCACGCTCACCGAAATCAAGGCGGTCGAAGGGTTCGAGACCGACGAAGTACTGGCATTGGCCGCGGCACTGGAACGCCTCAGCGAACATCCACTGGCTGCAGCCATCGTCGCCGGCGCCGAAGCGCGTCATCTGAACCTGCTCCCGGCAAGTGATTTCGCCTCGATCACCGGCCAGGGTGTCACCGGCCGGGTCGACGGCCGCGCGGTGGCGCTCGGTAACCGGGAACTGATGGCGGCCCTGCAGGTGGATACCTCTTCGTTGGCGGATGCAGCCGAGGTTTTGCGCCGCGAGGGTGCGACCGTACTGTGGGCCTCTGTCGACGCCCGCCTCGCGGCTCTCGTCAGCATCTCGGACCCGATCAAAGACACCACGCCGGAAGCGATCAGAGCCCTGCACCTGGAAGGTCTGCAGGTGGTGATGGTGACCGGTGACAGCCGGCAGACCGCCGAGGCCATTGCGGCGCGACTGGGTATCGACGAGGTGCTTGCCGAAGTATTGCCGGATCAGAAACTGGACGTGGTTCGGCGTTACCAGGCGCAGGGCCACACTGTCGCCATGGCCGGCGACGGCATCAACGACTCCCCTGCCCTGGCCGCCGCCGACGTGGGGATTGCCATGGGCACCGGCACCGATATCGCCATGGAAAGCGCGGATGTCACGCTGGTCAAGGGCGATTTGCGAGGCATCGTCAAGGCGCGTCGCCTGAGCCGCCTGACCATGCAAAACATCCGGCAGAACCTGTTCTTTGCCTTCGTCTACAACGGCGTCGGCGTGCCGATTGCAGCGGGAGTGCTCTACCCCTTTATCGGCCTCCTGCTCAGCCCGATGATCGCGGCTGCTGCGATGAGCTTCAGCTCGGTGTCGGTGATCTCGAACGCCCTGCGCCTGCGCCGGGTCGACCTCTGAGGGAAGTCACATGGACTACGCATTCCACAACGTGGTGGGCAACCTCGGCGTGCTGCTGATCGTCGGCAGCTACTTCCTGGTGCAGATCCAAAAAATGTCGGCCATCCAGCTACCCTACATAACCCTGAACGGCCTCGGCGCCGTACTGATCCTGTATTCGCTCTGGTTCGACTTCAACCTCTCGGCCTTCCTGATCGAGGTGATCTGGCTGCTGATCAGTTTGATGGGTATTGGCAGGGTGTTGCTGCAGCGACGCCGCGAGTCTGATTCGGAGTCCGGGTCTGCCGCAACCTAGCCTGTCGACTGCGTACTATTCGCTCGCCGACGAGCCAGGAGCGGGACTCTCGGCCCGATCGGGCGGGCAATGGAATGGCTGCCCATCGCTACTCGCATGGTAAGCAAAGGTTTTTCGGCCGACTTGCAGGACAATCAGCGAGCCCGGCACCAATGCCTGTGTGTAGAAGATATCCGGTTTCGGACAACCGATCGCGCCGGAGCGCCAGCTAACCCGGCGTGCTTCGGCAACCTCTATGGAGCCGGGATCGAGTCCGCGATGCCGCGCGAGATCCGCCCTGGCGAAGTCGACCTGCTGCTGCAGGGTCAGTGGGGCATCCGCGCCTTGCAAAGGAGCCTCCGGCGTTACTGCTTCCACCGGCGCGGACCGCTCGGGTAAGGTCGCTTCATCATCTGACACGCAAGCCGCAAGGCAGAAAACTACACCAGCAAGAACCAGAAGCAGCAACCACAAGAATCTTCTGCCACGCATAATCGCCTCCGGTGTGATTTTGGATCGGAAACGGATGCACCCTAACGGTCCGGAATGCTCCGTGCCGCGGTGACGCCTCCGCAAAACCGCCCCACCCACGCACCGGCTGGGCGCAGCTCAATGAACTGGTTGATGTGTTCCAGCAGGCGCTCCCTGCTGTCGCCCTGCCCACTGCCCATGCCCTCGACCAGCCGTTGCATCTGGTAGGCCATGCGCGCCTGCTTGTCTTCGGGCGGCGAGTCTGTGCCGGCCAGGACTTCAATGGCGATACAGGCGGTGCGCAGGGCCTCTTCGTCCTTGTTGCCCGGGCCGTTTTGCCACCAGGCGGCAAGGGCTTCGCCATCGATGCCTTTCGGCAGACTGTCCTCTTCCCCCCACAATGCAGTTGCTTTTTCGGGCTCAGCCTCTTTCAGCGCACAGGCCTGCATACGATCGAGCAGGCGCTGCCAGCGCTCCTGCTTCTGGCGCTTGCGCTCGGCCACCTGCTCGACGCGGGCGCGCTCGTTCGCCTGCCGCTGCTCCACCCGCGCGCGCGCCTCCGCGTTACGCTGGTTACGCTCTTCGCCGAGCCGGGCGAATATGGCGTCGCAGGTTTTGCGGAAGTCTTTCCACAACGGACGATCGAGGCGTTGTGGCGTGAGGCCGATCTCTTTCCATTCGCGCTGGATCGCTTTTGCCCGGTCGATCGCCTGTTTGAGGTCCTCCATTGCCACCAGCGCTTTGGCTTCCTCGCTTTCTTGCGCTCGATGTTATTGCCGTACTCCAGCTCCAGATGCGCGTAAATACGGTTACAGACCTTGTCGAGCGCCTTGTGGCTCTTGCGCTCCTGCTTACGGTCAACGGGCGTAAGCTCGGCGAAGGCCTTGCGCGCGGCGTTCAGCGTTTTGCGCACCATCTTCCAGTCGGGCGCCGGCAGTTCCGGATCCGGGTTTTCGAGATCCGGCCAGGCGATTTTCGACTCGTAGTCCCTGAGCTGAGCGACCAGTTCCATGCGCTGCCGGTACACTGCTTTGCGTGCCTCGGCCCGCTGCTCAAATACTTCCTTGCACGGCGCCCAGGCCTCATCGGCAGCGGCGCGAAAGGCCTGCCACAATTCCTGGTCGCGCCGCGGCGACAGCGGTCCAAGCTGCTTCCACTCGTCCTGCAGCGCCTTGATCTTTGCCGCCAGCGTGTCTGCATCCTCGGCGGCCCCCACCAGGGCCTGCATATGCGCGATCAGCTCGACCTTCTTCGGCTCGATCGCGAAGCCCTGCCAATCGTGGATTTCCTGCAGCCGGGCCAGCAGCGGCCGCAGTTCGTGCTGGAAATGATCCTGGCGGGAAGGCGACAGTTGCCGCAGCAAGTTGCGCAAGCGGTTCAGCGCGCGGTCTGCATTGCGGTAGTGGTTGGTCGTCAGTTCCGTGCGAAACGTCTCGAACGCCTGCTCGACCTTTTCTAGGGTCTTCTGCTCTTTCTTTTGCAGTTGGTCCAGGCGATCCTCGAGCTGCGCCCGTTGCTCCCGCAGCAGGCGGATCGTCTCGGGCAGCCCTGCATCCAGTTCGTCTGGCCAGGTCAGCACCCGGGTGAGCTTCACGGCCTGTTGCTGCAATTTATGGATGGCTTTGAAATCCGCCGCGTCGACTTGTCCTGCAGCCTTCGTAAACCGGCCCAACTCGCTGCTGCGGCTAGCCAGGTTGCGCAGCGTCTGCAGGGGCGCCCGCCAGTAGCTGAGCTGCGCTTTGCACGCCTCGGTCTGCTGTGGTTCCGGGTGGATGTGCCGCAGGGCCGCGACCCAGCGCTCTTCGATGCTGTTGAGTTGCGCTTCGAGATCCGCGGCGGACTCCGGTTTGGTGAGGGATACCGGATCCAGGGATTCGAGTTCGGCCAGTAGATCGACGAAGGTTTGCCCGGCTTCCGCGACCAACGCCTGTTCCCGCTGTTCAGCGACTTGCTCCGCCACCTTGTGTTCCACCCGCTTGGCGCAGGTATCGAGATCGCCCTGGATACGCTCCCGCTCGTCCGCGCCAGCATGTTCGCGCAGATCCGTCCAGCGTTGCGCCAGCGACAGGTAGCGTGCGCGGTAGTTCGGCGAATCGGCCGCCGCGCGCAGTTCCGAGGCCTCTTCGGCGAGTTTCAGCAGTTGCTGCCGACGTTCTTCCTCGGCACGTTGTGCGGCCAGGTGCTCGTCCACGCGCTCGCGGCAGTGGCGGAAGACGGCCTTGTCCTTGTGCTTGGCCTGCTGCATCAACGATTGCAGCAGTTCGATGTCACTGATCGACTGCGCCGCGCACAGCCGCGCGCGGGCCACGGGATGGCTCGTGGCCAGATCCATGCGGACTTGCGGATCCCCTATTCGGCCAATCGTCTTCTCGATCAGTTCAGGATCATCGGCCAGGTGCGAGATGCGCAACAGCCTGGCGTCGTCGGCTCCCTCCGGCAAAGCACCGTCCGCGCTCAAGATTTGCCGCAAACGCTGGGCCCGAGCCTGTTCGCGTAACTCGGCGGACAGCGTGTCCGGCGACTCGTCAATCAGGCGATCCAGGATCTCACCGGCCTCGATTCGCGACAAAGCGCGGGCCCGCACTCCGGGATCTTCGTCCGTCTGCAGCACTTCGAGTAGTACCGCCGGATCGTCGAGTTCGTCGATGGCGGCCAGCCGTACCTCGGCTTTGGCGTGCTGCCAGCGGGGTTTTGTGAAAGGTTCCAGCAACGACATGGGCGGTTTGGCCTGTAAGCCTTCAAGATGAAAGAAAGATGAATCCGAATGTCGCCTTGGCAGGAGTCGCAACGTCGGCTCCTGCAGCCCGCTTCTCGCAGTAACGAAGAAGACCGCGCCAATTCAGGGCAAGTATAAACCACCGACTGCGCGAATTGGATGATTCACAGCCATATTTCGCTCCGCCAGTGCTGTCATCGGCACGAGTGCCGATGACAGCACCAGCAACAGTTTTGCCCGGTGCCGCCGCAAACGGAAAGCAGCTTGATCCAGTCAGCTGTTCATTCGGCGGGAAAGTCGACTTCCAGTATGACCCCGGTGCCTTTAAGCACCTCGATCTTCTGGCCGCGTGGCTCGAAGTCCAGAAGTTCCCTGCCGTAGGCCTCGGGATCGCGGAAGCTCAGGCGGCCATAAACATTTCCACCGTGCATTTCGAACGTCTCGATGGTGCCCACTTCAACGCCACCCACACGCAATGGGTAAGTGCCAACGGGCACGTCTTCGATTGCCACCGAAAACATCACGCGATGCGAGTTCATTTCCCACTCAGCCTCGCCACCGGCTTCCGGCAGCACGCCGCTGTTTTGCAGTTCGGCTTCGATTTCGAGAAACTCGCCATCGTCAACGCAATCTCGCATGCCACCGCCCATGCCGCCGCCACCCATGCCGTGTCCGGTGCCGGAGGCGCAGTCATAATCATGATCGTTTCCGCCGGCATATCCACCACCCTGATGGCCGGGACCGTGTTCTTCGAAGGTCTCATCGAACGAAGACAACACGGTACCCTGCCCATCGCGGACCTCTATCTGCATACCGCGCGGATCGAAATTCATCAGCCTGCGGCCATCTTCCGCCGGGCTGGTAAACCTGATTTCGCCGCGCCCTTCCTGCACCGTGAAGTCACCGCGCTCCTGCATGCCGACGTACAGGTGGTAGTTACCGTCGGGCAGACCCGCCACCTCTACGTCAAATTCCATGTGGCCCGGGACGTCCTCGTAGCGGGCATGGCCGCTGCCGCTAATGCCTTCGCGGGCCGGCGCCAGGTCGATGCGCTGCTCGCCAAACATGGCATCAGCGTATGCGTCGTCCGAAATGCCACCGGTGCAATGGGTGTTCATGACCTCCAGCAGTCGCTCGATCCGGAACGAACCGCTGCCGACTTCAGGGTGACTGGTATCGAACGTGACCTCGCCGCCGGCACAACTGTCGAAGCTTATGACCATCGTTCCGATACTGCTCACGGTGTCGTTGCCGGGCACAGCGTCCTGCAGGAAACCCACGTCGGTGGACTCAAAAAGCTCCATCTCGATGCGGTTCTCCACCAGGTCGCCGATGCCGATGTACCAGGCTGTCTTGCGGTCGTTACCGTAGGTGTACCAGTAGGCAACGGCGCGCCGCGAATCATCCAGTTGCTCGACCACCTGCAGCGCGATGCCCTGTGCCTCCTGGTCGACCTGATCCCAGATGCCGGTGAAATGCCGGGTGACGATCATCCCCTCGGAGGGGCCGATGCTGCTGCTGTCGTGGGCGAAAAGGAGCGCCGGCGAGGTCACCGTCGCGATGAGAAGAAATAGCCGTGCAGTCCTTTGAAACAGTTTCATAACGTACTCCAATTGGCTGGTTTCTGTAATTGCCAACGCCGGATCGCGGGCGGATATGATGTTCCGGGCAGGGCCTCGGTACCGGCACCTGCATCAACTTGTGTCGAATTCGTCGGACCCATTCAAAGACTCTCGGCCGGCACGATGATCGTAATTCGCTTGATGCTCACGTTTGTGTCTACCTCCGCAGTCATTCGACTGCTTTCGAAAGTGCTTTGAGTCTGCGCTTCTGCGACAACAGGAAAACGGCGGGAATCAGCGCCAGCGTCAGCAACGTGGCGCTGATCATCCCCCCGACCATGGGCGCCGCGATGCGGCGCATGACTTCGGAACCGGTTCCGCTGCCCAGCATGATCGGCAACAGGCCGGCAATGATGGCGGCGACCGTCATCATGATGGGCCGCACGCGCATTAGTGCCCCGTTGGTGACTGCGACCGCCAGGTCAGCCCCATTCAGGGAACGCTGTTCCTTCTGTGCCTTGAGCGTTTCGGCGGCCAGCGCCTGTTTCAGGTAAACCAGCATCACCACGCCGATTTCCACCGCGACCCCGGCGAGCGCAATAAAACCGACGCCGACGGCCACCGACATGTGGTAGTCCAGCAGGTAGAGCAGCCAGATACCGCCGATCAGGGCGGTCGGCAACGTGCCCATGATAATCAGGACTTCCGTCATGTTGCGGAAATTCAGGAACAGCAGCAGCACGATGGTGACCAGGGTGATCGGCACCACGACGGCCAGCCTGGCCTTGGCGCGTTCCATGTATTCGTACTGCCCGGACCAGTTCAGCGAATAACCCACCGGCAGCTCGACCTGTTCCGTGACCACCCGCTTGGCCTGTGCCACGTAAGTACCCAGGTCGACGCCCTCGATGTCAACGAAGACCCAGCCGTTCAGGCGGGCGTTTTCGCTCTTGATCATCGGCGGACCCGCTTCCACCCTCAGATCGGCAACGGCAGACAGCGGGATCTGCTGACCCGATGGCGTCACGACAGCCAGCTCCTTCAGTTTTTCAACCGAGTCCCTTACTTCCCGGGGGTAACGCAGATTGACCGGGTAGCGCTCCCGCCCTTCGACCGTTTCCGTGACGTTCATGCCGCCGATCGCGGTCCGCACGATGTCCTGGATATCGTCGATATTGAGCCCATAGCGCGACGCCTGGTCACGCAGGATATCCACGGTAACGTAGCGCCCGCCCGCCACCCGCTCTGAAAAAGCCGAGGCGGTGCCGGACACCGTCTTGAGCACGGCCTCGACCTCCTGCCCGATCTGCTGGATCACCTGCAGATCCGGACCGGCGATCTTGATGCCCACAGGGGTCTTGATGCCCGTGGCCAGCATATCGATGCGGGTCTTGATCGGCCAGACCCACGCGTTGGTCAGCCCCGGAAACTGCACGCGCTGGTTCAGTTCCTCCCTGATGTCATGGATGGTGATGCCTTCGCGCCACTCGTCTTCGGGCTTCAACTGGATGACGGTCTCGATCATCGTCAAGGGCGCCGGGTCCGTAGCCGTTTCAGCCCGGCCGATCTTGCCGAACACGGTCTTCACTTCGGGCACCGTGCGGATCAGCCTGTCGGTTTGCTGCAATAATTCCTGTGCCTTGCCGATGGAAATGCCGGGGAACGTGGTCGGCATGTACATCAGATCGCCCTCATTGAGGTCCGGCATGAACTCGGATCCGAGTTTGTTGACGGGCCAGAAACCCACGACGACCAGCAGCAACGTAAACAGGACCACGAACCAGGGGCGCCGCGTGACCTGGTTGATGAGTGGCCGGTACAGCCAGATCAGTAAGCGATTCAGTGGGTTACGGTGTTCCGGAACGATTTTCCCGCGGATGAAGTAGCCCATCAGCACCGGTACCAAGGTGATGGACAGCCCCGCTGCCGCCGCCATGGCGTAGGTCTTGGTAAAGGCCAGCGGCGCGAACAGGCGCCCCTCCTGGGCCTGCAGCGTAAACACCGGCAGGAAGCTGAGGGTAATAATCACCAGCGAGAAGAACAGCGGCGGCCCGACCTCGACGGCGGCCTCGGTCACCACGGACCAGTGCATTTTCCGATCGTAGTCCGCTTGCTCCATCTTCTTGTGCACGGTCTCGATCATCACGATGGCGGCATCGACCATCGCGCCGATGGCGATGGCGATGCCGCCCAGCGACATGATGTTGGCGTTCAGGCCCTGCGCCCTCATCACCAGAAACGCGACCAAAATACCGAGCGGCAGGCTGAGGATCACCACCAGTGACGAGCGCAGATGGAACAGGAACAGCAGGCAGACCAGGGCTACCACCAGGAACTCCTCCACCAGCTTTTGCTGCAGGGTCTCGACAGCCCGGTTGATCAGAGATGAGCGATCGTAAGTCTCAACAATTTCAACGCCTTCCGGTAAACTTCTCTCAAGAGTTCTGAGCTTTTCCTTGATGCCATCGATGGTTTTGCGTGCATTTTCGCCGAAGCGCATCACGATAACGCCGCCGACGACCTCGCCTTCACCGTTCAAGTCGGCGATGCCGCGGCGCATTTGTGGCCCCAGCCGGATGTCCGCCACGTCCTCCAGCCGGATCGGGGTGCCCATCTCGTTCATGCCCAGCGGTATCGCGCCCAGGTCTTCCTGCGACTTCAGATAGCCCGTGGCGCGGATCATGTACTCCGCTTCGCCCATCTCAATGACGGAACCACCCACTTCGCGGTTGCCTTTCTGAATCGCCGAATAAACCTTTGACAACGGCAGTCCATAGGCGCGCAGCGCATCCGGATTGACCACGACCTGGTATTGCCGGACCATGCCACCGATCGTGGCCACTTCCGCAACCCCAGGCACCGTCTGCAGTTCGAACTTGAGGAACCAGTCCTGGATCGAACGCAGCTGGGCCAGATCGTGCCGGCCGCTGCGGTCCTGCAGTGCGTATTCATAGATCCAGCCCACTCCCGTCGCATCCGGTCCGAGCCCCGGTTTGGCTGAGGGCGGCAGTTGTCCGGCAACCTGGTTCAGGTACTCCAGTACCCGCGAGCGTGCCCAGTACAAGTCGGTGCCGTCTTCGAAGATAACGTAGACATAGGAGTCGCCGAAGAACGAATAGCCGCGCACCGTGGACGCTCCGGGCACGGACAGCATGGCCGTCGTCAACGGGTAGGTCACCTGGTCTTCAACCACCTGCGGCGCCTGGCCCGGAAACGGCGTCTTGATGATAACCTGGACGTCCGACAGGTCCGGCAGCGCATCCACTGGCGTGTTGACCATGACGTAGGTCCCACCCACAGCCAGGATCAGGCTCATCAGTACGACCATGAAGCGGTTGTCGACGGACCAGCGAATGATGGTCTCAATCATGCTTGTGACCCTCGTCCGAGCCTGGCGGATCAAGCGCGTGGATCCGATCGATGACCCACCCGGTTTCCGGATCTTCAACCATAGAGAAATGGACTTCCTGTCCGCTTTGCAGCGCATCGAGCGCAACGGCGGGATCCACTTTGAAAAACATGGTCATTGCCGGCCAACCCAGCTCCGCAATGGCCTCGTGCTCCAGCTTGAGCCTGTGCGCCTCGATATCCACAGCGCGTACCACCCCCCCGGCCGTGATTCGGTGTTCTTCAGGCATATCAACCGGGTCAGTGCCCGGTGTCGTTCCGGGTTGTACCTCGGACAGTTCGTTGGCATGACTTGCCCCGCCGTAGATATGCTCGATCACGTAGGCGCCGGCCTTCTGCTGCAGCAAGGCAAAGCGAACATTCTGGCCAACCTTGACGCTGTCGAGTTCCACTCCGGGGAGAACGTCAAAGATCATGGTCATGCTGGGCCAGGCAAGGGTATCGATGGGGCCGTGAGAAATGCGGATGCGCCGATGCTGCACATCGATCTCGTCTACCCGGCCGGTAGCGAATACTGCTTCCAACGCCCTTTGTTCCGGCAGGTGATCAACCGACTCCAGCCGTTTGACGCTGCCGGCGATGCTGGCTTCCGAATCGATCAGGAATTGGGCCGAGGTGACGATGTCGTCCCCTTCAGTGATTCCAGCCAGGATTTCAACGTATTCACCGCTTTCCAACCCGGTCATGACCTCGTGCACGTGGAACCTTCCTTCCCCGAGCGCGATGACGACGCGGTCGCGGCCCGGTGCCCGGATCAGGGCTTCGCGCGGAATGGTGAGTGCATTTGATTTGAGCTTGCCGTAAATCGAGACCCGCGCATACATGTTCGGCTTCAATCGCTCGTCCGGGTTGTCGAACCGCAATCTCACGCGCAACGTGCGTGTTTTCGGGTCGAGCACCGGGTAAACATAATCCACTTGCCCGCTGAACTCGGCGCCCGGCAGGTAATCCAGCCGTGCCTCGGCGGCCTGACCGACGGCGACCCATTCGGCCTGCGACTCGAACACCTCGGCCTGCAGCCACACGCTGGACAGGTCCGCCAGGCTCATGATGGTCGTGTTGGGCTGGATGTACATGCCCTCGCGCACGCTCAGCGAGGTCACGATGCCGTCCTGCGGCGAGACGAACTTGATGTTTTCCGATGCACTGCCGCGTTGTGCCAGTGCTCGGATATCGGAGGGGATCATGCCCAGCGAACGCAGTTTCTCTTCACCCCCGGACAGCAACCGCGCGTCACCACGCTGCACCGCCTGCAAATATTCCTTCTGTGCGTTCACCAGTTCCGGTGAGTAAAACTCGAACAACAGATCGCCTTTGGACACCCGCTCGCCTTCCGAGCTCACGGGCAGGCTGACGATCCACCCCTGCACGCGGGTATTGATATGGCTGATGCGCGTTTCGTCGAACCCGACGTAACCGGTGGCTTCGATGCGCCGCCACAGGGGCCGGACTCTTGCCGGCTCTGAACGCACGCCAAGGTTGTTCACGACGGCGTGGCTGATGGTCACGGCGTCACCATCACCGTCCCCGGTTTCGTATACCGGCACCAGCTCCATGCCCATCGGTGACTTGCCCGGCTTGTCCCGCTTGAAATTCGGATCCATCGGGGCGACCCAATAGAGCACCTTCCGCTCCGTGGCGGCGCCTGCCTGTGGGTCGGACGAATCGCTCACGGTCCCGGCCAGCCTCGGCCCCAGCACCATGCCGCCAGCGAAAGCGGCCAACAGAAGAACGATGACGAAGATGCGGGCTCTCATGGGGTATCTCCCTCGAAGTAATGCAGGCGCGCCTGCGTCTTCAGCAATTCGGCCAACAGACCGGCGTATTCCAGTTGTAGTTCGTACTCGGTAATTCGGGCGCGCATCAATGTAGTCAGGCTGTCGAGCGCGGCCTGGTAGGCGGAGAAAGCCGCTTCGGCGTTGAACTCCGCGTCAGGCAGCAGCGATTCCTCAAACAGTTTTTTGCGCTCGAATTGCCGCTTCAACGTTGCCGCGTGCAGCCCGGCCTCGCTGCTCATGCGCCGGTACGTATCGTCGCGACTGAACAGCGCGGCCGACGACTCCGACACCGCGGCAGCCTTGTAGCGGTCCTGGCGGTTCGCGTGGAATAGCGGCAGGTCCATGGTCAACATCACACTGAACAGATCGGCACGTGAACTGCCGTCCGGGTTGTTGCCGCCACGCGCGCCGTAGGCCAGGTCGACACCGAATTCGGGTTTGTAACGCTGCTGCGCCAGCTCGATCCCGGTGTCCGCAGCGTCTGCCTGCTTCTGCAGGGTGACAATGCGGGGGTGCCCGGCCAGGCGTTCCCTGAGTTCATCCAGCGCCGGCGGGGGCCCCAGGTCCGGCCATTCGCTTTCCAGTTCCAACCGGGCGTCCGGCCCGATCCAGGTTTCCAGCCGCGCCCGGGCACGGTCCTCCTCCTGTGCGATGCGGGTGGCACGGTCTTGCACCTTCGCCAGCTCGACCGCCGCCCGCAATACGTCTTGCTGCTGCACGCGCCCAGTGGCGTAATAGTCCTGCGTAATGTCGGCCAGGTCGGAAAAGGCCTGGATGGCCTCGACGTTTATCTCCGCCAGTTTCAGCTGCTTGAGCACCTCCAGGTAATCCTCGCGGACCGCCAGCGCTATGCGCAATCGCTGATCCTGCAGTGTTTCGTCGAGAGCCCCGGCCTGTTCGACTATTTGCTCCGCGCGCAGCGCCCGAGTGTTGCCGCGTGGAAATTTCTGTGTCACACCGATCACTGCCTGGGTCATCGGTTCCTGCCCGAAGTTCCAGGTATCTGTGGGTAGCGACATGAAGCCCATGCGCAGCATCGGATCGGGCAGTTGCTCGCTGGCCACAGCCATCTCCTCCATCGCCGTGCGCCGCGATTCAACCTCCAGCAGCAACGGATCCTGGCGCAGGGCCAGGGCTTCGGCTTGCTCCAGGCTGAGCCCGGCGGCATTGACGTGAAGTGTCGCAAACAGCGCACAGCCTGCCGCGAACAGTTTGAGCAGTAGGCCCTCAGCGAGGCCTGTATTTTTCAGGGACATCTCCATCTCCCGTATGCGGCACGCGCAGCCTGGCGTTGCCGTAAAACTAATGATGTTGGTCCGCGCGCGGCGCTCTACCGGACGGACAGAGTCGTGTCAGGAGATGTGGGTGGGAGGTCGGAACGGGAGTGACGCGTGGCTGGGAGAAATGCAGCCGTCTCCCAACAGCGTCAGGTGGGTGGCAACCGGGGCCGACGCCTGGCTCTGCAGCGTGGCGATCCCTGCCAGGCCCGCAGCGCAGGAGCCGCACTGAACCATGTTGTCGCAATTGGAATCCTGGTCGCCGTCGTTTGGCTTGCAGCAGTCATGGCCGGAAGCAGCGTCGCTGCCATCATGTTGCATGCCGGCATGCATGTCAGCATGCCCATCGGACTGCATCATGTCGCAGAAACCCGCCTGTATCGGCTGGGCTGCGATCATGAACACCAGGATAGCTGCCAACAATTTCATGCACTTATTGTAGTCAATTAAGCCGATTAGTCCAGCTACGGGGCATTTAGTTCACCAGCCACAGCGATAACCCGGGCCAGAATGCGATGAGCATGACGGAAATCAACAGGAAGAAGAAAAACGGCAGCGTGGACAAATACAACTCGACCACCGGGCGCTCAAAGCGGTAACTCGCGATGAACAGGTTCAGGCCGACCGGTGGCGTGATGTAGCCCAGTTGCATCGTGGCCAGGAAGACGATACCCAGGTGCACCGGGTCGACACCGTACTGCAGCGCCACCGGCAGGATCAGCGGTACCACCAGCACAATGGCGGAGAAAATGTCGAGGATGGCGCCCAGCACCAGCAGAAAGACGAGCAACAGCAGCATGAAGGTCAACGGGCTGCTGACGAAAACGCTGACCCAGGCCAACAACTTCTGCGGCACGCCGGCGTCGATCATGTAATTGGTCGAGGCCAGCGACATGCCGAGGATCACCAGGATGCCACCGACCAACACCATGGAATCGCGCATCACGCCGGGCAATTTGCGCAGCGGGATCTCGCGCAGGATCACGACATCGACAACCAGCACGTAAAGCGCTGTCACCGCCGCGGCTTCCGAAATCGCGAAATAGCCGCTGTAAATTCCGCCCAGCACCACGATCGGCAGAGGAATTTCCCAGGCCGCCTCGCGCACGGCCCCACGCACTTCACGCCATGAGAAGTCACCCAGAGGAACGCGCACGGCGCGATTCTTCCACACGCTGTAGCCGGACAGGATCAGCAGCATCAGGATACCGGGCAAGACGCCGGCGAGAAACAG
>Ga0316190_10001251_pt1 | contig 18307 bp, 17 predicted proteins | sample Eddworburrow2_MG_FD_204929 | JGI IMG/M metagenome (GOLD analysis project Ga0316190, IMG submission 204929) | Coastal sediment microbial communities from Maine, United States - Eddy worm burrow 2 | ecosystem: Environmental > Aquatic > Marine > Coastal > Sediment | place: USA: Maine | collected... | reverse complement strand
CCATACCCCACACCAGGGCCATCCCGGTGGCCGCCAACCAGGGTGTGCCCTTCGTTCTGACCCAACCCAAGGTCGAGGCCGCACGCGCCATCAGGGCCCTGGCGGCCGCTCTGGCCTCCCCCAGCCAGGGCCATGGTCGAAACCGCCACAACGGACAGCGGCTGTTGGGGGCAGCGTGAGCCTCGGCCGTCGTCTGGCCCAACTGGCCCACGACAGAGACGGGCCGCTCCCCCGGGCCACCGCCCTCGACCCCCTGACCGAACTCCGGGACCGCACCCGCGACACCCTGGCCCGCGACCTGGGTAAACGACTTGGCGGCACCGGCCACGACGCCGCTCAACTGAAGGTGGTGGTGAGTGAGGAACTGGATCGAATGATCGCCGAGAGTGCCCGGCTCCTCACCCCGGCCGAGCGTGAACAGCTGGCCTCGACCCTGATCGACGATGTACTCGGCTACGGGCCGATCGAGCCGCTCCTGGCCGACCCGACCGTCACCGAGGTCATGGTGAACGGCACCGACGCCATCTTTGCCGAACGCCGCGGTGTCCTGGAGCTCACGAACCTCAGGTTCCGCAGCGACGATCATCTGCGCCAGGTGATCATGCGCATCGCCGCCGCCGTCGGGCGCCGCATCGATGAGTCGTCGCCCATGGTTGACGCCCGCCTGGTCGACGGGTCGCGGGTCAATGCCGTCATCCCACCCCTGGCCGTCGACGGCCCGGCCCTCACAATCCGCAAGTTCTCCGCCGACACCCTGGCCGCCGACGACCTCGTGACCATGGGTTCGTTGACCGCACCATCGCTGGCCCTGCTCTCGGCCATTGTCAGGGGCAGGCTCAACATTATCGTCTCGGGCGGCACGGGAACGGGCAAGACCACGTTCCTGAACGTGTTATCGAGCTTCATCCCCATCAGCGACAGAATCGTGACCATCGAGGACGCCGTTGAGCTGCGTCTACGCCAACGTCACGTCATCCGTCTGGAATGCAAGACGGCGAACATCGAGGGCCAGGGTGCCATCGGAACCAGGGAACTGGTGCGCAACAGCCTGCGGATGCGGCCCGACCGGATCATCGTCGGCGAGTGCCGCGGCCCGGAAGCGCTCGACATGTTGCAGGCCATGAGCACCGGCCATGACGGCTCGCTCGGCACGTTGCACGCCAACACGCCCGAGGATGCGTTGTCCCGCCTGGAGACGATGGTGATGATGGCAGGCCTCGAACTGCCGACCTCGGTGGTGCGTGAGCAACTGGCGTCGGCCATCGACGTGGTGGTGCAACTGGAGCGTCTGCGCTCCGGTGCCCGGGTGGTGAGCTCGATCACCGAGGTTGCAGGCTTCGATGGCGAGCGGGTGAAACTCAACCCTCTCTTCCAGCGGCGCTTCGATGAGGTGTCGATCGACGACTCCGAACTGGAATCCACCGGCAACCGACCGAACTTTGCCCGCAAGCTGGCCAAACACGGCGTGGTGTTGGCCGACGCCACCTTCGAATCGCTGCCAACCACGCGGCCGGAGGCGGCCTGAGCAAGCCGCCGGACCAGGTAACAGGTGAGGAGCCAGCGGCTGCCAGCTACCGGCCGGTTCAGCCGATGGGCTTGCCGTACATCTCGCCCAGTGGGTCGGCCAGCAACTCCAGGCGCTCACCGTCTGGTCCGCTCAGGTACAACGAGCTGCCGCCGACCTCGGAGTAGTCGATTCCGCCCTCTTCGAACTTGGCCTTGAGGTGGTTCCAGCGGTCACGGTCGACGGACAACGCCAGGTGGTGCAGACTGCCGAGTACCTCGGCGTAGGGACCGAGGCCGAGGCCGGGGAAGTCGAAGAAGGCCAGAGAGTTGCCGTGGCCGATATCGAAGAAGATATGGGTCGATCCGGTGTAGTCGCGGTTCTCGAACAGGGCCGTGAGCGGCATCTCCAGCAGGTCCTGGTAGAACTCGATCGTCCGCTCGATATCGGACGACAGCAGGGCAACGTGGTGCACCCCATGCGTCGACGACGCCGGACGGTCGTCGCGGTCATGGAGGTGCTTGGCCTTCAATTCGGCCCATTCTTCGGTTCGGTCGATGTCGGCGCCGTGGGCCATCGGGTTCACCCTTTCGTGTTTGGTTCGAGATAGAAGGGCACAAGTCCTACCCGAAGCGAACCAACTCGGAACATCAAGCCAGTATTCCTGGCCGCCAGTATTCCTGGAACATCAAGCCAGTATTCCTGGCCGCCAGTATTCCTGGGCGGGGCGACCTAGTCTGCGTCGGACACTGGTGCGTATGGACTGCGCCGTTCGGACAAGGGGGCCGTCACGTCATGGCTGAGGAGACAACACCACCGACCGGGACCGTCGACAAGAGTCTGGTGCTCGACGACCTCGACGAGAAGTTCGAGGCCTTCCAGGCCTTCCGCAAGAGCGACTCGACGGTGGCCGAGTCAATTCTCGACGCCCTCGGGGCCGAGGACGACGTCGACCGTGACATCGTGCTCGAACTGTCCGCTCCCCGGCCCCTGGGCCACCCCGATCGTTTTCCCCACGCCCACGCCCTGGCGGTGCGGGCCCTGGAGGTGCTCGACCGCAACGGGGCCCGAGGAGTACACGTTTCGGGCCTGGGACCGCTGGGGCCGGTTGCGGCCTATCTGATCCAGCAGGTCGCCCACTTCGTGGTTCGCAGCTACCAGGCCTCGGTGGTCGATGCCATGTTGTGGCTCTATGCCCGTCGGGAGGCCAACGCCGCCCTCGACGACCCGGCCCGGCGCATGTTGGCCAGGGCCCGGATCCACATGGTCCGTCTCGCTCCCGGGTTCAAGCGCAGCCCACTCGGCATCCCCACCTTCCTGCTCGGTGGGGCCGTCATCTCCACCCTGGCCCAGATCCTGGTTACCGCGGCGTCATCCGCCCTCGACTCGCCGTGGACCCGGACGGTGGCCACGGTGGCCGTCGGCCTCCTGATCGCCGCCGCGGCCTGGATCATCCTCCGGGGCGCCGCGGTGGCCCGTCGGCGTATCCGGCTGACCACCGGGCCACCCATGGAGGCGTTGTGGGAAACGATCGGGCGGGCGGGGCACCCTCCGACCGATCAGGCCCGGGCCATTGCCTTCATCGCCGTGATCTTGACCTTCATCCCCTGGGTTCTGGTTCCTCTGGGCCTTGCCGTTGCCTGGCTGATCGACTGAGCACGGCTCAGATCACGGATCGGATCACCCATCAGATCACCGGTCGGCGCTGGGCCCGTCGCCCCGCCGAGAACGGACACCAGGCCTGCTCCAACCAGGGCCGCGCCCGACAACAGCATCAGGGTGGTGCTGGCTCCGGTGAAGGCCAGGGACGGTCCGCGGGGTGTCCCCGTCATGTTGTCAAGGGTTGGGGCCAGGTTTGGGTGTCGAGATCGAAACGGATCCGATAGGCCCCGGGCACCAGATTCGTGAGCTGGTAGCGACCATCGCTGTCGGTGACCGTGGCGGCCACGACGTTGCCGTCCTCGTCGAGCAGTTCGACCGTCACGCCCGCCACCGGCTGCTCGTCAGGGTCCTGGATGCCATCACGGTTGTCGTCGAGCCAGACCCGGTCGCCGATACCGGCCAGGGGGTGGAAGCCGAATTCGACCGTCGGGTTGAAGTTCTTGCCGCCCGTGGAGTTTGGGTCTCCCGGCTCGTCGGCGGCCGAAAGCACAATCGGTCCCGACAGCACCGGCGCGCCGAGGTTCGGCGGGTCGATCCCGTCGTCGTCAACGGAGCCATCGCCATTGACATCGTCAGCCCGACCGTCGCCGTCGGCATCAAGCCACAGCTCGACCGGTACCCCGGGAATCGCTCTGTCGTCGGGGTCGCGCACACCGTCGTTGTCCCCCAGCCTGGTCAGGGTCGACGCCCTGGCCACCCTCGGGGGTTTCACCCCCGAGCCCGTTGATTTCGAGTACCCGACGGGGCTGGATCTGCGTCGCCCCAGTTCCAGGTCACCAGGGGGCTAAAGGCATCAGCCAACAACTGCTTGGCCCCTTCGGCGCCGGCGAGGGCGGCGAGGGTTGGCAAATCGGCGGCTCTGATCGGCTCATTCAGTGCGGAGGTACCCAGCGCGGGGCGCTCAACCGGAGAGCGCAGCTCATTGGCTACCGATGGGGGCCGAGCTCAGCTCGGGCACGATTCTCTATGCCACCCGCCTGGCCGGAGCCTGAGGGCCGCAAACCCGCCCTCGACGGTCGAAGCGGGACTCAGTGGATACAGAACTCGTTGCCCTCGGGGTCGGCCATGGTGATCCACTGGCCTTCGGGTTCGTCGAATTCGGCCCCCACCGTGGCGCCCAGCGCCTCCAGTTCGGCGGCCCGCTCGGCCAGGTCCTTGCCTGCAGTCACATCGAGATGGAAACGGTTCTTGGCCACTTTCGATTCGGGCACCTTCAAGAAGAACATCCTCGGGCCGCCGCCGGTCGGATCAACGATGGCGTAGGCCCGATCGGGATCGGATCGATCGATGCCCATGGCATCCAGGGCCGCCTCCCAGTTGTCGAAACCTGGCGGTGGTGGCTGCTCGACGTAGCCCAATACCTCACACCAGAAATCCCCAAGACGTCGTGGTGAGGCGGCATCGACCGTGATCTGAAACGTGTTGGCCATGGCCACAGCCTGCCACATTCTGCGGTGGGTCGATCCTCACGGTAAGTGCAGTCAACCCCACCCAGAGACCGCGATTCGCCTGACCCTGTTCAGTAGGTTGCTCCCCTGGACCGAGTTTCGCGGGTAGCTCCGGTTCAACACATCGTTTGGGGCAGATAGCGGAAAAGGACCCGAATGATTCCTTGGCGTTTTCGACCATGGCTGATTGCCGCCGCCCTCGTAGTAGTGGGGTGCGGTGCTGACGAAGCCGATCAATCACTGAACCCCTTGCAGGGTGAGGCCAAACAGTCCCCAGAGGCGGCCGAGGAGACCAACCTCTCGGCCAGTCTGTCCAACACCGGTGAGGTGGCGCCACAGGTGACACCAGCTCCCGCCGCCCCCAGCAAGCCGATCGGCATTCCCCGCCCCACGTTTGTTGAGACCACATCCAAGCCTGCGACCACGGCCCAGGCCGCAACATCGACAACGGACACCTCGGCCGCCGACCCGGCATCCAGCGCCCCGGCAGAACCAGCAGCACCTGCCGCCGACGATGCGGGCACAGCCGTCAGCGCCGTCAGCAACGACAGCAGTGGCAGCGCCGTGAGCAATGGCAGTGGCACGGGATCCTATGCGGACCCCACGGCCGGCAATCAGTCGCCATCCAAGCAGGCAGGGCCCACCGCGGCTCAGGAACCCACGTGCGCCATACCGACCGAGACCGGTTCGTCCGCCCCCTCATCCACGGCCACGACAAGCCCATCCTCAACGACCACCGCATCCACGGCCAAGACGCCAGCGAACACGGTGTCCACAGCCAAGGCGCCGGTAAAAGCGGTGCCACCAAGTACCGCTCCTGCGAGCACCACGCCCGCGACGGCGAACATCGACTCGGATGGAACGACCCAACCAGGTTGCGGCGGGGGTCGTGAAACGACCACGTCGATCGCACCACCAAGCACCGGGTCGACCACTCGTCCGCCAACCACCGCCCCACCGACCACGGCTGCGCCGACAACACGCCCCCCGACAACCCGGCCTCCGACAACCGTTGCACCAACGACTCGGCCTCCGACCACCCAGCCCCCGACCACTCGTCCGCCAACGACCCAGCCGCCGCCAACCGGCAGCGAACTGGATCAGGCCGAGGCGGCCTCGCTGCGGCTGCTGAATCAGCTGCGGACCTCACGAGGCCTGGGTCGAGTGGCCGCTTCGGATCAGGAGATGTCGAGCTTTGCTCGCAACTGGTCACGAACGATGCGTCAGAGCGGGTTCCGTCACAGCAGTGGACGCTGGGCTGAGAACATCGTCTGGCACAGCAACGACAACCTCACACCGGAGGAGGCCGCGGCCCAGTTCCACGAGATGTGGGTCAACAGCCCTGGCCACTTCGCCAACATGACCAACCCTCGCTGGACCGTCGCCGGAGTCGGCCTCTACCACGACGAAACCGGGTGGTGGGGCACGCACGTCTTCCGCTAGTCCAGTTCCTTGCTCTGAGCCGTTCAGCGTGGAACGGCTCTGAGCAGGTCCACCAACCGTTCGGCCGCCCGACGGGCGCCGGTGGTTGGCGCCGGGCGGCAAGCGAGCGCCGACGTCACCGACTCCACCCCCGGAAATCATGAGTGGGGCTTCGCCGGTCGGAAAGTCACTGGGGCCTTGAGCATCTGGAGCGGTACGGGGTGACCGTAGCTGGTGGCCTGTAGGGGGACGGATCAACGACTGGATGCCGATCGAAAGCCAGGTCCCATCGTGAGCCGACCCGCCCTCCATCCCCTCAACCGCTCGTTCACCTGGCACGAATCGCCACTGCCCACTCGACGGCGCAGCGCCGATCAAACCGCACAGTTCAACGAAGACGGATTCGTGCTGATCGAAGAGGGGTTCGACGCCACCCAGATCGCTCACGCCATTGACGAGATCGATCCGTTCGAGGCCCGAACCGAGACCCATCTGCGAACCAAACCCGGGGGCCGGATCTCCATCTCCCAGGCCGACGCCATCACCTTCACCACCCATCTCGTGCCCCGCTCCCCCTTCCTGCGCGACTTCAGCCGGGTGCCGCTGATCCTGGACCTGTGTCACGACCTGATCGGTCCCGACGTCCGGCTCTACTGGGATCAGGCCGTGTACAAGAAGCCGGGCCAGCCCGACGAGTTCCCCTTCCATCAGGACAACGGCTACACCTTCGTGAGACCTCAACAGTACCTGACGTGTTGGGTGGCGCTGACCGACACCGACGAGACCAACGGCTGTCCCTGGGTGCTGCCGGGCCTGTATCCCCGAGGCACCCTGGCCCATGAGTCGACACCGTTGGGTTGGCGTTGCTTCACCGAATCGGATGATGCGATCCCGGTGCGGGCCAAGGCGGGCGACATCGTGGTGTTCTCCTCGCTCACCCCGCACCGCACCGGACCCAACCGCACCGAATCGACCCGCAAAAGTTACATCCTGCAGTACGCCCCCAACGGTGCGGCGCTCCGGCGGGCTGACAGCCCCAACGTCATCGTCCAGGACGACCCCGATCGGCACTATCTGGTGCTGCGTCATGGGGACGCCGTACCGTGCTGATCGCCGAAGACGGCGGACGCTACTGCGCCCGCCTCTACCACATCGGCGCCGGAAACGAGCGGCTCGACATCCCGCCCCTGCTGTTCAACGACGGCCCCCGGGGCATCGGGATGGGGAACTCGACCTGCTTCCCCGTGCCCATGGCCCGTGGTGCCAGTTTCGACGTCGACCTCGAGCGGGCCACTCCCAAGCACTTCGCTGTCAACAGTATGGAGAACGCCCGCTTCACCGTTGATGTCACGGTCGACGAGGCGACCCTGCGGGAGGTCTACCTGCGCCACTTCAAGTACAGGACGGCTGAACAACTACTGAGTCCCAACGGATTCAGTCCAGCGTCTTCGGGTTGAATTCGCCGTCGCTCTCGTAAGGGTTCGCCGCGGCTCGACGACGCAGACCCAACTACCTCACCAGGTCACGTCGGACCTGTCGGATCTGTGCCCTCAGTTGCCGGGCCGAAGCGACGGTGTTGCGGCCCAGTTCCCGCGACGCCAGCCGGTCTCGCCGTCCAAGGGCGGTCAGCGGCTTGAACACGGCGACGCTCCGACGTTTGACCCCGGCGCCGACGCGGCCAAGGCCGCGGCCCACGGCCCGGACCGGTTTCGCCAAAACCGGGCTGCGACCATCAGCCTGGTTCCGGCCCGGCGAACCAGCGTGCTGGTTGTTCTGGCGAAGTGCATGGTGCCGCCCACGACAACACGAACCACAGCACCCAGGGCACGACCAACAGGGCGGGCGACCCTGGTGATAGCCCGAGAGATGAAGGCCGCGCTTCGGCTGGTGGCCGTGGCCACCACTCGGGCCGCGGCCCGTATGAGCTTCGCCAAGGCCTGGCCAACCATCACCAGCCCTCGGCCTATTCGGCGCACCGCCCGGAACGACAACCGGGCAATGCTTACTACAGGAGCGGTGACCTGCGTCCACACCACCCGTACGACACGACTGACAGCCGCGGCAAGCCCCTTGAACAGGGAACCGACCCGTCGGGCCACGGCGCCCACCACCCCGGCCGCCCACCTGAGCCCGCTGGCCATGGGACTCAGCCCGGCGCGAACCGAGCGTGACAGCGCCCGCCCAACGCGGGCCAGAACCGTCAATGCCCGCAAGACCGGGCGGGCCACCAGGCGCAGAACGGCTGCGACGCGGCGCCCGATCCGGCCGCACGAAACGGCCCCACATCCCCAGGGGAACGACGAGGCGTCGGGCTGGATTTTGTGCCCCCATGCGGACCGGGTGGGACACATAGCCCGAGGGCGCCAGACCGGTCAGTTGTCGCCGTCCCCGGCTCGGCACCTTGGGCGCCGCTGTCGGAGCCGGAGCTTCAGCGGCTGCGGAAGTGGCGGTGGAGGGTGCGGTGCCACTTGTTGGACGGCAGGGCGGGATTGGTGGCGGCCAGACCGGTGCAGTACTTGCTGAGATTCTCCGGTCGGATCCCCTGAGCCCGAAGGCGGCGATCGGCCGGGCTGAGTGACCCTCTCGATTTCGTCTCCACGATGTAGCGATCGTCGAGTTGCACCCGATCACCGACACGATTAGTGCAGACGAGGCAGGCGTCAATCGTCAGCCGGGCCACCTCGGCGAGATCGACCAGTGTCGTCCGGTCATACGTCGTCTCCAGCATCGGATGGAGCCGCGGGCCCAGGTCTGGTCGTTCCATGACCTCACCGACGAACCGCTGCGCCTTGCCGCCGAGCACGGCCTGTTGGCCAAGAGGGTGCGGTTGGCGGGTCTTGACCGTTACTCCTCCAGCACCCTTGGTCTTGACCTCAAGCATGGAGGTCCCCGTGTCAAGGTAGGTGCGGGTCCGCACCTTGAACCGGCGGCGCCGCCGGTGGGCGGCCCCTCGGTACGACTCGTAGTCGGAGGTGTCGAAGTAGATCGACTGATAGCGGAACGTCCTTCGTCTGCTGATCTCCAACACCCGGAGACGGGGAGCAAGATCGGCGATCAGGTCACCGAGTTCCGCGCCGGTGAGGATGTACTTGCGGTCGCGTCGACGCTGGAGCGACGCGGCAGCATCGAGATCAGACAACGAGATGGGTGCCAGCCCATCGACGAGGCCAAACCTGACCCCAGCGCCAGGGTCGTTCACCTCGACCCGGTGGGTGCCGGGTAGCCGACGCCGTTCCTCTGGCTGGAAGCTGACACTCCCTGCGCATCCGAGCGTTGGGCCAACTCGCGTCGCCTTTGGGCGGCGGCACGCCGAGCCAGTTCGCGTTGGCGTTGCACGGTAACCTGCTGGGCCGACTCGTGCTCCGGCAGGGACGAGATTGGCTGAGCCGACCCCTGGTCACGTTGGGCCACGGCCTGCAACGTCGGCTCGTTCTCTTGCGACGACAAAATCGGTCCAGCAACCTCGTCACCCTGGACGGTTGTCGGGTGCACCCGCCCGGGGCCCTGCTGGCCGGGCGACGGCAACTGATGTTCGTAACCTCCCGGCCGGATCGAACCCGGTTCGACGGTGGCCGCCAAGGCTGCAACCCTTCGGCGGTAGCGCACATCGACCGTGGTCGTGTCGTTCACCAGGTCAACCCGAATCACCTTTATCTTGAGGACCTTGGCCCTGAACATCTTCTCCAGCCAATCAACCAGAACCTGCTCATCGGTAACGGCTCGATCAAGGTTGACCAACTGCTGGCGGTTGTTGGCGAAGAGACGCGGATGATCACCGACAAACAGGGCCAGCACAATCAACCCCATGAGAGCCGGGGTAACCCAGAGTGGTTCGACCTCAAACCCGGCCAGAAGTCCCAAGGCGAGAGCACTGAAGTAGTAGGCGACCTCTTCTTGAGCCAGTTCGGAACTACGGAGGCGAAGGATGGACAGAACCCCGAACAATCCCAACCCAAGACCTGCACTCACCTCAGCTGACGCCAAGGCGTTGGCCACGGCCATCACGCCGATATTGAGGCCAATAATGGCAACAACCATGTCCTTACGTCGATAACGAGGGAAGTAGAGAGCGAAGATAAGCAAACCGAGGGCAAGGAGATCGCCGCCGACAAACAAGACCCTGAACACGAATTACCCCTTTGGTTGCATCAACCTTCTTGACCATCATACACTCGATACATGGCACAATCTGCCACGAGTAATATTGCCTTTATAGCAGCTCATTCGGTGAGTTGTTGTTCCCTTCAACTGTCATTCCCAGAGCTACCATACAATTCAAATTCGACGAGTCGGACGCGAACCCCACCCTCGCTCAGCGCCGCCCCTCGATGAAGGCGTGAGTCGCAATCACCCCGTCCGGATCAACCAGGAGCACCGTCTCCCCCCGGTTCGACCACACCGGGAAGTCCTCGCCGAGGAACACCGACCCGCTCCCGGACGGCCCGGAGCCGGTGTGGATACGAACGACGTCCCCCGGTCGGAGCACCAGGTCGTTGAGGCGGAACCGGTTGCTGGTGGCGTCGTCCCTGATCATCCAGCCGTCGAGGTCGACCGGGTGGGAGCCCTCGTTTGTGATCTCCACCCACTCCTCGGCCAGGTTCTCTCGATCATCACCCGGGGAGTCGGCCTGCTCGTCGCTGATCACCAGGCCGGTGGCCGTCTCCCCACAGGCCGAGCCCCACCACCCCCGTCCCTGCCCGGCGGCATCCCGCATCAGATCGGTGAGCGTCTGATCCTCGGCTGACCACAATGCCAGAGCCCAACCCGACTCGACCATGGCCGCATCAACACTGCGACCATCAACACGGAGGTCGCCAAGCGTGCGCCCGAAACGATCCGTCTCAGTGCCGACCATGGTGATACTCCTACCGCTCTCGAGCAGCGATTCCAGAGCCAACCGGGACTCGATCCCGGCACAGGTCTCCACGTTGTCGAGCGAGAAGCGCTCAGGGGCGTTGATCCCCAACAGGCGAACCTCCAACTCACCCGAACCCGAAAGCACCTCCAGCGAGTCGCCGTCGATAGTCCGCAGTACCTCCACGGCCGCCCCCTGCTCCCCCAGGTCCAAACCAGACACGTTGACGCCAGGACCCTCCTCAGTCGCCAAACCTGCATCCCGGTCGGACAAATCCGGCGACTCGTCGGGGGAGGATGCCCCGTCAGGTTCGGAGCCATCAACCAAGGTCTCAACCGCAGCACAGCCGCCGCTGGCCAGCGCAACGACCACACCAACAACCAACGCCCTGGCCGTTGCCGCAACCACACCGGATCGATGGAGGGGGTGGCGAACGGGCGACAGCGGCGGTGACATCGGGGTCACGGTAGTGGTCACACGCGACACCAACTGCTACACCTGATCGATGGGCATCTGGAAGAGCATCGGCGGCGGCGACGAACAGTGGGTCGGCCACGATCCCAGCGACCAGTTTCCCGTCTACACCAGGGGTAACGCCGGCGAGGTCTACCCCGAGGTCTTCTCTCCCCTCAGCTTCTCGGTGGCAGCCGAGGCCGGTGAACGGGCGCTGCGCAATGCCCTGCTCACCAGCGGACTGATTCGCCCCAAGGAGCTGGCAGGCGTCCCCTTGACGACGGCTGCCGGGATCGGGGTGTTCGGCGGCTACTCCTACCTCAACCTGAGCATCCAGCGTCTGGCCTCGGCCCGGGTGCCGGGCGGCAAAGCCACCGATGCCGACATGAACTACCTCGGCGGAGGCGACCCGCCACCCCACGTACCGCTCCCCACCGAGCGCAACCTGCGGGCCACCCTGGCCGGGTTGCGTTACCTGTGGCGCACGCTCAAGGTGAAGGACCTCCCCTACCTCGTTGACGACCAGCGCATGGTCGACGATTTCCTGCGCCAACTCCCCGACCCGACCACGGCCACTGAGGAGCAGCTGCAGCAATCGGTTGACGGGCTCATGCCCATGTTCGCCGAATTGTTCGAGCGCCACCTCAAGGTCAGCTTCGCCGCCGGGTTCGCGGTAGCCACCCTGTCGGCCATCTGCGAGAAACAGCTCGACGATCCTTTGCTGGCGGTTCAGTTGCTGGCCGGCCTGGGCGACGTCGACTCGGCTGCCCCATCGCAGGCCATGTGGGATCTTGGCCGCCAGATCCAGCGCAGCCCCGGCCTCACCGCGGCCTTCGATGCCGGCATCGAAGGCCTCTGGCCCCGCCTCCAGGCCATGGCCACCCCCGATACCGCCGACGACGCACTGACCGCGGCGGCGGCCACCTTCGTCGGCAGCTTCAACAGCTTCCTGGCCCAGTTCGGCTCCCGAGGCCCAAACGAGTGGGACACCGCCTTCGACACCTGGGAAACCGACCCCGCGCTGGCCCTCGCTCTGATCGACCGGATGCGAACCGCGGACAAAAGCCACAATCCCGCCACCCAGCAGCAACGCCTGGCGGCCGAGGCCGCCGAACTCGAAACCGAGACGCGGCGCCGCCTGCCCCGCTTGGTGCGGGGCCTGTTCACCAAAGCGCTGGCCTCGTCCCGCCTGCACAGTCGGAGCCGGGAGCGGTCCAAGACCACCGTGGTGCGGGCCATCCACGGGGCCCGGCTGCAGACGATGGAACTGGCCGACCGGTTGGCCGAACGCTCCGGCGGCGAACGCAGTGACCTGTGGTTACTGACCAGACCCGAGCTCGATGACTACGTGGCCGACCCGGCGTCCATGGCCGAGGTGATCGCCAAACGCCGCCGCCAGCAGCAACTCCTGGCCGAACGTGAACCGCCGTTCTTCTTCTCCGGTGAGCAGCCCCCACTGGAGGAGTGGGGACGGCGCGGCAGGACCATGGAGTCGCTGCACGTCGGCGACGTCATCGTCGGACTACCCGGCTGCCCCGGGGTAGCGCGGGGCACGGCCCGGGTCATCACCGACCCTGGCGATCCCGGCAACCTGCAACCGGGTGACGTGCTCGTCGCTCCCCTCACCGATCCGGCCTGGACCCCGCTGTTCGTGCCGGCCCAGGCCGTCGTGGTCGATGTCGGGGCCATCATGAGCCACGCCGTCATCGTCAGTCGTGAATTGGGCATTCCCTGTGTGGTGTCGGCCACCAACGCCACCCGCCAGATTCCCGACGGCGCGGTCATCGAGGTCGACGGGGCCAAAGGCACCGTGACCGTGGTTTCCCTACCCGTCGGCTAGAGGTCGGCGGCGGTCAAAACGCAGGGCAACCTCGACCTGAGGTGTCCCGCAGGCTACCGACTTTCTTCGAGATCGGTCACCGACCACAAGCTGGCCTCGGCCACGCCGAAGATCTTGACCACCGCACCCCCGGACGTGATCACCTCCGTCGCGACCGACTCCGGTGCCGTTCGCCGCAGGCGAATGCGGGCATCGGACGGTTTGAAGCCGTAGTGGCGGCAACCATTGAGCGAGGTGAAAGCTTCGAGGTTGTCAAGGGCGTCGGCCTGGTGGAACACCTCGGCCACCACCGACAGAGCGAAGGGGGCGTTGAAGATGCCGGGCTTGGCCTCCGGCCCGTACTTATGGGCTCCGGGATGGGGTGCGGAGTCGGTCCCGAGAAAGAAGTCGGGCGAACCGGAGGTGGCAGCGGCCACCAGGGCCCGGCGGTCGTCGGCAGAGTTGATGATCGGCTTGCAGTAGAGGTCGGGACGCAACCCGTTGGCCAGCAGATCCGAACGGTCACAGGCCAGATGGTGGGGCGTGATCGAGCCACTCACGTTGTCGTTGGCCAGCACGAACTCGGCGCCTGACTTGGTTGAAAGGTGTTCGACGGTGACAGCCAAACCGGGCAGGTCGGCAACCACGGCCGCCAGTTCGGTGTCGAGGAAGGCCCGTTCCCGGTCGTAGATGTCGATGGCGGGATCGGTCGACTCGGCATGGACCAGCAGGGGAATGCCACGGGCGGCCATGGCCTCCAGCACCGGCCGAAACAACGCCAGCGAGGTCCCACCGGAGGCGGAATTGGTGGTGGCCCCCGCCGGGTAGTACTTGACGGCATGGACGATCTGATCATCGAACCCGGCCACCAGATCGTCGACGGTGAGTTGCTCGGTCAGGTAGAGGGCCATGATTGGCTCGAAGTCGGCCCGCCCCTGATCCCCGACGACGTCCAGGACCCGATCGCGGTAGCGAGCGGCGGCGGCCGCGGTGGCGATCGGCGGGATCAAATTCGGCATGACCAGGGCGTAGCGGAACGAGCGGGCGGTGATGGGGGCCACCGTGGCCAGCATCTCATCGTCACGCAGATGCACGTGCCAGTCGTCAGGGGCGGCGAGGTCGACTTGAGTAGGCATGGTGTTCCGGACTGTAGCGGTGCCAAGGATGAGCCACGTCACACATCGCGAATCAGCTATCGACGACGCTCAACGGCCCCCACAGCGACCTGCAGGCCCTTCACGAGGGCGGGCCCTGGGGTTCGCTACGACCTCGACGCGCCGGAACTCTAGGTCAGACCGATTCGGGCGTCGTAGTAGGAATACAGCCGGTGCAACATCTGCATGATCGACAACCAGACGACGATCTCGATGGTCTGCGCCGGCTTCAGATGCTCGGAGACGGTCTCGATCGTGATCTCGGTCACGTTGGACGGGCTGGTCGAGCCCGCCTTGGCCAACATGACCGCCGCGGCATCTACCTTCGACAGGCCTTCGGGCACCACCAGGCCGTCGTTCTGGGCCACCGCAAACTCGGCGACGTCGACCAGTAGATCCTGATCAAGCTCAGGGCACAGCGACTGTGTCAGTTGTAGCACCTCAGCCGTGAGCATCTCATTCTCGGCAAATGTGGCGAAGACCAGCCCAACGAGACACTTGGCCGACAGCCCAATCTCGGTGTTCGAGGCGCTGAGGTTGTCCCGCAGCACCGTGGCGATGGCCTTGACCGGCTTCTTGTGGCGCAGGCTGCCGAAGATGGGGAACGAATACCCCACCTCGTCCTCCAGCATGTTCAGAGCTGGACCGATCCGGCCTGAAACGCCCTTGGTCCAGCGACTCTCGAGGCGAACCGTGCCGGGAGCCCGCCGGAAGACCCGAAGGTAGGTACGCCAACTGTCGACCGGCACCTCACCATCGCTCTCAACGACAAGATCCTCGTCCCACTGGTGCTTGCCGGTACTCCACCCGGTCGGCCCGATGAGATCCTGGACGTCGGCAATGGCCTCCACCTCAAGCTCGATACCCATGGCATCCATGAACTTGTTGAGAAAGCCCATCATGGCGATCGACAACACGACCCATTCGATGTCTTCGGACTGGAGGTGCTTCTCCAACTCCTTCACCTGGACCTGGGTGAGATCCGATGGCACCCGACCAAGCGACTCGGCCACCGAAGCCACCGCCGCCTCGGCCTCGTTGTAGTTGCCGGTAAGGGCCGCCTGCGACGCCCCCCGCCGCAAGGCGAACGAGCAGGTGTGGGCCGAGCAGTACATACATTCGGCCGATCGACTGGAGACATACATCGCCAGTCCGACAAGGTCCTTCGGAGCACCCTGCCCCAACAGCGACGCAGGCAGGTTCAACATGCTGGGAACCAGCAGGTTGTAGGAACGAAACCCAACCGGCCAGATCTCCAGATACGGGTCGCAGTTCGGGATAACCCCGATCAGCTCCTTGACCAACCGGAGGACCGGCTCGTACTCATTGTAAAGCTGGGTGAAGGCAACCTTCTCGGACTCCAGCGCTTGCGCAAGTGTGCCCGCCGCCATATCTTCCTGCTCCCCGTTCAAGTGTCGCCCCTACCCCAACGGCAGTTTGACACAGTGTCCCGAAGCTCACCGCTTCCGGGTTGTGGATGGTCCGTTGTCTTCAGCGTCAGTGCCGCGTTGGGGTGGCATGTTCGAGATGATCAGGGCGTAGCGAAACCAGCGGCGAAAGCTGGTGGACCACGACCACCAAATTAGCTTCAACATACATGGTGCCCCGCACTCTAGCGTCGCCAATGATGCACCACGTTACCTATCTCGAATCGGCGCCGAGCCCTCAGCTCTAGGTCAGCCCGATTCGAGCGTCGTAGTAGGAGTACAGCCGATGCAGCATCTGCAGGACCGACAGCCAGACCACGATCTCAACGATCTGCTCCGCGTCCAACTGCTCGGTCACCGTCTCGATCGTGATCTCGTTGACGTTCGACGGGCTTGTCGAGGCCACCTTGGCCAACATCACCGCTGCCGCCTGGACCCTGCCCATACCCTCGGGCACCGACACACCTTCGTGCTGGGCAATGGCGAAATGACCAACGTCGACCAATAGATCCGGGTCGAGGTCAGGACACAGCGACTGGGTCAGCTGCAACACCTCGGCCAGGAGCATCTCGCTCTCGGCGAACTTGGCGAACACCACACCGACCAGACACTTCGCCGACAGGCCAACCCTGCTCTTCGATTCATCAAGGTTGTCACGCAGGATGGTGGCAATGGCCTTCACCGCCCGCTTGTGGCGCAGGCTGCCGAAGATGGGGAACGCGTACCCAACGTGATCTTCAAGTGTGTTCAATGCGTGGCCGATCCGGCCCGACATTCCCTTCGTCCATTGGTTCTCGATACGAATGGCGCCTGGGGCCCGACGGAACACCCGGAGATAGGTTCGCAACGAATCCTCGGGCACCACTTCGGTGGTTTCGATCTCGAAGCTCTCGTCCCATTGGTGCTTACCTGCGGTCCAGCCGGTCGGTCCGATCAGATCCTGGACATCGGCAATTGCTCCCCCCTCGAGTTCAATGCCCATCGCATCCATGAACTTGTTGAGAAAGCCCATCATGGCAATCGCCAACACAATCCACTCAGCGTCGTCGGGAGACAGATGCTTTTCCAGTTCCCGGACCTGGGTTTCAGTAAGGTCGGAGGGCACCCGACCCAACGACTCCGCCACCGAGGCCACCGCCGCCTCGGCCGCGTTGTGATGGCCGGTAACGGCATCAGCCGAAGCTCCGCGCCGCAGGGCGAACGTGCACGAATGGGCTGTGCAGTACATGCAGCCGGCGGACTGACTGGACACGTACATGGCCAAACCAACCAGATCCTTGGGCGCACCCTGACCAAGCAGTGAGGCCGGCAGGTTCAGCAGGTTTGGCACCATCAGCCCAACGCTACGGAACCCGATGGGCCAGATCTCAAGGTAGAAGCAGTGATTGGGGTAAACGCCGAGCAGTTCGCGCATGAGCGACAACACTGGTTCATAGTTGTCGTGCAGTTCGTCGTAACCTACGGCCGACGACTCAAGCGCCTGCGCCAACGTACCCGCCGTCATGAAGACCCCCTGCATGGTATTGCTCGCCTCGCCCGACGACCCTCCTTAGACTACCGATGGTGACAACAATGGCCGACATCGTGACCATGCTCGACGAGCTGGTCACCCTGACCACCCTCGACGAGGAAAGCCGCCAGTCATTCAAGGTCAGGGCATACGAGAACGCCAAACTGGGGATCGAGGCGCACGGGGCCGACATCGCCGACCTCCCAGCGGTGGAGCTCCAGAAGATCAAAGGGGTGGGCAAGGCAACCGCAGCCAAGATCCGGGAACTGGTCGAGACCGGCCGGGTGGCCAAGTTGGAGTCGCTGCGCCAGAGCTACCCCCCGGCCTTCGTCGAGTTGTCCAAAATCCCGGGCCTGGGCCCCAAGACCCTCAAGACACTGCGATCGGAGCTCGGGGTCGAAGACCTCGACGGTCTCCAGGCCGCCATCGATGCCGAACAGGTGCGCACCCTGGCGCGCATGGGCCCGGCCAGCGAAGCCAAGATCGCCAAGGCCATCAGCCGACTCGGCCTCAGCGGTAAGGACCGACGCACCCCCATTGCCCAGGCCCTCCCTCTGGCCGATCGCCTGGTGGGAGAGCTGGAACTGATCGACGGCGTGACCGACGTGTCCTACAGCGGCAGCCTTCGTCGCATGTCGGAAACGGTTGGTGACATTGACATCACCGTCGCCGCCACCGACCCCGCAGCGGTGATGACCACCGTGCGTGCGCACCCAACGGTGGCCGAGATCGTGCTGACCGGCAAAACCAAGACCTCGTTCCTGACCGCGGCCGGGCTACAGGTCGACGTCCGTGTTGTCAGCCCCGACCAGTACGGGGCGGCCATGCTGTATTTCACCGGCTCAAAGGGCCACAACATCGCCCTCCGCCAGCGAGCCATCGACCGGGGCCTGCTACTCAACGAGTACGGACTGTTCCGGTCGAACGACAACAACAACAACGGCACCATCGCTGAAGACGCCATCGCCGGGATCACCGAGGCGAGCATCTATGCCGCCCTCGGTCTGGACTTCGTCGCCCCTCCCCTGCGTGAGGCCACCGGCGAAGTCGAGG
>Ga0316190_10001250_pt1 | contig 18308 bp, 15 predicted proteins | sample Eddworburrow2_MG_FD_204929 | JGI IMG/M metagenome (GOLD analysis project Ga0316190, IMG submission 204929) | Coastal sediment microbial communities from Maine, United States - Eddy worm burrow 2 | ecosystem: Environmental > Aquatic > Marine > Coastal > Sediment | place: USA: Maine | collected... | reverse complement strand
GCACCCAAGGTCAGGTGCGCGACATGGCCGGCAATGAAAGCCAGCAGCACCAGACCACTGATGATCATGCGGCGCTGGTAGAGGCGCAGGTACCATGATTGACCGGCATGACATGTTTCCAGCCTCGACAGACGGTTTTCCCGAGTCACCGCAACGCCCAGTGCGATATGCAGCATGACAATCGCCAGCATGGCCAGCCTCACGACCCAGAGCATCGGGTTGGTCTGCAGGAAGTGCGCATAATTGTTGAGAGCCGACTGGCCTATGTAGATCGTCAGGTTGCCGCTGATATGCCCGACGATAAACAGGATCAATACAATACCCGTCAATGCCAAGATCAGCTTGCGGCCTATGGTGGTCCTGAGAAGATGCCAGAGACGGTTCATTCGGCCATGATATTCTATCGGTACGATAAATTGGCGCGAAGCATAGCAATTAATTGCGGGTTGACCTGTCGAAGTGCATCATAAAGCTTGGGCGATCATGGAAAATGGTCAAGCGTCGCCAGCATACAGAACTGATCCTCCTTCACCCCAGTTTCCATCATCAAGTTCGTTAATTACAACCCATGTGCCTTCCGCAAATTTATCATTTGTGCAAATACTAGTGCATGGTAAATTTGAAAACTAGTGAACTGGCTGAATATCTCTTCGGGGTCGGTAGTACCCGTTTAGCCTGAAATGCAACAGCTTGCACCAGGAATGCGTGCTATCTGCCAATACAAGTCAGACACCAACCTATCCGACAGTGGCAAGTTAATATCTGTTGCAGACATCCACTTTGAAATTGCAAATCTGCGGAACAGACACAGTTTCGATCGATCTTTACATCAAGTGGAAGTTGAAACGCACCTAAATCCTGATAGGTGATGTTATTACTATCTATTGGTAAATTCAGATATGACAAGTAAGACATGGGTATGTCGTAACTTCCGGCAGAACCACCGTCATAACCTGTCACACCCTTGTTTCTATACAAAGACACCTTCTCAAGGTTTACTTAAAGTAGGTTACAAACTGACACAAATATCCGGTTCTTATTTAGCCTGCATATTCTTAATAAAAACAGTTAGTAACAACCATCATACTCTACACGAATCACGTCAGGCTTCATCGCTTGGAAGAACAATCAAACCAGCCAACAAAAAACTGGCCCGATGATTGCTACTGCAACACACAGGTTCCTGTCACCACTCACCGCCAAGGGGCATATTCCAATCTGGCTGCTGAGTTTGAATGGTGCGTGTGCAACCTGATTGTTACCCGAGCCAACGACTGTTGTTCGTACGTTATTTGAACAGGACCTGGCTAATTCAATAACAGATAAGTATGGAGAGGAGTTCAATGAAATATTTAAAAATCAAATCATCCGCAGTAGCCATGGCCGTCAGCATCCTGATTACAGCACCTGGCGCCGTGACTGCAAAAAATGGCACGAACACGCCTTACGAGGTCTGGGGCTCTGATCAGTCCAACTCGGTTGCCGGCGCACCCGGACGCGGGACCAGCGGTAGCCTCATCTGGGTATGGAACAGCGAGGACGTCGACAGGCAAATAAAAAATGGTATTCCTGCCCAAGCCCTGGGCTGTGACGGCAACAACAAACCTGGTGACGGTCCCTGTAACCTGCTGGATGTTTTCCCCGGCACCCTTGCCGAACACGACGAAAACGGTGTTACCGGTGCGAAGCTGGGAGATTACCTCTATGGTCGTTTGCACGGCGCACTGAGTGACCCGCAGAACCGTTACATGAATATCAACCTGTTCGGTCCGGGTAACGGCTTTGTCGGTATTATGGATGGTGCCACCAAGGAAGCCGTTGCACTGTTCCGCGTGACTGGCACATCCTCCGGCCAGCGCGTGCACATGTCCTTCTGGAACAGCGACGGCAGTGCCCTGCTGATTGCCAACCTGAACGGCAAGGTGCTGGAGCGCATTGATGTCAGCCGTGATGCCGATGGCACCATCAACGGTGCCGCGTTTAATCAGGCCGCCGGCCTGGGCGTCGGCAAGGGTTTGTCGGTTACAGCAAATGCCAAGGTCTATCTGGGAAACAATGCGCAGGGTAACCCCATGCTTGGTTCTATCGTCGGGGACTATGCCGATGCGGACCTTGGCGACCTGACGCCGGCGGGCAAGTGCCGCGAGAACGGTTGTGACGGTACCGACGGTGACATGGGCGGTCGCGCAAATAATGTAATTATTTGTCCGATTGTTTCCGACAACGATAATGCCTACATTACATTTGGCGGCGGCGGTCTGCTGGTCGCGGACACGACAGCTACGCCCATGACTATCACGGGTGAATACGGACAACAGGTCATCAACGGCGCAGGGTGTGGTGGTGTCCAGGTCGACGATACCATGTGGTTGAACGCGGGTGTGTCGGCTTCTGAAGCGCCGGGCGCCGGTAACGTCCAGTCGACCTTCACCATTTACACTCTAGACGACAGTGCTTTTTCCAGTGTACAGGGTGAAAACATGCCTCTGCCGGTTACGGTATATAAGGATTCCGATTCCACTGATGGCACAGCGGCCAATACAGCTACGATTGGTAATGTCGGCGGTGACCCGAATCCAAACATCACCGGGCAACTGCCGGGCACGACGACGAGGCGTGACAGTCATGGTATGACACGCACCCTTGATGGTAGTCATATCCATACCGTGGATCGTATCCAGAACATCGTCGAGGTGATCGATACCCGGACGCACGCGCGGACCACCTACGACCTGATGTCCGAGAATGGCAAGGGTCAAGGCACAGGTCCCTGTGAAGCGTCATCCGTTTCAGACGATGCAGGTCTACCGACCAACGATGCGGCGCCGGACCTGCTCGAGAACACCCCGGATGGCAAGTACCTGGCTGTCGCGTTGCGTGGTCCGGTGCCGGTCTCGGTGACGCACTCTGCCCAGGGGAGTTGCCCGGGCGTCGGTATGATCCGGGTATTGGGTAACGGCAAGCGTGGCAAGCTCGCGACTGTGCTGCGGACCACCAATACCGTTGACAATACACCACTGAGTGCGCCCGGCGGGTATGCCTACACGGGTACTGAGCACAGTGACATCCACGGTGCCTCGGTACGTACCCGCGTGGAGGATATGTAGTAACCGTGAAGAAATTCGGCAGACGGGTTGTTGCCGAAATCGGAAAGGGCGGCATAAGCCGCCCTTTCTTTTCTGTACACTGAAATGCAGCTAGCGAGCTACTCTGCGGTGTGGCGCAGACCTGTCAGAGCTGGTAGGGCCTCGGTACTTCCAGACCTTTGTCCTGATAACGCTTGAGCAGACGATACAGCTTGCGCTCACTGATACCCAGTTCCCGTGCGGTGGCGCGCCGGTTGCCGCGGCAGTCCTGCAGCGTGTCCAGTACCCTTTGGGTGTCAACACCTAACATTACAGCATCATCCCTGCGACGCAGGGTCGATTCCTGTTCAGCCGTGGACTTCCCATCAGCGATCATTGTATCCCCGGTTGAGACGCCGTCCGATTCTTTGGGTCTCATGTTGAATAACTTATCAGGCAAGTGTTCAGGGTAGATATGGCCGTCTACAGCTTTGAGCGCTGAAAGCTCAATGATGTATTTCAGCTCGCGTATATTACCAGGGTAATTGTACTGCTCCAGTAGGCGTAGCGTTTCACCAGCCGGTGCTGCTTTAGGCTCCATATCTTGCATAAAGTAACAAATAAATTGCGGGATATCGGTCTTGCGCTTGCGCAGTGGTGGTAGTGACACGGTGTGACCCGCCAAGCGGTGGTACAAATCTCTACGGAAGGCCTCTTCCTCAACCATGTCTGGCAAACTGCGATTGGTCGCCGATAGAATACGCACGTCAGCTTGTAAGGTTTTATTTCCCCCAACACGGCGAAATTCACCGGATTCGATCACACGCAGTAGCTTGGCCTGCAGCGTAAGAGATATCTCACCAATTTCATCGAGAAACAGGGTGCCACCATCGGCAATTTCAAAAAGACCTTTTTTCTGCTTATGCGCACCAGTGAATGCACCGGTTTCGTGCCCGAATAATTCTGATTCGAACAGGGATTCATTCAGCCCGCAACAATCCAGAGTGATGAATGGTTCGCTGGCACGTAAGGAGCGCTGATGAATGTACGACGCAAACTTTTCCTTACCGACACCGCTCTCACCTGTAATCAAGACGGGTAGGTTTGAGGGTGCAAGGACACTAGCCTCGCGCACGGCATCAAGGAAGATTTCGGAATTACCAACCAATCCATTCTCAACGAGCATGTTATGGGTTTCGATAGGACGTAGTTGTTCTCCCATATAGAGGATCTCGCCGTTATCGTCACGAATCGGATGCGCCTTGATTTCAACGCAATCCTTGGTTCCATCAGGGCGAGAGTGAACGTGCAAGGCCTCTTCGATTTCCCCGCTTTTGAACATGCGTCTGTGCGGACAGTCCTCACCGACCTCCGCACAGGGCTTATCTGAATTGTGGGATACCTGATGGCATTTATGGCCAACAATGTCGTCGGGCGTGAGGTTGTACTGTTCTGCATAGGCCTTGTTCGAGGCAACAATAGTAAAATCACGATCGACCAGTACAAAAGGTTGCTGATAGACATCAAGCATTGATTTCAGTGGGCCAGGTATTTTCTTGGTACTCATTGTTTCTCCTCCAGACTTCATAGCCGGCAAGTTTTTCTATTCTGCCTCGGCATTGATGTCACCGCTGAGCCCATATGATTTAGAGAATCATGATTTAAACGAATCAGCCAATGTCATCGCAGGGCGAAATTGATATTGAGGTATGTGGCATATTACGTGCCACATAGTCACCCACTACGACACTGTTTCGTATCTTCTTCTAATCTAACGAATAATATTGCCCGTGCGGTTGCCGTCCGCATCAAAGGTTAAACCCTCTGGCAGTAGTATAGGACAATAAAGTGGCAGAAGCGGCAGAAGTGGCAGAAGTGGCAGAAGTGGCAGAAGTGTCGGAGGACTATATCTTAACAGTAGCTAGTAGCCACCGTTACAAACACTAAGCAAACAATGACTAACCGGAGTGCTGAAAAGCTTGCTCATCAGCAACAAATACCTGGCACTACGATTAAAAACTGGGTGGGTAGAATAAAGTTGACATCTGGATTCCCAGTAATTTCGGACATTCAATCTAAGTTTTTAAACTTCCGATTCGGGTCGTACCCGGATATACAGTGATTACTAATATTAACGGAAGATATAATTCAAATAACTGTCCCCGTCATTCAGGTGTGCACACTAGCAATCAGAACGCCTCGGCTATCGTATCCAGCACCTGTGACAAGCGATTCACTGCAATCACGTCCAGTCCCTTCAGCGTCCGTTTCGGCTTGTTTGCCACCGGGATGATTGCTTTATGGAAGCCATGCTTGGCGGCCTCGCTGATGCGTTCCTGGCCGTTCGGTACCGGCCGCAGCTCACCCGACAGGCCGACCTCGCCGAATACAATCAGGTCTGCCGGTAGCGGGCGGTTACGAAAGCTCGACATAACCGCCAGTAACACGGCCAGATCCGCTGCGGTTTCACTGACGCGAACACCACCGACGACGTTGACAAACACGTCCTGGTCGCCGAGTGTCAGTCCACCATGGCGATGCAACACGGCCAGCAGCATGGACAGACGGTTTTGCTCCAGCCCCAGCGTCACCCGGCGCGGATTGCCGAGCTGGCTTTCATCGACCAGCGCCTGTACTTCCACCAGCATCGGCCGCGTACCTTCCCAGGTCACCATAACAACACTGCCCGGTACTGCCTGTTCGTGCCGTGAGAGAAAGATGGCGGAAGGATTGGTGACTTCTTTCAGGCCGGATTCCGTCATGGCGAACACACCCAGTTCATTGACGGCACCGAAGCGGTTTTTAATGGCGCGCAGGATACGGTAACGGTCGCCGGGGTCACCTTCAAAATACAGCACCGTGTCGACCATGTGTTCAAGCACACGGGGGCCGGCCAGCTGCCCTTCCTTGGTGACATGTCCGACCAGGAACATGGCAATGCCTGACTGTTTCGCAAACCGCACCAGCTGTGCAGCGCTTTCACGGACCTGCGCCACGGAGCCGGGCGCGGATTGCAGTGCTTCCGTATACAGTGTCTGGATAGAATCCAGCACCATGACCTGTGGGCGTTCCTTGTCGGCAGTCGCAATGATGCGTTCGACCGAGGTCTCGGAAAACAGCCGGATGTCATCGCCCTGAATACCGAGACGGCTGGCACGCAGCGAAATCTGCTGCAGCGACTCCTCACCGGTCACATACAGGGAGTTCAGATTTCCCGACAGGGCCGCCAGCACCTGCAATAACAGGGTGGATTTTCCGATCCCGGGGTCACCACCAATCAGCACCACCGAGCCGGCGACGAGGCCACCACCCAGCACCCGGTCCAGCTCCTGCATACCGACCGAGGTGCGCAGCTGTTTATCCGTCTTGATCGCAGACAAGCGCTGCACCGCGACGGGTGCATTGCCGCTGTAGCCGGAAAAGCGCGCGGCGGCCGGTGCTGGCATAGCGACAACTTCAGAGAGCGTGTTCCAGCCACCACAGTCGCTGCACTGCCCGGCCCACTGGGGAGACTGTGCGCCACAGGCACTGCAGGTATAGAGAATTTTCGTTTTTGCCATAGGTGCCGCACAGGCTACCCGGCAAGCAATCAAATGTACACGAGAAAGATTTTCGCGAAGGGTCTCTGGATAGGGAAAGAAAATACGCCCGGGGTGCGCCCCCGGGCGTATTTGGATTTTCAGATTATCTTTACACAGGACCTATCAGCTCAGCATGTACGTTCTGGGCCTTCACCCTGCTGAGTACATCCCGTGAATTGATATTGTTGCTGTCGTACTGCACCAGCATCAGGTGGAACCTCAAGGGACAGAATTCGGCGGAATGTATGCCTTCCATACCGTTGAGTGTTTCAACCAGGTCATTGCGCCTTTGCTCCTCCAGAGTTTCATCGACATGCACAACAACCTCTATTTTATGCTCCGGCCTTGCCTGCAGATCGCAAGCCACTTCTCCCATGATGCATCTCCAGCTTGATACCAATAAACAAATTAACACCCAAAACAATTGATTCGGCATTGGCTTCTGTATTTCGGAAAATCAAATAGACACAGTAATAAATACTCCGCCCTTACATCACACTGCACTGAATAAAATAGTAGTCGACATATAGACGTTGTCTAGAATGAACCCGGAGAAGAGCCATCAGGGGATGTACTCAAACTGCACGCGTGCACTGACACCGCACAGCAGCTCATAAGAGATGGTCGCGGCTGCCGTGGCGACTTCATCAATCGGCACGCCCTCCCCCCACAGAATGACTTCATCACCGACCTGTGGATTTGGCACATCACCCAGGTCGATACAGATCATGTCCATGGAGACGCGACCGGCCAGCGACGCCGCGTGACCGTTTACCCGCAGCGGCGCACCGCTGGGCGCATGACGTGGATAACCATCACCGTAACCGATTGCCGCCACACCGATGTTCATATCGGCCGGGCAATGCCAGTCGGCACCATAACCGATCGCATCTCCCTGTTTGCGCGCATTGACAGCAATCAGCTTTGTACTGAGCGTCATGACCGGTTGCAAGTCGAGCGACTGCGCCGTGCGTCCGCCTAGCGGTGAACTGCCATAGAGCATTATACCGGGGCGTACCCAGTCAGCACGCGCCGCCGGCCAACCCAGTATGCCGGCCGAATTAGCCAGTGAATGTTCACCATCAACCGCCGCAACCGCGCGATTGAATGCATCGATTTGCTGGCGGGTATCGGGATTGTCCAGTTCATCGGCACAGGGAAAATGCGTCATGTAACGCACTGTTTCGACCTGCGGGATTTTCTGCAGGCGAGTGCTTATAGCGCTGACACTGTCCGGGGCAAAACCCAGACGGTGCATCCCGGTATCAATTTTCAGCCAGACATCCAGTGGACGCAGCAAGTGTCCCTGTGCCAGCCACTGCAACTGGCTGTCATGGTGGACCACCACATCCAGCCGGTAGCCACTGATGAGATTAATATCATCCGCACCGAAGAGACCTTCAAGCAAGACAATGCGCCGGTCGAACCCGGCCTCGCGCAAGGCAATCGCCTCATCCAGACAGGCCACACCAAAGGCTGTCGCCGCGGGCAGTGCCTGTGCAATGCTGATCAGACCATGACCGTAGGCATTGGCCTTGATGACTGCCATCACCTGGCTGTCGGGTGCTATGTGCTGTACGAGGGAGAAATTGTGTTGCAGGGCCTGCAGGTTAATCCGTGCCAGGGCAGGACGGCTCATCCAAATTCACCACCCGTATACTGGCTGTCCGGGGCATAGTTTTCAAAACGCGTAAACTGGCCGCGAAAGGTCAGCAGTCGTGTGCCGATCGGTCCGTTACGCTGTTTGCCAATGATAATCTCGGCAAGTCCCTTATGCGGGCTGTCCTCGTTATAGACTTCATCACGGTAGATGAACATGATCACATCGGCATCCTGCTCGATGGCACCCGACTCACGCAGATCAGACATCACCGGACGCCGGTCGGAACGTTGTTCCAGGCTGCGATTCAATTGTGACAACGCAATCACAGGTACTTCGAGTTCCTTGGCCAGCGCCTTCAGATTTCGTGAAATCTCGGAAATCTCCGTAGTACGGTTCTCGCGAGTATTACCAATGGTCATCAGCTGCAGGTAATCGATCACGATCATGCCGATATCGTGTTCACGCTTCAGCCGCCGCGCCCGGGCACGCATTTCCATCGGCGTCAGTGCTGGCGTGTCGTCGATAAAAATCGGCGCCGTGTCCAGCAGACTGACTGCCGATGTCAGCCGTGGCCAATCGTCATCGTCCAGCTTGCCGGTACGAATCTTGTGCTGGTCGATATGACCGAGAGAAGACATCATGCGCAACGCCAGTGATTCACCCGGCATTTCCATACTGAAGATGGCTACCGGCACCTGGTTCTTGATCGCCGCATTCTCGGCAAAATTCACCGCCAGCGTGGTTTTACCCATAGAGGGACGACCGGCGACAATAATCAGGTCGGATGGCTGCAGGCCGGCCGTCATCTCGTCAATATCGTTAAACCCGGTTGACACACCGGTCAGTGGGTTGTCCTGTTGAAACAGCAGATCAATGCGATCAACAGCGGTCGTCAACAAGGAGCGAATACTCTTGAAACCGCGCTTGCCGCGACTGCCCTGTTCGGCAATTTCGAATACCAGTTTCTCGGCATCATTCAGCAACTCGCTGGTGTCCCGACCTTCGGCTTCAAAGGCGCTGCCGGCAATCTGGTTACCAACGGTGACCAGTTGCCGGGTGACCGATTTCTCGCGCACGATATCGGCATAGGCCTTGATGTTTGCAGCACTGGGCGTGTTTTGCGCCAGCACACCCAGCGCAGACAGCCCGCCGACTTCATCCAGCAGGCTGTTGTGTTCCAGCCACTCGGACAAAGTGACGGCATCGAGAGGATGGTTCTTTTCAGCCAGTTCGGCTATCGCGCGAAAAATCAGGCGGTGATCATGGCGGTAGAAATCTTCTTCAGTGATACGGTCTGCAACCGTATCCCAGGTGCTGTTATCCAGCATGAGCCCGCCGAGAACGGCCTGTTCGGCTTGTAGTGAATGTGGTGGTACTTTAAGTGCATCCGTAGCGGAATGAGCTATATCTGCAGTGCGAAGCGATTCGGCCATTGAGTCTCGTTTTGAATTAAGGTGGTAGTTACTGCGTTCAGCGGTGGAGGATAAATACCATAAACAGCGGTGAAAGACATCATTGTATTTGGGCTGACTTTATGCGTGCCCCAGAAAAAAGCAGACAGCCCGAGGGCTGTCTGTTTACAGTACTTTTTTTATTACAACAACTTGCAGAAATCCCTGCTTGCTGTTTTTACTAATCCGCTTCAATCAGCAGTTTTATAGTCACATCCACGTCAGTGTGCAGCTGTACCAGTACATCATGCTCGCCAACCATCCGGAACGCCCCCTCCGGCAACCGCACTTCGTGCCGCTCAACAGTTACACCGCGCTCTGTGAGGGCATGGGCGATATCGGCGGTACCAACCGAGCCAAACAGTTTGCCTTCTTCACCCGCATGAGAGGCAATCCTGATCACCGTGTCGAGCAGTTGATCGCGACGGGCTTGCGCTGCAGTCAGTGCATCGGCAGAAGCCATTTCAAGCTCTGCACGCCGCGATTCATACTCGGCAATGTTTTCGGCAGTCGCCGCCGCGGCCTTGCCTTGCGGAATCAGATAATTACGTCCGTAACCCGGCTTTACATTAACCTTGTCGCCCATGGCGCCCAGGTTGGCAATTTTTTCCAGCAGGATGATTTCCATTATTACAACCTCACTCTGTCTTGTGTCTCATTGACCGGTATCGCCTCCGTCCCGGCCCAGCCGTCGACGGAAATCGATCCAGGTATCCATTAATCCACCGGCAGCAAGCAGCAACATTACTTGTGGCAACACGGCCAGCAGGATGTAAAATGCCAGCAGCCAGCCTTTACCCCGGTTAGTTTGCTTTAGCAGGCTGTGGATGATGGCCAGTCCGACCAGCAGGTACGGTACCAGTAATATCATCGCCAGCTGGGCACTGAAATCACTGAATGTGCCCTGTGTCAGCCGGGCTATCACCATGACACCCAGCGTGACCAGTCCGGTTGCGTAACCAAGCCGTAGACGGTAGAACTCTTCCTGGAAACCACCCGGGTGCACCAGTATCGCCTGCCACCAGCGCCCCAGTAGCAGACTGGCAATAACACCAATCACCAGCGATGCCAGCACCACACCTGTTAACAAGGCAGCCACATCCTGCTGCAGTTCAGTATCTGTCAGGCTTGGGAATGAAACACCAGCCTCTTCCAGCGTGCTTCCAACCACCTGCAATTGCTGTAGCCACCAGGGTGCTGGATCACCATAGACCCCGAACACCACAAGCAACAGGCAAACGCCGAACAATGTAGCGGCACGTAACGCCTGTCCAAGATCCCGCGTCTGCAACAAGATAGCACTGGCCATCCAGCAAGGCAGCCATAGCAACAGCACCATCACCAGGCCAACCACCGCCTGCACACCGACCAACTGGTAAACCAGCACCGTCACGGTGGTCGCGATAACCATCACCTGCAGACCGGGCAGCATGCCGACGTGCAGGGTAACCAGCGCCACAACCGCCGCCGCCAGGTAATTCAACATACCCCCCAGCCAGGGCAGTAACAACGAAATAACACCACTGGCCGTGGTAATTAACACCGCTTGCCAGCGGCCACTGACAATAAAAGCAGCCAGTGCTTTCATGGCCGTGTAAACCATGTGCCTTGTTCTATATCTTTAGTCTGGTTCAGCTAGTGTGCGTCACAATAAGGCAACAGCGACAGGTAACGCGCACGCTTGATCGCTGTTGACAGTTGCCGCTGATATTTTGCCTTGGTGCCGGTTATACGGCTGGGCACGATCTTGCCGGTCTCGGAGACATATTGTTTCAGTACGGCAAGATCCTTGTAATCAATTTCCTTGGTGCCTTCGGCCGTGAAGCGGCAGAATTTACGACGACGATAGTAACGAGCCATGATTTATCCTCTTGAATTCGGTTAGCCGGGGTTATTCAGCTGCAGTGGACGTTGCATCAGCAGCGTCATCTGTCGCCTTGACGGTATCGTCAGCGACCTCATCAGCAGCAGCTGACTCATCCTCTGCCGCGACACTGTCAACAGCATCTTCAGTGGCTGCTTTTTCCTGCACGTCACTGGCAGCAGGTGTTTCCCGCTCGCGTCTTTCGTCCGGACGTTTGACCAGCAGGGAGGGCTCGGTGACAGCCTCCTTGCGGCTGATCACCATGCTTCTGATAACCGCATCGTTGAAGCGGAAGGCGCTATTGAGTTCTTCCAGTACCCCGGTACTGCACTCGATATTCATCAGCACATAATGTGCCTTGTGCAGCTTCTGAATCGGATAGGCAAGCTGGCGTCGACCCCAGTCTTCAAGACGGTGGATAGCGCCGCCGTCGCCTTCGATCGTACCGCGATAGCGTTCGATCATGGCAGACACCTGTTCACTCTGGTCAGGGTGGACCAGAAACACTATTTCATAATGTCTCATTCAAATCCCCTTATGGATTAGTAGCCGGCTGTCACTGCAACCGGCAAGGAGTTATGTAATTGGCTGATTACCAGCCTTTTCTAAGCCCGCGCATTCTACGTGAGGGTCGTTTGAGATGCAATCGCAGGAACGGAGCTGATCCGCATACGTTGTAATTTCTCTCGCAAAGGCGCAAAGACGCCAAAAAAGAATCTTTTATGCTTTTTATAACAAAAAGTTATAATCTTGCGATCTTTGCGTCTTGGCGAGATTAATTCTTTGTGGATGGACGCTAACTAATTACTCATGCGCTGGCGGCGGGCCTCAAAAAGCAGCACACCGGCCGCCACCGACACATTCAGACTCTCCACCTGCCCCGCCATGGGGATTGCCAGCAAATGGTCACAATGTTCACGGGTCAGGCGGCGCAGGCCCTTGCCTTCACCGCCCAGCACCAGCGCAATGGGGCCCTGCAGGTCACTGCTGAAAAGCTGCTCGTCGGCATCGTCACTGGCTCCGTAGATCCAGATGCCCGCCTCGCGCAACAGGCGCAAACTCCTCGCCAGATTCGTTACCGAGAAGACCGGCACCGACTCCACCGCTCCGCAAGCGACCTTGTACACCACCGGGGTAATGCCGGTGGCACGGTCACGCGGCACAATCACCGCATGCACACCAGCCGCGTCCGCTGTCCGCAAGCAGGCGCCGAGGTTGTGCGGGTCCTGCACCCCGTCCAGCACGAGTAACAGGGCCGGTTCGGTCAATGTGGCCAGGAAATCGGGTAATGTCTTTTCACTGCGCTCGTATGACACGGCTCTCACGACCGCGATGACACCCTGGTGCCGGGCACCGGGCATGAGCGTATCGAGATCCGAACGGGGTACCGTCTGCACGGCGACACCGGCCGCCACGGTTTTTTCGATCAGGCCGTCAAGCTGTGCGTTGTTAGCCCCCCTGGCGACCAACAGCTTTTTTATCGACCCGGGCCGCTGCGCCAGCAGTGCCGAGACGGTATGCAGGCCGTAGACGTGATCTTCGCTAGTCATCCGTGTTGTCAGTAATCAACAACTCAATGCGGCGATTGCGGTAACGACCACTCTCATCGGCATTGCTGGCAACCGGGTTGCCTTCACCGTAACCGCTGACCGATAGCTGCGTTGCGTTGAAGCCCTGGGTGATCAGGACATCCGCAACAGCCTGCGCCCGCTGTTGTGACAAGTCGAGATTGTAGGCCGCAGCACCGACATTGTCCGTGTAACCCGATACCCGCACCGGGTGCTGGCTATACGGCTTCACAAGCTGTGACAGTTGCGCGGCAAATACCGGCCGCAGCACGGCACTGCCAAAGTCAAACGCGGCATCCGTGGCAATATCGACACGGCTACTGCCATCGGCAAGTGCGACGACGGTCAGACTGCTGGTCGTATCGGCACCGGCAGCGGGTTTGTTTGTTAGCGTGACACAACCGCTCAGCAGGGCCAACGGTAACAGCCATAACACTGCAGCAAGCTGTCGTCTGATCACCGTGACTTTCTCCTCAGTGAGGTTTTTTTACGCTTGCGCTTTCCCTTGTCCTTGCCTTTTCTCTTGCCCTTCTTGCCAGCCTTGTGCAGCAGCTTCTCACTCAACTCGAAATCGATCTTGCGATCATCCAGGTTGACCCGCACCACTTTAACCTGCAGCTGGTCACCGAGGCGGAATATACGCTTGCTGTGCTCACCGGTCAGGCAGTGGCGGACCGGGTCAAAATGAAAATAGTCATTACCCAGCGCCGTGACGTGTACCAGCCCCTCGACATAGATATCCTGCAATTCAACAAACAGGCCAAAGGACGTGGTACTGGTGATGATACCCGCGTAACTCTCACCCACCTTGTCCAGCATGTATTCACATTTCAGCCAGTCCACTGCGTCACGGGTAGCCTCGTCTGCACGCCGCTCCGTGTCCGAGCAATGCACGCCGAAGGCCTGCATGTTTTCCACCGTGTAGGGAAAACTCTTCGGCTTCTTGCCGGCGAGCACGTGACGAATCGCGCGGTGTACCAGCAAGTCCGGGTAGCGGCGGATAGGTGAGGTAAAGTGTGTGTAGTTTTCATGTGCCAGCCCGAAGTGACCGATGTTGTCCGGGTTGTATTCGGCCCGCGGCATGGAACGCAGCAGCACCGTGTTGATCAGGTGCTCATCCGGGCGCCCCTGCGCCATTTTCAACACTGCCGAGTAGTTTCTGGCAGAAGGCTTCGGACCTCCGCGCAGACCCAGTCCCAGTTCATTCAGAAACTCCTGCAGATCGGTAACCTTGTCTCCGGAGGGCGCCGCATGTATGCGGTACAGTGTCGGCATCTTGTGACGCTCAAGGTAGCGGGCTGCCGCGACATTCGCGGCCACCATGCACTCCTCGATGACCTTGTGCGCATCATTACGCACCAGCGCTTCGATACGCTCGATCTTGCGACTAGCACCAAAAACAATGCGCGTCTCTGTCGTTTCAAAATCAATCGCGCCACGTTTGACGCGGGCCTTGCGCAGTGTCTTGTAGAGGCGATAGAGCTCATCCAGGTGTGGGACCAGCGACTTGCGGCGTTTACAGGCCTGCTTGTCGCGATCGACCATGATAGCGGCTGCTTCTTCGTAGGTGAGCCGGGCGTGTGAGCGCATCAGGCCATTCATGAAACGCGAACGGATCATGCTGCCGTCTTTTTTGAAGAGCATTTCACACACCATGCACAGGCGGTCCACCTCCGGGTTCAGCGAACACAGACCGTTGGATAATACCTCCGGCAACATGGGTATAACGCGTTCCGGGAAATACACGGAATTACCGCGTTCAAAGGCTTCCTTGTTGAGCGCCGTCTCCGGATGGACGTAATGCGAGACATCGGCGATGGCGACCAGCAGGCGCCAGCCACCCGCTGTCGCCTCGCAATAGACAGCATCGTCAAAGTCACGTGCATCGGCACCATCGATGGTCACCAGCGGCAGCTCTCGCAGGTCCTCGCGACCACGCTTGGCCCTGGCCGGTACGTCCTTGCCGAATACCGCGCTTTCTTTCTTCACGGCTTCCGGCCATTCCTCCGGGACTTCGTGACTGCGTATGGCAATGTCGATCTCCATACCCGGCGCCATGTGATCGCCGAGCACCTCGACGACATGGCCCACCGGTGGCGAGCGTTTCGCCGGCTGCTGAATAATTTCTACAGACACAATCTGACCATGCTGGGCACCCTTCGATTCCCCGGCAGGGACGGCGATGTCATTCGGTAATCGCTTGTTGTCAGGAGTCACGAATTGCACCCCGTTCTCGCTGTAGAAACGCCCGACCACGCTGTGGGTATTGCGCTTCAGGACCTCGACCACATCGCCCTCACGCCGCCCACGCCGGTCAATCCCGGTTATCCTCACCAGCACCCGGTCACCGTGAAACAGCGCGCGCATCTGCCGGGCCGAGAGGAACACATCATCGCCCTCGTCGTCCGTGACCAGGAACCCGAAACCGTCCTGATGACCGATGACACGGCCCTGTACCAGGTCAAACTGATCGGCCGGGGCATAACAATCGCGCCGGTTACGGACCAACTGACCGTCCCTGAGCATGGCATTCAGGCGCCGCCGCAGTGCCTCGGCGCCGTCTGCATCGCGGATATCCAGCAATTCCCCGATATCGGCACGGTTAACGGGCTGGTCAGCCTCCGTAATCACCTCAAGAATCAGCTCGCGGCTGGCAATGGGCTGCTCGTAGCGCGATGCCTCACGCCCGGCGTGCGGGTCACGACGGCGCGATGATTGGGTTCTTTTCTTCTTTTTTCTCTGCATGGCTTGGCTCCAGGCTGTTGTGCGGCCTGTATTAAAGGTTTAAAGGAGTATTTTATTCATAATGTGCGACTGGCACGGTAAATTGACAAGGATTATATCAGGCGGTAGAGTTCGCGCCTCTCGAGACAAGCAGCAGCCGTCACGACAACCACGCCGAGGTGGTGAAATTGGTAGACACGCTAGCTTCAGGTGCTAGTGGGGGCAACCCCGTGGAGGTTCAAGTCCTCTCCTCGGCACCATTTTGACAGACTATCACAGACCATCAGAAACCTCCAAACGCACTGTATTTACAGTGCTTTTTTGTATTTTCAAATTCATTCCGTTGTCTCCCATTGTCTCTAAATGTCGCTTTTGTGGAACGTGGGTGGAACGCAGATCGGGGGGATTTCTCTTCCAAAGTTCGCACATTCACTGTTCATGATTCGCTCGCAACCATCTCGTTAATCGATGAAGAATGCGCACGCATCCTTCCTTGCAAAGACTGTCGAACGAAAAGCATTGACGCACTTTCATTCGACTCGACGAGTTGCCGGATCTGACCAGTTACATCATCGATTTTATTCAACCTGGATGCAGCATCCATCGCACGGTCATAAGCCTCCACCACATCGACACTGGTCACCTCGTAGCCCCACCCCTCACTCAACCAGCGAAGCGCCGCCATTGCAGAACCGAGTGCGAATGCCGGTTCCGAGTCGAGGTAATCCCTTGCCGCCCTTGTCAATGTTTTCGGATCACAGCGGGTCTGGTTCGCGAGTTCCAGCGCCAGATCATATAGCTTGAGATCCTTGGCCGTGGCAAACCACTTACCCTCCTCCCCCGGCGTCGTAGCAATCAGGTCAGACAGAATCAGTGACCTGTCCTTCATCGGATATCGCTTTGCGACCGCGCGAAACCGGGCGAGATAGGAATTGCCCACCGCCGCGCTCAATCCGTAGCGCTGATAGGCCTCCTCATGCAAACCGGACGAGATCAGGATCTCCTCACAGGCCCGGTCGATCACGGAATCCGGCTGGTTCAATCCTCGCGAGGCATCGGCATACTGAACGGCGTCCGCTTTCTTGCCCAATGCCAAAAGCGCCTCGACACCATAGCGCCGATAATGCCACATGGAGTGGCGATCCAATTCCAGAAGCTCAAGCAACTCCTGATACCGACCCGCTGCCAGCAGACAGGACAAACATGCCGTCGCACCGTGGAAATAGCGACCTGGATTCGGATCCGTCCAACAGGACCGTAGTGTGGAAACCAGATCATCGGCCCATCGCCCGGCGACTTCCGCCGAGCCACAGATCTCACCCCACCGATCACCGACCAGACTGAGGTATTCGACACCATCATCTGCCATCGCCTGCCAGAGCCGGTCGAGCCATTTACTGCGAGTATTATCATCAGCAGGTGCCTTGACGATGATCGGTATCAACGCATCCAGCGTTTTGTTGACGGCCGATCCCAGGGCACCACTGGAGGTGTCTATGTGCTCCAGCGCCGGCCAAAGCTTCTCAATCAGACAAACCGCGCCCTCCGCACCAGGAACCGAATCTCTCTTTGCAACCTTTTTGATCTCGGAAACGGCTTCGCGAAGGCGCTGGCAAGCCAGTCTGGACGCCTGCCAGCTGTAGGCGCCGGTTCGGAATCGAGCGGGGAAGATCCATTTGTGTTTATCGGGATTACTCATTACGCCCACAAGATAACTGAAACAGGCATCCGTTTGAAAATGGATCTCTTTGAGATTGCCGACCAAGCGGGAAAAAATCATGAAAACCCCGTCGATCAGCGACGGCTACACCAGCCCTTTCCCTGGGGCAGTTCGGGAGACACGCATTAACCAGCCTCCCACGGATGCCAGATCACACCTTATTGGCATCAATCTGGGGGATAAGGTGGCGTCCCCAAGTGGATTCGACCTTATCCCCCAACTGGAACAATCATCTCCTGCGTCAATTTATAGTCATAAAACTAAAGGATAACTATTCCATCTAGTCGCATCCATGATCAAGAGAACAACTACCTCTCGAGCTCTGCTTAACCAGAGGAATCGTTCAGATGCAGAAACCGGCTATCTGCGCTACAATGTATACATTGCATACAGCGAGGTATTCCCCAGTGGCAACCCTGAGTATACGCATACCCGAAGAGATCGGTGAGCAGTTGGAAAAACTAGCGGATTCCACCGGTCGGACCCGTTCATTTCTGGCTCTCGACGCCCTGCGCCGCTACCTGGCCCAAGAGGAATGGCAAGCGCAGGCGGTACGAACCGCTGTAGAAAAAGCAGACAGCGGAACGGCAAAATATGCCAGCCATGATGCCGTCGACCACTGGCTGGCCGGCTGGGGTACTGATGAGGAAGGAGATGCACCGGAATGCAAGTAAGATGGCAGGACGACGCCATCAATGATTTGATTCAAGTTCGGCGCTTCATCGCCATAGA
>Ga0316190_10001249_pt1 | contig 18339 bp, 16 predicted proteins | sample Eddworburrow2_MG_FD_204929 | JGI IMG/M metagenome (GOLD analysis project Ga0316190, IMG submission 204929) | Coastal sediment microbial communities from Maine, United States - Eddy worm burrow 2 | ecosystem: Environmental > Aquatic > Marine > Coastal > Sediment | place: USA: Maine | collected... | reverse complement strand
GTCGCCACAAAAGCGGCACCGCATGGAACATCACATGCTGCAGATAGATAGCCATATCCAGCAGCACCACCGCCAGGGGCAGGGTCAGCCACAAAGGCAGCGACAACTGATTGAACAGCCCCCAGCCAGACTCCATTGCCAGGACGGCCATGCCCACCGCAGCCGCCGGAAACAGCAGACGCAACAAGAAGCTGTTAAAGGCCACCAGCCCCAGGTTGTTGGCCCAGCGCAGGGCACGGGATTGGCTCAGGGCACGGCAAGGGCGCAGGGTCTCCCACAGGGCCATGACGAAAAAAACACCAAAGAAAAACCCCAGGCGAATGGACAGCTCATGCTGCAACACGAATTCCGTCATTAATCCCTACTGTCCCTTGTTGCTGTTTTCCGCTGCAGACCGGCGAAGCAGTTTCATGATCAACAGTGCCGCCGGGGTACCATGGAGCACAAGATCAAAGATATCGATTGGCCGCACCAGGGTTCCCGCCGCCAGCATCTTAAGCTTTTCCCACAGGTGGGGCTCGGGCAGAAAGGGGGCCAGCCCCAACATCAGGGTCGCCAGCACAAGCAGGGGCAGCGGCGTACGGTCCAGCCAGGCCACAGTCTATACCTCAGCCAAAGACACAATCCAGACAGAAGGCGGAGTAGAGCTCGGCATCCGACTCACTGAAGCAGCAGGCAACGACCTCATCGAAATCATCCCTGGCTGCCTTCATGGCACTCAGGGCAATCTTGGCCGCATCCTCCTTGGGGTAGCCGTAGACCCCGGTGCTGATGGCGGGAAAGGCGATGGTCCGCACGCCATTCTCCCGCGCCAGGGCGAAACTGCTCTCATAGCAGCCCTGCAACAGCTCAGGCTCATGCTTGGTACCACCATGCCACACAGGGCCCACGGTATGGATCACCCACTTGGCGGGCAGTTTGAATCCTGGGGTGATCCGGGCCTCTCCAGTGGGGCAGCCTCCCAGGGGGCGACAGGCCTCCAGTAGCTCAGGGCCGGCAACACGGTGGATGGCGCCATCCACACCGCCACCACCCAGCAGACTGCTGTTGGCGGCATTCACAATGGCATCCACTTCCAGCTTGGTAATATCTCCCTGGATGATTCGAATGATACCCATTGCCACTCTCCAAAAAAGACGGAAGGCTTGCACCGCATATCGCGGCCTACCTGTAGAATATAGTCCAGTATGGAAGACCTGAGCATCATTGCACTCATCATCGGCGCCGTCTGGTTCGTGATCGACAGCCTGCGTGCCAGCGAAAAGGCCAACAGCCTCTGCAGACAGATCTGCGAAGCCCAGGATTTACAGTTTCTGGATCAGACCGTCAGCCTCCGGCGCATCCGGCCGTCCTGGGGGAGCGAGGGCATTCGCCTGCGGCGCACCTATCAATTCGACTGCAGCCAGGATGGGGTGGAGCGGCTTACGGGCTGCCTTATATTGGTGGGCACACGACTGGAGAGCAGCATTCTGCCACCAAAGGACACTACGACTCCAGAAAGATAAAGACCGGGGCATAGGCCACTAAGCCGTTGCCTTCACATTATTCAATTCAAACCCACCGGGGCAATTCTTGCCCAAGCAGCCTGCAATCAGCACAACCCATCTCTTGCAAATTGCAGCAGATTTGCAGATTGCAGTATCAAATCCACCAAAACCACGCAGAGCCAGGCTAATAACCCCAATTTTTGGGTGAAAATGGCCAATAACTGGCATTTTTGATATTGGCACCCTATTGGCAGTTAGTTTGTGAGGGTGCCTGGGGCCCTCACCGGGCAGGTCGGCATCATTTTTTTGTACTCAGCTAGTATTTGCATACAGCCATAAAACAATTATTGGATCGCCAGTGGGTATAGACAACATCAATATGAGGCGAAAGATACTGCTGGGTATCTTCCCCCCCCCTATTGCTGCTGTTTTTTCTCGCCAGCACCGTCTTCTACACGCTCAACAAGCTGGAGGAGACCGAACTCTGGGTTATTCACACCCAGAAGGTATTGGCAGATCACAATGACATTCTCAACTCAGCAATCAATATAGAGACCGGCATGCGAGGCTACCTGCTCACCGGTCAAGACACCTATCTTGAGCCTTACGAAATAGGCAGCATGAATATCTACAGCCAGTTCGACGCTCTAAGAAAAACCGTGAGCGACAATCCACAACAGGTGGAACGCCTGCGGAATGCGGAGTCCATCCTGCGTGACTGGCAGGGCAGTATTACCCGCCCCAGCATCGCCCTGCGTCGAACCATCAGCAACGAGAAGGACATGCATGATATGGCCAAAATGGCCAATGAATATCAAACCGACAACCATCCCGCATAAGGAAATGCCATGGTAGCTTCTACTCATTCCCGGCAACCGACAGTTCCGCATAGCATTTTAACAACCGTGCTCCCAAGTGCGGCCATCCCCATTGCCGGCGCCATCTTAATCAACCTTTTTCTGGAATCATCCCGCTGGGAAAATGAGCCCGTTCACTCCCTGATCGAGGGCATGGGTTCATTTGCAGCCATTATGCTTGCACTGTTTATTCTGATAATGAGGCGCAGCGATGAACTGCGCCCAGGTTATATCTGGGTCGCCACCTCACTCATGGGGATGGGGTTATTGGATGGGTTTCATGCCGGCATTTCTCCAGGAAATGCATTTGTCTGGCTGCACAGCGTTGCCACATTCATCGGCGGGGTAACCTTCGCATTGATTGCACTCCCTGAACGCCTAGCCAAATCACCCGGGCTTCTAATTGCCCCCTATATCATGGCCGGCTCGAGCATCACACTTGGCATTGGCTCTATATTATTTCCCGAACTCATCCCAAGCATGGTGGCCAACAAGCAGTTTAGTATTTCCGCCGAACTATTGAATATTATTGGCGGCCTTGGGTTTATCGCCGCATGGTTTCATTTTGCACGACAGGAACCACATGCAAGTGAGCAGGAACGCGTGCTTCTGGCGAATCACTGCATGCTGTTTGGGGTGGCGGGCATCCTGTTCCACTTTTCCTCATTATGGGATATTACCTGGTGGCTATGGCATGTATTACGCCTGTTCGCTTATCTAGTCATCCTTTGGTTCTTTATAAACATATATAACCAACAGTTTAAACGCACAAGAGTCAGTGAGGCCGCACTAAAGAGTCGCAGCCATGAACTTGCCATGGAGCGAGGCCGCTTAAGCGACATTATTGAAAATTCCCCATCCATTATCACGCTGAAGGATACGAGCGGAAAATTTGTCATCGTGAATAAGCGATTTGCTGAGACCTTTGGGGTAGCGTACAAAGATATCATTGGCAAAACCGAGACTGAGGTCTTCTCTAACAATCTCATAAAACACAGCCTGGAAGCCAACAACGCTGGCAATGAGTTGGCCTTATCCAATGCAAGCGAGGAATCAATTTCCATTGGTGCCGAATCAAAAACATTCATCACATCTCAATTTCCCCTAAAAAACCAAAATGGCAAAGTCTACGGGGTCGGTGGCATTCAAACTGACATCACCGAGCGCAAGGCAATGGAGCAACGCCTATTTCAAGCACAACAAGTCATTGACCATATGAAGGAAGCCGTTGTCATCACTGACATCCAGGGCAATATCGAGGACATCAATCAGGCCTTCACCAACATCACTGGCTATGAACGAGAGGAACTCATCGGCAAAAACACAAGCATCAACAAATCCGGCCGGCATGATAAGGAGTTCTATAAGGACATGTGGCAAAAATTACTGGAATCCGGCCACTGGTCAGGGGAGATATGGGATCGAAAGAAATGTGGAGCCATTTATCCAAAATGGCTCAGCATTAGCGCCATTTATGATGACAACGGAAAAATTTTGCGCTACGCCGGTATCTTTAACGATATATCCGATCAAAAAGAGACGGAAAAAGAGCTGAAGTATCTTGCCTTCTATGATCCATTAACCAAGCTACCCAATCGCTCGCTTTTCAGCGAACACCTCAAGCAGGCCCTGGCCAATTGTCAACGCAATGCCAAAAAGGCAGCCGTCATGTTCATTGACCTAGATCGATTCAAGGATGTGAATGACTCCCTTGGCCATACTGTCGGTGATGAATTGCTGATACAGGTGGCGCAGCGCATTCATACCAGGCTGCGCAGCAATGATACGGTATCAAGATTGGGAGGCGATGAGTTCACAATAACCCTAACAGACATCACCAACGAGGAATCCATTGCCAGCATTGGCCAAGAGATCATAGACGGCTTTCAAACGCCATTTACCCTATTTGGTAACGAGATATTTGTGGGATGCAGTATAGGCATTGCTGTTTATCCTGCAGATGGCAACAATACCGAGCAGCTTCTTAAGAATGCCGATACCGCCATGTATCATGCAAAGGAATTGGGGCGCGGCAGGTATCAGTTTTTTGAAGAAGAAATGAATGAAACCGTCTTACGCCGAGTATCCCTGGAGAGAAACCTGAGAAACGCTTTGAATTCAGAACAATTCGTTCTCCACTACCAGACAAAGCATAACCTGATCACCAAGGAAGTTATCGGCATGGAGGCACTGATACGCTGGAACCACCCTGAAGAAGGGCTTATATCACCAGCTGAATTCATTCCCGTGGCCGAGCAATCCGATCTTATTGTTTCGCTAGGTGAGTGGGTACTTAACACCGCATGCAAACATGCAAAGGAGTGGCAGGCAAAAGGCTTAAGATTCCACCGAGTCGCAGTAAACCTATCGCCAAAACAGTTTCAAATGCCCTATTTGTTAGACCTCATTAATGCAACACTTAAGGCCCATAATCTCAGCCCCGAATATCTCGAATTGGAGATCACAGAGGGTGTTGTCATGGATAACCCAGATGAGGCAATAAACATACTCCATGAGATTAGAGACATGGGCGTCCATCTTTCCATTGATGATTTTGGTACCGGCTATTCATCCCTGGCCTATCTGAAGAAGTTCCCAATCGATACACTTAAGATTGACCAATCCTTCATCCGTGATTTAACGATCGATTCTGATGATGCCGCAATTGTTGAGTCGGTCATCTCCATGGCAAAGAGTCTCCAGGTCGGTGTGATAGCAGAGGGCGTCGAGACCCAGGAGCAAGTGGACTTTCTTAAGCTCAGAGGCTGCAATGAGGCCCAGGGTTACTATCTAAGCAAACCGATACCACATGAACAAATCATGGAAAAACTGAGCGCAACAAGATCAGGCAAATTACTGCAGGCGTAATACCAACAAGAAACACCTAAGCCATAGATTTAGATTCGGCTGGAGCAACCTTTCATCCCCCTCCACTTTTGCAATTTGCGACATCCCCCATCGCAGCAGATGCAAATTGCAGTCTCACTACCCAACCACAGCGGCATATCCCACAGGCACACTCATCAACACCCCCCAAAGCCACCACCTAACATACTGAAAAATAATCAGTATCAAGAAACACCGAAGAGTTGCCCCCATATCCTCCACAGTTGGCCTGGTATATGCAGTAACTAAGTATCAGCCCTGAACGAACAGTGCCCCCAACAGGAGGATGCAACCGTGGCGACATTTAGAAACACCCTGCGCAACAGCGACCTGCAGGAAATCCTGCTGCACAACAGCCTTGATCTCTATTACCAGCCAAGGTTCGATCTACGCAACGGCCAGATTATCGGCATGGAAGCGTTGGTCAGATGGCCCCTGTTCGAGACCCACACCCGTCCAGTAAATCAATTTCTGGAAGCAGCCAAGGACAATCAACTGCTACTGACCATGGGTGAACAAATACTACGCCAGGCCTGCACCCAAGCCGTACGCTGGGCCGAGATGGGCCACCCTAAGCTGCAACTGGCACTCAGCCTCTCCTATCATCAACTGGCACACAAAGACTTCCCCACCCGTGTCGCCGCCACCCTGGAGGATACCGGCCTGGCGCACGACCAACTCAATCTGGAGATCACGGAAAGCATGCTCATGTACGCGCTGGAAAAGTCAGCCACAACCCTGCGAAAACTAAAGGAACTGGGTACCCACATCAGCATCATTAACTTCGACAGCAGCTACCTGTCTCTACCCACACTCCGGCAATCCCTTATCAACACGCTGAAGATCTCTCCCGCCTTCATTGCTGGCCTCGGCCTCAACCCAGACGACGACGCCATTATTTCCGCCACCATCGCCATGGCCAGCAACCTGGACCTGATCACGGTCGCCACCGGGGTGGAAACCAAGGAGCAGGCCCGGTTCCTGCGCCGAGAGGGCTGTGACCATATCCAGGGACCTTTTCACAGCCAGCCACTTTCGGTAGATGACTTTACCCAAACCCTGGAGCTCTATCACCTGCTGGGCATAACCAGGGGCGCCGCATCCCAACTTGCCGGCACAATCCGCCGTTTCCATGCCTAGTCCGGGTTTCCGCCGGGCAGCCAAAACAGGTTAAGATGGGTACCCGTTTCAAAGCCTGAAGACTGCCCAGCATGAAGATCATCCTCATCCCGGTTACCCCCTTCCAGCAGAACTGCACCATTCTCTATTGCGAACAGACCCGGTGCGCAGCGGTGGTTGACCCAGGCGGCGATATCGACCGCATAGTGGAGCAGGCCAAAGAGGAAAACCTTGAGATCGAGAAGATCCTCATCACCCATGGCCATGTGGATCATGCCGGTGGCACCGCTGATCTGGCCGAGCAGCTCAATGTGCCCATTGAAGGCCCGCAGAAAGAGGATAAGTTTTGGATCGATGACCTGCCCGAACGGGGCAGGGACTATGGATTCTCACCCCCGGCCAAGGCATTCACACCGACCCGCTGGCTTGAGGATGGCGACAAGGTCAGCTTCGGTAACGAAGAGCTTGAGGTACTACACTGCCCAGGCCACACCCCAGGCCATGTGGTCTTCTTCCACCGCAAGGAAAAGATTGCCCTGGTGGGCGACGTGCTGTTCAAGGGCTCTATCGGCCGCACCGACTTTCCGCGCGGTGACTTTGCCACCCTCATCCAGTCCATTCACGAAAAACTCTGGCCCCTGGGGGATGACGTACAGTTCATCTCGGGACATGGAGCGGTATCCAGCTTTGGAGAGGAGCGCATGACAAACCCATTTTGCGGGGATCACGCCTGAGAATTTGAAGTTCTTATATGGATCGAAGTGCTATGTGTTGACACTGCACTGCACCATAAGAGTCTTCCTTAAACCTCGGCCTGACCGGCCATTTGTTGAATCTTGATGATGACGAACTCGGCCGGCTTGAGCGGCGCGAAGCCAACTAGGATGTTCACAATGCCGCGATCAATATCCTTTTGCGTGGTGGTTTCGCGGTCACATTTTACGAAGTAGGCCTCGCGCGCACTGCTTCCCTGGAAGGCCCCCTGACGGAACAGGCTCTGCATGAAGGAACCGATGTTGAGGCGAATCTGCCCCCAGAGCGGTTCGTCGTTGGGCTCGAACACCACCCACTGCGTACCTCGGAACAAGCTCTCTTCGAGAAACAGCGCCAGTCGGCGTACCGGAATGTATTTCCATTCCGAGCTTGAGCGATCGGCACCCGCCAGGGTGCGTGCCCCCCAAACTACATGGCCCGACGTGGGGAAGCTGCGTAGGCAGTTCAGGCCCACAGGGTTGAGTGCTCCACTCTGTTGATCGGTCATGCTGTAGGTGAAGCCCTGCACTCCGGAGAACGAGGCCTCCTGCCCCGCAGGTGCCTTCCATACGCCACGCTGCACATCGGTACAGCTGATGATGCCGGCCACCGCACCGCTCGGGGCAAAATCAGCAAGCCGATTTTTGCTCAATGGATCGGGCATGCGTAACCGTGGAAAATACATCATGGCATTGATCGCATTGTCATTGCCGATGGTGGCACGCAAGGAATTGACGCCGGCCTCGGTAGCGCTGATGGTGGTACTGGGATTGGCCGTCCAGGTTCTGGGGGCATCGACGATGAGCATGGCACGCTGGTCTTGGCAATAAGCAGCAGCTGTGGCCCAGGTGGCATCGAGCAGATCATCTGCGCGCGTCAGCGGGGGGAGACACAACATGTTGAACAGGTCTGCAGATTCGAGCGCAAAGATGCCGGTGCAGGCATTCCGGTCTCCAATGATCTGGGCATCGGTAATTGGGTTGCCGTCATCGCTTGCCGCGCCTGCTGCAGCCACAGCGCCATCAGTCGGGCTCTCATCGGCCGGCGCTGCCGTGCGTATATTGGCCAACGCGGACTGTTCATTGAGCACGGTATTAACAAAGCGCGAACTCAGCGGATCAACCGACACAGATCGGAACTGCTCTGAGGCAATCACGGTACTGCCACCCGGTCGATCAAGCTCCTCAATGAGCAGGTTGAACAACAGCGTGTCGGTAGTATCACAAGAAAGGTGGTCGACCGTCGCTCGCAGTGCGCTGCCCCATATGCCCGGACTGGCAGCTTCCAGCACCAGGTTACCGGTATTGGTGGGCAAGGTGATGGATGCGGTGGCGCTGGCAATGTCGCCGTTAAACACCCGTACGATTAATGCATCGCTGCCGCCGTGCTGGAAGAACTGCTTGATGGCGTAGCTCAGCGTGCTAGGCTGCCACAGCCCGCCGAACACCCGGGAAAACTCTGCAAAACTCTGTACCCGTACCGGCGTATTGACCGGTCCGCGCAGCGCGCGCCCAACAAAGGCAGTGATCGAGGTGGCGACCCCGGCAATGGTGTGCACACTGCTTGGCACCTCTTCAATATAAACACCTGGGTACCTTAAAACTGGCGGCATATTGGTGCTCCTTGGATTTCCCTTGGTACTGAAAAGCGCGACGCTAGTTAAGCCAGTCGCTTAACAGGTGATTACGTGACTGACACCAATATTAGAATATGCTGCATAAATGCCGCGGAAAACACCCATGAATAACCTCGCAAGCAAAGGCTTCCACAACAATATTATTATTGTGCTGCGGGCACACCGGCTTCCGGCTTCGGCACTTCGCCCACCGGCTTTACGCCCGTCTGATAGTAATAGTCATACCGCTTATGCAGTTCGCTGGTAAAGGACCAGGCCTCGTTGTAGGTCAGGCCACTCTTCTCCGGCAGGGTCACCTTGATATAGAGACCATTGGGATACTGCACCTTGAGGGCTACGAGATACTCCTCAAGCTCCTCACGGGTCACCTGCTTGAACTTCGACTGCTGGGCGTCTTTGTATTCGATACGATACTCCCCCTTCACCTTAGCGTAGCGCACCTCGACAACCTGCTTGCCCAGAGGTGAACGGGTGGGTTTGATCAGTTTGTCGTATTTGGACTGCAGTTGTTCGAAATCACTGCGCAGGTCATTGAGTTCACGCCCGCTCTGGTGGGCCTGACCACGGAAACTGGCGAGTTCCTCGGCCTGTTTATTGGCGCTCTTTTGCAGCTGATCAAGCTCCTTTTGTACGGCTGCGCTACGCTTTCGCGCCTCAGACAGCTGCTTCGCCATCTGTTCCTGATGTTGCCGCAGATCGGTCGATGCGGTCTGCGCCTCATCCCGCTGCTGCTCGGTTGCTGCCAGCTCTTTGCGCAACTGTTTCTCGGAGCGAACCAGCCTCGCCTCCTCCTTCTCCAGTCGCGCCACCTGGGCATTGGCAATCTTCAACGCATCCCTTAGGCGGGCATGTTGGTCCTCCAGCTGTCCCATCTTCAACTGCAGCAGGTCCCGCTCACCGGTGAGCTTATCGATGAGCTGTTGCTGTTCCTTGATCTGGTCGGTCTGGCTGGTGATGGCCACATCCTGCTGGCCCTGCTCCTCCTCCTGGCGCATCAGCTGCAGCCGCAGGGTGGAAAGCTCGTTCTCCGCCTCATTGAGCCTGACCGCCAGCACCTCCTTCTCTTCACCGGTAGTACGCGCCAATGTTGCGGCTGACCGTTCTGCCTCCATGGTGATCCGTAGCTGCCCAACCAGCTCCGTATTGCGCATCAGCATCACCACCAGGGCCAACAGAAAGATCATGGCGATGACCATCATGATGGTGGTAAAGGAGGGCCAGAAACGCTCCTGGCTCTGCCCCTCCTGCCCATTCAGGCGCAGGTTGGCAAAGTTACCGCCGGAACTCATGGCTCTTCCGGCAACCTGAAACCGGCCCGCAGCAGGTCCTTGATGGCCGATATATCCGTGGTCAGAGAAGCGGTTGCGCTCTCATGGGCCTCTAGGGTGTTGTCGATATGCTGTTCGAGTTTTTCAAAGGCGGACTGGGACTGCTGCATCTGCTCCACCAGGGCCTGCAGGGAACCGATCAGCCCCTTGAACTCACTCAGTATGTTCTCGGTCTCCACCTGAAACCGGGGTATCAGATAATTGGTGGTCACGTCCTCTACATCACTCACCAGCTTGGTCTGCACATCGGTCAGCTTAAGAAAGAAATAGCCGAACAGCAGATAGCAGAAGATGGCGGTAATGGTTGCCGCCAGGGCGGTGGACATACCATGCACCATCAGCCCCATACCCCCCACATCCGCCGCCGACTGCAACAGGTTGGAGGCACCGAGCAGGGAGATGGCCAGGGAGACAATGGTGCCGAATACACCGGCCAGAATCAGGCTGTTGTTGACGAAGCGAGGCAGGGTATTGCGGCTGCTTTCACTGGCCACCAGGGCAGCGGCCAGGGCACTGTGATTAATGGGTACCCGAGACTGATTCAGCAGTTCCATGCTGTGGTAACGGCGGCTGATGATGCTCTCTTCCGGCACCCCATCAAGGGCCGTCACATCATCCTGCTTCTGGTTCTCCAGAAACCGCAGCAGCGCCACCGACTCCCGGGCATAGGCCGCATACAATACGGCAATACGGGCCATGCCTAACAGAAACATGGCAACGATCAGCCCATTGATCACCAGGCCCATCGGGGTGGTTTGATCCTGGAAATAGAGGTGGAGAATAAACTCACTTTTCCAGAGTATCAGGGCCGCCGCTGCCACGGCGGCAAACACCATCTGGCGTAATGCGTTACGGCTGGCATTGGGGCGTAGCAGCGTATTATCCAAAGTCGTTTCCTCCTGACTGACTGTCCAAAGAGCTTACCACAGAGCCCTGCCGGTTTAGGGATTAAGCGGCGGCAACACCCTGGGGGCTTTCTCCACAGGAGTGATGCGCCTGCGCCTCAGATGCGGCAGCACCAGCGCAGCAAACCGTTCCCCCTGCCAGGCATCGGACCTTGGCGCATAGAGTGCGGCATCCAACGCCCAGAGGGCCTGAGCCACCGCCTCATGCTCCACCCTCTCGGCCAGCCGTCCAAGGGTCCATGGTGACGACCCTCCCCATCCATGAGCGGCCCAATCAAGCAGCCCCCTGGCCGCAGCCGGGGCATCCCCTCGGTTGCAGGCCGCCTCGACCTGGCGCAGCCGCTCGGCCATTGCCCGACGATGTTGCCGCAAGGGGGAGCGGAGCCAACCAGAGAGCCACCTGAGCAGCAGTATCAGCAGCACGCCCATCAGCCCCCATAGAACGGCATAAGAGGGCGGCTCTGCAACACCCGGCCCGGGAGCAGCCGGCACCTTTCTCATCTCAACCGGTGAAAAAACTGGCGATGGTGCAATCAACAGCTTGCGCCCAGGCAGACTGCTTACACGCCCCACATCCGCCAGGGTATCCCACCAGGCCAAGGGCAGAGGCTTAAGTGTGTACTCACCATCCTGCTCGGCAATAAAACGCTGCCGCTGGATTCGCCTGCCCAGCAAGCGCCCTGCCATGATTCGGTTTTCAATCTCATCATCCACAATGGACACCTGCATCCCCTTCACCACCGGCAGGGCCAAGACAGGCAGTTGGGCCCCGGTCAGACCCTCTGCCTCAATGGTGATGACACGCTCCAACAGGTCTCCCGGCTGCCAGGGCTGTTCAGGCGTATGCCAGGCTTCTTGCAGCCTTATCCTGTGGGCAGGCAACCAGGGACCATCAGGCTGGCTGGCCGGCCGGGGCTTCACATGCAGCATCAGGGCGGGACCACGCCCGAAGGTCTCGCGGCCACTAAAGACCGGGGCCGGGACAGTGAGAGGGCCGCTCTTCTGGGGAAAGAGCAGATAACGCTGCTCCTGCATCAGATAACGGCGGCCATGCCTTTCCACATCAACCGACTCGGCCTCCGCTACCTGCTCTACAACCATCTGCTCCATCTCCGGCAGGATCAGGCTGCCCTGGGACAGGGTGGGGACACGATAGAGCCTGACCCGATATTCCACCTGGGCCTGGACATAAGGGCTATCCGGACTGAGCTCCGCCTCGATGAACAGCTCCGGCGGCGACAGCTCCTCTGCCGGCAAGGCGAGGCAGATGCCCAGCAGGCCCAGCCCAACGACAACACGATTGAACAGCCGGCCCCCTACCATGGATCCAGCCCCGCCGGCTTGCTGGGATTACGCCGATATTCCCGCAGAAACTTCTCCCGCAGCAGTCCGGCCGGCTCATCCGGGATGCGGGCCAGCCACTGCATCATGGCCTGCTGCAACTCCTCTTCCAGCCCCTGGCGCATGCCCAGGCCCGCGCCCTCCTTCGTCTGGGCCCGCATGGGCTCCACTGCACTCTCCAGGGGCCTGTCTTCAGATGCCAGGGATTCACCGGTCTGGCCTTCGCCCTCCTCTCCCCCTGACCCAGCCGGGGCATCCTCGTGCAGGCCGCCACCGGCTCGCTGTTGCTCTTGCTGGGCATCCGGACCAGCCACGGGTTTATCCTCGGTCAGGGCCTGCATCTCCTCATCCCCACCGGGGCTGGGTTCCTGACGCCCCGGGACACGGCCAGGACGGGTCAGCTCCGGAGAGTCCTCCTGCTCACCGGGCTCGCCCGCATCGGCAGACTGCCCCATACCAGGCCCCTCCTTGCCCTCCGTATCCTCCCTGCCCTCCAGCAGGATGGCGCCAGCACCCAGGCTGCCCGGGGAGTCATCGGGACCCGGCACATCGGGCACCTCGGTCTTGAGCCTGCCCTCCGGCGGCTCAAGGAAGTCCTCCGCATAGGGCGCCACCGGTGGCGCCTCTGCCACCTTGGTCTCTGCCGCTTTTTTATCCTCTTGGGCCTGCAATGGGGCCTCATCCTGCCCCTCTTCCTGCATCGCCGCCACCAGCTCCGCCTGCACCAGATCACGATTGAAACGGGCATCCCGATGCTTTGGGTCTTGTTGCAACACTCGTTCATAGGCAGACAGGGCGGCCTCAAGCCTGCCCAGCTGCACCAGGGCATTGCCACGGTTGTAGTGGGCCATAGGGGAGTCCAGGACGGAGAAGGCACCCAGGGCCAGCTCATGCTCTCCCTGGCGGTAATGGACAATGCCGCGCCACAGCAGGTCATGGGCCAGACTCTTCAACCGGTCTGACCTGCCCTCCCGCAGCGCCCTGGCCTCCTGCTGATCGGCACGCCACCAGAGGTCGGCCCACTCCAGGGCCTCCGCGGTGGGCAACTGCAGGCCCAGCACCACCAGGGCCGCACCCAAGCCGGCCTTGGCACCGCCAGTGGGAAGACCCAGGTCCCGCGCCTCCCAGCCCCGGCGGAAGGCAAGCAGCGACAGAGGCAACAGAAACAGCAGCAGCCAGGGCCCCTGCTCCTGCCATACCTCCCCCTCACCCATGGGCGACTCCTGGCCCGCACTCAAAGGGCGCTCCAAACCCGCGAGCAACAACTGCAGATCACCACCGTCACGCCGGTAAAGCGCATACACCCCCTGACCGGCATCGGCCACGGCCTGCAAGGCCCCCGTATCCAATCGAGGCACCACCGGCTCCCCATCGGCAAGCAGGTAATCCTCTCCTTCAGGGATCGGGCCACCCTGGGGCGTTGCCAGGGCCAGCACCGAGCTAGTGATTCCTTCATCGGCAAGCCGGCGGGAGAAGGCAACCGCCTCCCTGTCCACACCATCGGTAACCAGCAGGACATCCCCACGGGTTTCACCTGCTCGCTGCAGAAGCTCCTGGGCCCGCAGCAGGCCAGCCCCTGGATTGCTGCCCTGGACGGGCATGAGATCGGTTTCCAGCTCAGCCAATATCTCGGAGATCAGGACCCCATCCTCGGTCAGGGGCATAACGCTATGGCCCTGGGCGGCAAAGACCACCAGCCCCACGGGCCGGGGCGGCAGTTGCTGGAGCAACTGCTGCAATCGCGCCTTGGCCACAGCCAGCCGTGAGGGCCTCAGATCCACCGCATCCATGGAACGGGAGAGATCCAATACCACCACCAATGGGGATACCGCAGGCCGAAATTGAAGGGCGGCATGTCGCGACCAGGTGGGGCCTGCCAGCACCAACACCGCCAACAACCAGGCGATCAACAGCAGGGTGACGGGCAGGCGGGACAGTCTTTGGCGCTCCAGCAGCAGATGACGCAACAGATGGGCATCCACCTGCTCCAGCCAGGGGTTGTGTCGCGGCGGGCGCCGTAGCCAACTCAGGCCGAGGGCGACCAGCGGCAGCAAGGCCAGCAGCCATAGGGGGCGCAGAAAGTGAAACTCGGCCAACATCAGGCCGTCCCCTGCCAGGGGCGCCGGGAACGCAGGATCACCACCAGGCTCAACAGCAGGGCCAGTCCCAGGGGCCAGAGATAGAGCGGCGTGGCCAGATAGGTCCGGGTCTCACGGCCCAGGGAGGGTTCCAGCTCATCCAGCTGCCGATAGACCGCCTCCAGCCCGGCCGCATCCAGGGCATGAAAATAGGCGCCACCGGTCATCCGGGCAATATCCTCCAGCACCTCCCGCTCAAAGTTGGCCAGACCCTCGGATGACCAGGCCCCATAGGGATTGGGGGCCACCACGTCCTGCCGCCCTATGCCGACGGTGTAGATGCGCACCCCAAGGGCCGAGGCCAGCATCGCCGCCTGCTGGGGCCCCAGGCTACCGGCATTGTTGGCACCATCGGTCAGCAACACCATGACACGACTGTCAGCAGGCAACCGGCGCATGCGCTTTACCGCCAGGCCGATGGCATCACCAATGGCGGTGTACTCACCCGCCAGGGTCACCTCCGCCTCATCCAGCAGCTGTTTAACCGTGGTGTGGTCCACCGTCAGGGGGGCGCGCAGATAGGGCTTGTCACCGAACAGGATCAGCCCCAGCCGGTCACCCTGGCGTTGATCGATAAAGCGGCCCGCCACCCGCTTGACGATACTCAGGCGATCAATCTGCTGCTGATCGTCGGTATAAAAATCCATCTGCCCCATGCTGCCCGAGATATCGATCACCAGCATCAAATCCCGCCCAGTGGTGGGCAGTCGGCCGGGATCCCCCAGCCACACAGGCTGGGCGGTAGCGAAGATCAGCAAACACCAGATAATCCAGGCAGGCAGTAGGCCACGCTCACGCCCCCCCTTGGTGCCACGATGGCTCAGCCGCTGCAGTAGCCGGAAAAAGGGAATGCGCAGAGCGGCACCACCTGGGGTCTCGGCAGGTGGCAGCCAACGCCTGGCCAGCAGGGGTAGCGGCAGCAGCAGAAACATCCAGGGCCAGAGGAAATCGATCATCATGGCTCAGCTGTTCCTCTGCAGCCAGCGACAAACCAGATCCAGCAGCACCGGCACATCCACCTCAGCCACCCCACCATAGGGCAAGGCGCAAAGCACCCGCCCCTCTCCCACACTAAAGCCGGTGGTACCGCCCCGCCGATCCAGGTAGGCCAGCCAGGCATCACCACTCAGGCCCGCCACCTGTTTACGGGAATCTCGGATCAACGCCACCCGGCGCAACAGGGTGGAGAGCCCCATGGCAAACACCGCCAGGTCGGCATCCCCCTGATAGCGGTTATGCAGCCGGTCCAGCTCCCCCAGCGCTGCACGCCGCAGGGCACCCCTTCTATAGCGCTGAAACAGGAGCAGCCCCAGGGCAATCAGCAACAATAGCCCCAGCAGCCACCAGCCCGGGGCCGGCGGCCAGAAGGCGGGTTCCGGGGGCAGTTGGATATCACGGATCTGCTCAGCCAGGGGTGCCATGGTCAGGCCTTCACCCTTCGAGCTGATGGAAACAGGCCATCACGCAGCCCTTCCAGCAACCCCTGCTGGGTGCCAAGGGTAAAGAAGCGCATGCCGCGGCTGCGGCTCAGTCCCATCAGCGCCTCATTGCGGGCCCGGAACTGCTCCTGATAGGCGGTCATCAACTGGGCATCCGCCGTATCCAGGGTTAGCAGCTGGGAGCCATCACTGATGTTATAGCGGCCCACCGGAGGCAACTCCTGCTCCAGCGGGTCATAAAGACGGATGGCCAAGAGATCATTATGCTCTGCCAGGTGAACCAGGTGGGGATCGGCCTGTTCCAGGGGATAGGAGAAATCACTCAGCAGCAGCACCGAGCTACCCGAGCGGGCCAGATGCCGCAGCCGGGAGAGGGCATCCGCCAGCCCACAGCCTGTTTCACTCTCCGCCCTATGGGGTTCCCGCGAAACCCCTTCCAGCAATTTGAACAGGCGCAGCGCACCCATCTGGCCGGATGCCGGTTGGCGCATATGGCAATTACGGCCATCGCCAAAGACCAGGGCGCCCACCCGGTCACCCCGCTCGGCGGCAAGCCAGATAAAGATGGCGGCGGCACGGGCAGCGGCCACCCACTTGTATTGGACACGGGTCCCGAAATGCATGGGGGCCCCGGCATCGATGACGATGAACAGGCTATGCTCCCGCTCCTCCTTGAACAGCTTGGTATGCAGCTTGCCGGTGCGGGCGGTCACTCGCCAGTCCAGGGTACGGTAGTCATCACCGGACTGGTAACCCCGCACCTCATCGAACTCCAGCCCACGCCCGCGAAACAGGGCCCGATAATCACCGGAAAAGAGATTGGCTGCCCGCCCCGGCGTCATTGCCAGCAGGCGGGCAGCCTCACTGCGCAACGCCACCAGTTCGGCGGTGCTGACATGAACACCCTTATCTTTGGGAACCGAAGCGGTCATTGAGATCTCTCCCTATCCCAAGCGCCCACTTATACTTTTCAGGGCACTGCTACCGATGCAAGGAGACGGGAGACCAGGTCATCGGTATTGATCCCATCCGCCTCCGCCTCATAGCTCAACAGGATACGATGGCGTAGCACATCGGGGGCAACGGCCTGGATATCCTCTGGCGAAACATAGTCCCTATCCTGCAACCAGGCGTGGGCACGGGAGGCCAGGTCCAGGGCGATGGTGGCGCGGGGGCTGGCGCCATACATGATCCAGTCCGACAGATCCTTGTCATAGGGCGAGGGATCACGGCTGGCCACCACCAGGCGCACCAGGTAAGCCTCCAGCTCCGGCGCCAGATGGAGATCAAGCACCTGCCTGCGGGCCGCAAACACCGTCTCCTGGGAGAGGGTCGGGCCACTCTTCTCATCCAGGCTACGGCCCTCCCGGCGATACTCCCGCACCAGGCGCAGGATATCCTGCTCCGCCTCTATATTGGGATAACCCACCCGCGCATGCAGCAGGAAGCGGTCCCGCTGGGCCTCCGGCAGGGGATAGGTGCCCTCCTGCTCAATGGGGTTCTGGGTGGCCATCACCAGAAACATCTTGGGCAGCTCATAGGTGGTATGACCCACGGTCACCTGGCGCTCGGCCATGGCCTCCAGCAGGGCCGACTGCACCTTGGCCGGGGAGCGGTTGATTTCATCCGCCAGGATGAAATTATGGAATACCGGCCCCTCCTGGAAACTGAAGAGCCCCTCCTGGGGCCGAAACACCTCGGTACCGATAAGATCCGCCGGCAGCAGGTCCGGGGTGAACTGGATGCGATGGAAATCCCCCTCCAGCCCCGCCGCCAGCACCTTGATGGCGCTGGTCTTGCCCAGCCCCGGCGCTCCCTCTACCAGCAGATGGCCATCCGCCAGCAGAGCGATGAACAGCCGCTCAATCAGGGCATGCTGACCCAGGATGCACTCATTCACATGGGCCTGCAGACGCTTTATCTCTTCATATGTCGACATGGAAATATCTTATTATTCGACCAGCAACCCAAACATCCCTAAGTTGAGTGTAGGTTAAACCGCTTCCCCGGTTCAAAACAGCCTATTGCCCAGCGCCAATGAGTCGGCGCCGCAGCGGCCGGATGGCCATGACCACCAGCAAACCAAGGCTAAAGGCAGTAAGGGGAGTGAAGGCCGCCTCCTCATGGGTCGCCTGGGCCAGTTCCACCGGCAAGGCCCATCCGAAGTAGCCCCAGGCCAGATCCAGCGACAGGCCCAACAATACACTGACACCGGCCACACCAATCAGGTAGGCAACCAGTGCCCTGACACCCAACTCCCGTTTCACCAGCATGATACCAGCCAGGTTGCTGGCCGGACCGGCCAGCAGGAACACCAGCACCGTGCCAGGAGAGACCCCAGCAAAGAGCATGGCATGGGCCATGGGGGTACTGGCGCTGGCACAGACATACATGGGCACGGAGATCAGCATGATGAGCAGCATGGCAGCCAGGCCACTGCCCCAGCCGGC
>Ga0316190_10001248_pt1 | contig 18340 bp, 21 predicted proteins | sample Eddworburrow2_MG_FD_204929 | JGI IMG/M metagenome (GOLD analysis project Ga0316190, IMG submission 204929) | Coastal sediment microbial communities from Maine, United States - Eddy worm burrow 2 | ecosystem: Environmental > Aquatic > Marine > Coastal > Sediment | place: USA: Maine | collected... | reverse complement strand
CAGCCCCATGGCAAAGCCGAACACGATGATGGCCGCGCACGCCGCAAACAGGTTACGGCGCCGAACGGTTGGGTGAATGTCTGCAATTGCTGTCATGAGACCAGACTGGACACGAGGCCGCCAATGGGGTCAAGCCGCGGCCCTGTCAATACTGACATGCCCCTGGATCAGAGCTGTTTTCGCCAGCTCTGCCGTACCAGATGGCCGCCTGACACGATCAGACAAAGGGCAAACAGTATGTAGGGTGCCGCCAGAACATAGGGCAGCGATTCATGACCGGCCACTTTGAATACCCAGCCGGTCACCGGCGGTCCGATAATCCCGCCTACACCCCACATGGCCGCCACGGCAGCAGAGCCCGCCACCAGCATGGGCCCCTTGAACTGGTCTCCCAGGGCAACCAGAGCAAGTGAGTATAAAGCATAGGCGCAACTGCCCAGTGCCACGGCCAATGGCCAGGCCAGCCAGGTCTTGATAACGATCGGCATAGCCAGTGCCAGCGAAAATGTACCGAGCGTCGCGATCCAGACCACCCCGCGCCGCGACCAGCGGTCGGCCAGCCATCCGATTGGCAGCTGAAACAATGCCGCCCCAGCCACGGCTGCCCCCAGCAGCCAGGCTGCAGACGAAAGATCCAGCGAGACCCGTACAGCATAGATCGGAAAGAACGACAACATGACCGAATCAAACAACGTCATGGTCAGCACGCCCAGTAACAGCAGTGGTGCTGCCACCGCGAACACCACCATGCCGGTCTTGCCGCTGTGTTCGTCCGACCGGAACTCAGTGCCATCCAGCCGAATAAGCAGCAAGGGCACAGAGCCAAGCAATATGAAACCGCTGCCAACGACAAACGGCAGCATGCCGTCAGTGCCTGCAAACGGCAGAATGGCGGTGCCGAATCCGAACCCCGCAGCCGCGACAGTGGTATAAATTGCTGTTGTGCGCCCTCTGTTTTCGTCTGCGGTAAAATGCATCAGCCAGGCTTCTGACAGCGCATACAGGGTTCCAGCCGCGGCCCCGAGTACGAATCGGATGAAAAACCAGGAAGTCAGACCGGTAAACAGGCCCATAGCCATGATCGAACCCGCCAGAACCACCATGGCGATCCACGCAATCGGTGCACTGGAGCGTTTGGCCACCAGGCGCGGCAGGACGAGCCCCATGACAATCACGCCAAGCGGTGACATCGCCGCATTCAGCCCGATAAGGCGCTCATCAACACCGCGCGCCTCGAGCAACAGGTTGAGCAGCGGATAGGTCAGCCCGAAGGCAACATCTGCGCTGAACACCAGCGCTATGGCACCGATTACATTGCGCCTGGCAACTGATGCCGAAATACCGGACTGAGCATAATCGTTCAGGGCCATTTCACGGACGGAGGCATGGAAGACAGGATCGAATTGACGTTGCCGCCGGTTTTCAATCCAAACAACGTACCCCGGTCATACAACAGGTTGAATTCGACATAGCGCCCGCGCCTGATCATCTGTTCTTCGCGATCCTCATCTGTCCAGGGCGTATCCGCATTGGCACGCACGATGTCGCAGTAGGCCTTCTCGAAGGCAAGACCGACATCCCTGGTGAATGCGAGATCCGCGTTCCAGTCGCCACTGTCGAGATAGTCGAAGAATATGCCGCCGATGCCGCGCGGTTCGTTACGGTGCTTGAGCCAGAAATACTCGTCACACCATTCCTTGTAGCGCTTGTAATCAGCAACGTCATGCCCGTCACAGGCCTCCTTGAACGCCGCGTGAAACGCCAGCGAGTCCGGATCTTCCTGGGTGCGTCTGCGCACCAGCACCGGGGTCAGGTCCCCGCCGCCGCCGAACCAGGATTTCGACGTCACCACAAACCGGGTGTTCATGTGGGCCGTTGGCACATGCGGGTTCCAGGGATGGGCAATCAGCGAAATACCGGATGCCCAGAACCGCGGATCCTTGTCAGCACCGGGCATCTGCTTGCGAAATTCTTCGGAAAACTCGCCATGCACGGTTGAACAGTGAACACCCACTTTTTCGAACACACGGCCCTTCATGATCGACATTACACCGCCGCCGCCATCGTTTTCCCGGCTCCACGGCGTGCGCTCAAAGCGTCCGGCTGGTTCGCCGGTCATCGGGCCCGAAGAAAGCTCGTCCTCGATTTTTTCCAGGCTGGCGCAAATCTGGTCGCGCAAGCTCTCAAACCACTGCCGTGCTTTCGTTTTGTTGGGTTCAAGACGGGTGTGAATGTCAGTCGATGTGTCAGTCATGGGCGAGACAATAGTCCGCCTTTGAACTGTTTGGGAAGTGCGACAAAAACATAGCTGATGTTCAGCCTGTCTGCCACACGGTCTGGCGCAATGCCTCGCCGGTGATCATCGCGGTGGCCACGGCCACATTGAGCGACCGGGTGCCCGGTTGCATTGGTATGGAAATATGGTGGGGAACACTGTCTCGAACGTGATCGGGTACGCCTGCACTCTCCCTGCCCACAAGCAATATGTCATCGGCCTGAAAGCCGAACCCGGTATATGCGGTTTCTGCGTGGGTGGTGGCCAGGACGATGCGCCTGACTGACATTTTTGCCAGAAAAGTTTTCCAGTCCGGCTGACGCACAATGTTGGCCTGGTCGATATAGTCCATGCCCGCACGCCGGAAATCACGGGCATTCCAGACGAATCCGGCCGGCTCGATGATGTGGATGGTCACCCCGAGGCAAGCAGCAAGCCGCACACTTGTTGCGGCGTTCTGGGCAATGTCAGGTTGATATAGTGCAATCTCAATCATGGTGTCGACCTAAACAGGTATTTCAGACTGGAACCAGCATTTCACGCCAACTGGGGCAATGAACCGATCACAATTGATCTACAGTAGCTGAAACCACAAGGAGACATCCATCATGTGCGACAGCGCTGCCAAAGGAACCGCCATACCGACCGAATTCATCAACAATGACCGCGCCCGTGTTACTGAATGGCGTTTCAAAAAACGCGGAGACAATACCGGCTGGCACCGTCACGAGTACGACTATGTCGTCGTACCGCTGTTTGACGGTAGTCTTGAAATTGAGACGGAAGGCGGCAAGCGAACGACAGGCGAAATGAAAACCGGCATTCCGTATTTTCGCGAAGCCGGTGTCGAACACGACGTGATCAACGGCAATGATTTCGAATGTGCATTCGTGGAGATTGAACTGATGAAATAGGCTGTCTCCCAAACATGTCGGAATCCGCTTCTGCCAATTGCAATTGCTGTGGCTTTGGCACGGCGGCTGTGTATCATCCCATGATCGATAAACTGCCAAACTCCCGAAACTAAAAACAGTGGACGTGCGACACTTCTTGTCTAGACTTTCACCCGCACGAATGCCACAACCCGGTCCAATCTGTTCAGCGTCGTGGCATAATTGTGGCGAATGTGAACGGGTGGGGAATTTAAACAGGTAAGCCGAGCGAGGGGTAAGCCCGTGTCAACTGCTGAAGCACCAGACGAAAACCGTCGAGATTTTCTCTATATAGCAACGGGCGCGGTTGGCGCCGTCGGCGTGGCCGCCCTGGCCATTCCATTGATCGATCAGATGAACCCGTCAGCCTCCGTGCTGGCGCTGGCGTCGATCGAGGTCGATTTGACTCCATTGGAGGAAGGCCAGTCGATCACTGTGAAGTGGCGCGGCAATCCGGTGATCATCCGGCATCGCACCGCCAAGGAGATCGAGGAAGCCAAGGCTGTTCCTATCGCAGATCTTCCGGATCAGAACGCACGCAACGCCAATTTGGCTGACGGCAGCGAGGCAACCGACGCAAATCGCGTTGTAGACGGCAAGGAACAGTATCTGGTCCAGATGGGCGTTTGTACTCACCTGGGTTGCGTACCGATCGGAAATGAAGGCGAGTATGATGGCTGGTTCTGCCCGTGTCATGGCTCGCACTACGATACCGCAGGCCGCATCCGCAAAGGCCCCGCTCCAGAAAACCTTCCAGTGCCTCAGTACACATACTTGAGCGACGCGAAGATCCAGATCGGCTGAGGAACACATCATGAGCGGACATTCCACTTACAATCCGACCAACCCAGTCATGAAATGGGTCGACGACCGGCTGCCATTGCCGAGGCTCATGTATGACAGCTTCGTCAGCTATCCGGTGCCACGCAATCTGAATTACTGGTACACGTTCGGCGGCATCTTGATGATCATGATGGTCTCGCAGATCGTCACCGGCATCGTACTGGTCATGCACTACACGCCGCATGTGGATATGGCCTTCGATTCCGTCGAACACATCAGGCGCGATGTGAACTACGGCAATATCCTGCAGAAATGGCACCAGGTCGGTGCATCGTTCTTCTTTATCGCGGTCTATATCCACATCGCCCGTGGCATGTACTACGGCTCCTACAAGGCGCCGCGCGAAATCTTGTGGATGCTCGGTGTCGCCATTTTCCTGATCATGATGGCTACCGGGTTCATGGGTTATGTGCTGCCATGGGGCCAGATGAGCTACTGGGGCGCGAAGGTAATCACCAACCTGTTTTCCGCCGTACCGTTCTTCGGTGAAGCCATCGTCACCTGGCTCTGGGGCGGTTTCTCGGTAGATAACGCCACTTTGCAACGCTTCTTCTCGCTGCACTACCTGCTGCCGTTCGTTCTGGTTGGCGTTGTCATCCTGCACGTATGGGCCCTGCACGTGACCGGCCAGAACAATCCGACCGGTGTTGAAGTCAAGTCCGGTCAGGACACACTGGCATTCACCCCGTTCGCCACCGTCAAGGACGCGTTCGCACTGTGCGTATTCTTCCTCGTGTTCACGATATTCGTGTTCTTCGTGCCCGATTATCTCGGCCACTCGATCAACTATGAAGAAGCCAACCCGCTGGTCACACCCGAGCATATCGTTCCTGAATGGTATTACCTGCCGTTCTACGCGATCCTTCGGGCGGTTCCGGACAAGCTGCTCGGTGTCGTCGCCATGTTTGCCTCGATCCTGGTGTGGTTTATCCTGCCTTGGCTCGACACGTCGAAAGTGCGTTCTGCCACCTACCGGCCGATCTTCAAGCAGTTGTTCTGGCTGTTAATGATAGATTTCTTCATCCTGGGCGTCGTCGGTGCCAACCCGCCGGAAGGCTGGTGGATCACAGTTGGCCAGATCGCAACTGTCTACTACTTCGCCCATTTCCTCATTCTGCTGCCGCTTGTCGGACTGCTGGAAACGCCCAGACCGCTACCGTCATCCATATCGGATGCGGTGCTGGCGAAGAACGCGGGCAAGCAACCCGCAGTCCAACCGGCTGAGTAACAGCAGCACCCAGGAGACAATTTAATGAAGACGACAAAAACACTCCTTGCTGCCATTGCTCTTGGAACCTCTCTGGTTCTGGGTGGAACGGCCGCCGTCGCGGCGGGGAAACAGAAAAACGCCGAAGACATCGACTTCTCCTTTGAAGGCGTCTTCGGCCATTTCGACCGGGCACAACTGCAGCGCGGCTTTCTGGTCTACAAGGAAGTCTGCGCTTCGTGTCACGCGCTGAGCCAGATGTCTTATCGCAATCTGAGCCAACCGGGCGGACCTGAACTGTCGGAAGACCAGGTAAAGGCGATTGCGGCAGAATCAACCATCATGGATGGTCCGAATTCAGAAGGCGAAATGTTTGAACGTCCCGGACTTCCGGCTGACAAGTTCGCCAACCCGTTCCCCAACCGGGAAGCAGCAATGTCCGCCAATGGCGGCGCCTATCCGGTTGACCTGTCACTGATCACCAAGAAGCGTGAAGGCTTCCATTTCCCATGGTATGTGTCTCCCTTCATCAAACTGGTGAAAGGCAATGGCGGACCGGAATATGTTCGCTCGGTGCTGATGGGATATGAAGAACCGTCTGCAGAGGCCGCCAAGGATGCACCGGAAGGCAAGGCGTACAACCCTTACTTCTCGGCAGGCCCATGGATATCCATGGCCGCACCGCTGTCTGAAGATTCGGTTGAATATGCTGACGGAACCAAGGCCAGCGTTGAGCAGATGGCAACGGATGTAGCAGCGTTCCTGACCTGGGCCGGTGAACCGAAAATGGAACAACGCAAATCGATGGGCTTCCAGGTTGTCTTGTATCTGGCCCTGCTGTCCCTGTTGTTGTTCCTGACCAAAAAACGGGTCTGGGGCCGCGAGCCACACTGATCCCGGTAGAGGTTGGGATACTTTTGAACAACAAGCCCGGATGGAAACGTCCGGGCTTTTTCAATCCGGAGCACAACTAGATGACCAAATCAGTTCTTGGTATTGTCGGCGGATCCGGTGTCTACGATATCGAAATGGACGGCGCCCGCTGGGAGAAGATCGAAAGTCCCTGGGGTGAACCGTCCGATGAGGTTCGCCGCGGCCAGATCGGCGGATTGCCGGTGGTGTTTCTGCCGCGTCACGGTCGTGGCCACAGGATATCGCCCAGCCATATCAATTACCGGGCCAATATCGATGTCCTCAAGCGCGCAGGCGTAACAGACCTTGTGTCGGTATCTGCGTGCGGCTCGTTCAGGGAAGAGCTTCCGCCCGGCACCTTTGTCATCATCGACCAGTTCATCGACCGCACCATTGCCCGCGAAAAGAGTTTCTTCGGAGAAGGTTGCGTCGCGCATGTCTCTGTCGCGGATCCGATCTCGCCGGTACTGGCCGATGCGCTCGAAGCTGCCGCAAGTGCCGAAGGCATACCGCATGCCCGCGGCGGCACCTATCTGTGCATGGAAGGCCCGCAGTTCTCCAGCATTGCCGAAAGCAAGCTCTACCGGCAATGGGGCTGTGATGTCATCGGCATGACCAACATGCCGGAAGCCAAACTGGCCCGTGAAGCCGAGATCTGTTACGCTACCGCCGCCATGGTAACCGACTTCGACTCCTGGCATCCCGATCACGGCGCGGTGGACATCACCTCCATCCTTGAGGTCATGCGTGCCAACGTCTGCAATGCCATCAAGCTGGTCACACGGCTTGCACACGACCTGCCAGCCGAGCATCAACCCTGCCCGATCCATTCAGACACAGCGCTCGAATTTGCCATCATGACAGCACCTGAAAAGCGTGACGCAAACCTGCTGGAAAAACTCGATGCCGTTGCAGGCCGGGTATTGAACCGATAGAATGAAGCCTCCGGATCCTGGTGAAAAATGAACCTTGCCCGCTTTATCGCCGACATGCCCAAGGCAGAGCTGCATCTGCACATAGAAGGCACTCTCGAACCGGAGCTCATGATGAGCCTGGCCAGGCGCAACCAGGTCACCCTGCCCTATGCCACCGTGGAAGATATCCGCCAGGCCTATGAGTTCAACTGCCTGCAGGATTTTCTCGATGTCTATTATCTCGGCATGTCGGTGCTGCTCAAGCGGGAAGATTTTTTCGATCTCGCCTGGGCCTATCTGGAAAAAATGGCGGCGCAGAACGTCACACACGTTGAAGTTTTCTTCGACCCGCAGGGCCACACCGCCCGCGGTGTCAGCTTTGACACTGTCCTGTCCGGTCTCACCGATGCTTTCGACAAGGCCCGGCGCGATTTCGGCATAACCTCTAAACTGATCATGTGCTTTCTGCGTCATCTCAGCGAAGACGAGGCGTTTGATACCCTTGAACAGGCCTGTGCCTGCAAGAGCCACATTCACGGCGTCGGCCTGGACAGTTCCGAGAACGGCCATCCACCGTCAAAATTCAAACGCGTCTTTGCCGAAGCCCGCCAGCACGGTTTCACGCCGGTTGCCCACGCCGGTGAGGAAGGCCCGCCGGCTTATGTCACCGAAGCGCTTGATCAGCTGCATATCGAGCGTATCGATCACGGCAACCGGGCGCTGGAAGATCCTGCACTGGTCAAACGCATCGCCGACAGCGGCATGGCAATGACCGTCTGTCCCTTGTCCAACAAACGGTTGCAGGTCGTGCCTGATCTCAAGGATCACCCGCTACGGCACATGCTGAATGCCGGCATCTGCGCCACCGTCAATTCCGATGATCCGTCCTATTTCGGCGGCTATGTGAACGACAACTACCTGGCCATTGCCGATGCATTGGACCTCACCCACTCAGAGATTGTGCAACTGGGACGCAACAGCTTCATCGGCTCGTTCATGAACGAGGCCGACAAGCGCACTGCTGTTGCTCACTTCGACGAATTCGTCGATAAAGCCCGCTAGATTGTTTTACCAGAACATACAAGGACCGGCCTGATGGACCTTCGCAACGGCTTTGATATTCGCCGCCATATCCGCACCATTCCAGACTATCCCAAACCGGGTATCCAGTTTCGCGACATCACCACCCTGCTGGCCAACAAGCATGCCTTTCGCGCAGCCGTTGACGAGTTGATGTGGCCGTTCCTGTCTGCCGGCGTGGATTATGTTGTCGGCATCGAGGCGCGCGGCTTCATACTGGGTGGCGCCATCGCCCACGAGCTCGGTCTCGGCTTCCTGCCGATCCGCAAGAAAGGCAAGCTGCCGGGCAAAGTCATCGGCAAGGACTACCAGCTGGAATACGGCGTCGACACCATAGAGATTCACGCAGACGCCATTTCGGCAGGTGACAAGATACTGCTGATCGATGACCTGATCGCAACAGGCGGCACCGCGGAAGCCGCAATCGACCTGATCCAGGAGTCTGGCGGTGAGGTTGTGGCGGCCGCATTCGTCGTCAACCTGCCGGACCTGGGCGGTGCCCAGAAGCTCATCGACAGGAACATCAAGGTGCACCGGCTGGTGGACTATGAAGGAGATTAGGGTCAGGCAGAGCCTGCGCGGCCAGCGCATAGCCCGCTGGATCGGTGGTTCAATACTGGCCGGACTGGGCGTGCGGCTGGGCCTGGAAGGAAGCGGAACGTGATCCGATGAAAGTTGCAGGCAAACCCTATCGCTCGATCTGGCTCAATGACGATGGCTGGCGGGTCAACATCATCGACCAGACCCGGCTGCCGCACGAGTTCGAGATCGTGACATTGCAGACGCTGGAAGACGCAGCCCGCGCCATCGAGATCATGCAGGTGCGCGGCGCCCCGCTCATCGGTGCAACAGCCGCCTACGGCATCTGCCTGGCCCTGCGCCAAGACCCATCCGATGAAGCGCTGGAAGCCGCAGACGCCAGGCTGCGCCGCACCCGGCCCACCGCCATCAACCTGATGTGGGCGCTCGATGAAATGCTGGCCACGGTGCGCAATCTGCCGCGCGACGACCGGCTCGCAGCCGCTTACAAACGGGCCGGAGACCTTTGTGATGCCGATGTTGAAACCAACGCCGCCATTGGCTGCAACGGGCTCAAACTGATCGAGGACATCGCAGCCAGAAAGCCCGGCGAAACGGTCAACATCCTGACCCATTGCAATGCCGGCTGGATTGCAACCGTCGACTGGGGCACAGCGCTTTCGCCGATCTACATGGCGCACGACAAGGGCATTCCTGTACATGTATGGGCAGATGAAACCCGGCCGCGCAATCAGGGCGCAGCTCTCACCGCGTGGGAGCTTGGCAGTCACGGCGTGCCGCACACCATCGTGGTCGACAATGCCGGCGGCCACCTGATGCAGAACGGCCAGGTGGACCTGGTCATCACCGGCACCGACCGCACAGCAGCCAACGGCGATGTCTGCAACAAGATCGGCACCTATCTGAAAGCCCTGGCGGCGAAGGATAACGACATCCCGTTCTATGTCGCCCTGCCACACTCAACCATTGACTGGACCGTCGCTGACGGTGTCGCCGATATCCCCATCGAGGAGCGTGATGGCGACGAGGTAACCCATTTGAGCGGGCGGGCAGCAGACGGGTCCATCGTCAAGGTGCAGATATCGGCGCCCGGGTCGGGCGCCGGCAATCCGGCCTTTGATGTCACGCCCGCCCGCCTTGTCACCGGGCTCATTACCGAACGCGGTGTCTGCGAGGCATCCGCTGAAGGCCTGTTATCATTGTATCCGGAGCGCAAGACATGAATGATGAAACCACCCTTCGCCGTGCCGTGGTCGAAACCGCCCGGGCCATGAGCACAAAGGGCCTGTCGCCGCAGCGCTCCGGCAATGTGTCCGTGCGTATCGAGGACAGTATTCTGGTTACCCCGACCGGCCTTCCCTACGCCGACTACCAGCCGGCCGACATGGTGAAAATGTCGATGGATGGCATTGTGGCGGAAAGCCAGAAGAAGCCGTCGTCGGAAGCCCCGTTCCATCTTGCCATCTACAACGCCTTTCCCGACGCCAAAGCCATCGTGCACTGCCATTCAATGGCGGCCACGGCACTTGCCTGCGCCCGCATGGAAATCCCGGCATTCCACTATATGGTGGCTGTGGCCGGCGGCAAGAAGATACCGCTGGCGGAGTATGCAACCTTCGGCACCGATGACCTAGCGGCAAGCGCGGTGGGCGCGCTGTCGGGCGGCTACAAGGCCTGCCTGCTGGCCAATCATGGCCAGATCGCCTTTGCCGGCAATCTTGGCAAGGCGCTGGAACTGGCCGGTGAGGTCGAAACCCTGGCCCGGCAGTACATTGACGTGCTCGGCCTCGGCGGCGGTCACATACTCGAGGATGCCGAAATGGATCGCGTGATCGCCAAATTCAAAAGCTACGGCAAACAGGCCTGATGACCATTGTGGTGACGGCGCTCGATTGTGCGCCTGAGGCACCGGGCATAGATGCCAGACAAACCTTTTTGCGGCTGGCGCATGAACCATGACTGCCGCAAGTCCCAGTAAACGAACTCAGGTCGCTTGCGACCCAGATGATTGTCGCCTCCGGCATAGCCACCTCTGTTGTAAAGCGTGAATTCTCCAAAATAGATCTTGCTACCCACAAGGTACAGATCACACCGCACATGATCCAGACCATGGCACAACTGACGAGTTGTGCTTTCAATCTGATCGCTGTTTGCCGGTGCCGGCCGCAGGGCACGAGGCAGGCCAAGCGGGCTCGGGTGCGTACCATGGCTCCAATCCTGGCGGAAGACATCTGAAACCGTGTGATCGGTCTGCCCGTCATAGATCATCGATGTTTTGCCGACGACACCACAATAGTAATACGCCTTCGCTTCGGTAGTGCTGAAGCCACCTTCGCTGTCCAAAATAAGTTCTTCAACATATAGCCGGGGCTTCACACCCAGATAGCCCCATTCCCAATGCGTCCTGCCGTAAGGTGACTTGCGCATCCATTGATTTGCTTCTTCCTCAAGTTCGGCACGGTCGTATTCACCATTGTGCACCAGCTTGAAGTAACCCGAACCGTGTGTCGCCTTCACCACGACGTTTCCGGCAAGCAGCGCATCGGGAATATCCTCTCCCCGTTCGCCGACCCAGAGTGTGCGGGGCAACAGGATGTCGGGGCATTTTTCCCGCGCAATTCGCTTGCTTTCCAGCTTGTCACTCAACGCAGTAAACTCAGGGTTGCGATCAAAAACCTTACGCCAGAGATACTTGTCGTTGAGTGATGCCGGGTCGGCAGGATTGGGCAAGCGGCGCGTTTTGCCAATATAGGCTGCAACGATCCGCGCATAGGCAAGATAGACCCACATATTGACCACCAGAATGATCAAGCGATCGATTGTCATCCGGAACAATGCATGGTCCTGCCGTGGTTTCACAAAGTGGCTTGAAAAGTTCGGTTCATAAAACCAGAAACAGAACTATCAATGAAGCTTCCATTCTGACAATCTGCACCAGAGCTTGGCCACCGGAACCGGAGAATTTGCTGCAATGACCGTCAAAACAACCAATCTGCTTGCCCCGGCAGCAATCACCCTCGCAATGCTGACCACACCAGGCGTGTCCACAACAGCCGGTGAAAATCAAGTTTGCGAACCTTTCAAGGTTTACAGCACCGGCGAATTTCGTGAGGTCGTGCGACTTGATGCCAATGAAGATGGTGAATTCGGACCGGGCGACAGGCTGGTCGGCCACCGCGTGCTTGCCGACAAGGATGGCAAAAAGCTGGGTGACCGTTACTTCACCGGCACCATTCAGGCGGTCGATGCGAGGGGCAAGGGCACCGAACGCGTGACCGAGATTGTAAATGTGTTCACCAATGGGTCTATCTACACCACAAAGCGCCGCCATGCCGGCATTGACCTGCCCTCTGTCATCAATGGCGGTATTGGCGATTTCAAGGGTATCAGGGGAACCGTAAAGGTGCACCGTGAAGGCACGGTAAATGTCTATCATTTCCTGCCCGTGTGCGATCAGCCCGAACAGTCATAGAGTTTGTCTTCCGGCTGCAACGTGCATTGAGCCCTACCCGCGCCCGATGAACGGCATGTTGGTCGCCATCACCGTCATGAACTGCACATTTGCTTCCGGCGGCAGGCCGGCCATGTGGACCACCGAAGAGGCAACGTGGGAGACATCCATCACCGGTTCCGGCTTCATGGAGCCGTCTGCCTGCGGTACGCCCTTTTTCATGGCGTCGGTCATGGCTGAAGCGGCATTGCCGATATCAATCTGCGAGCACCCGATATTGAACTGTCTGCCGTCCAGAGAGATGCATCGCGTCAGCCCGGTTATGGCGTGTTTCGAGGCCGTATAGGGTGCCGAACCCGGTCTTGGAACATGCGCGGAAATCGAGCCGTTATTGATGATGCGGCCGCCCTGGGGGGTCTGGTCACGCATCATGGTAAAGGCCCCCTTGGCGATCAGGAAAGCACCGTCAAGATTGACACCGATAACCTGGCGCCACTGATCATAGGTCAGTTCCGCCAGGTTGAGCGGCGGCACATTGGTACCGGCATTGTTGAACACGACATCAATCCGGCCGTGGGCCTTGTCGATGCCTGAATATAGCGCCTCAACTGAAGCAGGATCCGTGACATCACACGCAATGGCCTGCATGTGCGAACCGGCCTCGCCGGCTTCGGAAATGGTTTCCTGCAAGGCGTTTTCGCGCCTGCCGGTCAGCACCACCGTCCAGCCGTCTGCCGCCAGTGCAATGGCACATGCCCGGCCAATGCCAGATCCAGCGCCCGTTACCAGTGCGATACCCTTGCTCATCTGACGCTTCCTTTATGTTCCGGTATTGCCGCGGCAGGCGAACATCACCGTTGAATCGTATGAAAATACCTTGTCGCCATGTTGGTTGTGGCCGTGTGGCGTCAGTGTGACAAGCCCCCATCCGGGTCGCGATTTCATCTTGCGCGCACCTGTGATGGTGCCGCCATAGGTTACCGTATCTCCGGGATAGACCGGCTTGCTCCATTGCAGGTTCTCAAAGCCCGGTGACGGCCCGAGCGCGGGCAATGGTTCACCACGCGCAGCCGCAGCATCACGCAATGAAAAATGGTAGTGCGCCAGAAGCTTCATGCACGCAGATGCTGTATGCCAACCGGAGGCGGCAAGTCTGCCGAAATAGGTCCTGGCTGCGGCCTCATCATCCAGGTGAAAGGCCTGCGGGTCATATTTCAGCGCATACTCAATCACCGCGTCGCGGGTGAAATGATGATCGCCGTAGATCGCGTGCTGGCCTGCCTCAAAGTCTTCCAGCCAGATCGAGGTGTATCCGCTCATGTCTCACCTGCTGCACGAACCCGAAACAGGTTGGTGCCGGTCATTTCGGTCTTGGCCTGGCCGGTCTGGTCCAGGGCCTCCCAGCGCATGCGCACAATGCCCATTTCAGGCCGCTTGGATGACACCCGTTTTTCCAGCACCGTATAGCGCAGCGACAGCACATCGTCAGCATAGACCGGCTTCATCCATTTCACCTGCTCGACCCCGAATGAGCCCATGCCGGCGGCATGGTTGGCATAGCCCAGCACCATCAGCCGGTTCATGATCGAGCACACCTGCCAACCCGATGCGCACAGCCCGCCCAGCACTGAAGCATTGGCCAGCTCTTCATCAAGGTGAAACGGTTGCGGGTCCCATTCGCCCGCATACTCGCGGATCAGGTCAACCGACATGGCGAATTCACCAGTGGTGCGCGTATCACCAACCCTGAAATCTTCGTAGTGCAATAAATCCCCAGACATGGACGTTGTTTTCGGGCCTCTGGCTCGCAGGGTCAAGAGTCTTCATCGCAGGCAACCCATGCAGCAGGATCATTGCACCTTGCGCATGGACTTTTCTCGAGGCAATGACCTACTCTGCATGCTTGGCACAAGGAACAGGTATTGGGCATGTTTTCGAAATCCATCGGCATGGCTCACATGGGCGTGGAACATGATGTGCCGGACCCGGCGGCACCCACGCGCAAGCTGTTGATCTGTACAGCGCCGCGGACCGCCAGTGGTTCTTTGAGCACACTCATTCGTACAAGCGGGCTTGGCCAGGTCAGTGAATATTGCAGTACGCTGGCAGAGCGGCGCTTTCGAATGCGCAACGACTCACGCATACCGGTGAGCAAGTCAAAACTCAGCGCCGAATATCTGCGCACCATCATGCCGTTACGAACTGCTCAGGGCGTGTTCGCAGCCAAGATACAACACGCACATGTCAAGCGGGCAATCAGGGCTGGCCTCGCCAGAGAACTGTTTGACGGCGCCGATCTGGTTTTCCTGTTTCGGCGTGACCTCAGTGACCAGGCGGTTTCCTATACCGTGTCCATCCTGACGGATAATTGAGGCCGGCAGGACAAGACCGCCGGATCAGACGGCTTTTCCAATGCCCGCCTGCGGCGCGAATACATTCGGCAGTTGAGATATCTGGCATATGAATATGCCGAGTGGCATACAATCTTCAATTCGCTGGGCATGACCTACACCGAGCTGCCAAGTGAACAATTCGTTCAACAGCCTGCTCAAACCGTCAGAGACCTGTTTCAGCTTGTTGGTGCAAAGGTTGATGAAACCGCGTTGACCGAAGCAGTTGCAAGCATGCAGCGATATACCGGCAATCAGCAGCTGAAACAGCGGCTACGCGAGGTTATCGTTCCATCTGTCGATCACCATGAACTGCTGCAGACCCGGTATGCCCCTGCTGATCGTCTGCGCCTGAGCGTGCGCAACATGTTCGGTCTGTTTTGAAACCGCATGGGCCACGATGAACCGCCAATGTCGAGCGACACCGCCGGTCAGTTGTTGAACCGGAAATGCAGTACGTCTCCGTCGGCGACAATGTATTCCTTGCCTTCAAGCCGCATCTTGCCGGCATCCCGTGCGCCTGCTTCACCCGACAAGGTCACGAAGTCATCATAGGCAATGGTTTCAGCGCGGATGAAACCCTTTTCAAAATCGGTGTGAATGACGCCCGCAGCGGCAGGTGCCTTGGTGCCGTTGGTGACTGTCCAGGCTCGCGCCTCTTTCGGACCGACCGTGAAATAAGTCAGCAGTTTCAGTAACTTGTAACCAGCACGAATAACCCGGTTTAGGCCGGGTTCAGCCAGCCCGATGGCATCCAGATATTCACGCTGCTCATCGTCGTCCAGCACGGCGATTTCGCTTTCGATCTTGGCAGACACCACAACCGCCTGTGCCCCTTGTGCCGCTGCAAAGGTCTTCACCTTTTCAGAAAAACCATTGCCCTCATCTGCTGCTGCCTCTTCGACATTGCAGACATACAGCACCGGCTTGGAGGTCAGCAGGCCCAGCATGCGGAATGCCTTTTGTTCATCGTCAGCCACTTCAAGCTCACGTGCCGGTTTGCCTTCACGCAGCAACTCAAGTGGCCGCATCATGAAATCATATTCGGCCTTTGCAGCTTTCTCTCCCGACTTTGCCTTCTTCTCAACCCCTGCAATTCGCTTCTCCAGGCTCTCCATGTCCGACAGCATCAATTCGGTCTCGATGGTTTCAATATCGGCGATCGGATCAATGCGGCCTTCTACATGGGTGATATCGCCGTCCTCGAAACAGCGCACCACATGAGCAATGGCATCGACCTCGCGGATGTTGGCCAGGAACTGATTGCCGAGGCCTTCACCCTTGGATGCCCCTTTGACCAGGCCGGCAATATCAACAAATGTCAGCCGGGTCGGGATGGTCTGGGCAGATTTTGCGATTGCTGCCAGCTGGACAAGACGCTCATCCGGCACCGCCACGTCCCCGACATTCGGTTCAATGGTGCAGAACGGATAATTGGCCGCCTGTGCCGCCGCTGTCTGCGTCAATGCATTGAACAGGGTCGACTTGCCGACATTGGGCAACCCGACGATACCGCACTTGAAACCCATCTAATCCTTGTCCTTCTTGCCCAGCAGCCTGTTCAGCATATCGGCCATAGGGCCGGTTTTTGACAATGCAGGCTTGCGCGCTGCAGTCCGCGCCTGATGTATGTGACTTTGCTTTTTTCCCGGCGCCTTGGATGGCGTCTTTGGCATCGGGCTATCGTTTCCATCCGGACGCATGCCAAGCGCCACCTTGTTCATGAACCCTGCATCGTCGCCCTTCACCAGCAGTCCGGCACTTCGTGCAACCTCGTCGAGCAGCGGCTCCAGCCACTCACGGTCGGCTTTGGCAAAATCACCCAGCACATGCCCGGTAACCCTGTCCTTCGATCCCGGATGGCCAATACCGAGGCGCACCCGGCGATAGTCCTTGCCGCAATGGGCATCGATCGAGCGAATGCCGTTGTGACCACCCGCACCGCCGCCGGTTTTCACCCGCACCTTGCCCGGCACGAGATCAAGCTCGTCATAAAGCACCACAAGGTCTTCAGGACCGATATTGTAGAACCGCATGGCCTCGCCCACGGCACGGCCGGACTCGTTCATATAGGTTTGCGGTTTCATGATCAGCACTGTCTCGCCTTCGAGCAGGCCTTCGGAAATGTCTGCCTTGAACTTTTTGCGCCATGCAGAAAAGCCATGGCGGCGAACGATTTCGTCCACCGCCATGAAACCGATATTGTGCCGGTGTCCGGCATATTTGGCGCCTGGATTTCCAAGCCCTGCGATAATCAGCATGTGTGCCTCATTTCGCTACTAGCCGGACCGAACAGCGAAGCTCCAGCGAAGAGATTACTCTTCGCCGCCTTCACCTTCAGCAGCAGCTTCTTCGCCGCCTTCACCTTCTTCGCCTTCAGCACCTTCTTCGCCTTCGACTGCAGCATCTTCTTCATCTTCATCAGCACCACCGGATGGTGCAGAGATAGTCGCAATTGTGAAGTCGCGATCAGTGATGGTAAAGGTCATGCCTTCAGGCAGTGTCAGGTCTGTCGAGTGCAGGCCGTCGCCGATATCCAGCTCTGAAATATCCATGTCAAAGCTTTCGGGGATCGCATCGGCCGGGCACATGATTTCAACCGTGTGGCGAACCACGTTCAGCACGCCGCCGCGCTTGAGGCCGGGACTGTCTTCGTCGCCGAGGAAGTTGATTGCCACTTCAACAGCAATACGCGCGCCTTTGCCAAGCCGCAGAAAGTCAACGTGCACGACGAAGTCGCGAACCGGATCAAACTGCACATCGCGCGGGATGGTGCGAACCTTGGTACCGTCAACGTCGATGTCGACCAGTGTTGACAGGAAACGACCCGTCTGCACCTGTTTCATCAATTCGCGGTAATCCATGGAAATGGTCTGGGGTTCTTTTTTGTCGCCGTAGATTACGGCGGGTACGCGGCCTTCACGGCGGACTGCACGGGCGGCCCCCTTGCCGGCCCGTTCGCGCACCGAAGCGTTCAGTGTGACGGTCTGTGCCATCGTCTGTCTCCTGCTGTCGTGCAAGTGGTAAAAAACACGGCGCGCCAATCATTGATGCGCCAACCAGTATCCGGCCTGAGATCTCCTCCAGGGGTGAACGAGCCCGGCAACGGATTGCGGGCTTATACATAAACCAACGCCGGTGTGCAACATGTACCGCGCCGCTAAATAAGCATGGCCTTGTCAGACATTATCTGAAAAAGCTGTCCGTAAGCACACTGTGTCCCAAATGTCACACTTTTCAAAAAAATGTACCGGCCGCAGGAACGTGCCTGTGCGGCAGCCTTGGAATCTGCCTATTATAGAGTCAGTTGGTTTTTTGTAGGGGTCATTTCAATGAAAAAGATGCTTTTGGCGACATCTGTCGCGTTTTTTGCTTTCGCAGGTCCGGCCAGTGCCGCTGATTACGAACGTGAAATGGGTCTGATTGTATCAGGCGTTGTTGATAGCTGGGCCGGTGTACAGTTCATTGACGATGGTTTGAATGACGACACGGTGTTTACCAATGGCGGCGAGGGCCTGCTGAGCCTGCCTTTGGGCGAGAACATGTCGATCCAGTCGGACGTTAAGTACGAGTACAACACAAACGCCACGGAAAACGCGGTTGACAATGATGTGGCCGGACCGCGTTTTTCCTACCAGTTCGCCACTCATGGCAGCTGGCGCGATCCGTCACGCGGCCTGTTTGGTGCGTTTGGTGGTATGGGCTCGATCGATTCGGGCATTCCCGGCGGAAGCGTACGCCAAGATTATCGCTTTGTCGGCGGTGAAGCCCAGTTTTATATCGACAATATCACCCT
>Ga0316190_10001247_pt1 | contig 18357 bp, 17 predicted proteins | sample Eddworburrow2_MG_FD_204929 | JGI IMG/M metagenome (GOLD analysis project Ga0316190, IMG submission 204929) | Coastal sediment microbial communities from Maine, United States - Eddy worm burrow 2 | ecosystem: Environmental > Aquatic > Marine > Coastal > Sediment | place: USA: Maine | collected... | reverse complement strand
AGCAAACGTTTCATTTGGCTCTGCTGGCCGGACCTCCACCAAACCAGTGGCATCGAGCAGCTTTTGCATATTGAGTTGGTGATCTCCTCGAACCAGTGCAAGCAGGGGTTCTCCATCGCCCATCATTACTAGTGTTTTGATCTGCCTGTCGGCCGCTGATTCGGCGTCGAACGCCTCCAACGCAGCAATGGTCCGGACCCCAGGGGTGGCGAAACGTTCGGGCGCTGAAGGGCCTGCGGTATCGATCACTTCGCTAAGCGCCGACGTGGCCTTTTCAATATTGGCGGCGTAGCCACAACCACCACAACGCACCACATCGTCTTCGCCAGCGTCGCACGGCACCATGAACTCGGTTGAGGCATTACCCCCCATGGCCCCGCTTGAGGCCTCAACTGCGAACGCTGGCAGCGTCAGACGCTCGAAAATACGGTTATATGCTTGCTCGTGCTGGCTAAAGGCGGCGTCAAGCCCGGCCTGGTCCACATCGAAGCTGTAGGAGTCCTTCATTGAGAACTCCCTTACTCTCAACAGCCCTGCCTTTGGGCGGGCTTCGTCTCGGAATTTGATCTGGACGTGATACCAGATCTGGGGCAGCTCCTTATAGGAGTTGAGCTCAGCGGCGACCGTGGCGAAAATCTCCTCATGGGTTATGCCCAGAGCCATTTCGTTTTCCCGCCGGTCGGTTAGGCGGAACATGATCTCACCCATGGTGTCCCAGCGGCCGGTCTTTTTCCATACCTGCGCTGGATGCATCGTGGGCAACAAGAATTCCTGGGCGCCGAGGGCGTCCATTTCTTGGCGTACGATGTTCGCTACCTTGTTGTGGACCCGCCACCCCATAGGCAGCATCGAATAGTGGCCCGCGTGTAGCTGGCGGATGAATCCGCCCTTCACTAGCAAGGCGTGACTGACCGCTTCAGCATCAGCGGGAGCGTCACGCAGGGTGGGAATGAACATTTTAGACCAGCGCATACTGCAACCTAAGCTAGCCTGTCAGATGGAGGGAACCGCCGCGCTTGGAGCGTTGTGTCAACATCGCAGTCCACAATGTGGGGACGGTCCCGTCCCCGGTGACCTAGAGCGGCGGGCTGAAGTCACCGGGGATCGAATCCCCCGGGCCCTACTGGGTGGACCGCGGCTTTGGTGTGACTAGCTTGACCGGAAGCTGGGATCGTGTTTGCGTATCTCCCGCCGAGCGATAGTCATCTTGTGAACCTCGTCTGGCCCGTCGGCGATTCTCAGCGTCCTCATATGGGCCCACATGTGAGCCAGTGGCGTGAACTGGGTAACACCAGCGGCGCCGTGCACCTGGATCGCTCGGTCAATAACCTTCAACGCCATGTTGGGGATAGCAACCTTGATACCCGAGATTTCTTGGGCGGCAGCCTTATTGCCTTCGGAATCCATCAGATAGGCGACGTGGAGCACATATTGGCGGGCTTGGTCGATCTCTATGCGAGACTCGGCGATCCAGTCTTGGATAAGGCTTTGTTGGGCTACCGCTTTGCCAAACGTGTGGCGTTCAAGCGATCGCTTCACCATCAATTCCAGTGCCCGTTCAGCGACCCCGATTGACCGCATGCAATGGTGAATCCGCCCTGGGCCGAGACGAGCTTGGCTGATGGCGAAACCTTCGCCTTCGCCCCCGAGAATATGATCCTCAGGCACCCGAACGTTCTCGTAAACAAGTTCAGGATGCCCGCCGCGGTCATGGTAGCCAAACACCATAGGGTCGCGTCCCACTGTGATGCCGGGAGCGTTTCTGGGAACCACAATCATCGATTGCTGACGATGGCGTGATGCCGTCGGGTCGTTCTTGCCCATAACGATCAACACTTCACACTCGGGGCGCAATGCGTTGGACGAGAACCACTTCTTGCCGTTCAGGACGTAGTCGTCGCCGTCTTTGTCGATCAGTAGCTCAATATTGGATGCATCTGAAGACGCGACATCGGGTTCGGTCATGGAGAACGCCGAGCGAATTTCACCCTCCAACAGTGGGCTTAGCCATCTTTCTTTCACCCGATCTGAGCCGTATAGGTTCAGAACCTCCATATTGCCGGTGTCGGGGGCTGACGAGTTCATTGTTTCCGAAGCAAATGTGACCTTGCCTAGTTGCTCAGAAATCGGAGCGTAATCCAGGTTGGACAGCTTGGTTCCTGGCGCATCGGGGTCGAGGTGAGGGATGAAAAGATTCCACAATCCGCGCTCACGGGCCGCAGCTTTTAGTTTGCCCATGATCTGGGGTGTGCCGTTCGTGTTATCAAGAGCTGCGTATTGTTCGTAGTATTCCTCCTCGTTTGGATATATGAAATCATCCATGAACGAGCGGACCTGTTCTTGGGTTTCAAGGCCTCGACCGGTGAACTGCGGTGACATGGTTAGCTCCAGAGTGGTTGAGTGCGCCGACTGGCCACGCCAGCCATAACTTGTCTACTACTTACTAGCACCTAGTGGTGGTGTAGGCCAAGTGATGGGCTTGGCTCTGTGGAGCGCCTCGAGGCTATTGTGTGCGCCTGTGACCAATGAACGAGGACCAACAGAGCCAGAGAATGCAATGAGTGATAGCGACGAGAAAGCCTTCGCCCGCCAACAGCAGATCTGGACTGCCTTGTATGGCCCACGCAGGGCGAGCACAATGCTGGAATCAGCCAAAAGCCAGCGGCTTGCCGCGCCCGGCGGCAACCTAGCCGATGTGTTTCGCTCAGTCGAACCTGATGATGACGACGATGTTGACGAAGCAGGCACCATGCGCCCGGGGTTCGGCTAGCCTGGCGGGCGTGCGGGCGGGGAACTGTCGCTTGCCTGGAACGATGTAGAGTTACAGGGTTGTATCGGATAGCTAGCGTGGTCTAGCTGACGAAAGGTAGCGCCAATGGCTAGATCTATGAACCGTCCTAGACTTACCACCCCGCTGGTTCGTGATGGCGAGGCGCTCCGGCCTGCAAGTTGGGACGAGGCGCTCGGTCGTGCAGCTGCGGGGTTTGCCGCAGCCCGAGATCAACACGGCCCAAACGCATTTGGCTTGTTTAGCTGTTCTAAATCCACGAACGAGATGAACTATGCGGCCCAAAAATTCGCTCGCGTGGCGGTGGGAACCAACAATATAGACTCCTGCAATCGAACTTGACACGCCCCATCTGTCGTCGGTCTGGCGACTGTATTTGGGGCAGGAGGCGGGACCTCCTCGTATGCAGAAATCGAAGAAACCGACCTCATTGTTTTGTGGGGGTCAAACGCGCGTGAAGCACATCCCATCTTCTTTCATCACCTACTAAAGGGGATCAAGGGTGGGGCACGCATGTACTGTGTGGATCCAAGGCGCACCTCGTCAGCCCGATTCGCTGATGTGTGGTTGGGTTTAAGGGTTGGAACCGATGTGGCGCTCGCCAACGGTATCGGACGCCATATCGTGGACAGCGGTGCCCACAACCGTGACTTTATTGATCATTCCACGACAGGGTTTCAGCAATGGGCTGAATCGGTGGAGCCATACACCCTTGATCGAGTGGCTGAGGTAACCGGGGTGCCCGCTAGTGCAATTGCCGAACTAGCTGAGCACTATGCCGAGGCTGAAACTGCCCAGCTGATGTGGACCTTGGGCATCACCGAGCACCATAACGCGGTTGACAATGTACTGGCCCTATGCAATTTGGCCCTCCTGACTGGCCATATTGGTCGCTGGGGGTCGGGCCTGGTTCCCCTGAGAGGCCAGAACAATGTTCAGGGCGGCGGCGATATGGGGGCACTGCCCAACAAGTTGCCTGGCTTTGCTGACATAACAGACCCAATAGCGCGAAGCCGGTTCGAACAGGTATGGAACGCCCCGGTTCCTCCCGAACCAGGGCGTCACCTTACCTTAATGTTCGAGGCCATGGAGACCCGCGACCTGAGGGCCGTGTACTGTATTGGTGAAAATCCGGCCGACTCAGAAGCAGACGCCAGCAAAGCTCGTGTCCTACTTCAAGGGCTTGACACCCTGGTGGTTCAAGACATATTCCTGACCCGCACCGCTGAATTGGCTGATGTTGTTTTACCGGCCACAGCGGGATGGGCCGAATCGAACGGCACGGTAACTTCGAGCGAGCGGCGGGTGCAACGGGTCCGCAGGGCCGTGCCGCCTCCAGGCGAAGCACGCGACGACGTTGCCATCATCTATGACTTGGCGCGCCGAATGGGGGTTGACTGGGGAGAGCCCGACCCCAACCAGATTTGGGATGAAGTGCGTGAACTGTCACCCATGCACAGCGGGATGAGCTGGGACCGGTTGGAAGCTGAAGGTGGGCTCCAATGGCCTTGCCCCGACTTGGACCACCCAGGCACGCCTTTCCTGCATGGTTGGCTGTGGGAGGGTGATCTTGGCGGCCGTAGTCGTGCCCCATTTAGCCCGGTGCGCCACCAAGGGCCAGCCGAGGAACTCAGCGAACAGTTCCCTCTTAGGCTCACTACCGGACGGGTTCTCGACTCATACAACACCGGAGTTCAATCCGGTGGTTTTGATTCACCTATCCGCCAAGGCGACGCCATCGATGTCAACCCATTCGATGCCTCGCGCCTAGGCGTCGGCGACCAAGACCAGGTTAGGGTCAGCTCCCGGCGCGGATCGGTGATCATGAGGGTTCGGATCCAACCTGACATACCGCGCGGGTTAACGTTTACTACATTCCACTTCCCTGAACTGGTGGATCTCAATACGTTGACCAATGACGCGTGGGACAAACGATCAGGCACAGCTGAGTTCAAAGCGGCAGCAATACGAATTGACCGGGTGTGAGGATGCCATGACCAACCAAACCAAAGACCTTGTTCAGGCCACAGACGAAGAAATTGCGGCTGTCAATTCTGTGGTCTCCAAAGGTGGTGGACCGGCGATCGTTCATGAGTCCGAGCGGCTGGTTCGTGCCGGTGCGTCGGCCCGAGATGCACGAAGGCATTTGTTGTTGCCCGTCTTGCATCGTCTCCAACGCCAGATTGGTTGGATAAGCAATGGGGCGGCCAGCTACCTGTCAGAAGTGCTCCAGATACCGGTAGCTGATGTGTTTGGGGTGGCCACGTTCTATGACCTTTTGTCGACCGAACAACCAGGACATGCCCTAGACGTTGCTTATGTTTGTGAAGATATTGCATGTTTGATGGCTCGACCAGAACAACTGGTGGGTCCAGAAGAGGTCGACTCCAGGGTGGTGAAATCATCGGCGTGTCTAGGCCAATGCGAACGGCCCCAAGCCGTATTTGTGCAGGGTCGAGCCAAACCCGATCATGTGCCAGCGGACACTGATAGCAGAGCATCCTCGAAATCATCGGTACCCCAAGCCGGGTCGCCGTCACTGCGACTGTTGCGCAGGGTTGGGGTTGTTGACCCCGCAAGCTTGCCCGCCTATGTGATGTCAGACGGGTTCAGAGCATTGTCTGAAGCACTGAAACTGGGCCCTCAAGCTGTTATCGACATGGTTGACGACGCCGGGCTCGTGGGGCGAGGGGGAGCAGCGTTCCCAACCGGGGTGAAATGGAGGGCGGTGGCGGCCGAAGATGGGCCCAAACACGTGGTGGTCAATGCCGATGAGTCCGAACCGGGGACGTTCAAAGACAGGATCTTGATTGAAAACGACCCTTTCTCGATCGTGGAGGCGGCAACCATTGCTGGGTTTGCTGTGGGGGCCGAAAAGGGCTGGATCTATATTCGTGGTGAATACCCTTTGGCATTCGAGCGCCTAACCGAAGCAGTCGAACAGGCCCGCAATGCAGGATTTCTTGGACCGTCGGTGATAGGTACCCAGTTCGGTTTCGACATAGAGATCCGAAGAGGGGCTGGTGCATATATTTGTGGCGAAGAAACGGCCCTGTTCAATTCCATAGAGGGGTACCGAGGCGAACCACGCCAAAAGCCGCCGTTTCCAACCACCCACGGTCTGTTCGGTCTTCCCACAGCAATAAACAACCCAGAAACCCTGGCGAATGTGCTACCAATAGTGCTCAACGGGCCAGCCGCCCACCGCAGGGTGGGAACTGAGCGGTCCACGGGAACCAAACTGTTTTGTGTTAGCGGCAGGGTGGGCCGTCCTGGCTTATATGAGCTGCCGTTTGGGGTGAAGCTCGGACGCCTTTTAGAAGTGGCCGGTGGGGTGCAAGGCGATTTGCAGACGGTTTTGCTTGGAGGAGCGGCCGGAGGGTTTGTCGGTCCCGACCAGCTTGACCTCTCGCTCAGTATTGAAGACGCCGCTGATGCTGGTCTTTCGCTGGGTTCAGGCGTGGTTATGGTGTTTGACACCGAGGTGGACATGTCAGCAATCGTGAAGCGGATTTCGGCGTTCTTTCGTCACGAGTCGTGCGGGCAGTGTGTTCCTTGTCGGGTCGGGACGGTGCGGCTCCATGAACATGTCGTTGCTGCCACCACATCTCGACGCCCTTTGGATTTACAGCTGGTAGACGATATTGGCCGGGTGATGGCTGATGCGTCGATCTGTGGGCTGGGACATACGGCATCGTCGGCTGTCCGGTCGGCGATCGAACTGGGACTAATGCGACGGCCAGGAGGTCATCATGACTGACACCCAATCTGATGTAGAAGCCAATGTTGAGATCTTCATCGACGGTACTCCGATTACGGTCAGCTCCAATTCCACGGTGCTCGATGCGCTCACCGCATCTAACGTTGACACCCCAACGGTCTGCTTTAGTGACAATCTAACCCCAGCCAACGCGTGCCGATTATGTGTGGTGGAACTAGAAGGCTCCCGCACCCTGGTTCCCTCGTGCTCGCGTCAAGTAACCGACTCAATGGTGGTTAGCACCGACACTGAACGGGTCCAACACAGCCGCAAAATGGTTCTGGAGTTTTTGGGTTCTGCGTCTAACCTGGATCAGGCCCCAGAACTGCTCGAATGGATGAGCAAATACGGTGCCGATCCGTCACGATACGGTGAGGCGCCGGCAGAGGCCGATGAGGGGGTAGCCAATCGAATTCCGGCTCGCATGGATGAAACCCCAAAGGTCCAAGACAACCTTTACATCCGTGACTATGACCGGTGCGTATTGTGCTACAAGTGTGTGCAGGCATGCGGCGACGAAGCCCAGCACACATTTGCAATTTCAATGTCTGGGCGTGGTTTCGATTCTCGGATCTCGACTGAGTACGACGTGGAGTTGCCCGATTCAGCCTGTGTGTATTGTGGCAACTGTATCGAGGTGTGTCCCACCAACGCCCTCCAGTTCAAAACTGAGTTTGACCTTCGTCAAGCGGGCAAGTGGAACCCTGAAGACCAAGACGTGACCCGCACCGTGTGTTCATATTGCGGAGTTGGGTGCAATCTGGATCTGCATGTGCAAGATGAGCAGATCGTCAAAGTAATGTCGCCATCAGATCACGACGTGACCCTCGGAAACCTATGCATTAAGGGCCGGTTTGGGTGGGCCTATGTTCACTCCGCAGAGGCCAACAGCTAGGGTTGTCGATTGCATCGAGGGTGGTGCAAGAAAAATCGGCTGGAGCGCATTTGCATCAGCGTCAGGCGTTGGATGATACTGCATGTGGAGGCTTTGGTCGGCAAGCTGCTCCATGTCAGGCCCGGCTTCCAAGAATCGGTTTCGAACTGGTGCAGCGCCCGTTGGGCGTTGGATCACAAACACTCAATAGTGATCGCTAGGTCTACGGGCGCTGGCAGTCCAAGTATTACTCCTCTCTGACTTGGGCTCTCAGCGTCCGTCTTGGTCCCAGCGGCCACGGCTGGCGCTATGGTGAGTGCCGCTGCTGACCGAATGGAAACATCATGCCTTTCCCCGACGACGAGATCGTGTGCGTAGATTGCGGGGGCCCATGTTTCCCTCTCCAATGGCGCCGCGAGGACGGCGAAGTTGAGGACGGTTCCGTTATCGCCTACCGCTGTCGCGACTGTCTCGACCGGTGGGACATTGTAATCAGCGACATTGGAGCCTAAAGCCCGAAGTGGGCGAAAGAAAACTCGCTGAGCGATCCCAGCACCAGATCGGCTTGAGAAAAGTCGCTGCCTTCAGTGGCGCGGTTGGGTACCACAACGCAGGTCATGCCCGCCTGTTTGGCTGCGGTCACTCCGTGCTGGGAGTCTTCAATAACAAGGCATGATGCCGGCTCAACCGAGAGCATCTCGGCAGCAGCCAAGAATACGTCAGGCCACGGTTTTGCCTGATCTACCAGATCTCTTGACGCTAGGGCCGAAAAGCGGTGGTGTAGGCCACGGTCTGCTAGGTGGCTGTCAATCCAGTGGTGGGGAGAGCTTGACGCTACGGCAAGTCTCAGGCGCCGTTGCTCGGCTCCTTCGATAACGTCAATGACGCCATCGCGAAGCCCGGTGGCCGCGATCTGAGCGTGATGGACTTGTTGCTTGCGTGCAATGATCTCATCAATATTGCTTTGGACACCAATCACGGCCTGCAACTCTTCATGCCACGGCAAGTGGTCGGCCCGGCCGACTTTGTGGCGGAATTGATCAAGCCCGTATTCGAGGCCTAAACGCCGATACTCACCGCGAACGGAGATGAATTCGCTCCATTCGGTATCCAATATCGTTCCGTCGAAATCGAAGATGATGCTACTAAACGACAATGCCCCGGCCCGTGCCTCTGTCTAAGCGGTTGGGATCCAATCCTAGCTTGGATCCCAACCGCAGAACTCTTCTAGCTGCTCGCAGGTTGGGTGTCCAAGTACTGTGTCAACTTGTCGAAAGCCATATTCCAGCCCATGGCCCCAGGAGAGTCTTGTGGGACACCGGCATGGGTCATGACCATTTTCGTTTGGCCACCCAAGTCTTCAAGCTCCACTGTGACTTCGGTGACAATCGGATGGTCACCGGGCATTCCCATTTCGGACGGCGACTTCGCGTTGCCGTTCTCGTCGCTCATTGACTCGGTAAAGACGAGCCGGAGGTTGCTCGACACTTCAAGGTATTCGCCGGTGAACCACATCTGCATCGTTCCATTTGGGGTCTGCATTTCCATACAGATCAGTCGTTTGCCTCCGACCTGGACATCCATGTTGGCAACCGGGATCGAGGCACCCTTGGGTCCGTACCATGCCTTGAAGTGCTCTGGATCCACCCACATCTCCCATACAGTGCCGATGGGGGCGTCCAAGATGCGTTCGATTACTACAGCGTTGCCTGCCGGGGATTCAGTGCTCATGATCTGGTGTTGTTTCCTTTAGGGTTTGGTTGTCTTGTGGTTGTTGGCTTAGGTGGCGGAGATGGTCTTCCATCTGATCAAAACGAGCTTCCCAGATTGGACGGTACTGTTCTGACCAGCTTGCCACCGCTTCGAGGGGTGCTGGGTCTATCGAGCACGGCCGATACTGAGCTCGGCGTCCACGAACGATCAGGCCCGCACCCTCAAGAACCGTGAGGTGTTTGGAAATGGCCGGCATACTCAAATCGAACGGGGCAGCCAACTCTTTGACGTTGGCTTCGCCCTTGGCCAGACGGGCAAGTATTGCGCGCCTGGTGGAGTTGGCTAGGGCAGCGAAGGTACGAGTTAGTTGGTCGTCATAAGTTGCACTAGTGGTCATGGGCGGCATCCGTACTTAGCCTGTTGGTTAAATAGCTACCGGGCAGGCTAGCGGCTAGGGGTATTGGCGTCAAGGAGTCGGCGACATCCATAACCCAGCCCAGGAACTATGTGGTGATGAGCTAGCCTGAACAGCGATGGTCGAACCCAACGCGTCAGCGGCTGCTGATCAGCGTTATTGCACAGAACGTTATGGGGCGATGCATCGCCGGGCTCTGCGATCAGTGGCCACACAGTTTTTCGTGAATGGGGTTTTGTTCGCATCTGTGCTGCCCAGGCTGCCCGAAATCCGTGACCGGATCGCTGTATCCACTGGCGGAATAGGATGGATGCTGTCGGTTGCTGGGGCGTCAGGCCTTGCAGCAAGCGCACTGGCTGGCCCAGCCATGCAACGGTTTGGAAGCCGAGGCCTGATGTTAGGGGCCAGTTCGTTGGTGTGTGGCTCACTGGCTCTTGTTGGAGTGTCGTCGACCCCGGCACTAGTTCTGGTGGGCCTAGCTGGAATGGTCACATTCGATGTGGCGGTGGACATCGCCATGAACTTACAGGGTTCGATCCTAAGCGCTCGCCGACACAGCCCTGTTATCAACCGCCTTCACGGTCTGTGGAGTCTTGGTGCAATGGTTGGCGGGATCGCCGCGTCCAGATTGACCACAATGGGGGTCTCCCTCACCGCCCACTTTCTCGGATCTGCGGCGCTCATGATGGTCGTATTGGGATATGTGGGACGCGGCCTACTAAGCCAAGACGAAATCCCACTGCGGCCCCTGCCCGTCGGCCCATCAGGCTCAGCACCCCATAGGCATTCGCCGCCCGACAGCAACAGCAAAGCCGCTCGTCCGGTCCTCGTTGCATTGGCTGTTGCCGGGTTTTTCGCCGTCACCGTAGAGGGAGTGCCGATCGACTGGGCAGCATTTCGCCTTCGAGATGACCTGGGAGCCACCACCGGGTTCGCTGCACTTGGATATGTGGCGGTGACCGCAGGCATGACATTGTCCCGATTTGCTGGGGATTGGGCGTTGGTTCGGCTTGGACGTACCCGTTTTGACCAACTATCAATCGGACTGGCCGCTCTCGGGCTTGGGGTCGCATCGCTGATGCCTGGCCGTGTCGTTGTGATGGGCGGACTCTTAGTGTCGGGTCTAGGAACCGCGGCCCTGATGCCGAGCATGTATGACCGAGCCGCACATTATAGGGGGCGACCAGGAGCAGGGCTAGGAGCACTGACCGCTGGCATGCGCACCGCCAGCATCATCGTGCCAACCCTGGTTGGCTCGTTGGCAGCTACCCGGTTGGGCGTGGGGGCCGCGATTGCCATTGTGGCTTTGCCGTGTGTTGTCGGCTATCTGCTAGCGGCCACATCAGTGCACAGGTCAACCACCCCATCGGATCCGTAGAGTCAGGCTGGTGGCTTGTCTGCAATCACCCCGGACTGGTTAAGGCGCTCGATTTCGCCCGGTTCAAGTCCGAGTTCGAGGGCTAAGACGTCGTGATTGTGTTGACCTAAAATGGGAGCTGGGCCCCTAATGATGGCCGGCGTGAGCGAAAGGCTAATCGGGGTTCTCGGGGTGGTAAATGATCCAATTTCCGGCTGGTTCACAGTCTGGAACGTATCGAGGGCCCAAAGGTGAGGATCGGTCATGATCATGGCCGAGTCGGCCACTGCTCCGGCGGGTACCCCACAAGACTGGAGATACTCAGCTACATCGGTATCAATTTGAGAAACTGTCCATGCCGCCAAGGCTTCATCTAACCGATCATGGTCGTCCTTGAGGTTTGGATCTAGGCCAGTGGCTCGACATAACGCAGCCCATGTTTGGTCATCGGGGACCGAGACCGCCACCCATTTGTCATCGCCTACACACGGGTAAACGCCCTGAGCCACATACGCTGGCTCTCGGTTGCCTACAGGGGGTGGGTCTCCCACCTGTTGGGCTTCCACCAAACGGTCTCCGATCAGTGCCACAGTGGCTTCAAACTGGGCGGTTTCCACTATCGCCCCGCCTCGCCCCCCAGACGATTGTTGGCTCCACAGGGCCACAAGCAAACCGGCGGTGGCGTGCAGGCCCCCCACCGGGTCCGGCCACGCTACGCCGCCCTTCCATGGGCTACGGTCCGGGTATCCAATCAGTGACGACAGCCCGGCGTGGGAGTCGATGCTTGACCCATAGGCAAGCCAATCGCGCCGGGGGCCCGTCCTGCCGTATCCTGGCATCGTGACAGAGATAATGTCTGGATTCAGCTCAAAAAGGGTTTGGTCCCCCAATCCGAGCTGGGGCATAACTCGCGGACTGTAGTTCTCGATGATCACGTCGTACTGGGCAATAAGCGACTTCAGCAAACCGACCCCATCATTGGTGCTGAGGTCAACTGCTAGCGAACGTTTACCCATGGCGTACTTCACGAAATGGCTGTTTCGATTCCACGGCCTACGACCAGGGTCGTCGTTGGGGAACTGGTGGGTGGCCTGCACTAACGAGTCGGGAACTTGGCGAGGCCCCCGAGCCCAAGGGGCCTCGATCCACAACACATCGGCCCCGAGATCGGCCAGAATCCGTGTAGCCAGTGGCCCAGCCCACACCCTAGTGAGATCCAGCACCCGTAGTTGGCTTAGTGGCCCTGCCGAGTTGGGACCGCCACCAATCGCTCGGTTCGGCTTGGTGGCGGCTGTTTCGCCACCAGCCTCAGCGGATTTGGAACCCGCAGTGATTCGAAAACCAGGGCCGGGAACCGTGACCCCCTCCAAGTCACGCCAGTAGTCGCGTTGTGCTAGCTGGGGTTCGTTCAGAAGTTCACACAGTGTCATCACCGGGCATGCGGGTACACGCACCGCCTGGAACAGATCACATATTTCTTGCACCGGTCGCTCAGCTAGCCATGGTTCCAACGCATCGTCGAGAAGGCGAGGATGGACCTGGAAGTCCAGCGCCGACTGTATGGTTTCGCCGTCCATCAGGTGATCTAGCCCTGTGATGCCGAGCAAGGTCTCCACCTGAAGTTCGGCTGGAGTTGCAATCGCTACCCAGCCATCAGCACACCTATATATGCCGTTTGGTTGTCCTTGGCCCGCGAACCGGTTGCCCATCCGTTTGAGGACGGACCCAGCCATGACCTGGCGCAGCAAGGTGAACTGGTGAAGGGCCACCATCGTTTGGACCCTACTGACCTCAACCAATTGGCCCTGGCCGTCGCGCTCACGAGCCAACAGGGCGGCCATCGCCCCAATAAACCCGTACAACCCAGCAGCAAACGACGGCTGGTTGGCGGGGCCACGCAACGGCTCTCGGTTTGGGTCTCCATACAAATGGAGATGCCCGCTAAGCGCATAGTCGATAAGGTCGCTGCCCTTCCATTGCGCCCGGGGCCCAGATCGGCCAAACCCGCTTATTTCAACCCGAACCTGGGATTGGATATGGGGATCGCAATCCATGGCTTCATGGCGACCGGCCAAAGGGTCGACTAGTGACGAGTCGATTATCACATCAGCGGTTGCGGTGGACGGTGATGTTTCGGTCGTGGTCTTTGACGAGTCGAGGTAGAGGCGCTGAAACCCATTGAGGGTGTCGTGCTTGGTCCGCACTGCTAAAACCTGGGCCCCATTGTCGGCGAATAGCTTGGCGCAATATGCGCCCGCAACTGACCCGCCACGCTCAATCACAACTAGATCTGAGAACCGCTTCATTTGGCGTACCGGTGGGTATTGGAATTCAGTTGATCGTGACCAGCAGATGGCCCTCTGTTACCTGGTCGTCAGGGGCCACATGCACCTCAGTTACGGTTCCAGAAACAGTAGCCACCACAGGGATTTCCATCTTCATGGACTCCAAAATGATGATCTCGTCGTTTTCGCTCACTGTTTGACCGGCAGTGACGTCAACCTTCCAAACGCTGGCTGTAATTTCGGCTCGGATGTCGGTCATCTGGCTTTATGCTCCGGTCTACAGTTAGGTGATTGGCACGAACCCTAGCGTGGACGAGCGCGGTGATACCAATTAGTGGTCATGGTCATGGTCATGCCCGTGGGCTGGATCGTCCACCAACAGCAGTTCGTTGCCGTGGTCATGGTCGCTGTGGTCGCCTAGCAGTCTTGGCCCATAAGCTTCTCTCAGCCGATCCGGGTGCAACACCTCGTCAGGTCGACCACAAGCCACGAGTCTTTTGTTCACTAGCAGTACCTTGTCGCAGTGCCGGGCCTCATCAAGGTTGTGGGTGGTAATAATCACCGTCACACCCCGCTTCACTTCGGTATCGATCAGACCCAGAATGCGTTGCTGGCTGGCAAGGTCGAGCCCAGTTATAGGCTCATCCATCAAAAGAACCTTCGGTTGTTGCACCAAGGCTTGTGCCAGTAGAACTCGCTGGCGTTGCCCCCCGGATAGTTCATCGAATTGGCGGCCAAGGATGGAATCCACCTCTAGTCGCTCGGCGCATTGGTGGATCACAGCCCGGTCCGATCCAGTAAGGCGGCCCCATAAACCCAATCGGCGGTAGGTTCCCATAGCAACCACTTCGCCTGCGGTGAGCGGCATCCAGCGGCTGGAATTGCGGTGCTGCAGTACATAGGCGGTTTCGTTCAACCCGCCAATAGTGACAGTGCCAATAGTGGGCTTCACCAACCCGACCAATAGGTTCAAGATGGTGGTTTTACCCGAGCCGTTGGGGCCGATGATGGCGGCCGACGTGGCCGGTTCGATACCGAAACAGACATTGTCGACCGCCAAAGTGTCGCCGAACTTGACCGACACTCCATCGGCAACCAACGCATGAGTCATGAGTTATTGTGGGCAGCCGGGAATGGTTGGCCACCGAGCACCGTTCCCCAAACCTCGATATCTAGCAGGTCCATTGGATCCACCTCAAACGGGTCTTCGGCTAACACCGTGAAATCAGCGAACTTGCCGGTTTCGATGCTGCCGACTTCATGGTCCATTTTGATCTGCCATGCTGCCCCCAGGGTTACAGCATGCAAGGCGTCATACACCGAGATCCGTTCGTGTTCGCCCAATACCCGCCCTGATGCTGTTACCCGGTTCACCGCACACCACATGGTATGCAAATGGCCAAGGGGGGTGACGGGGGAGTCGGAGTGGATGGAAAATGGCACCCCTTCGGCTAATGCCGTGGCACAAGCATCCATCCCGCGAGCTCGTTCAGGGCCAACCGTGATGTCGTGATGTTGGTCACCCCAATAGAAAATATGATTCGAGAAAATATTGGCACACATCCCCAACTTGGCCATCCGCCGATACTGGGCCTTGGTAGTCAACTGGCAATGCTGCACCGTATGACGATGATCCCACCTCGGATAGCGCTCCAACACCTTCTCGATTGCGTCGAGGAAGGCCTCTGTGGCTTGGTCGCCGTTGCAGTGGCAGTGAACGGTTAGCCCGGCACGGTGATAGGGCTCAACCACATCTGCGATCTGATCGGGAGCGGTGAGCCAGATGCCGTTCTCAGGGTTGCCTTGCGGGCGGTCGTAGTAGTAAGGCCAACTGATTCGAGCTGTGAACCCTTGGATTGAGCCATCCAAAAAGAGTTTCACCACCCCGGCGCGCAGCTTGTCTGTGGCCTCGTTTGAAACCTTGACGGCCATAGCTGCCAGCTCTGTTGGGTCGCCAACCTGATCACGAGGTAGCGACGCGGCCCGGACCACCCGGATGGGGTAACTTGGATGCTCGACGATAGATGACCACATCTGCACCGATTCGTCATCTAGTGGGCCGCTGGCAAGGTCGATCACGGTGGTTAAACCAGCGTTGTTGGCCACCCGTCCAAAGTCACGGATTCCTTGAGGCTCCATGCGGGCGATCATCATTTTGGCTGCCGCCTTGGTGGCGAGCTGCATTGCTGGAGGTTCCTGTAACTCTCCGTTGAGGGATCCGTCGGGGTAGCGGCTAACCCCAGGGGTAAGAGTCTCGGTGGTGATGCCCTCAGCTTCCAATAGGGCCGTGTTGGCGGTGGCCAGATGCCCACTCACATGATGAACATAGATGGGCCGCGTGGCAGATACCTGATCGAGGTGTTCGGCATACATCCGCTCACCATCGAAATACAGCGGGTCGAGACCCCACGCATACAACAACTCATCGTCGGGGAGTCCGTCAGCCCGCATCTGGTTGTCGACCTCGACTAGTCGGGCTACAACCTCATCAATTGACCGGCATCCTTCCCACAATGTGCCGTCAGGGGCCCGTCGGTCAAAGAAGCCGACATAAGGGTTAGCCCACACACCGCCTGTTCCCGCGTGGGCGTGAGCTTCTACCATTCCCGGAACCAACACATGGTCCGCGAATCGGTTATCGACGGTGTGGTCTCCCCATCCGGCTAGTTCCTCAACAGTACCCACCCCTAGAATGCGCCCCGATTGTACGGCGACCGCATCGCCCTCGGGATTGGCGGGGTTCATTGTGATTACCCTTCGAGCCGGGTAGATGATGATGTCGTTCATGAGTGCTCCTGTTCTGCGCTGACCCTAGCTTAGTTTCACCTTGCCCAACCATTTGCTCTGGCAGTGTTGGGTGACCATGATGGGTCTGATGGAACAAGACATTGCTGTCACCGTAATCGGTGGGTACCTGGGGTCGGGTAAGACCACGTTGATCAATCATGTTCTGCGGACCGCTGACGAGCGGGTTGCCGTGCTGGTCAACGATTTTGGGTCGATCAATATCGATGCCGACCTTATCGAGAGCCAGGACGGCGACACTATTGCGTTGTCCAACGGATGCATCTGTTGCAGCCTTGTTGATGGTTTCGCGGCCGCCTTAGCCACAGTGAGAGACCTGGATCCAAGTCCTAGACGGCTACTCATCGAAGCAAGTGGGGTGGCCGATCCAGCCACGGTTGCCGCCTACGGGCACGGCCCGGGCCTCATGTTGGATGCGGTGGTCGTGATGGTAGACGCCGAAACGATCCGCAACCGGGCGACCGACAAGTATGTGGGAGACACTGTTTTGCGTCAGCTCGCGTCTGGAGACCTACTTGTTATTAACAAGGTTGACCTGGTTGGAGCGGACAAGGCCGACTCAGTTCGCCAATGGTTGGCCGCCAGATGTCCAGACGCTGCCTTGTTGGAAACCACCCAGTCACAGGTGCCGATCGAAGTGTTGTTTGGAGTGCAACACAAGGAGCGTGACGGGATTGAAAGTGGCTCTGAGAACACTGATGCCAGCGGCCAGTCCCATGCCGACCAAGTATTCCAAACATGGACATGGACAACTGACCAGCTAGTGGAGCGGACGAAGATCGAACAGCTGATGGCTGAGCTGCCTGATGATGTTGTGAGGGCTAAAGGGGTAGTGGTTTTGGCTCAAGACCCTCAAAGGGCAACTGTGGTTCAACGGGTAGGAAAACGATGGACCATTCACCCGTCACGAACCAACGGGCCGCCCGCATCGTCTCACCTGGTGTTCATCGGGATGCCCGACTCCATCAGCGACCGGTGGCTCAACTCTAGGCTGTGACCCGGTTAGCCTCCGGGTGCTGGGGAACCGGAGAGCAAAGCGTACAGGGAGGTCTCGCACACGGGTTGGGTGAGTAGCTCAGGAGTGAGTAGCTCGGGGGAGATATTGGCTACATCGCCCAACTCTTGGTGGATGCACTCAGCGAGCTGCCGGTTTATGCTGAACGCCTCCATGATGTCATCCACCTGCCCTGCGTCGATAGGGTCAGGTTCAATACTGCATTCAGCTCCAACATGGTCTTCAATGGCCTCGGTGGCAGCCAGCATGGCATCATCGTCCACGTTTTGAAGAGCAATCAAGAAACCAGGGTCTGCAAGGTCATATTCAAGCTCGGCAAGGGCTTTGTTGGTGGCTGCGAACTCGGTTTGGAGGGTTCCAAAATATTGTTTGATATCGGCCGGAGCGGCATCGATCAGGGAAACTAGTCGTTCGTCAACATCGCTGAAGAACTCAGCGCTGAAGTTAGCGGCATTGGTGACCGACTGGTCAGTGACGAAATCATTGGCCATATCGCAAAACGATTGAGCCGGTATCTCCTCACCCGCTATATCGCCGGTGGGTTTGCTGTTGTCGGCGCACGCCATAACCAGAGTGCTAAGAGCAACCAAGACCGCGACTAGTGCGTGTTTGTGCGTTTGCATCCTGATCTGATCTTAGTCTTCAGCCCCAACGAAATGGCCTGGTGAGACTTCCTCTAGATGAACGCGCTCAGGACTCTCGCCCGGACCCCAACGAGGGCTGGGGATCTCGTCAGTTAGCAGGGGACGGTGATGGCGCTTGCGGGGATCCGCGATAGGAACCGCATCCAATAGACGTTTGGTGTATGAATGCTGGGGGTCTTCAAAGATCGCTTGGCGGGGGCCCAGTTCTACGATTTGGCCTAGGTACATAACGGCCACCCGATGGCTGATGCGTTCCACCACCGCGAGATCATGGCTGATGAACAGATAACTGAGGCCCATCTCCTCCTGCAGGTCCATCATCAGGTTGATGACCTGGGCTTGGACCGATACGTCAAGGGCAGATACGGCTTCGTCGGCGATCACCAACTGGGGCTCAAGAGTGAGTGCGCGGGCAATAGAAATTCGTTGGCGTTGCCCACCGGAGAACTGGTGAGGGAACTGGCGGGTGTGGGAGGGCTCAAGGCCAACCCGCACAAACAGGTCTTCCACCCTTTGTGTGAGCTCTTGGCCTTTGGCCACCTTGTGAACCGTTAGCGGCTCGGCAACTGCTTTGCCTACGGTGCGTCGCGGATCAAGGCTGGCGAACGGGTCCTGGAAGATGATCTGCATCTTCTGGCGGTGGGCTCTCATGGGTCTGGCCCCGAGCGTGGTGATATCGGCTCCGTCCAAAATGATGTTGC
>Ga0316190_10001246_pt1 | contig 18362 bp, 15 predicted proteins | sample Eddworburrow2_MG_FD_204929 | JGI IMG/M metagenome (GOLD analysis project Ga0316190, IMG submission 204929) | Coastal sediment microbial communities from Maine, United States - Eddy worm burrow 2 | ecosystem: Environmental > Aquatic > Marine > Coastal > Sediment | place: USA: Maine | collected... | reverse complement strand
CAGTGCAGGTAAATAAGCACCGGTAACAACTTCCATAAAAAGCACAGGGACTGCCCCTAATCGACTATGAACATAGATAAGAAAGAGAACTGTCATCAATATTGAACCAATAAGATGCCCAATTGCCGTTCCAATAATTCCCCACCAAATAGTTCCTACAGTAAGCAAGATCACTCCAATAATCGCACGAGCAACGGCAAAGTATCCCGTTATCTTAGGATGGCCAATTGCGTTATTCATTAGCGATGGAAGATTAGTCATAGAATCAATCATCATTGCCAGTGTTGCAATCACCAGTATAGGATAACCCTCTTCAACAAATTCTGATCCCACCCATAGATTGAGCAGATCCTGGCCGTACACAATAATCAAGAGCAGAAGGAAACTGTTTATAGCCGTTATATAGCGTGATGCTGACAGATAAATTCGCTGAAGATTGTCAGCATCACCTTGCACGTTCAGCTGGCTTACAGCAGGATAAATCACACTTCCAAGCCTAAATGTCATGCCAAACAACCTATTACACAGGGTCACAGGAATTGAGTAATAGGTTATATGTGTCATGCCTAGAAAAATGCCAAGTATCACTCGATCCATATGCGCCTGTGAAACCGCAGCAATACGACTGAGATAGGAGTAAGCACTGAATGAAACCAGATTTCGAGTAGTGGCTTTTGTTGCTTTAACTAAGCTTAAATCTGGTCTCAAGCATTTCACCAGCCTCCATAATACGGCAACATTAATAATACTTAATATAAGCCGAGCAAGAATCACATCCTCAATACCATACCCAAGCACAGCAACAGCGGCACTTAACAGTGGTGTAATAGTTCCAAACACGGCTTCAGTAGCCGCAGATACTTTGTATTGCTGCATCGCTTGTGGGATGCTGACAAGGTAAGCCTGAAGTTGAGAAAAGAGAAAAGCAACGCCTGCCAACCTTAAGGTAAACAGTGCTATATCCTCTTTCTCACTCTGGATTTCAAAAACATGCTCAATCAATGCTGGCGCTGAGAGCAGTATCAAAAACAAACCAGCAAAGCCAATGCTTAGATAGATTATCAAGCTTATGCTGATAACCTCATTGGCTTTTCTTGGCTGTCCTAGGCTATCGTATTCAGCAATGAAGCGAATTGAGCCTTGTGTTGCATTAATATCAAGCAGTGCAAAATAGCCAACCAATGCAAGGACTAGTGTTAGCAAGCCATAGTCCTCTGTCCCCAGATTGTGAACCAATAATGGGACAGCAACAAGGTTCGCCACCGCTGGAATGGCTGCACCTAGAAAATTTACTATCGAGTTTTTCATCATCCCGTGAGGCATGATGGCTCCACATATGGCATTGCACTATTAGCAGGATTCACACTGCATTTGCTCGGGCCAACTTGGATTTCTCTTCCGCTAACCACACGCCATATACCAAATATGGTAGCGCAAGCATCAGCCCCATCATTTGAGTTGTTCTAAACTCAATAAAAGGTGTTCCAAACATTAGCGTTGGCGTTAAAAACAGTATGCAGGCAAAAGCGGCTTCGCCTAGCCCACGTTTATCTGGAGGTATTTTTTTTAGTTTTAATAGTGCAAATAATGTATATGCTAATAACATCAAACAAAAAAACAGCAGGACAAAAAATCCACCTTTTAGCCACAGGTGTAAAAAGCCACTGTGAATAAAATCATGGCCTTTCCCGCGGTCAATCGCCCCCCAAGGTTTCACACCAGTTAATGGGGCCTCTGAGATATGCTTCCAAGCAAGCGCAAACTCTGCAAGTCGCCCTTCGGCACGCAGCTTGCCTTTTTTTGACAACACATCATACAAAATACCAGAATTGCCTTTAGTGCTCGATATTGTTGAAAACCGTTCAGTGACAACTTGAGTAACTATCAACAAGCCCAATACACCCGCAACTATCCCTAGCATAAATCGCTTATGCCACGGTTGCAGCCAAACAAACCACAACCCAACCAGTGCTAATCCGCCCCAAGATGTACGACGATGCGATAAAATAATAATCAACAACCCAACTATTATTGCTAGAAAATAAGCAATTTTTTTCCATGATGGTAATGCTGGTCGTATTTTTCGACAATTCATCAGCATCCAAGCTGAGAAAAATAAAGAGAAAGCAGAAATTAAACTGTCATTAATATCGAAGAAAGTTATCTGTACATCAATAGCCTGTACATTAAAATACACATTTGCGGGATCGCCCCCCATCAGAACTAAGCGAACCAACCCCCAAAGCCCCCTTGTTAAAGCACAGAAGACAATAAAATTACCTAATCGCTGTAACTCATTATTATTAGAAAATGCTCTAATAATAACTACACTTAGCACTGACATGTTAAAGAGATTTATCAATCCACGTGAAGAGATTATTTCACTCAACTCCACACCAGACATTAAACCCCACGAAAAAAACATCAGCAGTAAAACATTTATACCCCAGAAATATATGCGCAGGTTAAATGATGACCGCACCTCTTTTTCCGGATATAACCGAAGTAGTGACAATAAAAAAACAAAATATAAGACTATATTTATCAGGGGTAATGGGAGAACACCTGTACCTTTTCCATACAGATTAAAAACCTGTTCATTTTCAGCAACCCCCCAGCCAACATTGGGAAAATAGAAAAGAAGCGCAAGATAACAATAAATCAGTAGTTTTGGCCGCAGGATAAAAATGGGCGAGAGTGCAACAATAATTACTACAATGATTCTAAATAAATCTAAATTCATTATTTACTCTGCTTTTCGCATCAAATCGAGTATAAGCATCTAGTTCAGCATTTGAGTACAGCATGAGAAATGATTAAGAACGATGGTGGCAAATACAATTCCTTCTGGTTCTGATCCTCTGAGTTAAATGATTACTAACTAAAGAAGTCAGAAGAAGATTAACATATCTCCAAATAATCATAGCTGTAAAGTCACTTTTTTAGAATTTTGGAAGCTTCATTTTTCGCAGTTTATCAATAGCGTGGTCTAAGTGGGATTGTAGCTCTTTTTGTACATTAGCGACTGCTCCACTCATCCCTCCTAAAGCCTCACTTTTCACTCGTTCATCAGCATCAGAACTACTAGTTGTATTCTTCACAAGTCCAAGGCGAGACCCAGTTGAATTCTCCACCTCAGCTTTATCCATTGTAACTTCAAGCATTATCTCAGCTGTGATCTGTTGCTTTTCTTCAGCAAAACCATAGACCAATGCCAAATCACAAACTCGATTTATAATTCTTGGTGTTCCACGACTTAGCATAAATGCTGCCTCACAGGCTTCATCATCAAATAGATCTGGACTGCCACCAACCACCTCAAGACGATGCTTGATATAGGCTTTGGCCTCATCTTCATTAAGTCGTTTCAAATGAAAATCAACAGAGATGCGTTGTGCAAATTGCTCTAACTCTGGTTGCCTGAGCATTGCACGAAGTTCAGGTTGGCCCAATAGTACCATTTGTAAAACCTGATGTTTATCTGCATTAATATTAGAGAGCATGCGAAGCTCTTCCATTGTTTCAATGCTGAGATTTTGTGCCTCATCTATCATCAGCACTGTTCGATGATTTTTTCTATATTCTTCTATTAGAAAATCATTAAAGGCCTGGTAAAGTTCTACCTTAGTTTTATTTTTATAATCTAATCCAAAGGCAAGTAGCACCCACTGCAAAAGTTCACCAAAAGACTTCTGAGCATTAGTGATAAGGCCAACAGTCACTTTATCATCCAACTTATTAAGAACATGCCTACTGAGGGTGGTTTTTCCGCTGCCTATTTCTCCCGTAATTACTGTAAAGCCCGCCTGACTCATAAAGCCATATTCCAAAAGAGTCAGCGCTGTTTCATGACTTTTACTCAAATAGAGAAAATCAGGATCTGGCAATAGTGAGAAAGGTCTTTCACTCAGACCATAATAAGCTTCATACATAATTAATAATGATGAGCTGTAGTGTTTTCAGTAGCTTTATTTAATACTGTGCCAAGAATATTGACAGAATCCAACAACTCTACAGCTCTTTTTAATTCATTCTCTTGTGTTTTTCCATCTTCAACCACAAGTAGCGCAGCATCTACATATGGAGCAAAAGCAATAACATCATCACAAGCTAGTACAGGAGGAAGATCAAAAAGAACAATACGAGAGGGATAACGGGCTTTCAGTTCTTCTACCAGCTCAACCATTTTTGGTGAAGAGAGTGTTTCCGATGAGCTAGAAAAACTTTTATGACCCGGAAGAATAACTAAACGCTCAATACCAGGGTTAATCAATATGCTGTTTAACTCAACATTTTTTAGTAAATAATCACTAATGCCCAGGCCAGGAATACCAGGAAAATAGGTATGCAATTTTGGTCGGCGAAGATCCATATCTACAAGCAGCACAGTATGATTCACCTCACGTGCAAGGCTTATTGCCAAATTAAGCGCTGTGAGTGTTTTGCCACATCCGTCTGTAGGACTTGTTATAGCTAACGAATTCCATTTATTGACACGCAACCGCTGCAGCACTTGCGTTCGCAAAACTTTATAGGCTGCTGTTGCTGGGTCATTTTCATCAACAGCTACAACACGCTTTTCATGCAAACTTTCGGGATGCATTGAGACAATACTGGTCTCAGTATATTCAATATTTTGATCGGGTTTGGGCCCTTTATTATGCGATACTGCAGGCACTCCAAAGTGAGGTGGTTCTTTTTTACCACGCGCCTTATCTAATGCTTGTTTAATTCGTTCCATTTCAGCTTACCTTAATACAACAAACTGCATGATATTTAATTGCAAATAATCGTAACGAAAGTTAAATGCAGAGTATTTAATTTTTATCGTCTTAAGCAATGTATTCATTATGCCCCCCCCAAACGGCGAAGTACTGAAAACCACAGCACATCAAGTGGCATAAATAAGAAATGTACAAATAAAATACTACCGCCAATAATGACTATTATTATTACTAGCGACCCAAACTGGCGTAAAACTTTTTGCCTGCGGTCTGCTGCATTGGTAATGCAAGGTATAACTGCAAGGGGTGACATACCTACTGCTTGCACAACGCCACGGGCACCATGAACTGAACCATCCAAAGCCTCAGCAGTTACCGTCACACCAATACCACCAACCATCGAAAAAACACACCCAAGAAGTAATATAGCTAGACGATTTGGACTCTCTGGTTTTTCAGGTCGCTGTGGTGGTTCAATCAATGAAAAGCGCTCGCTTTTATTCTCTTTTTCTAGGGTCTCAGCCAGCTCTGCTTCCATTTGCTTTGCTTTAATCTCCTGATATTTAGCCAATGCATTTTTATAGTCACGGCTCAGGTTGCTATACTCTTTTTCAACCTGTGGTGCACTCGTAATACGTTTTTCATACTCATCCAGTTTAGCTGTAAGTTTTTCTCGGGATTTACGAAAGGATGACAAATCAGACTCTGCTGCCTCAAGTTGAGCTTGCAGGTTGATATAAGCTGGGTTATCTGGTTTAGTTATTGATACACTTTTAGGTTTTTCTTTAACCAGCTCTTGATCAAGAGTCAGTTGCATTTTTTTAATAGAACTCTGAATCTTTTTTACATCAGGATGTTGATCTGAATACTGTTCAGTCAGCTCAACACGCTGGGTATTTAAATCCTTGAGTTTAGTTTGCAGTTCAAGCGCCATACTCTCTGGCTGAACCTCTTTCTCCAATGCTGCAATTTCCTTACGAATCTTTATAAGATCAGGGTGATTCTCGGCATAAACAGCAGAGGCCGTAATAAATTTTGTTTGCAGATCTGTCAAGCGATCTTCAGGGCCAAGCACTCGCTTACCCTTCGAGTCATAAAGCAGACTGTTAGGTGTCATTTGTGCAAGCTCAGCATCAAGGTAAATCTTTTGCTCCTTTAATGCTCTAATCTGACGCTGTGCCTCTGTAAGTTCTCGCTCTGTACGCTCCATCAACTGAATATTAAGCTCAACAAGTTCTGGAAGCTGGTTAACATTCTTCTCTTTAAATGCTGCCAACTCAGTTTCAAACGTTGCAACTTGGATTTCTAGTTTGTTAGCCTCATCACTAAGAAAGCTGGAGGCTTCACCTGCCAAGTTGCTTCGCTGCTTTAAATTTTCATTCAAAAACAGTGTCACCAGTTCATTAGCTACTCTCTGAGCCATTACTGGAAATTCATAATTAAATGAAATAGTAAAAGCTATAGTGGCAGCTACCGGCTTTCCCTGCTTGGGGTCAACAACATCTGCGGTAATCATCTCCAATGCGATATTTTCACGCATCCCTTCCAACACCATTAACATACTTTCAGTTTGTAGTTCTTTTTCATATAGACCAAACTGTTTAACAATCCGCTGCAAATTTGCACTTGTCATAACCCGTTGGCTTATAAGCTGGATACGCTGATCGGCATAACTTGTGACAGTTGAACGAACAAGGTCTGTTGGAATTTCCTGCTGTTCAATGAGAATAGTTGCGCCTGAACGATAAGTCGGAGGCAACAAAAGAGCAACCGAGATGCTTACTGCCAAAATTATAACAATAGTCGTAATAAGCCGAGCCTTACGGCGTTTGAAGACAGCGATATAATCGCCAAGCCCCTTAATATCTTCTTCCATTATTTTCTCACCAAAAGAAAAGATTTAATTATTATCTTAATGATACCGATGAATGCCACAGATATGCCCCATCATTACCATAAACCCGCAGTAGGTTTTGAAGGCCAAATATATCTGGCAAACACAAATATCGCATTAGAGTCAGCCGCTTGTCCGGTAGAATCATACCGCTGACGCCTGTATCTGTACGATCCTTCTATTAGCCACCAGCGTTTTATTTTCCAACGCACCTTTGGTTGAATTGAAAAATAGACCCGGTCATGTGATTCATCATCTTCATCAGTGGATGAATTACGATAGATTTTTGATGCCAAGTGTAAACTTAGGCGCTCATCAACCTGATAATCAACTTCAGCAGATAGGTTGTCTGTCACCAATAACGCCCCAGAACCACTAGGTTGCACACTACGGCTTAGTGATCCACGCATTGTAGTTTGCTCAAAGCTACGCTTGATATTTGCAGTTAACAAAAACCCAGTATCATTACTGTCATTATTTACATTGAATATTTTGTGCTCTGTCTCTGCATAGCGTATCCCTCCACCCATGCCAGCACTAAAGGTTTCTGAAAACTTATGATCAACACCTACAGTAACCCCCAAATCACGCACCTCTGTTTTAGTCCGATTAGATCCTTTGTACAACGAAGAGGCTAGAGATGTATAAACACTTGTCTTATCACTCAGTGAGTACGAGAGCATGACATCTACAACCTGATAAGTGTAATTCGAGAGGCCAGTATTTCTGGCACTTCTATACTTTGTATTAGTATGGCTGTAGCCTAGCTTAAGTGATGTGCGTTCTGAGAGTGAATGAGTCCAGGCTAATGCAAAATTTTTCTTAATCCGACGTTTGCGGTCATGCATTAATCCACTGCTTTGAATCTCACTGGTTAGTGTAGAGTCAAGCTTAACAGCTGCACTAACAGTAAATCTATCACGCTCTGTGCGGTGTGTAGCATCTATGCCAAAATCAAAATCATTGGTATCCTGACCATCCTCCCCAGAATACGTTCTAGAAGTTATTCCTCCTTTGAGATTGACATTACTGGTTTCTGAACGCCGCCCCGCTTTTATACTCCCCGCGAGAACCATACCAACAATCGCGTTATGATCTCTATTTGTAAGCCGTATGTTATCGTCGTAGACGCTACGGAGACTTGCCTGAGATTCTGAATACCACTGTGCCCCAGAGACTGCACTAGGGAAAGAGATTACTAATCCGCTTAAAAAAATAGCTAGTTTGTCGGGCCGCATCGCATTAACAGCCTTACCTGCCATTTACGGCACCACAACCACATCACCACTCTCAAGTAGTATGTTCTGTTCTAACTTCAGCCCTTTTTCTACTTCACCATAGTGGAACATAATGGCCTGCGAAGTACCGCCTGATCGACGTAGGATCTTAATCTTATCAACCTCAGCATAGGGGGTCATACCGCCTGCTTTACTCAGCGCCTGCATAACATCAATCTTACTCATAAATTGAAATTCACCAGGTTTCTTAACTCTACCAAGTACATAAATATTATTACCACCAATCTTCTCAAGGCTTACCGTAACCACAGGATCTGGAATATACGCTTTTAGTTTCTCTGTAATTTCAGTATTCAGCTGCTTAACCGTGCGCCCTTCAGCAAGCAAGTCCCCTACTAGCGGAAATGAGAGTCCACCATCTGGCCGTACAAGCACTTCATTCTGCATGCCCTCCTCTTTCCAGACAGATATTTCAAGAATATCACCCGGTTGCAGCGTATATCCACCATCCCCGGCTACTGCTACAGAGGCAGACAAAAAACAGGATACCAACAGCATCCCAATGGGCATCAAACGCTGATAAAACATAGATTTATTTCCGTATCATAAGGGAACATCACCCTTAATCAGAGATGAAATTGGTCTTCGCACTGACCTTATAATTAGACGCCAAGGATAGAGGCTATTCTGCTTAATTTCAATAGCTTATAACGTAACGTAGTATTTTATTTTATATGGCTAAACAGACAAGAATAATAACCTTATATTCTCAACCATTTAATTATTGTATTCCTATCTCACTGACATTGGTGATCAAACGCTTAAAATAATTAAGGCATTATCTAACCGGCAGCACATGACCCGCTTTGGCCAAACAAGTATTTACCGCTTTAATCAAGCGCTTGGGGTCAAAAGGCTTCTGTAGCCACCCATTGGCCCCCATCCGCTTAGCCTTGTCTTTTTTAAAGTCACTGCTCTCGGTAGTCAGCATAATCACAGGAGTATCCTTATAGTTATCCAGTCGCCGCAATTTGCTGACCAGACTGATCCCATTCATATTTGGCATATTGATATCAGTTAAAACCATATCAAACACTTGTTCTCGAGCAATTTCCAAGGCATCAACACCATCTTCCGCCAAAACAACCTCATGCCCTTCCTCACTCAGTACACCAAATATAAGCTCACGCATCACTTTTTGGTCATCAACTGCAAGTAACTTTGCCATGCTAAATCTCCTGTAAATCACAATATCTCAATTATAGTTACAAATTGAGTGTTATTTTGCCTCTGCTCCTCACGCTCATTTTGCAGCAGAAATACAAAATCCTGGTTGCACACTAGGATATTTTTCAATACCACTCCCGTTAAAATGCAGCTATTCTTGAGCAACACTTCCGGTGTTATTGGCCTATCATTGGAACCATCGTCCAGATAAGGAAAGCATCACTTTGCCACAAAGCCGTTTCCAAACTCTGCTGGGATATGTCACTCCCTATAAAACAACCCTATTATTCGCTGGCGCACTCATGTTGGGAGAAAGCGCTGCTTCACTGGTGACTCCCTGGTTGGCCGGACGCTTTACCAGTACATTGCTTGCAGGCAGTGAAAGCCCTCAACTAAATCTCCAAACACTTCTCATTTTTTGGCTAATCCTGTTAGCAGTGCAAAGCCTGCTGCGTTTTGGTAACAGCTATCTGCTCACCAGCACCGGCGCACAAATGCTTGCTCGCCTACGCACCCGGCTATACGATCATCTTCAATCGCTACCCCTTGCCTACTATCATCAGCAGCGGCGGGGAGAAATTTTATCTCTTCTCACACGTGATGCAGGGATCCTCAGCCACTTCGTAACCGGCACCTTAGTTGGCCTGCTGCCACTTATTTTGACCTTTTTGGGTGCGCTTATTTTGATGTTTCAGATCGATGCTCAAATCGCTCTGCTGGCCGCACTGCTTATCCCACTGTTTATTTTGGCCATCAAACTGCTTGGCCATCAGATTCGCCCTCTCTCCGCTCAACTCTCCAGCGCACATGCAGCCACCCTGGCTCAAGTGGAAGAGAATCTGAACCTACTGCCTGTAATCAAGGCCTTCACACGTGAGGCCGATGAATCATCCCGTCATCATGATCAGCACCAGCACCTGCTCAAACTCACTAACCGCCATCTATTTTTGCAATCCATGCTCTCACCCAGCATGCATTTTCTAGCGGGCAGTGCCATTGTGCTATTGCTCTGGCTCAGCAGCCAACGACTGGCTGCTGGAGAATTGACACCCGGAGAGATCATCAGCCTCTTGTTATATGGCCTATTGCTGGCCCGGCCAATAAGCAGCCTTGCCAGTATCTACGGCCAAATCCAAAACACCCGTGGTGCAGCTGAGCGCCTTATTGATGCTTTTGCCATCGAGCCAGAACCCAATGATGCAAACAGCCCTGATCTGCTATCAGTTCAGGGGGAAATTCACTTCAAAGATATCCGTTTTCACTATACAGAGCAGAGCAACACATTAAATGGACTGAATCTGGCCATTCAAGCTGGGGAGACTGTAGCAATCACAGGCGCCAACGGTTGCGGCAAAAGCACTCTGGTACATCTGCTGATGCGCTTCGCAGATCCACAAAAGGGACAGATCCTAATTGATGATATAGATATTAGAGATACATCCATTCAGAGCCTGCGCAACCAAATCGGGCTAGTATCACAACAAACGCTACTATTTAATGGTTCAGCTGCAGAAAATATCGGCTACAGCGTTGCTGACGCAGACCTTGATCAAATTACTAAAGCAGCCAAGGCAGCCCGCGCCTTTGATTTCATCCAGAAACTACCCAATGGTTTTGATACCCTGATCGGTGACCAGGGCATTCGCCTCTCAGGCGGTCAGAAACAACGCCTGGCACTTGCCCGTGCACTGCTTAAAGACCCACCAATCCTGATCCTGGACGAGGCCACCGCCATGTTTGATCCAGAAGGCGAGCACGACTTTATTGAAGAGTGTAGTGATCTGCTACAGCAACGCACCGTTATCCTCATCACCCATCGACCTGCCAGCCTGGCGCTGGCCGACCGCATCGTGCGCCTGGAAGATGGCCAAATCCAGGAGCTTACTCCCTAGTCATCAACATCCAGCAAGAATCTATGGCAGAATACTCGTATGACCAACTACCACATCTCTGAAAAAGCCATGTTCCAAGAGGTTGAAAATGAATCGGTCATTCTCGATCTAGAGAGCGGCAAGTACTTTACTTTGGATGATGTCGGCACTCGAATGCTTCAACTCTTTCGCAATGAGTCGGATACCCACAAGGTAGCCACCATGATCACCAAAGAATATGAAGTTGATTCTGAACAGGCTCATGCTGACCTTATCGGCCTTCTTGAGAAGATGGTTGCTCACGGTCTGGCCTCGAAGGATGAACAATAAGCTGAAACGCGCATGCTCCCTCTCAAGAAGGGACTGGATCATGCTCACAGAAGCCTGGTTAACACTCTCTTGGATTGATTTTACTGTGAGCTTCTTGCCGTACAGCCGGTGGAAATCCTGGCTCTTAATCCAGCCTGATGTGAAAACTGACCAAGCTGCAGCCACATCACTATCTTTTAAACAACTTGTCTGGTCCGTCAACGCAGCAGCAAGCCATCACCCACGAAAGCCAACTTGCCTGCGGCGCAGCTTGACTCTAAAGCACATGCTCCAACGTAGGCATATCCCAACAGATCTCCGCATCGGCATTCGTAAGAACAGCAGCCAAATAGACGCCCACGCCTGGATTGAACATGCAGGCATCGTTATCAATGATTCCCCAGATATAGCGACAAGCTATTCTCAGTTTCCAGTATTGAAAGAAGAGTTACTGCGACACTTATGAGTGCCCTAGCTGTTATTTTTAATCAGAATAAAAAGCCAGTTGATCTAGATCTTCTGAAAAAAATTACGGAACCGGTCAAACATTTAGGGCCAGATGGAATTAATTATTTGATTAAAGGGCACATCGGCTTTGCTTCACTTGCTTCACACATAACGCCAGAATCATCACATGAGCGGCAACCACTTGAGTCTGAAGACAACCGTTTTATATTGGTCGCTGACGCCCGTATTGATAACCGTAATGAACTATTAAACGAACTAAAAGAGCAGCTGCCTCGCAAGGACATCATCACTGATGCTGATCTAATTCTAGCCAGTTATCGCAAATGGAATCACAACAGCCCTACTCATTTGATTGGCGACTTTGCATTCGTCATCTGGGACAAAAGAGAGCAACAGCTGTTTGCCGCGGTTGATGCACTGGGCATGCGAAGCCTCTACTACAGTCAAATTGGAAATACCCTATGCCTTGCTACTGAAGCACTACAAATTCTTGAGCACCCGAGGTCTAACAATCAACTCAGCGAACTTGCATTAGCCAGCTGGGTGATAAACCATCCAGATCCCAATATCTCAATGTTCGAAAAAGTACCTTTATTGCCTGGCGGCACTTATCTATTTGCAAACCTAGACCAAAAACCAAAAACACATCTCTACTGGCAACCAGATTCAAATCATCGTATTCGTTATCGACAGCTCAACGAGTACGAAGAACATCTAAACGAAATTCTGTCTCGTTCAATTTTAGACCGAATGCGCACAAACAAGACTGTCATAGCTGCCGATTTGAGTGGCGGCATGGATTCATCCACAGTGGTTGGACTAGGCCAACAGATTGCAAAAGATCAAAATAAGCGTCTGATCACCATTTCCCAAACCTTTGGTACCCTCAGTTCCTGTGATGAAACCGAATACATCAATGCCACAATCAACCACTTGGGTATTGAAAATATCCGGTTTGACGCTGAACAGCATGGCACCAAGGATTACCCCGAAGCCTATGCGCCACTATCCTTCTCCCCTTTCCATCTTCGCAATCCTGTCTTTGATCATACCCTGGCATTGGCGGAAGAAGCTGGTGCAAATGTACTTCTGACAGGGCATGGTGGAGATGAGTTAACCGCAGGTAGCCAGCTTAGTTACCTGGAAAGAATATTACACGGAGATTTGCATTCATTTGTGGAGGCATACCAGGCTGCCAGGCTGCATGAAATCCCTCTATACCGACTGCTGCGAAATATTTTTATTGGCCCACTAGTACCTGGTGGTCTGGATCGCATTATCCGCCGGGCTAAAGGAAAAGCAATCTCCCCTCCCTGGCCTCCTTGGATGTCAGATGAAAAGGCAGAGCAACTCAAACTTCGGGGCCGCTACTACAGCACCTCTTCTCACTTTAGCAGCCGTGCCCAAAATGCAATGTGGGACTGTCTCCATTTGAGCGCTACGCCACCAATTCTATCTGGAGTTAATCATTTTGCTATCCCAAAAGGCATTGAACTCCGCCATCCCTTCCTAGATAAGCGATTAGCAGAATTCTGTTTCAATATCCCTCCTGATCTCTGGCGGAGGAACAGTTTTCCTAAATGGTTGTTACGCAAAACCCTTCAAAGAGTACTGCCAGAAAAAGTATGCTGGCGTCATGATAAAACATTTTTTAATGCTCGCTTTACCGGCTCAATACGACAGAAAGAGAATTACATTCTGAATATCCTCACAAATAACACCTTAAATGAACTTAGGTTGTTTAAACATGATATATACAAGGGATATATAATAGAAAAAATGTCTGATCCAGCTTATAATTTCACAGTAGACATTAGTCGAATGCTGGCAATTCAAATGTGGCATAAACACTTATTCGAGCATCATACGGAAGGAGCAGTAAAATGAACCCGTTAACTTCCAATCAATCGCACGCTCAGAAAAATAAAAAACAGGAATACCATTCCCCGCAGCTAGAGTCAGCTGGTACTCTCAAAGATTTAACCCAGGGAGCTGGTTCAATAGGCGGCGATGGCATACCTTGCCAAGGCACAACTAGCCCCGAGCAGTGCTGGTAGTTTATAAGCTTAACCACCAAAAAATTGTGGTGTCGCTATAGCATATTACTTATTTACAGCGCCTTGTGGGAAAAGCCTCATCATCAACGCCAATCAGAACTATCAGTGCTGAATCTGAATAAGTATTGGTTTAACGACCAAAAGTGTAATCACAGTGGCTGAACAAAAATCAGCTATCCCACAAAACCACATCTCCCATGGTCTGCTGTTTATTAACCGCAAAGAAGATTATCCTGTAGGACAGGATCTGGATCCTTTACAGCTGGACATCAAGTACACTCACAATATACCTGCACCCACCACTCAACCTTTTTGGATTCAGAAAAACACCCCTCCAGGCTCCTCCACAATATATACCCTTTACCGCGAACAAACTGGCTGGCGCCTAGACATTAAATGCCAAGGGAGCGGTACTTTTCTATACAGCGAGAAAGGCATCAAAGTATATTGGCTCCCAGAGGGCACTGATGCCACCCACTATTTATTCGGCATTGGACTGGCACTCTGGTTTGAGCTTCAGGGCATTCCCTGTATACACGGCAATAGTTTAGCAGCAGAAAACCAGGCTATAGCGCTCTTAGGTGCAAGCCAAGCTGGAAAAAGCACCCTCACCGCAGCACTACTCCAGAAAGGCTTCTCTTTCTTGACTGATGATCTGGTCGTGCCACGTCAAACTGATGAAGGTTGGCAAATTCATCCAGCCCCAAGCCCCTTACGCATGTGGCCAAATTCAATTAAACACTTTCTCCCTGGCATCAACATAGCATCACTTAACCAAGTGCATACTTCAATCAAAAAACGCTTGGTTCCCATTGAAGCCACTGGACTTGGAAAGATATGCCAGAAGCATAAGCCTCTAAAGCAAATTTATTTACTTGATAGGGACTGTACAGAAAAAACTAAAAGCGTTTATATCAATGCCCTCCGGCCAGCAGATGCTTTGGTTGCTCTTATAGCCAACAGCATATCAGGGGGAATACTGAGACCTCTTGGCATTGAACAAAGTCGGCTTGATGTACTGACACAGCTGATTAAAGAGGTTCCAGTGAAGCGCATTCGCTACCCAAATGGATATCAGCATTTAGATGAAGTGAAGAATTCTATAGTGGCTGATTTATTTTAAACAAACACTCTTGAGCATCAAGAATACTTTAGAGCTATCGGCCTCAGCCTTAAAATGCAGCATTTTCACAACTGCCTTCTCAGAAGGCCAACAGTCCTTTCGGGGATTAAACCTAATCTCCACATGACAATTTCATCCGCCCCAAAACCAAAAATCCCTGCTCTGAAGCAGGGGTTTTATAAAGGACGAATAATGGTCGAACGATCAGCAGCGTGAATGTCTACGCATAAACCCCAAGCCAATAAAGCCAAACGCCAACAGCGCAATGCTTGCAGGCTCTGGAACCGTATGCCGGATGTCATTATCGGTATCTTGTATGAACGTCCAGCGCGCATCAGCTAGACCAACTACACCACCAGCTTGATCAACGATAGAACTAAAGTCCATGGTCAGGATATGCCATAGATCACCAACGGGACCTGCACCTCCCACACCAACCTGTACCGAATAGGTGGCCCAACCACCTACAGTCGAGGTAATATCTTTGCCTTGCGCAGAATTAGTAGTACCTTCAGATCCAGAGGTTGTCCTATCAAAAACGACATAGCCACCGCCTGTTGCATGGCTCGCATCAAGCACCAAGCTTGTTAGCGCAACACCCGTATTATTTAAAAAGGCCCAGGGGCTAGTGAATGTGTCATTTGTCTCACTGAGACTCCAATTTGTACCTGCCACACCGCCTGCGCCCGCCCCGTAAGCCGACCAAGCTATTGTTTCAGTAGCCCCACCCAAAAATGTGGCCGTGACCATCAAGCCGGCCATATCATCACCATGGGTTTGAAAAGTGGTAATACCCGGAATGTCTTCGATTGGGGATGCGGGTGTGGGTGTGGTGATTTGTATTGCACTAGCCTGCGAGGTCGCGATGAGCAGTCCACCTAAGATTGCTGCTTTGGCCAAAATTCTATTTTTCTTGCTCATTTCAGGTCTCCTGGACACCGAGTAATCTGTATTTATTTAATCAAATATATAGCTAAATTCATGCCATAAAGAAACTAATTCCTCCCAATACAGCAATGCTTTGTAATTCAATATGTTATACGCATGCTCATTAATTGAGTTAATCAAAATATATAATATGCAACGAATACTGACAACCAGCAACTCTGATTATTCTTTACGTTTTAATCAAGCCTGCTAATCAAAACACAGCCCTTATAGAAGGCACCTGTAACTTAATAGTTCCGCAACCAAGAATCACACCAAGGCATTCCAATAACTCTTTTCAGACAATAATGCGAATCGACCACTAGGATATAGCCAAAGCCCCCCCCAGAAAGAACAGCCATCATATCTTATTGAATATACTATGTTTTTAATTACGTTCACGTTAAATGGCAGCTTAACCACTACCAACCATTTGTAATACATCATCACAAACAACACTACAAGCTCAAAGAAAACAATCAAAACAAAGTACATTATCTCCTTTCCCGTCGAGGTATGAGACCAACAACTTAAGCAGGTACCTCTCACTCTCAACACCCTAAATCAGCTACAAATTAACCATGCTATTTCTGTAATCTGGTTTTTGTCAGAAAATTTTACAGCTTAGCCAAACCACCAACACAAACATACCCTTTTGTTTTTCCTCGTTAAATTTCCTCTGACACAACCAAAACGCCCTATATAAGAAGAACAAGACTCCTATCTTATGTCAGTTTTTTTTACACTTGTGAACATATTCTAGTAGCGCCGCAATAATCTAAGTTCATTACTGTTACACCACTCCAGTTTTGAGGCTATTATGCAAATAATCCAATTAACGCAACATGATGAATGGAACGACATAATGACAAAGTTTCAGGTAGAGAGGTCTAGGTGCCTGACTTAGAGAAGGTCTGCCTAGACATACTCAATGGCAAACCAGTAAACCTGCCTGAATCAGAACTTGAGCAGCTGCTAAGCTTTGCTCAAGAGCATGGTGTGATACCGCTATTGCATCACCAGTTGCAATCCACCCTTAGCCCCATCAATGCTCCCAACCAATTAATGGACAGGCTGCATACTCAAGCCACATTAGAGGCTGCATCTGAGCTGGCAAGAAACCATGAACTCAAGCAGGTACTTGAAGCTCTTGCAAATGAAGGCATCCAGCCGATACTCATGAAAGGAACGCCGCTAGCCTACCTTCTTTACCCAAACCCCACTTTGAGGCCGCGTTGCGACACAGATCTGCTCGCTCCGTTTGCAGACAGGGAAAACACTATCCACATTCTGACAGAGTTGGGTTACTTATTTCCTAATCCTAAAATCAGTCACCAGTCAGCCTGTATAAAAAAGGAAAACAATGGTTTTATACATCAACTGGATGTGCACTGGAAGATCAGTAACCGCCCATATTTTGCTAACATTTTGTTATATGAAGAGTTAATCAAGAACACAATTTCAGTGCCTAAGCTAGGGCCTCATGCACACACTTTGGCTTTGGCAGATGCACTCTTATTCGCCTGCCTGCATCGCGCAGCTCATACCGCGAGAAGTGACAGCAACCGGCTTATCTGGCTTTATGACATCCATCTGCTGTGTGAGGCTTTGACACCAAATGAACTGGAGCATTTCCTTGACCAAGCAAGCTTCTTCAGAGTAACCACCCTGTGCCTAGATGCTTTGGAGCAAACACTGCTGCGTTTTCATACAAAGCTGCCTGATGCAGCCTTGGGTCAACTGAGTAAGCCCGGCATCCAGCCCGAGCCTACTGCCTGTTACTTACAAGGATATCCCAATCAATTCAAATGTAACCTGGAAGCACTGCCAACCATCATGGATAAGTTGGCTTACATCGGTGAAACTCTATTTCCCCGGCAAGGTTATATGCTCTCCAAATATAAAACCCACAACCGGTTCTTATTGCCTTTGCTCTACCTGTATCGATTTATTGCGGGCTGTAAAAAGTCGATTAGTAGGAAGAAAAAATAACAGCTATTTTAAGCAGCTTGCCGTCTGGGGCAAATCAAACATTCAGCTCTGCTACTTCAGTTTACGGCGATCACTCAAACCACTTCGTTGATCTTCTGTTCTGCTGCGCCGTTCCACTCCTGCCCACTGAGATTGATCTCCAGTTTTTCGACGATCGCTGCCGGATCGCCGGTCACTTACACCCAGCCGCCTTGAGATCGAACGGTGAATAAAACGTCTTACTTTCCATGCCCAAATCATGCCCAAAAAGTAGATCGCAAAAAGCAGGAGAAAGCCATAAAACATAATGACTTCCGGCACACCAAGATAGAGTCCGCCAAGACCTATCAGACTGGTTACCAGCGAAATGCTAATAACTATCCCCAGGGAATGTTCAGGGCTATATCTTGCCAATAACAAGACATGGTGAAAATGCTCCCGATCAGGAGCAAAAGGGGATCGCCCCTTCAATATCCGCCGAAGCATCTGACTGACGGTATCAATAAGCGGCACTGCGAAAAACCACAGCGCAGTTACTGGTGTCATTGCCCTG
>Ga0316190_10001244_pt1 | contig 18379 bp, 20 predicted proteins | sample Eddworburrow2_MG_FD_204929 | JGI IMG/M metagenome (GOLD analysis project Ga0316190, IMG submission 204929) | Coastal sediment microbial communities from Maine, United States - Eddy worm burrow 2 | ecosystem: Environmental > Aquatic > Marine > Coastal > Sediment | place: USA: Maine | collected... | reverse complement strand
AATCCCAACGGCGAGTAATAAACTGCTAAACATGGCAACCCCAATTATCTCAGATACATAGCTGTTGATAGCTGTGATCAGGGGAAAGATCAAGGGTGGATTATAAAGTCTATTCGGATGCTGGACTCAAATGGTCATCATTCGTGAAATAGTAGGCCGAAGTTAGAAAGTAAGGTGGGGGCGGGTGTTTGAAGCCAAAACTCAGTGATGGATGTCCCCCGCCCTTCAGTTCTTCATTTTGATGAGGCTTGCTTTGATAGAGCTATTAGGCCGCTTTGGATGTAGCAATGACATCTTCCAACAGCGCCATTTGGACTCTGGCGCGGTAGAGGATCTGATTATCATGGATGAGGCCAAAGCAGTTGTAGGCTGTTTGCGGGATGTCTAATTTGCCTAACCCTTTTTCTGGCGGTACCGTTTCAGGCCCCTGAACCAGCATGTGCAGGCAGTCATTACTGCGTAGAGTGGTTAGATGTCTGCGATCTATTGATATCGCGTGCTGAGTGTAAACCATGGGTTTGCGATAGAAGTCGTGTCCTTCCTGCTTGACCTTTTCCAGTAAGGCGCAAGAGAGCAGGGCGGTAGGAAACATGCCGGGAAATTCAACTCGATTTTCTAACTCGTCAAAATAGATGTGTTGGTCAACCAGAGAGCCAACCAGAAAATTCTTGCCATTGCTGGTATTCATGAATTTTCTTTTTAGAAAATAATGATTATCCATTATGTTGCTTCGGTCGCTGATAGCGCTGAGATTCCCGATAGTCGAGAAATCTGTCTCTGGGCAGACTAAAGGCACCTGTGATTCCCGCTGATATCCCATGATTACTAAACGGCGCCCTTTGCGGATTGAGATGCGGTTGCTTAATTGTGCCTTTGTGTCGATATTATTGGTCGTCGGTTTAATTGTGACCTCAAAGTTTTCGTTTGGCTGCACAACATCAGCGAAGGATATCTGGAAGTTGGAGAAATGTAGTTGGTGCCTGGCAAGTAATGGGGTTTCATGATGCTCTTCACGAAACTGCTTAATTCTGAACTCGATGAGTGCTTCCAGCTGGAACCCCAGTGCAATGGTGGACCCAAAGGGATTATCATGGATGGCTTGCCACTTATAAGGGTCATGAAAGGCATTAAAGTCATCGGTAGCATTCCGTGCCGCATCGATATGGACTTGAGAAAAATGCAGTTGTTCTTGTTGTGATTTCATGTTTGATAACTCCTATCCTTGTAAAGGATAGATGGAATTCTATTGCAGATCCATCCTTCTCTGTAGTTAGTTGCCACACTCAACCTGGCGCACATATTCATACATCACAATAGAGGCGGCCACGCTCACATTCAGGCTCTCGATCTTGCCGAACTGGGGAACGGCCAGGGTTTGGATATCAGGGTAGAGTTTTTTGTCAAAACAGATTCCCATTTCTTCGTGGCCGAAGATGAAGGCGCTTTTCTCCGGTAGCTGTGCTTCCCATAGCATCTGATTGCTGTTGGCCTCCAGGGTGAAGAAGGTATAGCCGCGCTCCTTGAGTTGCTGGTAGCAGTCATCGAACTGATCATGGAAGCGGGCCGGGACGTTTTTGACCCCGCCCTTGGCCGGCGCTGGATCGAAGGGGCCGATGTCGATGAGGTGTATTTCGTGGGCGCCGAAGATCTCGGCGCTGCGGAAGATTTTGGGTACGTTGAATCCGGCCTTCAGCCGATCAAGAACAACAACGAACTGGTGTGTGCCGGGTTCGGCCAGGAGATTCCTGCGCCGGTGTTTTTCATAGCGCTCCAGTACCTGGGCCCGGGACTGGCGCCTTTTGTTGCGTTCACTACGGCTGGCCATGGTGTTGTTCTTGGTTCTGTTTTTGATTTATTGTGCATACTATATCAGGTGCATGATAGGCCCCGCCTCTGAGGGGAGGGGAAAACCGCGTTGAGGACAGAGATAATGCAGGCAAAACAGGTTATTGATCACATCACCGACTGGCTCGATTCCTATTGTGAAAAATCAGGCACCAAGGGGTTTGTTATCGGGGTCTCAGGGGGTATCGATTCAGCGGTTACCTCTACCCTGGGTGCCCGTACCGGACGCCCGCTGCTCTGTATTGAGATGCCGATCCATCAGAACAGCAGCCAGGTAACCCGGGCGCAGCGTCATATCGCGTTTCTTAAGGACAATTTTTCCAATGCCGGATCGGTGGAGGTGCCCTTAACAGCTGTGTTCGACGGACTGATCCATGCGCTGCCAGCAGAGGATGATGATGACGGCCGGGAGATGGCCCTGGTCAATACCCGTGCCCGACTGCGCATGACGACCCTCTACTATTTCGCCGCCCATCATGGCTATCTGGTGCTTGGTACCGGGAACAAGGTGGAGGATTTCGGTATCGGCTTCTACACCAAATATGGTGATGGTGGAGTGGATCTAAGCCCCATTGCGGATCTTAATAAGACCGAGGTCTATGCCCTGGGGCGTGAGCTGGGGGTGATTGATGAGATCCTGCAGGCGGCGCCTACGGATGGTCTGTGGGGTGATGACCGCACGGATGAGGACCAGATCGGGGCCAGCTATCCTGAGTTGGAATGGGCCATGGGTTTCACTGGTGATGAGATGACCCTTACGGATCGCCAACGGGAGGTGCTTGGCATCTATCGCCGTCTGCATAAGGCCAACCGGCATAAGATGGAGCCGATTCCGGTCTGCCTGATACCGGAGCAGCTTAGGGCCTAGACCTGCAGCACCTTGTGGTAGTTGCTGTATAGGGGACTGTCCTCAGGAAAGTATTCCAGTATGGCCTCGGCATAGCGGTCGAAGGGGTTGGCTTGTTGGTTGATTCGTTTCCTGGCCGATGAGGGGAGATCGTAGGTGTTGACCCTGATGCTAAAGGGCACCGGGTAGTCCGTTCCAAACAGAATCTTGTGGTGCACCTCTCTGTGGTCGGCCAGATGTCGCAGGGCCCTGGCCCTCAACGGGGCCAGTATGGCGGCAATATCGGCGTACAGGTTGTCATGTGTCGTTAACTTCTCCAGTAGCTTGAAGTAGTCGTCATCATAGTAGCGCGGGTTCTTTGACAGGTTTCGCCAGAACGGCAGCTTATGGATGATGCGTCCCAACCCCATGTGTGCCGCAATCACGGTAACGCCTGAGGCCAGGGGCAGGTCGAGCATGTTGATCCGCTCGAAGGCGGCGAAGGAATTTATGCTGTATTCACTGCCGATATGAATGATCAACGGGATGTTATGGGCCTTCAGTTTTTCGTAGTAGGGCAGGAATCGCTTGTCGTTCAGATCGACCCCCCAGTAGTTCTGGAGAAATTTGGCCCCTCTGCATCCCTTTTCCACATATTCATCGATTAGCTCGAGCGCGCCAGGGCGACGTGGATTCACTGACAAAAAGGGGATGAACTGCTGCGGATATCGGGCTGCGGCCGCCAGCACATCCTCGGTCATGGCGCAGACGGTGCCGTCCCGGTCGGTCTCCTCTCCGCGCTCATCCAGGCGGCTGTCCACCCCAAACAGGCAGGTCTTTTCCACATACCGGGATTGTTCGATGGAGCGGGCCATGGCCTCAAGGTAGGCCTCGAAGGGGGCTGATTTCAGGCTGGCCGGGCTGAGCCCCAGGCTTTTGGCAAAGAATCGAATGGTAATCTTGTCGAAGAGACGGTCAAACCGGACATTGGGGTTCAGCAGGTGGGTATGAATATCCACGGTTTTCATGGGTCTGGAGGGCTCCCTGATACCCTTAGGCTTGTATGTTCCAGTTATAAGCGCTTGTTCTCTATATAATCTGTGATTATAGAGATATTTGAAAATATCATTTTTTCACTGGGCCTTTTGTCTGTACAGTTGCAACATCTGAAATAGCAACCGAGTGAGAATCTGTCATGACCTCAATTCAGCCCAATCTACAGCAAGCAGGCACCCACGCAGCGTCCCTATCTTTCGATGAGGATGGTTTTTTGGTCGATTCATCGGCCTGGACCAGAGAGGGTGCACAGATTCTGGCTGAAGTGGACGGCATTGGTCCCCTGGGTAAAGCTCACTGGAAGGTCATTAGTTTCCTTCGGGATCACTTTTCTGAAGTAGGCGGTCTGCCTGCCATGCGCACTGTCTGCAAGGCCAGTGGTCTGGACCCAGAGCAGATCAAACAGATGTTCGGAAGCTGCTGCGAAGCATGGCGGCTGTCCGGTCTGCCCAACCCAGGTGAAGAGGCCAGGGCATATATGTCCTGCATGTCCTGAGAACGGCCAGGTTACAAGCATACTCTCAGCAGTATAATTCGTGAGGGCTTAGGCGGTTGATGCGGTTTCGCATCAGCCGTTTTTTTATGCGGGGCTCCGATTCAGCCGGGGCTGGCTAGCCCCTATCTCCGGTGGGGCGCCAATTGCTCCGGCCTGACCCGGGACTCAAAATAGTCATCCCCCTGCTCAATCGAGACGGAACTTCCATCTCCGTCGATCAGCGGTTGTTCGAAGTCGTTCCAGCCGCGCAGGCCGGTTTTGAGGCTGATGGCGCTGCTGAAGCCCATGAGCTGTAGGGTCTTGGCCGCCAGCACACTGCGGTTACCGGAGCGGCAGATAATGATGACTTCCCGTTCCCTGGCCTCGACCAGTTCCGGTACGGTCTCTTCGTAATCCCAGTCGGCGGCGCTCTCCAGGATGCCGCGCGGTACATTGATGGAGTCTTTGAGCCGCACGGCGTTGTATTCGTAGGGCTCGCGTATATCCAGCAGCAGCATATCGTCGCCCCGCTGCAGCTTCTCCTCCAGATCCCAGGGAAAGATCTCTGTTACACCCGGGAGGCATTCGTTGACGAGTTGGGAGTAGCTCTTCATGATGCGCCCCCGGTCGGCTTGGTGGCCTTTTGCTGGCGAACGAATGCAACAAAGCGGTCGGTCCAGCGGTAGTCCTTGCCATTGCGCAGATGGACATAGTTGGCCAGCAGGTTTTTGTAGATGATGCCATCCGATTGGCCATCAATGCCCACGCCACGCTTGATGCGAAAGGCAAACTCAAAGCCTTCTTCGAGATTCTCAAGCCGGGAGTAGTGGAACTCATGGGCGCTGAAGGCACCACCGGCGCTCTCCTGGGCGATCGACCAGGGGCCATGGCCGGTATCTTCCACCCACACATAACCTCGACCCTGAGGCCGCTCGTACATGATGCTGTCCGCCGGGATGATGCCTACCATGGCGCCCTTATCCTCGTCCCAACGAATACTGCGGCTCAGGTACATCATGCCGCCGCATTCGGCGTATGTTGGCAGGCCGTTTTCGATGGCATCGTGGATGGAATGGCGTAGGGACTCATTGGCCTCAAGGGCCTTGAGGTGGACCTCGGGAAAACCGCCGCCGATAAAAAGTCCATCCACATTCGGTAGCTGGGCGTCGGCCAGGGTGTTGATGGGCACCAGTTCGGCGCCGGCGGCCTCCATGGCCTCCAGGTCGTCGGCGTAATAGAAGCCGAAGGCGGGGTCCCGGGCGATACCAATGCGCACATCGGTTGCCGCCGCAGGTTTGATTTCAGGTGTTGTGCTCTTTGGCAGTGGCCCGGCTTGGGCTGCAACCTCCAGCAAGGCGTCGATATCAAGCTGATCGCCTATGGTCCTGGCGATATGGCGTATGGTCTGCACCGCCGAGCCGGCCTCATTGCTGGGCACCAGCCCCAGATGGCGCTCCCGGATATGCAGTGCTGGGTCTTTATGTACCGCGCCAAGGACCGGGAGTCCGGTGTGATATTCCACCGCGTCGCGCAGCTTGGATTCATGTCGTGGACCGCCAACCTGGTTGAGGATGATGCCGGCAATATTGACGTCTTTATCGAAGGCCTGGTAACCCAGGATCAGGGGGGCGATACCCCGGGTGATACCCCGGGTGTCGAGGACCAGCACCACCGGTGCGCCCAGCAGCTTGGCCAGGGCGGCGTTGCTGTTGGAGCCATCCCGGGCCAGCCCGTCGTGCAGGCCCTTGTTGCCCTCGATCAGGCTGATATCGGCCTGGCCGGCCTTCATGGCAAACAGATCCTGTATGCACTGGGTTTTGGCGGTATTGAAATCCAGGTTGTAGCAGTTTTGACCCGCGGCAACGCTCAGCCACATAGGGTCGATATAGTCGGGCCCTTTCTTGAAGGGCTGTACCTTTAGCCCGCGTTCGTGCAGGGCGGCGCAGAGACCAAGGGTAATGGTGGTCTTGCCGGAAGACTTATGGGCCGCGGAAAGCAGCAGGTGGCCCATGCGGGCTAGACCTCTTCAGGCTTATGATGGGGATCAGTGACCGCATCCTCCAGGGAGGTGGGCAGAAACTTCAATATCTTTATAGCGGTAGTAACGATGAGCATAGCGACGGCAATCCCTGAAAGACCCAGCATGAATTCATAAAAGCTAGGTATGTATTCTGCGACGACTCCGTCATAGAAGCTACTCTGAATTTCATGTCCGGGAAACAGGGGCAGGGGATAGGCCTGGCCACCGATGATAATGACGTACATCTGCGCCAAGCCACCGAGGATAACCAAGCTCGCTGCTATAGCGATGTTGAGGCGGGATTTCCCCAAGGCCGGATGATAGAGCAGGATCAGCGGAATGATGGAACCCAGCAGTATCTGTATGCCCCAGAACAGGAAGGTGTAGATGCCGCCATCCAGCAGGATAAAACTTTCGACGCCATGGTGTTCGGTGGCATAGAGGTTGGTCAGGTGCTTGATGGCGACCAAAAAGAGTACGCCGGCGATGAATACGCCCAACAGGTTCTTGAGCCTGAACAGCAGGGCATCACCCAGGGGCCGCCCGGTCCACTGGTAGGCGGCCATCATGACCAGCAGGAATATGGCCAATCCAAAGGAGAAGGACATGGCAATGAACATGGGTGCCATGATGGCGGCGTCGTAGGCCTGGCGTGCCACCAGGAAGCCGAAGATGGAGCCGGTACCGGTGGTCAGAATCAGACGCCAGACGAAGGCGGCAAAGCCCACCCGGTCCTTATATCGATTCATTGGGCGGTCCATCATGGTCCAGATATAGATGGCGACAATGACCAGGAAGCCGTTGTAGAGGATGATGTTCCAGGCAAAGATGGATTTGAAATTGTAGCTGGTCATGGCCACGATGAGCCGATCCGGGCGGCCAAGGTCAAGGACCAGTACCGTGAGACCGCCTAGCAGCAAGGCGATGGCGAGAAGGGCGGACAAGGGCGCCAGGGGTTTGTACATGGCCTTGTGAAACACTGAACCGATGGAGGCAATATTCAGGGCCCCGGAGGCGGCCACGATGAGAAATACGGCGAACACATGGGGCGTGCCCCAGACCACCTGGTTGGTCATGCCGGTAATCCAGTGCCCATTGTGCTCCATCTCCCAGGCGGAACCCAGGCCGGATAGGATGAACGCAGCCAATAATCCGAGCAGCCCCAGGTAGCCTGAACTGTTCCCTTCGATTGTCTGAAACATTACCTTCTTCATGTTTGCCATATGCCGTTAGGGTCGTTCTGTTATCAGATCCCGTGGTATCGCACACCGGTATTGAGTCCCAGATCCTCGCGGATCTGGCGGCTTGCAATCTTTTCTGCCTGTTTGGAAATCATGCTGTCTGGGTCGTTGATATCCCCGAAAAGCAGGGCCTTCTCACCTTCTTGTTGACAGGCCTCAACACAGGCGGGCAGCTTGCCGGCATCCACCCTGGTTACGCAGAGGTTGCAGCCTTCAACCGTGCCTTTGCCACGTGGGCTATCCGGCTTCTGATCGGTCAGGGTTTCATGCACGAAAGAGCGGGCCTTGTAGGGGCAGGCCATCATGCAGTAGCGGCAGCCGATACAGATATGCCGATCCACCAGCACGATGCCGTCTGCTCGTTTAAAAGAGGCGCCGGTAGGGCAGACATCCACACAGGGTGGGTGCTCACAGTGCTGGCACATGACGGGCAGCTTGGTCTCTTTGCCGGTCTGTTTGTCCTTGAGATGCACCAGTCGAATCCATTGGGCGTCGGTTGCTGGACGATTATGGCCCTCCAGTCCGTGCTCATTGTTACAGGCGGTGACACAGGCATTGCAGCCATCAACGCACTTTGTGGCATCCACCAGCATGCCCCAGCGGACCTTGTTGCTGACGGCCTCGGTGGGTGATCGTGCCTCGGCTACCGGGAACAGCATAAGACCAGGGACCACGGCAGCAGTTGCGGCAGCAGCGGCATTGCTGAGGAATCGCCGGCGGTATTGGTCGGTCTTGTTGGCTTGCTTACTCATCTCGTACGGGCCTGGTCTCTTGCTTACTCATTCCGGGGCTTGGTTGCATGGCACTGGAAACAATCCGTGCTAACGGCAGCATAACTGTGGCATACATTGCAGAATTGTCCTGGGGCATTGATCGGGATGTAGCGCCCGTTATCATCCTTCTGTGCATGACAGGCGATACAACCCTTGAGGCTGCCGGCATTCTGAGGCCTTATGCCCCGGTGCATGGTGTCATCACGCTGGTGCTTAAGCATCTCCATATGGTTGCGCCGCATCTCATCCACTGGGGCCACACACTGCTCGCCCATCCCTTTCGGGATGTTGGGCATGTCGCTGGCCCATGCCTGGGCGTGGCAGAACAAATAGAGTAGTACTGCCCCCATGGTAGTGCGCATGATCTGTGCCCCTAACCCGTACATTTTATTCAGCCATCCCCATCTGTATGTAGCCGGTAGGGCAGACATCGGCACAGATGTGACAGCCTACGCAGCGTGAATAATCGGTATAGACATAGCGACCCATGGTGGCATCCTGCTTCGGGGTGCGCTTAACGGCATCCTGAGGGCAGTAGATGACACAGTTGTCGCACTCAAAGCACATGCCGCAACTCATGCAGCGCTTGGCTTCATTGACGACCTGTTCCTCGGTCAGTGGAACCATGCGCTCTTCAAAGTGACCCACGACCTCATCCGGCGTTATCTGGATCATGTCGCGCATGTTGCGTGGGGTGTGATTGAAGTGTCCCAGGTAAAGATCGCTGGAGGGGATGGTCTCGTGATGGGAGCGATTCTCATAGTTGTGCACGGCAAAACGCTCTTCCGAGGTCCCCCAGGTCTCACCATGGGGGCCAGGGTCAGGTGTCAGTTCGGCCTCGTCCAGTTTGTGCAGCAGGTCGAAGTGGTGCACATCCACGCGCGGACGCTTTTTGTGATCCTTACCCTGCAGATATTCATTGATACTCTTGGCTGCCTTGGAGCCCTGGCCAACGGCGGCGGTCATGATGTGGGGCTTGATGATATCGCCGGCGACGAAAAAGCCAGGCTTATCTGGAATCTGGTAGAAACCATCGGCGTTGATCAAGCCGCGGCCGTTGTCCAGGTCCTCCATGCCGGTGAGATCTCCACCCTGGCCCAGGGCGGGCACGATGAGGTCACACTCGATATCATATTCGGAGCCCTCCTTGACCTTCATTTCCTTATTGACCCATTCGACCTCCACCACCCGCAATGCCTTGGCGCGGCCGTCGTCACCCAACACGACCTCCACCGGGGCGACGCAGAAGACCATATCGACGCCTTCCTCCTCGGCGGCATTAATCTCCTCTTCCGAGGCGGGTGCCTCGTCTCGGGTGCGGCGGTAGGCGAGGGTGACGTCGGCACCCTGGCCCTTGGCCGCGGTGGCGGCATCATGAGCGGTATGGCCCATGATCACCTCTTCGATTTTCGCCTCCTGAACGGCACCATCGTCATGGCCCAGGCGGCGAGCCACGGAGACCACATCCATGGCGGTGTCGCCGCCGCCGATGACCACGACACGCTTGGTACCAACCTTCAGGCGCCCGTCGTTAAAGGCGCCCAGGAAGGCGATGCCGTCGATGACATTGGTTGCGTCGCCGCCGGGGATGGGAAGCTTTTTGCCGGACTGGGCGCCGATGGAGACGAAGACGGCGTCATAGTCCTTCTCCAGCTTCTCCATGGTGATGTCGCGGCCGATCTTGGTGTTGAGGTGGACCTCTACACCCATGTCGATGATGCGCTGGATCTCGCCGTCCAGGATCTCCCGTGGGGTGCGATAGCCGGGTACGCCGTAGCGGATCATGCCGCCCAGCATCTTCTGGGATTCGAAGATGGTGCAGGCATGGCCTTCGCGGCGCAGCTGGTAGGCGGCGGAGAGACCGGCGGGCCCACCGCCGATGATGGCCACCTTCTTGCCGGTTTCCTTGTCGGCGGCCTTGAAGGCCAGCTTGTTCTTGAGTGCGTGGTCACCGATAAACTGCTCCACCGAGTTGATGCCCACATGGTCATCTACGTCGTTGCGGTTGCAACCGGTCTGGCAGGGTGCCGGGCAGATACGGCCGATGACCGAGGGAAAGGGTTGCGCCTCAGCTAGTCGATAAAAGGCATAGTCCTGCCAGGACATGTCTTTGGGCGGCTTCTCGATACCGCGCACGATATTGAGCCAGCCGCGAATATCTTCACCAGAGGGGCAGTTGGCCTGACAGGGTGGGGCTCGATGAACATAGACGGGACACTTATGGGAGTGTTCGCCCCGCATAATCTTGCTGTCCATCCGCGTCCATTTGTTTTCCCCATCCTTGAACTTGCGGAAGGTCGGATCTGTTTTCATCTCTTCAGTGCTGGTAGCCATGATACACCTCTGATTGATGCCCTGAGGGTTAATGCCCAGGGATTATTTTTGACCTTTATCCTTATGCCTCGCCTTCACCCAGTACCAGGGCATCGCCAACCAATTGATGCAGGCTGACGATCATATCCCCGGGTAGATCATAATAGGGAAGGACCTTGCTGAACTGACTTTTACATATGGCGCAGATGGCCGCCATGTTGGTTACACCATCTTCTTCCACCACCCGTTTCAAGGCCTCCATGCGGGGTAGGGCGCCCTTGACTCTGAGTTCCAACAGATCATCGGTGAGCAGTCCGCCACCGCCGCCGCAACAGAAGGTCTTCTCGTGGGTGGTTTCCGGATCCATCTCTACGAAGTTGTTGCAGCTGGCCTTGATGATATTTCTTGGGAGTTCAAACTGGCCGCCGGGTTTGTCGCTCATGCGGCTGCCGCGGGCCACGTTGCAGGAGTCGTGGAAGGTGAGCACACGGTGGTCGTTGGCCTCTTTATTCAGTTTCAGACGCCCCTCACGGATCAGGCCGTCGGTAAATTCGCAGATGTGTTGTGGTGCCGGATAGTTTGGATCGAGCTGCTTTTGCAGCATTTGGGCATAGGGATCATCACCGCCATGCCCAATACCGGCCACGGTGTTCCAGAAGCTATAGGCAACCCGCCAGGCATGACCGCACTCGCCCACCATGACCCGCTTTACACCCAGTTCTAGGGCTACGGTGCGGATGCGCTCGGCTGTCTTTTTCAGCTGGTCATAACTGCCGATGAACATGGAGAAGTTGCCTGCTTCCGAGGCAAAGCTGCTCAGGGTCCAGCTGATGCCGGCGGCATGAAACACCTTGGCATAGCCCAGCAGTCCATCAATGTGTGGTTCGGCAAAGAAATCGGCGGAGGGGGTGATGAGCAGCACGTCAGCGCCCTTCACATCCAGAGGCAGCCGGACATCAAGCCCGGTATCATCCTTCAGGTCTTCTTCAAGATCTTCGAGGGTGGCCTCCAGGGCGGGTTGGGGCAGCCCCAGGTTGTTGCCGATCTTGTGTACCTTGCCCAGGATCTCGTTGGTGTACTTCATGCCAACGCCGATGCTGTCCATGATCTCTCGTGCCGCCATGGAGATCTCGGCGGTATCGATGCCGTATGGGCAGAAGACGGAGCAGCGGCGGCACTGGGAACACTGGTGGAAGTAGCTGTACCACTCATCCAGCATTTCCTGATTCATTTCACGTGCGCCGACCAGATCAGGAGCCAACTTGCCCGCCGGGGTAAAGTGGCGACGGTAGAGGCTGCGCAGCAGATCCTGGCGCGCCACCGGCATGTTTTTGGGGTCCTGGGTACCCAGGAAGTAGTGGCACTTATCGGTACAGGCACCGCATTTAACACAGCTGTCCAGAAAGACCTGGAGCGAGCGGTATTTACCGAGCAGCTCTTTCAGCTTGGCAACGGCCTTCTCTTCCCAGTTTTCCACCAGCTCGCCAGGAAAACCCAGGGCCTCCTGGTGCGCGGGCGCTGCCTTAAATGGTTGCAGGTGGGCGGTGGCACCCGGCTGTAGAACCGGAATAGTGGGGTACTTGCGCAGCTTGGGTGTTTCGAAATCAGCCATGGTTCCTACTCATCCCCTTCGATCTTATCTAAGCTCGCGGCCCAGGGGGCAAGGTGACGTCGCTCCCGAGGGTTGTCCACTTGATTGCGGGTGGGGCTGAAAAATATGCCGGGTATGTGCAGCAGTTTGCTGAAGGGCAATATGAGGATCAGCAGAGCCACCAGCAGTAGATGAACCAATAGAAAAAGGTCGGGCGGCAGAGGGCTTGGATCAAAGTAGAGCAGCCCCAGGGTAAACTGCTTGAGGCCAACGATATCGGTATGGCTGACGAATTTTGTTGCCAGCCCGCTTAACCCAATACCAATAAGCAGCAGCAGGATCAGATGATCTGATGGACGGCTGATGTAGCGAATCCGCTCAACCAGCAGTCTGCGGCCCCAGAGGGCACCCAGGCCAAGCACCATGGTAATGCCGGCATAAAGGCCAAAGGGTTGGAGTAATGCCACCCAGTCCCAGACCGGCTCTGTAAAGTAGCGAAGGTGCCTTAACAGGACCAACAGCAGACTGAAATGGAATAGCCAGCCAAACAGCCAGGTCCATTTGGCTCCCTTGAAGAGGCTTTCGAAAAAGACGACTTCACGGAAAAGCCGCAGCACAACGCCACTACGGGTTGTGGGTGCTGGCGTGGTAGGGATTTTTAGCGGAGCAGGGGTATTGCGGTACTGGACTATCTTATAGATCAGTCCAGCCACCGCAATGACCGCCACCACATAGAACAGCAGGGCGTAGATTCCGGTCAGGAATCCCATCTACTGTGACCCTGCTTAGATACAACCGGTTGGCTTGGGTAGCCCTGCGATTTTGCAGGCCTGCTTGGCCGGACCATAGGGAAAGAGTTCGTACAGATATTTACTGTTACCCTTTTCTGCACCAAATTTCTTGCCAATGGCCTTGGTCAATACCCGAACCGCGGGTGCGATCTGATATTCGCTATAGTATTCGCGTAGGAAGTTGACTACCTCCCAGTGGTTGTCTGTCATTTCAATCTCTTCGGTCTTGGCGAGTTCGACAGCTGCGTCCTCATTCCAATCGTTGAGATCAATCAGATAACCCTCTTCATCGGTCTCAAGGACCTTGCCACCTACATCTAATGCCATAATGTCACCTCAATTTTAGTTGTTTCGATTACATCCAGGATTGCACTTTGTCGGATTCGGTAACCAGGTCCACAAAGCCTGCGTAATCGATCCGTTCCACTCCGTCCATGACTTTATCTACGATACCGCGTGCTTCGAGATCCTCACCTAATACACGGAAGGTAAGATCTCCCATGGCTTCGTTTATCTTGTCGGCCATGGTAGTGCCATTCATTGCGGCATAGACCCCATCCTCTATAAACAGGATAGTGCTTCCAGGGCCTGCGTGGCGCAGACAACTATCCAGGTTGTCGCGTTCAAAAGGTGATTTATTGATGATATGCAGCATGCTTAAGCCCCTTAAAATGTCAAAAGTACATCCTGCTCTTCCATAAGCTGTTTGATTTCATCGGCACTCTTCATCTGTACATCCACGATCAAGTCTGATTCGCTAAGGCCGCGAGATTCAAGTGACTCCTGCTCTACATAGAGTTTCTCAACGTCATAGTCCTCAAGGGCGCGATAGGCATTAGAGAAATTTTTCACTTCAGCCTTCTTGGTATCTTGCCCTTTGACCAATTGGTAGACGCCGTCATCGATAAATGCCACGCTGACATCCTGATCAAACGCCGCTCCAATCAGAACCACCTCCAATGACTCCTGTGCATAGATGGTTCCATGGGGTGCACGTCGATTGACATACATGAACTGTTTAATGATCTGTTCGTCATTCATAGATCAGTCTCCAAATACCACTAGCCGATCGGCCTGGATTGCAGCCTCTACCAGTTGTCCCAGACCGGAGATACGGAAGCCGGGAGCAATATTGGTTGCGTCCTTTTTGTTACGTTTGGCTTCGCCTTCATCAACGAGGCCTCGACGCTGGGCCGCAGCAACGCATACCACCATATCCAGTCCATGCTCTTCAGATAGAGCGCCCCAACGATTGACAATGTTGCGGTCATCCTGGGGTGGGGTGGTAAGACGGGTGCCGTTGTTGACACCATCATGGTAGAAGAACACCCGTGTGATCTCATGCCCCTTTGCCAGCGCCGCCTTGGTAAACTGATAGGCAGTGTCTGAGCCCTGATGGGTATAGGGGCCGGTATTGACCTGGATTGCAAGTTTCATATAACAGGACCTCAGTATCTGATATGTGCCGATGCATTCAGGTTGGCGCGGCCTCCTGGCCAATCGTCAATGTGGTACTTGGTAAAGGGCAGGTCAGTCAGTTCAAAGAAGCGTGGCCAGCCGATACGCTCAACCCAATCACCCATGCGTTCCCAATCCCTGGCATCTTCGCGATAGACGTTCAGGATCTTCTTTACCACCTCTGCCACTTCAGGCCAGCGGGGTGGGTTGTTGGGAAGACCGGAAACCACCAGGCGGTGGAACATGGGTTTGCTGCGGGCATTGGAATGCTTGCCGCCGACCCAGATAGCCAGCTTGGAGTGCTCCGGATCGTTGATCTGCATGGCCGGACAGGGAGGAAAGCAGGCGCCGCAGCACATGCACTTCTTCTCATCCACCTCGAGGGTTGGCTTGCCGTTGACCATGGCCGGACGAATGGCTGCCACCGGGCAGCGGGCGATAACGGCAGGACGTTCGCAGGTGTTGCCCACCACATCATGATTGATCTTAGGTGGCTTGGTGTGCTGCACGTTGATGGCAATATCACCCTGACCGCCGCAGTTGATCTGACAGCAAGAGGTGGTGATATGCACCCGGTTTGGCATTCTCTCGTGGGTAAAGTCCTCATAGAGCTCATCCATCAATGCCTTCACTACGCCAGAGGCATCGGTACCCGGTATATCACAGTGTAACCAGCCCTGTGTATGGGAGATATTACTGACGGAGTTGCCGGTGCCGCCGACGGGATAACCCGCGTCGTTGATTGCCTTGATCAGGGGTTCCACCTTGGCTTCTTCGTTTACCATGTATTCGATATTGGAGCGGGTGGTAAAACGTATGTAGCCGTCAGCATATTTGTCTGCGATGTCGCACAGTTGACGGATGCTGTGGATATCCATCTGGCGTTGCGAGCCGGACCTGACAGTCCAGATCTCATCACCGCTATGTGCTACGTGATGAAGCACACCGGGACGTGGACGATCATGGTATTTCCACTTACCGAAGTTTTCCCGCATCGTTGGATGCATGTAAGGGAATGGATCAGGGACGCCACATTCGTCGGGCATACGGGGTTGGTTCATAACCGCCTCCAAGATGGCTGTATCTTTCTTAGCGAAATCATTAATAAATGCCTAATAACTGATATGGCAAACTTAGTCTGAGGTCTTGGCTGCTTTGCGTTGCTCCCACTTCTCCACCTCTTCGTCCCATCCATCCATACGGACATAAGAGTTGCTGCGTGGGGCGAGGATCATATTGGGGTCTGGTTCGACACCGATACCTTCGATAAAATTGGCCAAACCGATACGTTCGATCATTTCACCCGTGCGCTCATGCTCCAGGGCATTCTCCGCAAAGAAGTCGATGACATTACCGGCGAACTCCACCAGCTTTTCATAGTCTTCATCCGTCTCAACCTTCATGAAGGGTACGACAACGGTCCCCATCAGGTCGCCGATCTTGAGGCTGCGTTTGCCGCCCATCAGGATGGCAATACCTTTATCATCTCCGGGAGAGAGGGCCTTGGTCATCACATTGAGACAGTGCATGCAGCGCACGCAGCTCTGGTTATCCACTTCCAGGGTGTCATCATCGTTGAGTGACAAGGAATTGGTGGGGCACATGCCTACGACGCTGTCGATGGTGTATTTACGACCCCGTGCGGCGACGAAGGCCTTAACCTCTTCCTGATCCACCTTCATGTCGTCACGCCAAGTGCCGATGATGGCAAAATCGGAGCGGTGGATGGCATTGGTACAGTCGTTGGGACAGCCGGAGACCTTGAACTTAAACTTATAGGGCAGGGCGGGCCGGTGCATGTCATCCAGAAAGGAGTTGATCAGTTTGCGGTGGATGAGCTGCTCGTTGGCACAGGACATCTCACAACGTGCGGCGCCGACGCAGGACATGGAGGTACGCAGGGCGGGGCCTGCGCCACCGAGGTCGAAGCCAGCTTCATTGAACTCATCAAAGGCGGGCTGGACCTGCTCAGTGGTGCAACCCTGGAACATGATGTCGCCGCTTTGACCATGCAGGGCAACGAGGCCGGAGCCATGCTTTTCCCAGATGTCACAAAATTTACGTAGGGTGCCTGTGTCGTAGTGCATGCCGGCGGGAGGCATGATACGCAGGGTGTGGAACTCAGCCGCTTCAGGATAAAGGGCTTCATCATTCTCATCCTTGAGCTCGGTGAAGCGGGGAATAACGCCGCCGCCATAGCCTCGGACACCTACGGTGCCGCCTTTCCAGTACCCTTTCTTGGTCTCATATGAGGTTTCCAACTGCCCCAATAGATCATTCATCATCGGGGCATATTGTTTCTTATCTTTCGCGAGCCTTTTAAGGCCGGTCACGAAGCTGGGCCATGGGCCCGACTCCAGTTGATCAAGCATCGGAGTGTCGTGCAATTTTTTAGACATGTTCCCAATCCCCCAGGAGAAAGATCGCAAATAAGTAAACGCTAATATTAGGATAGGCTAAAGGAGCGGCGGGGGCAAGTAAAAAAAACCTAATTTTTTTCAGATGTGAGCCCATTTCCACAGTTGCTCCCTTTCTGTAAGTCGTTACGGCTCTGCTACGGATCCCTGATGTGTGATCAGGTTGCCTTTATTAGCGCGGGGCAGGTCAAAATATCCACGAACTGCCAGTGCTGTAACCATCTCTGCGTGATTAGATGGTGACTTTTTGACTTTGCCTGCGCTGTGATGCGGCAACGGCTTTCAAGCCATCCAAGCAGCTAACGTGATCAATAGAGGTATAGACCCGGCCAAGGGACAAGGCAAGCTCTGATACCCCTCAAGCGGCTTTTCTGGTGATAAAGCGATTCCAGGAAGCATTCCAAGCTCTGGAGCACCTGTCATTGGGCCTGAGAAACCCAGGTTCTTCGCCAATAATGCGCTTCAGGCATTTTGGTAATAGAGGTTTTGCGGATGGCGAGCCTCGGCAAAGAAAAACCAGCGCTCAAGCAGCAGGCCCAGATACTGGATTAGCGCCGCCACAATCAGCCAGGACGTTGCCGAGAAGCCGATGCCGATCACGAGCAGCATAATGGGAAGCGGAAAGGTCAGTACCAGAAAACCCATTTTGATCTTCTGCAGCACAGGATCGCTCTGGCCATGGAAAAACTCCTGGGTATTGAAGCTGCCACCCATGGCGCCCTGATGCAGCTGGTTGATATGTTTGTGACGGATGCCGATGGCGCTGTGTGGATTTGAGCGATGCCTGATACGGCTGTTTCGATAGAGCGAGGCGCCCCTGGAACAGAGGGCGAGCAGGGTGATAATAATGGCCCAGATGCCAAAGAAACCAATCAGGTGAGGTGCGGAGTTGATGGCAAAGGCGGTGACCAGGGTGAAGCCGGAGGCCCCACCCAATAATAAGAAGTTGAGTACAGTTAATGGTGTGGCCCACTCCTGTAGGAAACGCAGGCTGGCGTAGATCATGCTGGTGGCAAGGTAGAGGGCAAAACAGACCAGCGTTGCCAGGGCCCCAATCATAAAGGTAAGACTTACCTCAATGCCCTCCGTGATGCTGAAAAGAGGGGGATTCCAGTCCAGAAAGTGCAGGCCGCCATAGAGCACGGTTAGCAATATGAAGAGCGGCAGCAGGATCACCTCACGTGACAGCCATGAGGTGCGCCACTGAGTGGCGGCGCGCCAGCCCTTGCTTGGATTTCCCAGGTGAAAGATGGAGGCGATCATGCCAATGGCCATGAGAACCAATGCCACCGCACTTCCCATGCCGTAAAAGCTGGGGCCGTCTGGTGGGGGCAGTAGTTGGAACAGGGAGTAGAGCTGCCCCGTGTAGAGGGCCAGAAAGAGCCCCTGGCCGAGGCCAAACAGGGTTGTCATGAAGATGATGGAAAAAGGTGGGCGCATAGGGTCTACCAGGTAGTGACATCATCCAGTGCCGGCTCATCCGGTGAGGGCTTGGGCAGGTGTTCCTTCTTCAGCGGATTGTCGGCCCGGATCAATTCGTCCTCGTGGATTCTGAGCTGGGTCTTGCGACGGG
>Ga0316190_10001243_pt1 | contig 18383 bp, 12 predicted proteins | sample Eddworburrow2_MG_FD_204929 | JGI IMG/M metagenome (GOLD analysis project Ga0316190, IMG submission 204929) | Coastal sediment microbial communities from Maine, United States - Eddy worm burrow 2 | ecosystem: Environmental > Aquatic > Marine > Coastal > Sediment | place: USA: Maine | collected... | reverse complement strand
ATAATACCTCTGGCACCATGGATCATTGTTCTGGCTTTTCTTAGTATGCACTTTGTAACTGGTATTTTGATCAGTATTGTTTTTCAGGTAGCACATATCACTCCCAGTGTAGAATTTCCCTTAGCCGATAAAGATGGTTTTGTGGAAGGTGATTGGTTCACTCATCAACTGGCAACAACATGTAATTTTTCACCTAAAAACGGGTTCTTATCATGGTTAATTGGGGGGTTAAATTACCAAATAGAGCATCACCTATTGCCTAATATTTGTCATATCCATTATAAAAAAATATCTGGCATTGTAGAACTTACGGCTAAGGAACACGGCATTCCTTATCATACCAAAAGCACACTTGCATCTGCTATTTGGGACCATATCAAAATGCTAAAAGAATTAGGCAAAGTATCGCCGTTGGAGCCAATAACAGTCAAGAATTGACAAAAAAATAAAAACAAGAAATAAATAAAATAATTAATAATAAATATCAAAGTAATGAACGAAGGAACAGTAAAATTTTTTAATAGGGCCAAAGGATTTGGTTTTATAAAACCAGTTAATTCTGAAGAAGACATTTTTGTACACCAAAGTGGTCTTATTGATGAAATTAACGAGAACGACAATGTAAAATTTAATTTGGAAAAAGGACAAAAGGGGATGAACGCAGTAAATGTGGAAGTCATTGACTAAGTCCTGAATACCAAAACTAAGTTTAAAGCCATCAGTAATGATGGCTTTTTTTATTTCCCTAAAGTTATTTGAATATAAAAAATGAAGCCTCTGAAATTCCGGGTGGTTGGCGCTTCAGAGTTCAGTGGGATATCTCTCTGTAGCCACCATAAATTGGGATTACACCAGTGGATTTCCTTATGGTACTAATATATATAAGGCTTTTTTTAATAATAATTTCTCTATCTTTATTAACTGAATTTTTAAAATTAAATAACAACTTAAAAAATATTTATGAACAAGAAGTATTTTGTTAAAATGCTACTATTATTGGTGATTAGCAGCCTAACCACTGGTGTTTTAGCGCAGGAAGTAGACAGAACTGAATTACCCATAAAGGGGCCCTGGTATCCTCCAATTAAAACTTTAGATGCAAGGGATGCCGAAGCACCTCCGGTTTTTGAGGTAAAAGCGCCAAAAGATGCTCCAAATGTGGTGATCATCCTTTTAGACGATATCGGTTTTGGCGGTACAAGTGCCACAGGAAGTGTTTTACAAACACCACATTTCGATAAGCTTGCAAGCCAGGGGTTACTTTACAACCAATTTCATACCACGGCTTTGTGTTCTCCAACACGACAAGCTTTGAAAACAGGCCGTAACCACCATTCGGCTAACCAGGCCAAGATCTCAGAGGTAGCCACTTCCTTCCCGGGTGCTACTGGTATGCTACCTGATGATGTAGCCGGAATTGGAACTGTACTCAACCACAATGGATACAGTACAGCCGCATTTGGAAAATGGCATGAAACAGCGGTATGGGAGATCAGCCCATCCGGACCAATGACACGTTGGCCTAACGGTCAGGGATTTGATGAATTTTATGGCTTTATGGGTGGGGAGACCAACCAATGGTCGCCAGGTTTATTCCATAATCAAAATCAGGTTGAACCTTCCAGTGATCCTGACTATCACTTTATGAACGATATGGCTACGAAATCCATTGAATGGATGCGGTTCCAGCAGGCATTAACGCCGGATAAACCTTTCTTTGTCTATTTTGCTCCAGGGGCAGTACATGCACCTCATCATGTGCCTCAATCTTATATTGATAAATACAAGGGTAAGTTTAATGCCGGATGGGATGTTATTCGGGAACAAATCTTTGAAAACCAGAAAAAACTGGGCGTAATTCCCTCAGATACCAAACTGGCTCCTAAACCGGCAGATATTAAAGACTGGAAAGATCTATCAGACAAAGAGAAAAAATTATTTGCGCGTCAGGCGGAGGTATTTGCAGGATTCCTGGATATGACAGATCACGAAACAGGTCGTGTGATCCAGGCAATCGAAGATATGGGCGAGTTAGATAATACATTAATCTTTTACATAGCCGGGGATAACGGCACAAGTGCTGAAGGTGGAATGGGTGGATTATATAATGAAATGACATACTTCAATGGTGTTGCAAAAGGTTCGGATATCGATTTTATGATGGAGCACTATGACGATTGGGGTGGACCTACCACATATCCTCATATGGCAGCCGGATGGGCGGTCTGTTTTGACTCACCATTTACCTGGACCAAGCAGGTTGCTTCCAATTATGGAGGTACCCGTAATGCTATGGTCATACACTGGCCAAATGGCATAAAGGCGAAAGGAGAAATTAGAAGTCAATGGCATCATGTCATAGATGTGGTACCAACTATTCTGGAAGCAGCAAATTTACCCGAACCCCGTATTGTTAATGGCACACCACAACGGCCTATTGAAGGTGGAAGTATGGTTTATACTTTTGATGAACCCCTGTCCCCCAGCCGTCACCAGATCCAATATTTTGAGATGTTCGGTAACCGCGGTATTTATTTTGATGGTTGGTTTGCCGGTACTGTTCATATAAAACCCTGGGGTGTGGTAGAAAACCGATTTCCTGAAGACACCTGGGAACTGTACCATGTGAAAGAAGATTTTAGCATGTCTACCAACCTGGCAAAGGAACGCCCAGATATCGTTGCGCTGATGCAAAAAATGTTTATAGGTGAAGCCGAAAAATATAAGGTACTGCCTATGGACGACAGAAGGCAGGAACTTTTTAATCCAAAATTGGCAGGCCGTCCAGACCTCATGTTCGGGCGCACAAGCCTGACCCTATACGAAGGGATGACGGGGATGTTGGAGAATGACTTTATCAATACCAAGAACAGCTCTTTTGAGATAGTTGCCGATATAGAGGCTGGTGACAAAACCACGAATGGCGTTATAATCTCTCAGGCCGGACGCTTTGGAGGCTGGAGTTTTTATGTGAATAATGGCACTTTGACCTATATGTATAATTTTGTCGGAATAGAGCAATACAAAGTGACAGCATCTGCTAAATTGCCTAAAGGAAAGTCCACTGTGAAAATGGACTTCGCCTATGAAGGTGGAGATAAACCAGGCCAGGGAGGTACTGCCACACTTTACATAAATGGGAAATCTGTTGGGTCGGGTAAGATAGATCAAACACAATTTTCAATTTTTTCTGCAGACGAATCTGCCAACGTTGGATTGGACAGCGAAACACCTGTATCTAAAGATTACGATGTTGAAAGCAGTAAGTTTAATGGAAAGATTGATAAGGTGACTATAACTCTGAAATAGAATTGAAGGAGACTTCATGAATAGAGATTTGAGAATCCGGAAGTAAATTTCCGGATTTTCACTTTTTAGTCATTTTTATTCCGCATACGCTAGCCTAAGGTGATGGGTATTCGTTAATTCTTGCCGGAGCAGCTCCTTCTTTATCTTTTGATGTCCCCGAATTGCGTCTCTAGCAGGTTTTGACTTGATGTTGTGTACTTTTTAATTTGTAAATTGAGTGAGAAATAAAACATTACAAAATGAAACCATTCAAATTCAAAATTCTTACTCTAAGTGTGTGCCTTATTGCCACCTTGGTTTTTACCATAGAAATCCATGCCCAAGCTAACGAAAATGCCAATTTCAAGGCCGGGATTGCAGCTTATCAGGCCAACAACCTGCCACTCGCCTACACAGAGTTCCTCACAGCGGCTAAGGAAGGCCACTCCGATTCCCAGTTCAATGTAGCCTTGATGTATGAGCAAGGCATAGGGGTTGGCAAAGATGAGAAGGAAGCGGTTGTTTGGTATGGCAAATCCGCCTCACAGGGGAATTCGGCTGCGCAGTTCAATCTGGGGGTGCTGTATGAAAATGGTCGGGGCACGGCAATTGATTTTGCAAAAGCCAATGAGTGGTATCGCAAAGCAGCTGTACAGGGCGATCCGCTGGCTATTGGTAACTTAGGTATGCTGTATGTGCGGGGCCAGGGTGTGAAAGAAAACAAGGTCGCAGGCGTGGCGCTCCTCCTGGTGTCAGCTACCATGGATTCCTCACCACAAAACCATGCTAAACAAAATATTTCGGCTACTCGCGACTTAACGACTGAAATGATCGCCGAAGCCCAGGCGCTCGCTGCAGAATTTAGTACTGTCAAAAACCTGCTGGTGCCGTTGGATAAGTATTTGACGAAATAAGAGAATAATACTGAGAAGAAATAGCAACCCGATCCCTTAAACTGAAGTATTTGAATTAAACCCCGGGTTATTCCGTATACTCAATCCTAAGCTGATAGATGTTAGTCAGTTTATGCTCAAGCAACTTCTCTATCATTTGGATTTCTTTCAAAGTAATATTCGCATTCAAAAACTTATTCCCATTCATTTGTCCGGTAATGATCTTCTCCACAAAATGATCTATAATCGATAGGTTGGGTTAGTTAAACTCTTGGAGGCTGCCTTTTCAGAATATGCCACCATAACTAATGGCTTTTTTATTTCCCTAATGCTATTCGAATATTTCATATAAACCTTTTAATAAAACCAATTATTGGAACATCCTTTTATGGAATTAAAAGACTGAATATTAATTTGTTTTTCATTAATTGAAGTATCTCTGAGCTGGAAATTTATTTTCGAACATGAATAAACATTAAGAAAATCTGACCTCCTGAAAATACTTGTGTTAAGACATCATTACTTTTCATATAAATCCGTTGTTTATTCAAAATTTTTGTTTTCATTTGTCTTGTCAAACGAATAATCTTTCGTAATACAATAGAGCTTTTAGCTGCACATTATGAACCGTGTTTATACTTTCGGGTTATTGGGAATTAGGAAGTCAAACCCAATGACTGCTTATCGGATAAGTAACCGAATTTTAGAGCTAACTTCCGCTAGTACTGCGATCTTTTCGAGCCAGCATGGCTATTTTTTTATTCCTACTACAGCACAACAAATAATTATTTGAAGTTGAGAACTAAAGCCTTCGCCTTTTACGTATAAGACTGGGCCGATCTATTAAAACTAGTTTTCAATATTTATAAATACCACAGTGAATACAAAATACATCGATCTGATTAATCAGACATTTGATTTTCCGCAGGATGATCTTTCTCTTGAGGAAAACAATTTACGGTTTCATGGCATAGACCTTTTGGGCCTTATAGAAACCTATGGTAGCCCCATAAAATTTACATATTTACCTAAAATTTCTGATAATATTAACCGCGCCAAAACATGGTTTAACAATGCCATGAAAAAAAATAATTACGCCGGGAAATATTATTATAGTTATTGCACCAAAAGTTCACATTTTGCTCATGTTCTTAATGAGGCCCTCAAGAATGATATTCATATTGAAACTTCTTCGGCCTTTGATATTAATATTGTTGAACATCTTAAAAAAACCGGGAAAGTTAAAAACGACACTTTTGTAATTTGCAATGGGTACAAGAAGCCGCAGTATATAGAAAACATTGCCCGACTCATTAATGAAGGCCATCAGAATTGCATTCCCATTATTGATAACTATGAAGAAATCGATTTACTTTCAGAAGAAATTAATGACACTTTTAAAGTAGGGATACGTATTGCTTCCGAGGAAGAACCTAAGTTTGAATTCTATACCTCGCGCTTAGGTATTGGTTATAAAAACATTATTCCCTTTTATGAAAATCAAATTAAGGATAATGATAAGGTAGAACTAAAAATGCTTCACTTTTTTATTAATACCGGGATCAAGGATAATGCCTATTATTGGAACGAATTACTAAAATGTCTCCGTGTATACGTTCGTCTTAAAAAGAATTGTACCTCGCTGGATAGCTTAAACATTGGGGGTGGCTTTCCCATCAAAAACTCTCTTGCATTTGACTACGACTATGAGTACATGGTAGACGAAATAGTAAATCAAATAAGTGTTGTTTGTAAGGAAGCAGATGTTCCTGTACCCAATATTTTTACCGAATTCGGAAACTTTACCGTTGGTGAAAGCGGAGGAGCTATTTATAAGATTTTGTATCAGAAACAGCAAAACGATAGGGAAAAGTGGAATATGATTGATTCTTCTTTTATTACCACCTTGCCGGATACCTGGGCAATAAACAAACGCTTTGTTATGCTTCCCATTAACCGCTGGGATAGCGAATACGAAAGAGTTCTGTTAGGAGGGCTCACCTGTGATAGTGATGATTATTATAACAGTGAGCAGCATATGAATGCTATTTACCTGCCCAAATTCAAAAAGGAGAAACCTTTATATATCGGCTTTTTCAATACCGGGGCATACCAGGAAACCCTGGGCGGTTTTGGCGGATTACAGCATTGCTTAATTCCGCAGCCAAAGTATATTATAATTGATAAAGATGAGAAAGGAAGAATTATCTCTTCCGTTTATAAACCGGAACAAAGTTCGGAACAAGTTTTAGCCATCCTGGGGTATGACGCGGAAAAAGTAAAACCAATCGATAAATCTCAGAATGGAGAACACCTTATTGAAGCATTATTTGATAATTATCCTAAAAATTAAATTAAAGTGAAAACAAACACTAATTACGCAGGGATCCCACAAGATCTGGCACAACTTGAAAAAGCAAAGATTGTCCTCATTCCTGTTCCATACGATGGAACAAGTACATGGGGTAAAGGCGCAGACAAGGGGCCAAATGCCTTTTTAGAAGCTTCAGAGAATATGGAACTCTATGATATTGAAACTGATACTGAAGTCTATAAACAAGGTATTTACCTGGCAGATGAAATTTTGGAGAATGGTAGCCCGGAATCTATGGTAGATGCAGTGCATAAAGTCACTAAAGAATATATAAAGCGTAACAAATTTGTGGCACTGATCGGAGGAGAGCATTCAATTTCTATTGGAAGTATCAGGGCATTTAATGAGTGCTTTGAGAACCTGAGTGTTTTACATATTGATGCACATGCAGATTTAAGAAAAACCTATCAGGGCACCCAGTATAACCATGCCTGTGCGGTTCATGAAGCATCGCAACAGACAAATTTAGTTCAGGTGGGAATACGCAGCATGGATGTTATTGAAAAAACCTATATGGATCCCGATAAGACTTTCTTTGCCCATGAAATGTTGAGCAACGAATATTGGATGGACAATGTTATTGATCAACTTACTGATAATGTTTTTATCACCTTTGACCTTGATGCACTGGATCCTTCCATTATGCCTTCAACAGGGACACCTGAACCGGGCGGATTATTGTGGTATGAAACCCTGGAATTTCTTTTACAGGTTTTTCAGGAGAAAAATGTTGTCGGGTTTGATATGGTTGAATTATGTCCCAATAAAAATGATAAATCCCCTGATTTCCTAGCCGCCAAATTATTTTATAAAATGTTGACCTATAAGTTTAAAGGGGAAGAGGTCGATGATGATTATGACAACACTTATGATACTGATTTAAAATCAGTTTCCAATACCCATTTCAAATTTGATGATGATGAAGACTAAGGGAGCAATCTCATCTTTTATAGAACAGCACTTTTTACATTTTAATGCAGCCGCTCTGGTAGATGCCGCCAAAGGGTATGAAGAGCAGTTAGAAAAAGGCGCAAAAATGTTGGTTTCCCTGGCAGGGGCCATGAGTACGGCAGAGTTGGGTAAAAGCTTTGCCCAAATGATCCGTTCAGGGAAAGTAGACATCATTTCTTGTACCGGCGCAAACCTTGAAGAGGATATCATGAATCTTGTGGCACGTTCGCATTATAAAAGAGTCCCCAATTACAGGGATTTAACCCCTCAGGATGAATGGAACTTACTGGAAAAAGGACTAAACCGGGTAACAGACACCTGTATTCCCGAAGAAGAAGCCTTTAGAAGGTTGCAACACCATATTTTTAAAATATGGAAGGATGCCGAACAAGCAGGAGAACGCTATTTTCCACATGAATATATGTACAAAATGCTGCTCTCAGGGGTACTGGAAGAATATTATGAAATTGATCTGAAGGATTCATGGATGTATGCAGCAGCTGAAAAGAACCTGCCGATTGTGGTGCCTGGCTGGGAAGACAGTACCATGGGGAATATTTTTGCAAGTTATGTAATGAAAGGAGAATTAAAGGCTGGTACAATGAAGTCCGGCATTGAATATATGACCTATTTGGCGGAATGGTATACCCCGAATTCAAAGAATGGGATTGGCTTTTTTCAAATTGGTGGTGGGATAGCAGGAGATTTTCCCATTTGTGTGGTTCCAATGTTAACACAAGACCTCGGGATGGAAGACACCCCCTTTTGGAGTTACTTCTGCCAGATTAGCGACTCTACCACAAGTTATGGTTCTTATTCGGGTGCCGTACCCAATGAAAAGATTACCTGGGGTAAGTTAGCTATTAATACGCCTAAATTTATCATAGAGAGTGATGCCACTATTGTTGCTCCCTTGATCTTTGCCTATCTATTGAATCTATAAAAATGAAAAAGACAAATTCGCCCCTCCGCAGAGTAATTGTTGACTATAAAAAGCTTACTCATGATATCCTTGATCTTTTGGTAACGAAATATCCTGATGGATATGATGAAGACAATATTATAACTTTTAAAAATGCACAAAATGAAGTTGTTGAATGTGTAGAGGTCAGAACCAATGACACAGTTTATCTGGTCAAAATTAGTAAACGCTTAGTTGCCGCTATGGAGGATTTTGATCCTGATGAGGATCAGGATGATGATGACAATGAATTTGATAACCACAAGGAGGAAGAAAATTTAGAAATGGATGATTCTGAGGAGTAAATTGTTCTGATCACCTAATTTCTTAAAACCGGCATCTTTATATTAACTAAAATAATAAAGTATAAAACATTAAGTCATCAGGTCTGGTACCCTCAGAACATCTATATAAATGGGCTGGCTATTCAGGATACTCTACCCTAAGGTGATAGATATTAGTCAGTTTTTGCTTAAGCACCTTCTTAATCATTTGTATCTCTTTAAATGTAATGTTGGCATTTAAAAATTGATTCCCATTCATTTGTCCGGTTATGATCTTTTCCACAAATTGGTCTATAATCTGATATGTTGGGTTATTTAAACTTTTGGAGGCTGCCTCCACGGAATCTGCCATCATTAAAATAGCGGTTTCCTTGGAAAATGGTATAGGTCCGGGATACCTGAAATCTGATTCCTTAAATGGCTGATCTAATTCCTGCTGTTTTTTATAGAAATAATAGACAAAACTGGTTCCATGGTGCGTTCTTATAAAATCGATTACCCTGTCTGGCAGATTGTACTTCCTGGCAAGTTCTATTCCTTCAATCACATGATTGATGATTATCCTGGCACTTTCTTTAGGATCCAGATCGTCATGTGGATTTATACTGGTTACCTGATTTTCAGTAAAATAGGTAGGATTGTTCATTTTACCAATATCGTGGTATAATGCCCCAACCCTGACTAGCATGGCGTTTGCACCAATTTCATTTGCAGAAGCTTCGGCCAGATTCGCAACCTGAAGAGAATGATGAAAGGTCCCCGGTGCCTTATTAGATAACTCTTTCAGTAATTTGGAATTCGTATCAGATAATTCTAGCAGGGAAACATCTGAGACCATACCAAACATTTTCTCATAGATATAGATAAGTGGTTGTGCGAAAAGGGTAATCATACCATTTAAAAAGAAAAACCCAAATATGTACCAGTTCACATTATCAAGGTTGCCTTCGTGAATAATATGAAAAGCAAAATAACCAATAATGTAGATAAGGGTTATCTGCCCTACAGAAATAAATAAATTTGCCCGTTTATAGAGTTCGGAGACTGTTAGAATGGTGACAATCCCCGCTATGATCTGGAGGAAAATATATTCAAAACTGTTGGGAACCACAAAGCCTAGAATAAGTACCGTTAAGACATGTACAAAAAGTCCAAGCCGCGCATCAAAAAAGGTTTTCAGTATTAAGGGCATTATACATAACGGTACCACATAAACATAAGCCTCATTGTATTTTACCACCAGTGTGGTTATAAATACCATGAGTAAAATATTAAAGAAAATAAAGGTCACTTTTACATTGTTCCTAAAAACTTCGGGCCTGTATTTTTTGAGAAATAAAAACAGCATCATCAGTACCAGGGCCACAAGAATGGTATACCCGAAAAGGATAAAATAGTAATTGTTTTCTGTCCATAATTCCGATTCATATTCCGCTTTTAAGGACTCCAGTATTTTCAAATTATCAGCCTCTACTACCTCTCCCCTGGCAATTATAAGTTTTCCTTCATCTACATTACCCCTTGTTAAGGAGATTTCAGAAAGGGCTTCCTCCAGCTCCCTTCTGGTAAGTTCCTCATCAAAGGAGACATTGGGTTGCAGCACATCAAATAAAAGAGTTTTAAAGTCTGTATCATAACTTCCAAGTCTTTTGTCGTTGAGCACCTTTGTTATAGAGTCATCAATAGCCCCCATTCTATACAGTGCTTCAGATTGTACACGCCTTGCCTCTCCGTCCTTTATAAGATAAAGACTGTTTTTGGAGATTAGTTCGTCTGCCTTTTTTAAGATTCCGTAACTATATATGGTATCCAGAAAATCTTTTCCGACTGATTCTAAAATACGCCTTGATCTGTTACTAAATTTTTCAGTACTGAAAACAACCGGAAATTTATCTTCAAAAATCTGGTAGGCTTCGGAGGCAGCTACTTCGTCATACTGATAATAATCTACCTGATCACTTTCAATCGTATTTCTTTCTTCAGCAATTTCATCGGCTGTTTTCTTAATGGAAAAATCGAAGGGGGCATAAAGGTTTTCATACTGCCATGGTTTACCTTTCTGAAATTCATATTTGAACTTACCTCCTCTGGGGAAGAAAAATACAATACAAGCTATGGTTATAACATATAGAATGTATTTGTAGATAAGTGATTGGTTTTTATAAACGCTGTCTAAGGTTTTGGCCATTTCAGAAAGTATCTTCTTCAAAAATAGAAAATAATAGCATCATCGGTTGCCTTTTAGAGACTAAACACAATGCATTGCACTTTAATTTATTAATTTCGTGTAATTAATGGATTTTCATATGAAAGAGGTTGTTATTGTATCTGTAGCCAGAACACCTATTGGCAGTTTTATGGGCTCTCTATCCACTATTCCGGCTCCAAAGTTAGGGGCTATTGCAATAAAAGGTGCACTGGATAAAATTAACATGAGTCCTGATAAAGTTGATGAAGTACTTATGGGCAACGTTGTACAGGCGGGAACCGGACAGGCTCCGGCAAGACAGGCCGCCATATTTGCCGGTATCCCCGACACTGTTCCTTGCACTACGGTAAATAAAGTCTGTGCATCTGGAATGAAGGCGGTGATGCAGGCGGCACAGTCTATTGCAATTGGTGACACCTCTGTGGTTATTGCAGGGGGGATGGAGAATATGAGCCTTATTCCACATTACCTGCATATGAGAACAGGTCAGAAATTTGGTCCTTCAACGCTATTAGACGGCATGCAAAAAGATGGTTTGGTTGATGTTTACGACCAGAATGCCATGGGAGTTTGTGCAGATGCCTGTGCAGTTGAATACGATTTCAGCAGGGAGGATCAGGATAACTTTGCGATCCAATCCTATAAACGATCTGCCGAGGCCTGGAAATCGGGAAAATTTTCCGATGAAGTTGTTCCGGTTGAGGTACCTCAGCGACGGGGTGAACCAATTATTGTAAGCGAAGATGAAGAATATAAGAATGTTAAATTAGATAAGATACCTGCATTACGACCTGCCTTCAGCAAAGACGGTACGGTTACAGCTGCCAATGCATCAACTATTAACGATGGTGCGGCTGCCCTGGTCTTAATGAGCGCAGAAAAAGCCAAAGAACTTGGTTTAAAGCCCATAGCCAGCATTAAAAGTTATGCCGATGCAGCCCAGGAACCAAAATGGTTTACAACAGCACCGGCCAAGGCACTTCCCAAAGCCATTGCCAAAGCGGGAATATCCATGGAGGATGTTGATTATTTTGAGTTTAACGAGGCATTTGCAGTAGTAGGGCTGGCCAATATGAAACTATTGAAACTCAAGGATAACAACGTAAATGTGAATGGTGGTGCGGTTTCCCTTGGACATCCTTTAGGATGCTCCGGGGCCCGGATAATCATTACCCTTTTAAGTGTCTTAGAGCAAAATAATGGCAAAATAGGAGCTGCCGCTATCTGCAATGGTGGTGGAGGGGCTTCAGCAATTATTTTGGAAAGAAATTAATTTTCGCTGCAACGGTAGCCTATGCATCACGGTATTTGTCACCTTAGTATTGTACCTATACGATTTCTTGCAGAAGATACAAGCGAGATGGTGACACAGCTTCTTTACGGAGATCATATTAAAATCCTGGAAAAAAGAAAATACTGGAGTAAGATACGGGATGACTTTGATGGTTGTGAGGGATGGATTCGCAACAATCAATTTATTCCAATCCACAAACAAGATTATAAAAATCTAAAAAAATCGGAGGATAATAATTTTGCAGCAGATCTGGTATCTTATGTAAGTAATAGTAAAAGTATATTGATCCCCATAGTTCTTGGTTCAGTTGTTCAGAATACAAACTTACTTGGTCATAAATTTGAAGGGACTTCAATAGCTGCTAAAAAAGGGAAATCCAATCTTATTAATACTGCGCTTCACTATTTAAATGCACCCTATTTATGGGGAGGGAAAACACCTTTTGGTATAGATGGCTCCGGCTTTACACAAATGGTTTACAAAATAAATGGATATAAACTTCTAAGAAGAGCAGAAGAACAGGCTGCCCAGGGTGAAGCCCTTAGTTTTATTGAAGAAAGCGAACCGGGGGACCTTGCTTTTTTCGATAATAATGAGGGTCGTATAAATCATGTAGGTCTTATAATGCAAGATAATTTTATCATCCATGTACACGGAAAAGTAAGAATTGACAGACTGGACCATACCGGCATCTTCAATACAGAACAGAGACTCTACACCCACAAATTAAGAGTTATAAAAAAGATCCTATAAAAAAACCCTGACAAATTGATTGCCAGGGTTTTTCTTATGGATATATAACCTTTGTTATTCTCCCAGAAACTTTTTAATTCTCATAAAATTTTCTGTATCCCCCAAAGCACCATAAATATTCTTAAGCTGAGTAAGTATGCTCTGGTTGTCAGGCTTCAATTTAAGAGCATCTTCCAAAATAAGGGCAGCTTCCCTAAAAAGATCATCTTTATGCTTCTTTATTTCTTCGTATCGCGCTATATCTGCTTTGGAATTTCCTAAACTGTTCATTTCGTCTATTAGACCATTGCCTTCATCTACATACGTTGTTGAAAGATTCAATTGTGCATTCACATATCCAGGGTCTACTTCCAAGGCTTTTCTGTAAGCCGTTCGAGCTTCCTCAATATTGCCTTGTTCCATGTTAATTACACCTATATTATACTGCAAATCCGCATTATCAGGGGCCATTGCGGCCGCTTCTGCCATAAGTGTTTTAAACTTATCCTTATCACCTAATTTATAATGTAAATTAGCTTCATTCAGGACCAAATTTACATCGTTGGGGTCGCTTGCCCTGGCATCAGTAAATGCAGCAAGTGCTTTATCGTCCTCCCCTAATTGTGAATAAATTAAGGCCATATTTTTAACTATTTCGGCTTTTTTTGAAGGAGATTTTTCATCGACAGGATCTTTATAAGCACCAGACTTTATCATCAAATCCCTTTGAGTTTTATCCATCATCTCCTGTTCACCAGTTGCTAAATTAGTAGCCTTATAAACCACGCCACTACCATCATAATTAATATCCCTTAATTCCTCGTAATAACCAAGAGCTTCTTCATAAAGTCCGCCATTTACGGCACTACTCGCGGCATAATATAAATAAATAGTGTCCTTTGGGCTCAACTTATAACTTAAATAGAGCTTATCCGCCGCGCTCTTGAATTCCTTTTTACCGTTATCCGCAACCGCAGAATTTACCAGATCAGCTGTTATAGCTGCCATACGCTGCTTTGTTTCAGTGGCATGCTTTCCTTTATCACCTTCAATACTCAAGACCTTCTCAAAAGAATCAACTGCTACATTAAAAGCATCATTATCACCTTTATTGGCAAGATCTGCATAGGTTTTGCCTCTAAGAAAGAAATACTCTGCCTGAGTTTTTTCATCCGCTCCACTGATCATGCCTTGAATTCCATCCAAAGAGGCTTTGGCAGATGCGGTATCACCAGATTTTAATGCTTTATCAGCGGCTTTAAGTTCCGTTTTCTGTGAATATCCGGCTAGCGTAAAGCATATAGCAGCCAGAATTAAAAGTTTAGTCTTCATCTTAAAATTAAATTTACTTATTAGTGTTTATTAATTATTCTTTATCAGTTTCCGGGCTATCTTTATCAATAGCCGTGCCATCTTCCGCTTTTACCTCAATATCCATAATATCAACCTCATCCAGATTATCTTCATCTTTCATTACTTTGGCGACGGCCGCTATGGAGTCACTGTCTTTCAGGTTGATCAACTTAACACCTTGAGTAGCCCTACCCATAGTACGCAAATCATCAACACTCATCCGTATGGCTATACCAGATTTATTTATGATCATTAAGTCATCAGAATCAGAAACATTTTTAATGGCCACCAGACCCCCTGTTTTATTGGTTATAGAGATGGTCTTCACGCCTTTACCTCCTCTATTGGTAATCCTGTAATCATCAATACTGGATCTTTTACCATATCCATTCTCCGAGACCACCAATATTTCGTCATCAAAATTATTAACAGCGACCATACCAACGACCTCATCCTTTTCATCCGCCAATCTTATGCCACGTACACCAGAGGCATTACGTCCCATAGGTCGGGTCTTACTTTCTTCAAACCTGATAGCCTTACCGGATTTAAGCCCGAGTAAAATCTGACTTGTACCTGTGGTTAGTTTAGCTTCCAGGAGCTCATCATCTTCTCTTATATTAATTGCAATAATTCCATTTTGACGTGGCCTGGAATACTGTTCTAATGAGGTTTTTTTAACTGCTCCTTTTTTAGTGGCCATAATTACGTAATGACCATTAACATATTCCTCATCCTTTAAATCTCTGGTACATATAAACGCTTTTACCTTATCATCCTGTTCAATATTCACCAGGTTTTGAATGGCTCTGCCTTTTGATGTACGGCTACCTTCCGGAATTTCATAAACCCGCATCCAGAAACACTTGCCCTTTTGGGTAAAGAAAAGCATATATTGATGGTTGGTACCCACGAAAAGATGCTCAAGGAAATCCTCAGTCCTAGTTGATGAGGCTTTTTGCCCTACTCCACCCCTGTGCTGTGTTTTATACTCACTTAGCGGAGTCCTTTTTATGTAACCTGCATGCGAAATTGTGATTACTACCTGTTCGTCAGGTATCATATCTTCTATACTCAGGTCGCCTCCGGCAAAATTTATTTCTGATCTTCTTGCATCTCCATAGCGTTCTTTTATATCCAGAAGTTCATCCTTAATAATCTGCATTCTTCGATCCTTATTGGCCAGGATATCCTTTAAGTCCGCAATTGTCAAAATGATCTCATCGTATTCGGAGCGCAATTTATCCTGCTCAAGCCCTGTAAGCTGGCGAAGACGCATCTCCACAATAGCCTTGGCCTGAAGTTCGGATAATTTAAATCTTTCTATAAGGTTCTCTCTGGCATCATCTGCATTTGAAGACGCTCTTATGATGGCGATAACTTCGTCAATATTATCGGAGGCAATAATGAGTCCCTCCAATATATGAGCCCTTTCTTCCGCCTTTTTCAGATCGAAAGCGGTGCGTCTTACCACTACTTCATGCCGATGCTCAACAAAATAATGAATGATCTCTTTTACATTAAGCATTTTTGGCCTTCCATTTACCAACGCTATGTTATTCACACTGAAGGAAGACTGTAATGCTGAATGCTTATATAATGTATTAAGAACAATATTAGGAATGGCATCCCTTTTAAGGATATATACAATTCGCATTCCCTTTCTATCTGACTCATCCCTAATAGATGATATTCCGTCTATCTTTTTTTCATTGACCAAATCGGCAGTCTTTTTAATCATGTCTGCCTTATTGACCTGATAGGGAATCTCTGTGACAATTATACATTCCCTGCCCTGAACTTCCTCAAAAGTGGCTTTGGCCCTCATTACAACCCTGCCACGTCCTGTATGAAAAGCTTCTTTTACACCATCATAACCGTATATGATCCCCCCGGTAGGAAAGTCGGGAGCTTTAATGTGTGTAATTAATTCATCTATCTCTATATCCTTATTATCAATATAAGCGATTGTTCCGTCTACTACTTCTGAAAGGTTGTGTGGCGGCATATTGGTTGCCATTCCCACTGCAATACCCGAGGCGCCATTGATCAATAAATTTGGAATCCTGGTGGGAAGAACTGTTGGTTCTTTAAGAGAATCATCAAAATTAAGCTGAAAATCCACCGTATCTTTATCGATATCTGCCAACATCTCATCCGCTATCTTGCGCATGCGGGCCTCTGTATATCTCATTGCCGCAGGACTATCGCCATCCACAGATCCAAAATTCCCCTGCCCGTCAATTAACATGTATCTGAGACTCCATTCCTGAGCCATTCGTACCATACTATCATATACAGACGTATCACCATGTGGGTGATACTTTCCTAAAACCTCCCCAACAATCCTGGCAGATTTCTTGTGTGAACTTGAAGAACGAACACCTAAGTCGTGCATACCGTATAAAACTCTCCTGTGAACCGGCTTTAGACCATCCCTGACATCGGGAAGGGCACGTGACACAATGACCGACATTGAGTAGTCAATGTAGGCTGATTTCATTTCATCTTCAATGTTGATAGGGATCAATTTTTCTCCTTCAGCCATATAAAAATCTTATTGCTTTATTGTGATTAAAAATTCAGGCCAATATACGCAAAATCATAGCTTACGAAGCATGTTCCAAGTAGTTTATTAAAGAATTTATCAACACATCCGGATAGGGGTTTCGTTAATAATTAGGGTGTTAATTTTTTTGTAAATCCGTGTTTTTTTCGTCATTTAGTCCAACTTTGTCGAATATAGGTACGGTATTTGTCGTTCTTAAGAATAGATTTACTAATTTTATTACTGAATAAGAAAATTTTATGGATGATAATTTTTCACCTAGAGTAAAAGATGTAATTGCTTACAGCAAGGAAGAAGCATTAAGACTCGGCCATGATTTTATTGGTACGGAGCATTTAATGCTGGGATTGCTGCGCGATGGAAATGGAAAAGCAATTAGTATTCTGGATGCACTCGATGTGGATCTGGATCACCTAAGACGCAAAGTGGAAATTTTGAGTCCGGCTAATCCAAATTCCGGAGGTATCCAAAAAGACAAAAAAAACCTTCATCTGACGAGACAGGCAGAACGTGCGCTAAAAACTACCTTCCTGGAAGCGAAATTATTTCAAAGCTCTTCAATAAATACTGCACATTTACTTTTGTGTATCCTTAGAAATGAAAACGATCCAACCACAAAATTACTCCATAAACTTAAAGTGGATTATGATGGAGTGAAAGATCAGTTTAAATCTATGATCACCAGTGAGGACGACTATATTGATTCTCCTACCTCAGAATCTTTTCCCAGTGATTCCGATGAGCCTGTGGAAGGCAAGGAAGGATCTTTTGGAGCGGCTTCCGGTCAAAAAGGAAATAAAAAATCCAAAACACCTGTTTTGGACAATTTTGGAAGAGATTTAACCCGGCTTGCAGAAGATAACAAATTAGATCCTGTTGTAGGACGGGAGAAAGAAATTGAGCGTGTTTCTCAGATACTGAGCAGAAGAAAGAAAAATAACCCACTTCTTATAGGAGAACCTGGTGTTGGTAAAAGTGCCATTGCCGAAGGTTTAGCACTTAGAATCATTGACAAGAAGGTATCACGTATCCTTTATAATAAGAGAGTAGTTACTTTAGATCTGGCTTCACTGGTTGCTGGCACAAAATATCGTGGACAGTTTGAAGAGCGGATGAAAGCCGTGATGAACGAGTTGGAAAAGAACGATGACGTAATTCTGTTTATAGATGAGATCCATACTATTGTAGGAGCAGGAGGCGCAACCGGCAGTTTGGATGCCTCAAATATGTTTAAACCGGCTTTGGCAAGGGGAGAAATTCAATGTATTGGAGCAACCACACTAGATGAATACAGACAGTATATTGAAAAAGATGGTGCGCTGGAAAGACGTTTCCAAAAAGTAATGGTAGAGCCAACCACAGTGGAGGAAACCATTGAAATATTAATGAATATTAAAGGGAAATACGAAGATCACCACAATGTAAATTATACTGATGAAGCCATTATCGCTTGTGTCAAGCTGACCAACAGGTAT
>Ga0316190_10001242_pt1 | contig 18384 bp, 16 predicted proteins | sample Eddworburrow2_MG_FD_204929 | JGI IMG/M metagenome (GOLD analysis project Ga0316190, IMG submission 204929) | Coastal sediment microbial communities from Maine, United States - Eddy worm burrow 2 | ecosystem: Environmental > Aquatic > Marine > Coastal > Sediment | place: USA: Maine | collected... | reverse complement strand
ATCTAATACCGTAATCATCCGTTAAAACATGAAAACCCTTTTTACCAAAATACACATTCTTTAATACTCCCAGAATAAGGATAAGCCAAAATTTACGCCAAATAAGACGCGGCCATTTAATAAACACATTATATGGATTAATTTTATTTATCATACTTTTACCAAACAATTACTTTAAATATTAAAATCATCACCTTTAATTTACCAAATTAAATTTATTAAAAAAGTAATAACCCTTAATAAACTCAACTTAATGATTGACTAAATCTACTAGCCAAAAATCTACGCCAAATTATTTTCTTACGCCACTTATAATACTTCATAATTTCATGTCGTTCTTTCAAAGAAAGTTTCTTACCTTGAATAAACCTATAAAGCAGTCTCTTATGTAAACTTAAACAGTCAATTAAGAACCTAAAAGAAAACCTTCTGATAGGACGTTTAACTATAAGTAAATCCTTAGATCTTTCAAACTCATTCTCGTCTATATTTGTTGCAAAATTCATAGCACGCAATGAAGTTTTTAAAGAATTTTGACGAATAATAGACTGAGAAGAAGGTGAAGAAAGAGCTGAATTAAGACGTTTACGAAAATACATAAGTACCTGATTAATATTAGCTACCTTATAACCAGATTCTAAGAGACGGATATAAAGATCATATTCTTGTGCATAATCAAAACTTTCATCATAACCACCAATTGAGATAATATCACTCTTACGAAACATAATGGAGCTATGAAAGATGGGATTACCATACATAAGCTCATAAGCTGTACCAACAGAAGTTTGAGGTACTTCACGAGAACTACCAAATTCACCATCTTCATCAATAAAAGTGATAGCTGTGCCAGCAAGTGAAATATCTACTTGAGAATCTAAATAAGCAATCTGCTTTTCAAACCTTTCAGATATAGCAATATCATCGTCATCCATACGAGCTACATATTCACCTCTAGCCTCCTTGAGTCCAATATTAAGAGTTTTAGCTAACTTAAGATTTTGCTTATTTTCTATAATACGTATTCTAGGGTCGCTAAATAACTTAACTATTCTCAAGGTATTATCACTCGAAGCGTCATCTATAATAAGTAATTCAAAATCAGTAAAAGTCTGACCTAAAATACTTTCAATAGCCTGCCGAACAAATTTCTCAGTATTGTAAACAGGAAGCAAAACTGTAACCTTTGGTACGTAACTCATAAATCTTTTGAGTAAATTTGTTTAAAGTAGTCATGCACAAATTGAAGTAAATCTTTTGATCTTCGCTCTTGTCCTAAAATAAGCAGATCAAGTTTTGAAACATTTCGCTCCTTGCAAAAGTTATCTAGATGTAAAACTAACTCTTTAAAATCTAACAAATCACACTCAAAAATACTCATATTTGTTGATCTATTTAAAGCTGCGGTTAATCTAAAATCCCAATAGGTAGATTTAGGAGATAAGACATATATGTGTCCCGTGTGTCCAACCAACCTATCCATGAAAACCGCTATATTTGGATTATCACCACAAAAATATACAATAACTTTTCCATCACCAGACATAGATTTAATATGAGATATATATTTATCATCTTCAAAATTAAAAATTGACTTAAGCTGCATAAAAGTGGGTTTTGACTTTAAAACATTTCTAATACCAAATTGACCAACAACAACCAAATGAGCATCTCTAAATATCCAAGCTCGTTTAATTATCTGTATAAATGACCGAAAAAATTTACGTAACAAAATAAAAGGCCATTTAATAAACACATTATAGGGTGTAAATTTTCTCAATGCTAAAGCCATATTTATATAATCTTTACTAAATCATCCTGAGACGCATAAAAATTATCCCAATAACCACTAAATTCCTTATACGGACCAGTAAACTTTTCTCGCACTGCATCAAATTGATATGAAGAGTATCCGTGCTTGGAAAGTAGCTTAAATAACTCTTGAACACTATGTCCAGAAACTTTTTGTAATATATCTGCTACTTCAAATGAAAGATACTTAACCTTACCTTGAGATAAAAGGTTTTCTACCCCTTTAAAAACTAAATATTCGTATCCCTCGACATCTACCTTAAGATAGTCTATGACTGATATATTTTCACTACGACAAAAAGAATCTAGACTATTAGAAGTAATTTCTATTTCTAATTTGGGTTTAATACTACCATGGTGACTGGTGAAGCCCATAGAATTCCAACTAGAATAACGCTTATCAAAAATATGCATTTTTGACACTCCTTGCTTATCTGAAATAGCTTGCTGATACGATATTATATTTGAACATTTATTTAGACTAATATTTTCCTGCAAAAGCCAATATGTATCTTCAACTGGCTCGAAAGAGTAAACCCTACCTTGTGCACCCACCCAACTACTAAAAGGTACAGAAAAAACTCCAACATTAGCTCCTATATCAAATACAGTACTGCCAGGTCTGATAAGTTTACGCATAGCCGCGTATTCTTTAACAAAATTTTGCCTAGTAATATGTGACTCTAAAGAACGATACATCCAAGAATAGTAGATAAATTTAAAACCAAATTTATCTACTAAAACTACAGGTGTGTTGGGGTGAGCTAAATATCTTAACTTACTTTTAAGCAGTATTTTTCTCCAGTTTTTTACGGTGTGAATCATTTTGACAATAATTAATACTTAAATAGTAATATTTTCACTCATGTAGACCTATAAAGTTTAAGTTCCTTATTATGAAATAAGACAAGTCCTTCTTTAATTTGTTTTAAAATTTAAATCTCTAAAAGAAACTTAATCTGAAACAAAACTACTATTTTCCTGAAAAAGACCCAAAGCAGTAATTCGAATATAAGACTATTTATAATAGTAAAACAATTTTTTTATAAATACTTTTAACTTGATAACAAAAGACATAAAACTACTTCTTAATCAACAATCTCTTTGAACTTATTAAAAATTTAAGTATTTTTTTACGTATTTTTTTATATAAAAAATAAATCTTATAATTAAAACTTTTAATCTTCAAGGATAACAACTTAAGAGTCAGACTATCTGTTTTTTGAAATTGCTCACTCCTCGTACTTAATAGCTGAATTATAACTTCATAATAACTCGCAAGCATTTTATCAGATGTTTCACTATACTTAGACATTTGAGATTTCCAATAGCTGTACTCTTGATAGATTTTCTCCAACTTTTGGACAAAATTATTTTCATCAAAAATTACCCCAAAACCATCACAATATTCTGGTAGTGCTCCAGAATTTCTATAAAGCAACGGTAAGCCACAACTTGCTCCCTCTATGTGACTCATACCGGCTGCTTCAAAAGTAAATGGTGCTAGATATGTATGGTGTCTCTTGATTTCATCAACCAAATCATCACCATAAAGTGGCTCTAACCAACGTGAATTTTTAAGCTTTATTTTTTGTGACTTCTGACCAATATAAGTAAACTGAAATCTTTCTTGATAAAAAGAGTCTGCAAGTAACCTATCTAATTTTTCATACACATCTTTACCTTTACGAAAATTTGTTGACCACAGATGACTAACGATCCTTAATGGACCCTTACCATTCCAAGTAGTACCCCCCGACGAATTAAACAACCTAGTGTCAGCTCCATTATGGATTACGGAATATTTTTTATACTCTAGTCCGTTTTCCTTGTAATACTTATGAACCCACTCAGAAATGAATATAGTATAGTCAGCCCACTTACTTACTTCCTGAAACCCAAAGTCTACCTCATGACTACCACGCCCAATATCGGTAGTATTAACACGATGAACAATGATTGTCCTCGGGTGTTTTAACTTATAAGCTGCAGCTTTTAAATAATTATATGAATTTACTTGAAAGTACAAAGGAGAAACTAGTAAAATAAGATCTATATCACTATCTTGCAAATGATTAACTACTTCATGGCTCTTATTAATCAAAAATTCACGTAAAGCAACAACAAATCTGTGTCCTCCACCAAAAGGTTTGTCTATATAAGGTAAATTAATACTTATCTTCATATAAACTATTTACTTAACTGTAACTCAAAATAACGTTGATACACACCTTGTTGTTTTAATAAATCCTTATGGTTACCCTGCTCTATAATTTTGCTATCATGTAATACTAAAATATTATCAGCATGAGATACTGTAGAAAGTCTATGGGCAATAGCTATAACGGTTCGCCCCTGCATAACTTTATTCAGTGCTTCCTGGACTTGCTTTTCAGTTTCTATATCCAACGAACTGGTAGCTTCATCTAAGATTAATATTTGAGGATCTCGAATAATAGCACGAGCAATAGCCAAACGTTGCCTTTGTCCACCAGATAAATTAGCTCCCTTCTCACCTACCTGTGTATCATAACCATTTTCTAATCCATTAATAAACTCGTGTATATTAGCTATTTTAGCAGCTTTTTCCACCTCTTGATTACTAGCATCTGGATAGGCGTACGCAATATTATTTTTGATAGTATCATTAAAAATGATAATCTCTTGACCAATATAGCCAACCAACTGACGCCAACTATGCATATCCACTGTACTGATATCAACTCCATCAATCTTAACACAACCGCTATCGGGAAAATAAAGACCCACAAGAAGGTTTGCTATAGTAGTTTTACCCGCACCAGTGGGTCCGACTATAGCAGTAAATTGACCGCAGGTAATTTCAAAATTAACTGCATCTAACACCTGGTGATCATCATAACCAAAACTTACTTTATCAAAAAATATCTTATCCTTAAAGCTGAATACTTTTTGAGTACCTTGAATCATTTTTGATTTTTGCGCGTTATATAATATTTTTTCATAAGCTTTATATGACTCACCATAACGAAAAAGATTAGAAATTGTTTTGAAAAGCCTAGAAATTTCATTAAAAAGCCTAAGAAAAATATACATAAAAGTGGCAACAAAAGGTAAAATCTTAATCACCTCAATGTCAAACACCTTAAAACCAAAAATTAGTAAAATAATAATAAAAGAAAAAACTAAAACTTCTGAAATAGGAGTAACTGCATTGAAATATTTAGACTCATGATAGTTAAGTTGTGCTAATCTAGTTATAATACTATTAAAATGTTTCTTTTCACGACTTTCAGTCCCAAACACTTTCATGATACGTACCCCGTCAAACATTTCTATCATACGAGAATGAAGATTAGAAACCTCTTGGGTTATACTAAAGTTAATCTTTTTAACTTTAATAAACACAACACGTATCAATGGTAAAATAATAAACTGAAAAGCAATAGCTACTAAAGTAAATTGCCAAGAAATAAAAATAAGTAAAACTATGTACACCAAAACTCGCACTAAATTTGTCAAAATATTTAACAAAGATAAGATAAAATTTGCAATCCCTTCAGTGTAAACAGCGATTCCACTAACAGCTCCACCAATTTTCATTGTATTGTAAAATTTTAAACTTGAATCAGCTATTGCTCCAAAAAGTTCGTCCTGAAAATCCCTCCTAACCAACATAGTAACCTTCTTACTAATAACTATACGCAAATAATTAAAAATACTCTTTAGAATTACCATAACAAGAGCAAAAATCATAAGTTTAAGTAATATATCTTCTCTAACACCCCCCATCAAGGATTGCTGTAACTTTTCAAAAACCGGAAAAACAAACACATCACCAAAATCGGCATCCACCAAATTTTGCATAAAAGGCACGATAGCACCAATACTAAAACCATCAAAGACTGCCGAAGCAAAACTTAACACCACCACAGACATAGAAAGACCCTTATATCTTATAAGTTCTCTATAAGCTTTCTTAAAATATTCTAACTTATTTTTTGTTATTTGTTTCATTTGAGTTAATTATATAACTTATTTTCGTACTCAATAGCGATTTTATACCAATCATACTTTTGAGATATTTTATATCCATTTGAAATAAGTTTATCTCTAAGCAACTTATCTTCTACTAAACTTAAAGTTAATTCCAACAGTACCTTAGTATCGTTAATTTCTGCTACCAAACCACCGTGATTATGAGAAATAATATCTGGAACCATACCTACAGCAGTAGATACAACTGGCACCCCTGAAGCCATAGCCTCAAGTATCATCTTAGGTCCACCCTCACGACGTGATGTGACTAAGTACATATTAATTGCATCAAAAAAATGTGTATACTCTAAGTAATCTTCTATATACTTATGCACATACTTTATATTAGCCTGATCCAATCTCTGCTTTACATACCCCCTACTAGGACCACTAAGTAAAACAAATATATTGTATTTTTTAGCAATATTTTCTAATACATCGCAAAGTATATCTGGTCCTTTAATTACCTTAGGTTCTAGACCCTTACCCCAACCAATACCATCTTTTTGAAATGAACCAATTACAAAAGCTTCTTGTGGAATACTCAACTTTTCTCGTATTTGTCTTTTTTTTTCTTTACTGACGGGTTTTAATAAATTTATATCTACCCCAAGTGGAATAACAACTATTTTGTCTGTAGGTAAACCTAACTTAACCAGTAATTCTTTTGTCTGACTATTGGCTGTATGAATATACTTAAATTTATTTATATACTTAGAAAGTATTTTAACCCTATTTTCATGCTCTGGAGCTACATGAAATATTGTTAAAATTATTTGATTTGAAGAATGAATCTTTGCAAACTGATAAGTACGATCTTTGTCACGTGGAAAAAATAAATGAAAAGCGCCAAGATGAATAACCTTATTTCGATAACCACACCAAGTGGTGTCTACCTTACCTTTTTTAAGGGATAAGTTTTGCATTAAATATTTACCATCCCAATCAGTTGACCAATTAGCACCTTCTATGATGTAGATAACATCGTGATGATCAAAATAGTTAACTAAGGTTTTAACAACAAGAAGTAAACGCTTAGTTAATTGCTTTATTCTATACATAATTACTCTTTTACTATAACTCCCCAAAACTCTCCCCAAATTATTTGATGATCTTGAATTTTCCAACCAGCCTGAGCTAATTCATCTTGCAACTGCTCCGAAGTAAATTCTGTTTCATGGGTTGAATCAAGTTTATACTCCAAGTTCATCTCTTTCTTAAACACAACCAGCCAATCACGTGTAATCATAGGCACTCGCAAAAGAATTACTTCAGTGATGTTTTGTAGATTTTTAAGCAATTTAACTCTATCTTTAATGTGCTCTAAAACATTAGAAAGAATAATCTTATTAAATTTTTTATTAAAGTCATACTCAAGAACATCACCAACGATGTACTTTATATTTTCTCTAGAAAAATTTCTCTTCGCCTGAGCGATATGTTTTGCATCAAAATCTATACCTACTATTTCTCTAGCTTTTTTAGCCACACTAAACGTCAAAGCTCCATTACCACAGCCAAAATCCAGAACAATATCATCAGAACCTATGTGGTCTACAAAAAACTTATGATAATTCATGATACGGTGCTTTGGATGCAAACCACCACCTGTACCAGGGATAACTAAATTACCTATTTTACGATATGCTTCACTATGAACCTTGAGAGCACTTATAAGCTGACTTTTTCTCCTACCAGGCGAAGCCCATGTGTGTTTTTTGATAAATACACATACCATCTTAGAGATGCCAAGTAAACCACGCTGACTAAAGCCTTTTTTAAATTTATTGAGTAAGTTTTTCATAAATTGAAATTTCTTTTTGAATATATTTATCAAGAGAATAATTATCCATAATATCTTCCCTGGCATTTTGTCCAAGCCTTAACAGTAAACTAGAATCAGCAAACAATCTTTGAATAGCTAACTTTAATTCTAATTCGTCGAGATCTACAAGCAATCCATTATATTCATGTTTGATGACCTCACATGAACCTTCAACATCTGTCGCGATACAACCAAGAGAACAACTCATAGCTTCAAGTAAAGTTTTGGGTGTACCTTCGTATAATGAAGGTAAAATAAATACTTTATATTTATTAAGAACAGATGGAACAATCTCATTGGGAATACGTCCAAGAAGACTTATCTGAACTTCTTTTTCCTTAGCTATATTTAATAACTCTTGTCTATAAACATCTCCGTTAACCTTCTTCAATACCCCACCTGCAATGTCTAACTTAATTCTCGTACCAGCAAGAGCATTTATAAGTAATTCAATATTTTTCTGAGGGTCTATCTTGCCAAAAAACAACACCCTATCTTCATACTTTTTAACCTCACTGTCAAGTTTAAATAAATTAGTATCAATATAATTTGGAATAACTTCTATTTTATATCTATTAATTTGATATACATATGAAACATAATCTTTATCCCCTTGAGAAGCAACGAATATTATATCAGCCCGCTTGAAAGTATGTTGTTCCCACAACTTAACCCACCAAGGAATGTTCTTTAGTTGCTTTAAAATAAAACGAGAATAAATATAACCTGTTCGTATCACTAATTTAGCTTTAGGGTTAATGATCTTAGCAATGAGTGAAGCACGTACTTTAAACTGATTGGTTTTAAAAATATGACAAGATCTAACTTGTCTCAAACGAAGAAAAGGCATAAGCCAACGATACCAACTACCGGGCATACGTTCACGCTTATAAACTATTTCTATGTTGTCAGCAAGATATCTCTTAAACTTTAATTCGCTTTCACCAAAATAAGTAAAAAGATATATCTTATGAAATTCTTTTGCTAATTTATTATAGGGTGCTAATTCACGCGTCAACATACCATGCTTATCCCATGCATGTAAACTCATTTTCTCAGTCAAAAAAAATCCAAGATTTAACTTTTTTAAATTAGACATTTATTCTTTAAGTAAGTAACAACCTTTTCAATATTCTCCTCTACACTATTAATACTAGTATTCAAATAAATCTCAGGGTTAATAGGAGATTCGTATGGATCTGAAATACCAGTAAAATTCTCTATTTCACCTGATCTAGCCTTGGCATACAACCCTTTAGTATCTCTCTCTTCACAAACCTCAAGAGGGGCATCGACAAACACTTCTATTAAATTTTTTACTTGTTCTCTAATATGTTGTCGCTGTCGTTTATAAGGAGATATAAAGGATGCTATAACACCCACACCATTCTGACTAAGCAAACGAGCCAAATGCCCAACACGTCGAATATTCTCATCCCTATCCTCTTTAGAGAAGCCTAAATCTTGACTTAAACCTTCTCGAACTATATCACCATCTAATCGTTCTACTTTAAAATTCTCTTTAGCTAAAATACCATATACTCCATCAGCAATAGTAGACTTACCTGCTTGAGAAAGACCGGTTAACCATAAGACAAAACCCTGCTGTTGAGTTTCTTTAATATACATATCGTCAACAAGTGAGCTATGTCCATTATTAAGAAAATTATAAATCTCAGGACGTATAAGATACTCTGGAGCCGACAAACCTTGCTTAATCAAACCACGTAACTTAGTTCCACTAAACTTCTGATAAGACACACTATCATGTGGGCAAAGGTTAGCTAGAACTACATCCTGACAACTAGTACAATATACAGCACTTGAATACTTAATGATTTCTATCCCAATTTGATCCTTAGAAAATTTATCAAATATATCCTGAGCTTCAGTAGACTGATAAAAATTACCAACCCCAGCATGATCACGCCCTACTATAAAATGTGTACAACCATAATTTTTACGAATCAAAGCATGAAAAATAGCCTCACGTGGACCAGCATAACTCATCTTAATAGGTAAAACCCCCAAAATAGTTCTACCTACAGGTAAATATTTATTACATAATATTTCATAGCTACCTAAAATATACTCATCCTTAAAGTCACCCTCCTTCTTCTTACCAACAACAGGTTGAATTAAAAGCCCATCAACATCTTTTAATACCTGTTTTTGAATATACTCATGCCCACGATGTGGGACATTACGAGTCTGAAAAGCTACGATAGAATTCCAGTTACGTTTTATAAATTCACCTCGCATTTTATATGGTGAAATATCATAACCATCATATGAGTCCGTAAAGTCATCCAACAACCATATGTCTCCACCTAATGCCAGTTCCTTTTGAGCATAAATATTAGCAACTCCTGGGTGCGTGCAATTTGTGGTTCCAAAAATATTTTTTACATATAAATCTTTATCGTATGAATAAACTTCATAATTTTCTAAAATAGCAATAACCCTACCACTCTGATCAGTTAATAAAACTTTATTAGTTTCTAAAATTTCTTGAGCCTGAATGTTACTTATATCAATAAACACTGGCAACGGCCACACAAGACCATTAGATAAAGTAAAATTATCTACAACCGAAGAAAAATCTGCTTGACGCATAAAACCAGTGAGTGGAGAATATACACCACTAGCAATATTTATAACATCTTGAATCTGGCTTGAACTCAAAGTAATTCGTGGTAAAAACCCAGCATCACTCAAAATATTATTACGCTTAGATTCCGTAACTAGCCTATCTATTAAAATACCACCATGAGGGTCTACCATCTGTTTATCTTATTAACTACCTTACCCTTAATCTTCATATAAGCCTTACCAACCTGGTGCTCCAACTCAGGTGAAACCAAACACATAATTTCTTTACCCAAAATACGGTATTGTCCACCAACTTTATTGGCTCGTAGTACACCACGCTTAAGGAGTCGTTTAATGGTACTCTCACTAATTTTAAGAAGTTTCATCGCTTCACTCGTAGTATAAACTTCATTTTCTTTTATTTCTCCAGACATACTTAAAGAATAAATTATTTTAAATTAATAATCATTTTTTTTAAAAAGAAGCTTAACTAAATTCTAATTCCTATAACTAAAACTTTTATTTAAAAAATACCCTTACTAAAATTAACCAATACCATTTAATTATTAATAATACTTAATTAAATAATATTACTTAATACCAAATCTAATCCATTAAATGATACTATAAAGTGTCATAAGGTGTCAATAGGTATCAAATTATCTTAAAATTATATTTTAAAAAAATAAACGAAGTACAAAAATTTCAATAAAATTTAGCTACTTTTTTGAAGTTTTAACAGCAGCCTTAATAAACTCATAAAAAAGTGGGTGTGGCTTAAGTGGTCTAGATTTAAATTCTGGATGAAACTGCACTCCAACCATAAAGGGATGGTTTTCCACTTCAACAATTTCTACTAAATCTTTATTAGGATAAGTCCCTGAAACTTTAAGCCCAGCTTTTTCCAATCTAATTCTATATTCATTATTTACTTCAAAGCGATGCCTATGACGCTCACTTATATTAGATACACCTTTTTCCTTAACCCAACCTGCTTTAAGATAGGCATTATACGCTTTAGTACCCTTAACTAATTGACAAGAATACGACCCTAAGCGCATAGAAGCACCATATTGATTTTGTTCAAGAAGCTTTCTTTGATCCTCCATTATGTGTATAATTGGATGCTTCAGATTATCTACAAATTCCTCACTATTAGCCGTACGAAGTTTAAGTACATTACGTGCAAATTCTATAACCATAATCTGCATCCCTAAACACAAACCCAAATAAGGTATCTTATGATCTCTAGAATACTTAGCTGCTAAAATTTTACCCTCTGTACCACGACTTCCAAACCCCCCCGGAATTAAGATGCCTTCTAAATCATCTAACTCTTTAAGCTTTTTTTTATCTTTTTCATAAACTTCCGCATCTAACCATTTAATCTCAACCTGAACATTGTTACCCCAAGATGCAAATTTTAAAGATTCAATAACTGAAATATAAGCATCGAGCATTGACTTAGAATTAAAATACTTACCCACTATACCAATATTAATAAACTTCTTAAGACGATTACGCTTTAAAGCAAGCTTCTGCCAATCATGTATACCTACTTTTTCCTGCCTCAAACCAAGTGTACTTAATAAAATATTACCAAAATTCTCGCGCTCCAAATTGAGAGGAATATCGTATATACTATCAACATCTGGTGCAGAAATAATCCTACCCCTAGGTAAGCTACAAACCGTACTAATAGTTTCTTTGACAGAATTCTTAATAGGCTGATTAGCACGACATAAAATAAAATCTGGTGTAATACCAGCAGAATTTAAAGTACGTACAGCATGTTGAGTTGGCTTTGACTTTTGCTCACCAAGCAAGCCTGGAGTTGGTAAATAGCCAACCATAATTATAGATATATTTTCTGGATCTCTAGTACGCATCATACGTGCAGCTTCAAGAAATAACATAATTTGATACTCCCCAATAGTTCCACCAAATTCAGTTACCACAATATCAGCTTTATTTTTCTTACCACAATACTTAATACGCCTAATAATTTCTTCAGGTATGTCAGGGACGACTTCCACATCCTCACCATGATAGCCAAGATTACGCTCTTTCTCTATAACCGATAAATTAACACTACCCCAAGTCATATAATTATCTATAGTACAAATTTGATCTGTAAAACGTTCATAGTTTCCTAAATCTTGGTCAGCTTCTATACCATCTTCACCTACAAAAACTTCTCCATGTTCAGCTGGTCGAATAGTACCGGCATCCACATTGACATACATATCACATTTAATATTAGCTACCCGATAACCTTTAGATTGTAGAATTTTACCAATAGAAGCAGCAGCTACCCCCTTACCGACACTGGACATAACCCCACCAACAACAAAAATGTATTTAGTTTTACTTTTTTTATTTAACATCTCTACTTATAAATAAATATCCAGACCTTGCGGGCTGGAATAGACCGACATCATATCGGTACGAATTATTAATTGAAGTGTATAATTAGTAATTAACACGTATGAAGTATAACATATTCAATTTATAAAATGAATGATAAATTTTCTTACTAAAAACTTAAAATAGTGGATAAGTTTACTTAAACATTAAATACATCACCTTATCTTAAATTTTAAATTAAATAACCCTATTAACCTAAAAAGGTCAGTAAATACTAAAACTTTATAATATCTTCATTATCCTCACTTTCTACCTGCAAATACTCAAGCATAGCAATGATATTTTTTTGCTCTGGCTTAAAAAGTTCGACTATATGCTTACTTATATATACAGAAGCTGTAAGTCTCAAAGCTAAAGCTAGCGCATCAGATGGACGACAATCATACTCTAAAAAAACTTCTCCTCGTTTAATTACTAATTTAGCTATAAAAGCACCGAACCTAATATTATTTATAACCACCCTCTCTAAATTAGAGTTCAAATCTTCCTCTATAATATTTCTAAGTAAGTCTATCGTAATCGGTCTAGGAGTAGATATGTTCTGCCAGGCAATTAAAATAGCCTGTGCTTCTAAAAAATCAATAGTCATAGGAAAAATCACCTGTTCACTTTGATCTGAAATAAAAACCACTGGTACTTTACACGTTGGATGCAAATAAATAGCCTTAATACTAACTTTAACTAAATTGTTCATAATAGCACCTTACTAATAAAAAAAATAATCTAACAAATATAAATTTATAAAAAACAGACTAGAACAAAATAAACGTACCCATCTAACCTCTTATAAACTTTAAATTATATGAATTAATAGAGCTATATATGTTTGTTATTTATATATATTAATAATTTTTTTAATTGTATTATCTAGACTATGATTATAAACAATAATACCTCGAAGCCTAATAGACAAATTGTTTGTATCTTCTGCTGATAAATTTTTTATAGCTACTATCTTACCTGCTAAGTCACTAATGTCCCTAGACAAATACATAAGCTCAGGACCTTTAACCTTCTCCAAAACCAATCTAAACACTTCGTCAGATACCAAAACTGGTACACCAAAACTCATTGCTTCAAGTGGGGCTTTATCTAACCCCCCACTCTCTGAGAGATTAATGAACAAATCAGATTCCTCATAATAATGAGGTAATTCTTTATATGGCTTGGGTCCAAGAAATTCAATAAAATTTTCTAAACCGTATTTAGAAACTAGCTCATGTAGTTTTTCTAAATATACTTGTTGTGACTGAAGCCCAGGAGCACCGATTATAAAACACTTTACAGACAATAACTGTTTTTTATTAACTAAAAAATTTATAACTTCAATCAAATCAACTAATCTTTTAGCGGGAGATATGCGACCAACAGAAAGAATTCTGAAAATATCACTTTGACTTTTATTTTTTTTATTTTTAAATTTTTCAATATCTATTCCATGACCCGTAAAGTGGATAGGCTTTTTAGTTTTCATAGGAAACCCACCCAAAACAGCACTTATATATCCAGATACCCATTTTTCTGATTGCCTTAACGTTTTGTCAACTGTACCGTGTAAATACCACAAATACATTTTCTTACCATACTTTTTAACTAAAGGGCCCGCAACCACAGCATAAATAGGATTCATATGTGCAAAAACTCCACTCACTTCTGGTAAGAATAATTTAAGCCACTTCCTATACATAAAATACTTTCTAATCTTACCGTAACCCTTTTCTTTACCCATAGACCTAATGGTAACATTTTTAGGTAAGCCAGAAGTATCACCCCGCTCAAGACAGATAACATATAAATTATCAACATTTCGCGCAAAACTAAGAATCCATTCATAAAAAAAACTCATACGCTCATCTGTTCTATCAACTTTTCTAGTTACTATAAGTAGATTCATTCTATTTTAAGTTTAAGAGAAAGTAACACAAAATAATATTAACTAATTTTAACTTTATACCAAAACTCTACAAATTTTTTAATATTTTCTTTTGCATCGTAGTTTTGTAAAACATTTTTCTTACCCATTTGACCCATCTGATCTCTTAAAGACTTATCTTTTAAAAGTTTGATCACCTTCTCAGACATCACCTTACTATCATTTTTTTCTACTAAAAACCCATTTTTAGAATTTGTAATAATTCCTTTTGCACCCAAAGTATCTGTAGTTACCACAGGTTTACCTGACATACCAGCCTCAAGTATTACTTTACCCAAAGATTCTGAATTTGATGATAACACAAAAACGTCACAAGCCTGGACATAAGGAACCATATCTTCATAAGCAAGCGAACCAAGAAATACTATATTATTTTCTAAATTAAAATTTTTGACCTGTTGTTTTAACTCTTTTTCTAAACTTCCTGAACCAACTATCAGTAACTTAATATTCAAACCACTATCTTGAATTAATTTCAAAACTTTAAATAACATTGGGTGGTTTTTTACCCTTTCTAAACGTCCAACAGTTAAAATAAGATAATCTGAATTAAATTTTTCCCTCACCTCGTTAACCTCACCCCAACTCTGCTTAGAAAAAATAGTATAATCTGAAGCTGTAGGTATTACCTCAATGGGTTGCTTAAAACCTTGATTCAAATAAAAATCCTTAACAGCTGATGAAACCACACGTAACCCATATGACCTACGCATAGCTAATTTCATAAGTAGCAACACTATGTCGCGACCCAAACCTCTTTGTAAATCAGGATTACCCCAATCCGTACCATGAGTTGTCACCAGATAAGGTATTTTATATTTATAACTTAACCACCAAGCCGCAGGAGATGTTATATCCTGAGCCACAATAAGAGAGTACTTTTTCCTCTCAAACAACTCTCTAGCATACCTTAGAGTAGCAAAGTAATGACCCCAAGACTTTTTAGCGTTAGTAGGAAAAACAGTTACATGTTCAGATAATTTCTCCACATTAAAACCAGGTTTACTGGTAACAATAATATCTAAACAACCAACAGCTCTACCATACTGAATATGTCGCTTAATAGTATCACCTTGTTGTCTACCACCTTGTTGAGCTACCAGTAACGACCCATCATCAATAGATAACATTAATACATTCATATATATGATTATCTCAACTAATCAATGAATTAACAAGCTTATCAAATAGAAACATTTTAAATTACTAAGAATATTACTACTAATAGTTAATAAAAACTAACTTTAAACACATCCAAATAAATTATAATTACTTATTCAGTCTTAACTAAATATTAAAAAATAAGAAACATAAACTATAAAACCTATACTTTTATCTAAAAAGTTTACTTTTAATTACTTATCTCGCCATTTCCAAAAGTACTTAAACCAAGATATAATATGGTACCAAGTGAATCGTTTGAATAAACTATATAAACCCACATTATGTGCAGATAAACGATGAGGAAAATGCACTATCTTAGCTAAGGGTGCATACCACACCTCAAAACCGGCTTGCCAAACTCGTCTACAAATATCTGTATCTTCAAAAAAAAGAAAGAACCTCTCATCATAACCACCCAACTTTCTTGCTAAATCGTTACGTATTAAAAAAACAGGTGCAAAAACCCAATCTACCTTCGACGGTTTGTCTTTAGGGAGCTTAGCTACAGTATAATAACTCAAATACTCTCTACCCTTCTTTGTGCTACCCAAAAAAGTCCTACGGTAAAGAGGCATCAAAAAAGATGGAAATCTATGAACTGTCGGCTGATCTGTATAATCTGGATTTATAAGCATAGGAGCTACAATACCTGACCGACTATGGGTATCCATAAAGTGGATTAATTTTTCTATAGAACCTTTCAGAACCAACGTATCAGGATTTAAGATAAGAATGTATTTACCTTGAGCTACTCGCATACCAAGGTTATTTCCAGCTCCCATACCAACATTTTTAGATGACTGAATAAATTTAATATTTAAAAAATTTTCTTTAATCATCTTTTCTACCCCATATTTAGAATTATTATCTACTACTATAATTTCATATTCAAATACAAATTTTAATTTTTGAATACTCAAAATACTCTCTCGAACGAGATTTTTAGATTTATAACTCACGATAATAATACTTAAAATCATATCACTTAAACCATTTTCTAATATCTTTCCTACCAACTCTAGCTTTACTTTGAATTATTTTACGTTTATCTTTCATCTTAGACCTAAGTTTAAAATATTGAAATAACCCTTTGAAGGTTTTAGGTTCAAAAAATAATATATAAATAAATTTTCTAAATTCATACCAAAGAATAAAAATCCAATCTTGGCTAAAATTCTGTTCATTTTTAGTAAGTAAACAAAAATGATTTCTATAACTAGGTATGTGTACATACAAAGGCTTATCTTTACGACTAGACACAATAGACAATGCCAAACCTTTGTCCCAAAGTTTATCTTTAATAGAAGCTGTCCGATGATGATATGCAACAGCTTCCGGAATAAATTTGGCTTGCCAACCCCTAAGCCTTAAACGCCAAGCAAGATCTATATCTTCTTTATAGCTCCAAAAGTCTTCATCAAAATATTCATTATTAATCTTAATATCTTCTAAAGAAGATCTTCTATAGCATGGTAAAGCTCCACTTACGCCGAACACTTCACCCTCCTTATCATATTGTCCCGTATCTTCCTCACCACTACCACGCTCAACAAAACGCCTAGAGCGATAAGCCTTGATACCCGTAGAGTCAAACACCTGAGTAAAAGACTTTGGAGTAAGATTAGTAGGATCACCTATAACCTTATATATCTTACCCTGAACAGATCCAACCTCCTCGTTTATTTCAAACTCTTTGACTACTTTTTCAAGATAATTTTCTGAAAGGATAATATCTTGATTCATAGCTAAAACATACTCACTATCTGTAAAATGAAAGGCTTGATTATTTGATTTACAAAAACCCAAATTACGCCTATTTTCAACTATCTTTACCTGGGGATAATACTCTCTAAGCCATGGTACCGTCTGATCATCAGAACCATTATCTATAATAAGAATAGAAAAATCCTTAAACACTTGAGCATCTAAACTTTTCATAGTATTTTCTATGAATCGCTCACCATTCCAAGTTATAATATGTATTGAAACTTTAGACATTATTCTTAGCCTAGCAATTAGGGAACATATTGACAATACTCTACTAAAAATTATTACACCATACCGAATTCAACTATTTTACCATTTTTAAGATATACCGCACATTCTATATACTAAATGATATGTTAAAATAAAAAAATATTACATTAGAATAAAAAAATTCAATACAATAAATAATACATAGAAACCTTTAAAAAATACCATATTAGGATTCGTAAAGACACGAAACTCAAGATGAACGAGATATTAATACAACCAGGTATTATTGAGTTACTAAAAAAAATATCAAACTCTAAGTATTAAGTTGGCATACTTACCTCAAACTCTAAGGATAATGTTGAAATATTTTTAAAAAAATATAATATTTATGAAATGTTTGACTTCATCTACTCAGACCGACACCTACTCGCTAAACATCGACATCTCAATCAACTAATAAAATCAAAAAAAATACTATCTATATTGGAGATGAAACTAGAAATATAATAGCTTCCTACATTCCAGTTTAAAACGCAACTAACTAAGGAGTAAGACCTCGTGAGGGGTGAGATAGTTAAGACGTTTTCTAGGACGATGATTAAGGTTGTAAACAGCAGAGTCTATATCCTTTTGAGTA
>Ga0316190_10001240_pt1 | contig 18384 bp, 18 predicted proteins | sample Eddworburrow2_MG_FD_204929 | JGI IMG/M metagenome (GOLD analysis project Ga0316190, IMG submission 204929) | Coastal sediment microbial communities from Maine, United States - Eddy worm burrow 2 | ecosystem: Environmental > Aquatic > Marine > Coastal > Sediment | place: USA: Maine | collected... | reverse complement strand
CCCAGACGGAGCGGCCGGCGAGGTCAGTCCGTACGGTGATCCATGCTGCGCCAACGCCGACCACGATCGCTGCTGCGGTGACGAGTGCCGTCAGGAGCGTCGAGCGAACCAGGAGCTCGAGCGTTCGTGCATCAAACAAGATCGAGAGCGCCTGCTCCGAGGCACCGACGACGCGGACGACAAGAGCGGCGATCGGAAGTGTGATCGGGATGAGAACCAATCCTGCGGCGACCCACAACCACCAGGGGGCGCGGCGGGACGGTCCGCGCTTCGACGCATCGCCGGGCGCGGCGGACGGAAGCCCCTCGACGCGATGTGCCGACGGGGCAGGAGCAACAGGAGAGGTCACAAAAGGCCCGCCTCCGCAACGAGGTCGGTCGCCAGATCGAGCATCGGGGCGAGATCCGAGAGGTCGATATCGGGAGTGGGGATTGCGTCGAGGGGTGGCAGAACTCCGAACGGTTCGATTCCCGGCACGAGCGGATACTCGAAGGTCTCCTGGGCGAAGTACTCCTGGGCCCCGGGAGACAGGAGGAAAGCGATGAAGTCGGCAGCCGCGTCCTGGGCATCGCTGCCGATCAGAATTCCCGCTCCCGACGGCATGATGAGGGAGCCGGCCGATGCCTCGGGGAAGAAGTAGTTGGCAGCGGCTGCGTCGGGATCCTCGGCGAGCGCGCGCAACACGTAGTAGTGGTTCACCAGACCGGTCTCGGCCTGGCCGTCAACCACGGCCCCAACGATCGTGGAATTCTTCGCGTAGGTCGGCGACTCGTTGGCCTGCATCCCCTTGAGCCAGTCCAGCGTCGCGGCCTCGCCGTCGAGAAGGATCTTCGCCGCTACGAACGCCAGGAACGAGCCATTGGTCGGGGCAATCCCGACACGTCCCGTCCACTGGGGATCGACAAGCCCATCTTCGGTGGTCGGGAGGTCGTTGGCCGACAGCGCAACGGTGTCGTACACGACGGTACGTGCCCGCCCGGACACGCCGACCCAGTTGCCATCGCGGTCGGAGAACCGCTCCGGCACGCTACTCAGCAATTCCTGGGGCAACTCGGTGAAGAGATTTGCGAGAGCGACGGCGCCGAGCGAGGCAGGATCCTGAGCGAGAAACACCGAGGCTGGCGATCGGTCGCCTTCTTCGAGGATTGTCGCAGCGAGTTCTGCCGAGTCGCCATAGCGCACCGACACGTCGACCCCAGATTGCTCCTCATACTGCTCGATCAGAGGAGCGATCAGTTCTTCAGATCGGCCGGAATAGACCGTGACGGTGTCCGACGACTCGGGCGATCCGGAGCACGCGGCAACGCCGAACGCGAAGGCGATGACGAGAATCGTGAGTCGATGCACCGGGTACTCCGCAGCGAGTGGACACTTGCACCGGCAACCCTATTTGCACTACTGCGGTAGTACAAATAGGGATCCGCTGAGGGTGAAGCCCTACCGGTAGAGGTAGACGTTGTACGCCGACGGATCGTTGAACTGGTTGTTGAAATCTTCGGGAAGCCAATCGTCGTTTTCGAAGACGAAGGCAGAGACCCCTTCCATCACGAGATTGACATTGTTCTTGCACCCGGACCCTTGGAGAACACACCCCTCAGCCGATCCCTCGCCGGGATCGAAGATCTCCGGCCGGATGGCGGGAGCGTCATCCGCATCGAAGTACATGCACTCGGTTGCCGAGCAGTTGTACCAGGTCGACTGGAGATAGACCGGGACGAACTTCACGATGTTGATGGGAGTGCTCGGGCCGATTGCCGCAAGGTCGTCCTGGTCGAGGTCGATCTGCGGCACGAGGGCAAACCGAGGCGAGGTGAGGATGGAGTTGTTGAGTTTCACGTCGCCGTTCTTCAGGCATTCGACCATGTTGATGGTGAGTTGCGTCCCCACCACCGTGTCGTCGAAGTTTCCGAAGTAGCACGCGTCGCTGACAACATCGGAGAAGATCAGGTGCTCCCACAGTCCCACGTTGTCAAGGTCGGTCTCCCCGCTGCCGTCGGGCACGGGACGCCAATCGGTGATGGTCCCGCCGCCCTGGCGGAGCAGGCCGGGTTGGTTGAGATTGCCATATGGGCCGTCCCCAATGAAGCCCGCGGACACTTGCGTGAGTCCGCCCGGGTCGGCGAGTATGGCATGCGGGGTGTAGGCATCACCGGGACCTCCGAGCGCATCACAAGTGTCTGCGCCATCCGCAGCTGATGCGCCGTCGGGCGCGATCTTGAGGAAGTGGTCGATCCCGAGCGCTGTGTTCCCGCGGATCCTGCCGTTCACGTCGCCGGTGCACGTCAGCGTCGTGCCCCACGGTTCATCGTCCGTTCCGTGGTACGGGCTGTCCACCGTGCCGAAGAACCCACTTGACGGACCATCGCAGACATCTCGCGCCTGCCCGGGCGGGGGCGTCCCGAGGCAGTACTCGGTTCCTGGATCCAGCGGCAGAACGAACGGCAGAGCACCCTGCAATCCGGGGTTCCGAACGATCTCCGCGACGGCCTCAGCATTGACGGTGATTGTGTCGAACCCGATGAGTTTCGCAAAAGACGTCTCGATCACCTGGTCCGGGAGGCGCACCTTCAGCAAGGTTGCGTTGGATATGGTGCCGGCTTGCTTGAGGCTGACGCAGTTGTTTCCGGCGAGTGGTGCGAATCCATCCGTCGGTGCAGGGCATCCGTTCCAGCCGGTGGCATCGGCTGGGTACCCGATGTTCCGTTCGACATAGTCCTGGACGAGAGCCACGACGTCGGCGTCTGTCGGATTGGAACGTACGTACTCGATCGCTCCGGCCATCACCGCCGCGTCGGCTGCGGTCTGGTCTTGCCTTCGTTCGGCCCATGCGGCTCCAAGGTCGACAGTGAGGGCAGCAAAGGCGAGCAGCATGATCATGAAGAGCGCGACGATCACGGCGATGGCGCCGTTCTCGTCGGAGGTGAGGCGTCGCCGCAGAAGCTGCGATCGTCCGGGGGTCAAGGGCAGGCTCCCAAGTCGTTGCCGGGGTCAGCGCCACTCACGTCGGCCCAGTTCACTTCCTCCCTTTCGATCCTCATCTCGGCGGTCGACGTGATCGTGAGGTTGTCGAACACCGAGAGGATGCCGGTGAGGGATTCGTACCGCTGTGCGATCGTCACGACGGCTGATGCGCTGTCGGTGCCTGCATTGTTCTGCGAGAGGTACACAGACGCCCGCGCGGCCGATAGTGTCGCCCGTGAGCACGTCTCCGCGATGATCTGGTTGGAATCCCCAGGATCAGGGAAGTCGACAACGGCGAGCCTCGCGCCTTCCCGTGCCGCGTTGCGAATCTCAACCTGCTGGGCGAACAGCCACCCCGCTTCCATGATTCCGAAGACGAGCAAGATCAGGAGCGGCAATACGACCGCAAACTCGACGAGCGAGGCACCTCGCTCCTTGTGACCCATTTTCTGCAGTCTGGACATGGTATCGGTCCCTGTCATGCGCCCTTTCCGAGGTTATCGGCGCAAGGGACCGATTCATGTAGCCATTAGACGGCGTGCAGAGTTACTAGTCAGCACGCAGCTCTATCGAAGCACGTGGTCATTGCTCGATCCGCAAACGCGGGCTCGTAGGTCACTCGATGTGGTTGGTCAGTGACCTCGCACGAGCAACGGAATCATGCGCTCGGCGTCGGTGAGCGCACCGTGGTTGCCGACCAGACGATCGTCGGCGTGGCGGTGGAGGAGGAGGTTGTCGTCTTCCGCTACGAGGATTCCGTCGGGGGCACGGTCGTCGAATGACGCGTGGCGCGGCCCCGGGCCCCACCAATCAGCGACGTCCTCGATGGGGAACCACACGGCCGGCAGCTCATCGGCAAGCGATTGCCCGTCGCCGAGAACGAACACAGCCCGTGCATCGCCGTAGAGGACCCGCTTGTCGTGCGACGCATTCGGAATCCTGACCTGCCGATCCTTCGGGAAGTCGATATGGCCGTGGTCCGCGGTGCCGACCATGACGGCGTCGTCCGGCAGCCGGGCGCCGACCTGCTCCCAGACCCAAGCGACGGTGGTGAGTGCTTCGGCGTACTCGGCAGATTCCTGGCCGTAGACGTGGGCCGCAAAGTCCACGTGCGGGAGATAGCTGAACACGATTCGGCTCGGTTCCGCCGCGAGCTGGGCGGTTGCGTCGACCGTTTCCTCGAGCGTGAAGGCAGGCTCAATCCGGCATCCGCGATACAGGGCTTTCGACAGGGGTGAGCCCAGGAAGTTGCCAGGCTGAACGGTGATCGGTTCGACGCCTGCCTTGGAGAGACGTTCCCACAGGTTCGGGGACGGAAGAAACGCTGTTGTGTCGTACTCCACGGGTTCACCCCACAGCGTGGTCCACTTGATGGTGTTGACGACGCGGTCAAGCTGGGGAAGCCACGACTGATATCCAAGAAGTCCATGCTGCGACGGCGGCAGGCCGGTTGCGATCGTGGCCAGGCTCACCGTTGTTGTTGCGGGAAAGGGTGCGTCAATACTTCCGCGGAGTGCCGGCTTCAGCGGTGAGGCCGCCGGATGGTCGAGCTGAAGCGTTCCGAGGCCGTCGAAGAGGAAGAGGATGTAGGTGGACGCCTCAGGAATCCGCGAGGCAAGCGCCGGATCGAGCCGAATTCCGGCCGAGGATCCGGCGAGGCGATATTCGAGCTCTGATATCAGATTCGGGAGTGAACGGCCGGCGTAGTCGGGGACGGTGATCGAGGGCACGGGCGGACGGTAGTTGATGTGCGGCGGCAGGGTCCGTGTTCCAACGCGACCCGTTCGCGTGCCCTTCGCGACCTCGTCGCCCGCGTGATTTGGACCGCTGCCCCAACCTCCTAGACTTTCCCGGTCGGAGGGCCCGAAGCGGGGCCAGGCGGATTCACCGAGAGGGCGTCGACACGTGCGCAATGAATACTTCGGCGACTACACCACAGTCGCCGTATTCCTGCTTGCCGGTGTGGTCCTTGTCGGCGCTGCAGTCTTCACCGCCCGACTGGTTGCCCCCCGCCGTCCCAGCCTCCTGAAGAGCACCCCGTACGAATCCGGGATTGAACCGATCGGCGGCGGCTGGAACCAGAGCCACATCCGGTACTTCGTGTTCGCCCTGCTGTTCCTCGTCTTCGACGTCGAGGCGGTGTTCATCTTCCCCTGGGCCGTCTCGATCGACTACTTCAAGGGCATCGGCAACGGCGCGCTCGTCTTCTTCGAGATGGTCGCCTTTGTTGTCATCCTCTTCCTCGGTCTCCTCTACGCGATCCGCAAGGGTGTGCTCCGATGGGAGTAGTGGAGAAGTTCGGCGGCATCAAGCCGGTCTCGTGGCTGCTCAACTGGTCGCGCAAGTACTCGCTCTGGTACTTCCAGTTCGGCCTCGCCTGCTGTGCCATCGAGGTGATGGCGGTGTCGAGCCCCCGCTACGACTTCATGCGGTTCGGCATCGTGCCGTTGCCCGCCTCACCCCGCCAGGCCGACCTGATGGTGGTGGCCGGCACCGTCACCGACAAGATGGCTCCCGCGATAAAGCGCCTCTACGAACAGATGCCGGAGCCGAAGTACATCATCTCGATGGGTTCGTGCGCCAACACCGGCGGCCCCTACTGGGATTCGTATTCGGTCCTCAAAGGCGTCGATCAGGTGATGCCCGTCGATGTCTATGTGCCCGGCTGCCCGCCGCGCCCCGAAGCGCTGCTCGAGGGCATCATCATGCTGCAACAACAGATCACCAACGAGGATCCGCGAGAGGTATGGAGCAGGGTCAATGAACGACCAACCTGACTCCACCGGAACCTCCGAAGCCTACGGGGGCGGCCTCGCCGAGCGCCTCGGCGGCAACGCCGTGGTCGAACACGACACCGTTCGGATCTACATCGAACGAGAGGCATGGTTCGACACTCTCCGACGTGCGAGGGACGAAGAGGGGTTGACCTTCTTCTCATGGCTCGCCGGAATTGACTGGTCGAAGGACGTGGCGGTCGGTGACACGGTCGAAGAGCCGGACGAACTGGACGAGCGCTTCGAAGTGATGTGTCGACTCTCGTCGATCGAGAACGCCGACGCCGCACAGTTCATCACCGTGGTCCCGAAGGACGACGCCGTGATCGACTCCATCACGGAGCTGTTCGGCGGGGCCGAATGGCATGAACGTGAGACACACGACATGTTCGGGATCGACTTCGCCGGCAATCCGAATCTCTCGCCGATCTACCTGCCGGAAGGGTTCATCGGCCATCCGCTCCTCAAGTCGTATCCGCTCCTCGCCCGCGAAGTGAAACCCTGGCCCGGCGACGTCGACGTAGAAGACATGCCTGAGGAAGAGTCATGAGCGCCGACTACGAGGCTCTGATGCATCGGTCTGAGGTTGCGGTTTCGGTGGAGCTGCAGACGCAGGACATGACGCTGAACATCGGGCCGCAACATCCGTCCACACACGGCGTGCTTCGCCTCGTCGCGAGCGTGGACGGCGAGCGTATCTCGAGTGTGGAGCCGGTGATCGGCTATATGCACCGCGGGTACGAGAAGCTCGCAGAAGTTCGCACCTACGCGCAGATGACCGCACTCGTCAACCGCATCGACTGGGTCTCCGGGTTCGCCAGCGAGGTGCCGTTCATTATCGCCGTCGAGAAGCTGACGGGGATCGAAGCCCCGGAGCGAGCCCAGTGGATCCGGCTCATCCTCACCGAGCTGTTCCGGATCTCGTCCCACGTCGTGTTCACGTCGTCGTATCCCCTCGAGTTGGGCGGGGTGACGCCGCTGTTCCACGCATTGCGCGAACGCGAGCGGGTCCTCGAACTCATCGAGGCGATGACCGGCGGCCGGTTCCACCCCAACTTCAACCGGGTGGGTGGCATCAAGCCCGCCGCCGGCGGCGGGAAGACGCAGAAGCAAGTCTCAATGGATATCCCCGCCGGCTGGTTGGAGGACACACGAGCCGCGATGGAGCGGATACTCGGGGCGACCGACGACAGCGACACCCTCGTCACCGGCAACGAGCTGATCAAAGCCAGGACAACCGGCGTCGGCGTGATCCCCGGCGACAAGGCCATCGAATACGGTCTGTCCGGGCCGAACCTCCGTGCATCAGGCGTGGCATACGACCTCCGGAAGCACGAGTTCCACTTGCCGTACGACCAGGTGGACTTCAACGTCGTCAGTGCCGAAGGCGGAGACTGCTACGACCGCTACTGGGTGCGGCTGCAGGAGATCCGCGAGTCGGCGAACATCGTCCTCCAGGCCATCGAGAAGATCCCTGCCGGCCCGCTCCGAGCGAAGGCTCCGCGCGTGCTCAAGGTCCCCAAAGGCCAGGTGTACGTGCGGGGAGAGAACCCGAAGGGCGAGTTCGGCTACTACATCATCTCCGAGGGGGGCCAGAAACCGTATCGGCTGAAGATTCGATCCACCTCGTTCTCCAACCTCTCGATCCTGCCATGGGTCCTCAAGGGTGCCCTCGTCCCGGACCTCGTCGCCATCATGGGCAGTTTGGATTTTGTTCTCGGGGACGTGGACCGATGATTTCCGGCTACTTCTGGATTGATGTGATTCTCAAGGTGGTCTTCGTGCTCGTCGCGATGATCCTGATGGCGTTGGTTGCGATCTACGCCGAGTTGAAGGTCATGGCCCACATGCAGAACCGCATCGGCCCGTACTACGCCGGCGGTCGCTGGGGATGGGCGCAACCTCTGGCCGACGCCGTGAAGTTCATCCAGAAAGAGGATCTCGTCCCCGCCGGGGCCGACGCCGTGATCTTCAAGTCGGCGCCGTATATCGTCGTCGCCGCAACCGTCGCGACGTACGTTGTGATCCCCTTCAGTCCGAACCTCATCGCACGAGACCTCGACCTCGGGGTCTTCTACCTCCTCGCCATCTCCTCGCTCACCACCCTTGGCGTGCTCATGGCCGGGTGGGCGTCTGCAAACAAGTACTCGCTCATGGGCGGCCTGCGGGCGGGTGCGCAGCTGATCGCCTACGAACTACCGCTCGTGCTCACCGTTGTCGCGGTTGTTGTCCAGGCCGGGACGATGTCGCTCGTCGGTATCGTCGAAGCCCAGGCCGCGCCGATCGAGATCGGTGGGCTCTCGATCAGCCTCCCGTTCCTCCTCAAGGGCCAGATCGTCGGATTTATCATCTTTCTCGTGGCCTCCATCGCTGAGCTTTCACGGATCCCGTTCGATATGCCGATCGCCGAGTCCGAGCTGACGATGGGATACCTCACCGAGTATTCGTCGCTGCGGTTCACGATGTTCTTCCTCGGCGAATACGCGGCGATGATCTCGATGTCGGCCGTCGCCGCGACGTTGTTCCTCGGCGGCTACTGGTTCCCATTCGTGCCCGAATCCGCCCTGATCTACATCGGACCGCTCATCCTCATCGCCAAGATCGCGGGACTCGTGTTCTTGATGCTGTGGCTCCGCTCGACCTGGCCCCGGCTGCGCGAGGACCAACTCCAGGACATGGCATGGCGCTGGCTGATTCCGGTCTCGCTTGCCAACATCCTCGTGGTCGCCTTCTTCAAGGTGGTGGTGTTCTGATGACACAACACCAACAGGACAAGAGCATTCGCTTCCCCTTCACCGGCCTGTGGAAGGGCATGTGGTTCACGTTCAAATACCTCTTCAAGCCGGTGCCGACGGTGATGTACCCCCAGGTCCAGGAGATTCCCGTGCCGCGGGCTCGCGGCGTCATCGCCCTCGACCCGGAAGCGTGCACGGTCTGCATGTTGTGCGCCCGTGAGTGCCCGGACTGGTGCATCTACATCGAGGGTCACAAAGAGGAGCAGCCTCCGTCGAAGCCGGGCGGACGGGCGAGGAAACGAAACGAACTCGACCTCTTCGAGATCGACTACTCGCTGTGTATGTACTGCGGCATCTGCGTCGAAGTCTGCCCGTTCGATGCCCTGTTCTGGAGTCCCGACTACGAGTACAGCAGCTACGACGTCGCCGACCTGATTCACGGCAAGACCCGATTGAAGGACTGGCTCAAGACCGTTCCGGAGCCGCCGGCACTGGAGCCGCAGGAATGACCGTCACCTTCGCCGACTGGATCACGGAACTGGCCAACTGGGTGTTCCTCCTGATCGCCATCCCGACCGTCGTGGCGGCGTTCTTCGTCGTTACCGCCAAGAACGTGGTTCGAGCGGTCCTGTCGCTCGTCATCACCCTCGCCGGAACGGCCGCGCTGTTCCTGATGCTGGGCGCCGAATTCGTCGGGTGGACCGTCGTTCTCGTCTACATCGGAGCCGTCGTCATCCTGTTCCTCATGGGGATCATGATCACGCAGTCGCCCCTGACCTCGAGCACTGAGCTCAGCCAGCCGATGTCGATGCGAACACCGGCCATCCTCCTGTCCGTCGTGTTGTTCGGCGTGATCGCGTGGGCAGTCATCGTTTCATTCGGAGCCGAGGGCATCCCGCTTCCCGACGAGGCAACAAGAACCGCTTCGATCGGTGAGGCGATGTTCACCAACTGGGTCATCCCATTCGAGGTCGTGTCGTTCGTGTTGCTTGCCGCCCTCATCGGCGGCATCACCCTGGCCCGGCGGGATCCGGTCGAGGAGGGCGAAGCATGACGATCGTCCAATTTGTGCTCCTCGGTGCCGCGCTCTTCTCCATCGGCCTCTACGGCGTGCTGACGAGGAAGAACGCAATCCTCGTACTTGCCTCCGTTGAGGTGATGCTCGCCGCCGTCAACGTGAACCTCGTCGCGTTCGACGTGTACCTCGGCGACACCTCGAGCGCCGGCCAGGTGATGGCCTTGTTCATCATTGCTCTCGCCGCAGCCGAGGTTGGGATCGGTATCGCCATCGTGCTGATGATCTTCCGGAACCGCCGTACGGCGGACGTCGACGACCTGGACGTGATGAGGTACTGATGTTTGCTTCACTCACTCCGATGCTCGCCGGATTCGCCCTCTTCGCAGAGGAGGGGGAACACGAGGTCCACGCCGGGGATGGCGGCTGGCTGGCCGAGTGGGCGTGGATGATCGTCGTCGTCCCGCTCGTCATCACGTTCCTCATCGTCTTCTTCGGCAAGCGCTCACCCTGGAAGGGCTGGGGCATGGCCACCTTCGGCATGGCGTTCGTCGCCGTCTACGGAGCGGTCCTGGCCTGGGTGAACCTCGATGAAGGCATCCTCTACGAGGGCGCCATCGAGATCGGCCGAATTGGGTCGTTCACCCTCGAGTGGGGCTGGGTCGTCGACGGCCTCTCGATCATGATGTACTTCCTCGTCGGCGTCGTCGGCTTCCTCGTGTTCGTCTACGCCAACGGATACATGAAGGGCGACGTGCGCTACACGTGGTTCTTCGCCTCATTCTCACTGTTCGCCGGCGGGATGCTGGTGCTGGTCTCGGCGCCGAACCTCATCCAGCTGATCGTCGGCTGGGAGCTCGTCGGCGTGTCCTCATATCTCTTGATCGCCCATTACTGGGAGGACTTCGACAACGTCGACGCCGGCAACAAGGCGTTCATGGTGAACAAGGTCGCCGATACCGGCCTGTTCATCGGGGCGATCATCATGGCGCTGTCTGCCGGGTCGTTCAAGTTCTCCGAGATCTTCGAGACCATGGTCGGTGGCAACTCAACCCTCGCCCAGTTCGGCTTCTGGGCGGGCCTCGCGCTGTTCATCGGGGCGATGGGCAAGAGCGCCCAGTTCCCGTTCCACGTGTGGCTGCCCGATGCCATGGCCGGTCCCACGCCCGTCTCGGCCCTCATGCACGCCGCAACGATGGTCACCGCGGGTATCTACCTCGTCGCCCGCCTGTTCCCGTTCTATCAGCTGCCGGAGTACGGCGGCGACGTCTCGATGATCATCACCATCATCGGCGCGATCACGCTGTTCTTCATGGGGCTGCTGGCGCTCGTGCAGAATGACATCAAGAAACTGCTGGCGTACTCCACGGTGAGCCAACTCGGCTACATGATGGCGGCGATGGGTGTCGGGGCCTACACCGCAGGGCTCTTCCACCTCTTCACCCATGCGTTCTTCAAGTCGCTGCTGTTCCTCGCCGCCGGATCGGTCATCCATGCGGTCCACTCGAACAACATGTCCGACATGGGCGGCCTCCGGAAGTACGTCCCCGCCACGTTCTGGACGTTCATGATCGGCACGGCTGCGCTCGTCGGCCTCTTCCCGTTTGCGGGGTTCTGGTCGAAGGACGAGATCATCGCTTCGGCCTACTACAACGCATCCGAGGACCCGACCGCAGCAGCGTGGTTCATGGTGGTGCTATCGATCGCCGGCGCGTTCATTACGGCGTTCTACATGGCCCGCGCCGTGTCGCTGACGTTCTTCGGCAAGTACCAGGGCCACGGCGAACCGCACGAGTCGCCGAAGATCATGACGGTGCCGCTGATTGCCTTGGCCGCCTTCGCCGCAGGTACGGGCCTCCTCAATGCCCCGGGACTCACGCACGTATTCACCGATTGGGTGACCGTGCGGGCCTTCCCGATCATGGAGCATCACTTCGAAGCTCCGAGTTGGGGGCTGATCGCGATCGTGACGCCCGTGGTGCTCATCGCCCTTGCGATCGGCTTCTACCTCTACCGCCCGAAACAGACCCAGGCGGAGCGTGACGAATTCAGCATCCCGGTGCTCTACCCACTCCTCGAACAGAAGTACTACATCGACGACTTCTACATGGACGGCATCGTCCGGCCGACCATGGGCCCCATTGCAGACGGCACGCTCTGGATCGACGAGAACGTGGTCGACGCGGTCCCCAACCTGGTCGCCGGCGGGGCGAAACACACCGCCGATGCGGTGAACACATTCGACCAGCGCGGAGTCGACGGCGTGTTCAACATGCTGAGCGCAGCGACTGGCGCCACCGGGGGATTCCTGCGCAAGGCGTTCACGGGACGGGTTCAGCAGTACGCAGCAATCAGTTTTGCGGGCGTGGTCATCCTCGCCTTGCTGTTCATGATCTTCTGATAGGAGGAACAACGAAATGGAGTGGTTCGACAGCGGCTGGGGCCTGAGCCTCATTGTCTTCCTGCCGCTGGTGGGCGCGTTGATCCTGGCAGCGATCCCGCGTTCCGCCGAAGCAGGGATGAAGTGGGTGGCTCTCGTCACAGCGTTCGGAACCTTTGCGCTCGCCATCCTCCTTGCGGTGCGCTTCGACTACGGCGCTGCAGCTCAAATGCAGTTCGGCACGGACCTGCCATGGATCGAGGCGATCAACGCCCGCTACCACATCGGCGTCGATGGGATCTCGCTGCCGCTCGTGGTGCTCTCAACGTTCATCACGACCCTCGTGGTGATCTACTCCTGGAACCACTGGCCGGAGCCACACAATCCGAAGCTGCTGCTGATCCTCACGATGATCCTTGCAACCGGCATGACGGGCACCTTCGTGGCGCTCGACTTGGTTCTGTTCTTCGTGTTCTTCGAGGTTGTGCTGCTCCCGATGTACTTCATGATCGGGATCTGGGGTGACACGAGCATTCGGACGGTTCCGGTGGTGCATTGGGAGATCGAGATGCGGCTGTACGCGTCGATCAAGTTCTTCCTCTTCACCCTGTTCGGATCGGCGTTCATGCTGCTCGGCTTCCTAGCGCTTTACTTCAAGTCGGGTGACGCCGGGGCGAGAACGTTCGACATCCTCGAGTTGTCTGCGCTCGGGCAGGCCGGTCTGTTCGCCGGGACGTTTGCGTTCTGGGTCTTCGCCGCGATGTTCCTCGGATTTGCGGTGAAGGTGCCGATGTGGCCGCTCCACACCTGGCTTCCCGACGCTCATACCGCCGCGCCGACGATCGGCTCGGTGATCCTTGCTGCGATCCTCCTGAAGCTCGGGACCTACGGCTTCATTCGTATCTCGATCCCGATCCTCCCCGAAGAGGCCAAGAACTGGGCGTGGTTCATCGGGGTGCTCGCGGTCATCGGGATCATCTACGGGTCGCTCGCATGTCTCGCCCAAAGCGACATGAAGCGGTTGATCGCGTATTCGTCGGTCGGCCACATGGGATTCGTCATGCTCGGTGTCGCGACGCTGACCGATATTGGCATCAACGCGGCGATCATCGGCATGGTCGCCCACGGGTTGATTACCGGCCTGCTGTTCTTCATCGCCGGCTCGATGGCCCACCGATATCACACGAGGGACATGAACCGTCTCGGCGGCCAGATGATCCTCATGCCGAAGATGGGTGTCATCCTCGGGTTCGCGGCAATGGCCTCGCTCGGCCTACCCGCCCTTGCGGGGTTCTGGGGCGAGTTCATGTCGCTGCTCGCTTCGTTCAACCCGCTCCCCGGTCTCAGCGTTTCGCTGTTCCGGACACTCATGGTGGTTGCAGCGATCGGCACCGTCCTCACCGCCGGCTACATGTTGTGGATGCTCCGCAGCGTCGACTTCGGTGAACCGACCGCGGAGTGGCGCGACCATGACTTCCACGACATCGACAAGTACGAATGGATGGCATGGGCGCCCCTCGTCGTCATGACGATCGCGATTGGGATCTACCCGGCCATCGTCTTCAACGCCACGAACGATGCCGTCGTGAACCTCGTCGCCAAGGCCTTCGGAGGCTGATGACGTGATCGACTACCACGCGATCCTTCCCGAGATCATCCTGGCGGTGACGGTCCTTGCCGTCCTCGTCACAGATCTCGTAACGCGTGAGAAGTACTACGGCGCGATCGTCGGGATGGTCGGGCTGTTTGCATCCCTCGTCCCACTGTTCACGCTCGCCATGTGCGACGACCTCGAGTTCTGCACCGGCACCTTGCCGAGGGAGCTCTTCGGCGGGTCCTACGTCGTCGATCAATACGCCCTGGTGCTGAAGGGGCTCTTCATCGGATCCGCGTTCATTGTCCTGCTGCTATCGGTGGCATACCTCGAGTCGGATCGGTACTACGAGGGTGAGTACTACTTCCTCCTGCTGTCGGCTGCGCTGGGTGCGGTTGTGATGGCGTCGTCGAGAGACTTCATCACAATGATCGTTGGCCTAGAGCTGGTCTCCGGCCCGGGATTCCTGCTTGCCGGCTGGAGGAAGGCCGACGAGAAATCGAACGAAGCAGCGCTCAAGTTCTTCATCATTGGCGTCGTAGCGTTTGCTCTGCTGGTGATGGGTGTGAGCCTGTTGTACGGCATCAGCGGGACGCAGCTGTTTTCCGAGCTTGCCGTTGTTCCTCAGTCGATCGCCGACGAGCCGGCGTTCGTGCTCGGGATGCTGTTCGTATTCCTCGGCTTTGCGTTCAAGATCTCCGCGGTGCCGTTCCACGTCTGGACGCCGGACGTCTACGAAGGTTCACCGACCCCGGTCACGGCCTGGCTCTCGGTCGGATCCAAGGGCGCAGGGTTCGTCGGCGTGCTGACGGTCGCCTACCTCGCGTTCCCCGACCAGTCCGAGATGTGGGGGCCGCTGCTCTGGATTCTCGCCGCTCTCTCGATGACGATCGGGAACCTGGTCGCCATCAAGCAGACGAACATCGTGCGACTGCTCGGATACTCCTCGATTGCCCAAGCGGGATTCATGTTGGCCCCGTTCGGCGCCGCAGCAGCGGCCGGTGCCGACCTTCGGGAAGCGTTCGCGGCAACCGTTGCCTACCTGCTCATCTACGCGGTGATGAACCTCGGCGCCTTCGGCGTGATCATCGCCGCGGGAGCGCGGCTGAAGTCGTACGAGCTCGAGGATTGGTCCGGCATGTACCGCTGGGCGCCGGGCCTCGCCATGCTGCTGTCGATGTTCTTCATGTCGCTTGCGGGTATTCCGCCGCTCGCGGGTTGGTTCGCGAAGCTGGCGATGTTCAGCGCGACGATCAGCGTCGGCTCGGCGTGGGGCTATTCGATCGCCGTCATAGCGGCACTCAACGCTGTGGTTGCTCTCGTCTACTACTCGAAAGTCGTCAAGACGGTGCTCTTCGATCCGGTGCCGGACTCCATCGACCCGGATTTCGTCGGCGGGATGAGCCTCGCACCGACACTCCGTTTCGCTCTTGGCATCACCACCGTCCTCGTCCTCGTGCTCGGTGTCTTCCCCGGCGTCATCGCCAGCCTGTCGAAGTTCACCGCCGAGGTCCTCGCCACCGGCTTCTGACCGTTCTTGCGTAGATAGTGGAAGCCCGCTTCCCATAGTTACGCAAGAACGGAGAGGCGTAGGCTGCTGGCCGTGCTTGCCGACCGACTCCGTGCCCGAATCCGCTCCGATGGCCCGATGCCGTTCGAGGAGTTCATGGCCGCCTGCCTCTACGACCCGGAGGGCGGCTTCTTCAAAACCGGGCCGCTGCGTTCGACGAAAGACGGCGACTTCCTGACCAGCCCCGAAGTCAGCCCCTGGTTCGGAAGGATGCTGGCACGGTTCGTGGCTGCCGAACAGGAGCGGACAGGCGCCGACCCATTCCTGGTCGTAGAAGCAGGCGCCGGCTCAGGTTCCCTCTTGCGCTCCCTGATCGAAACCCTCACCACGATTCCTCCCCCTCAGGGGGAGGTGGCGCCCGCCAGGGCGTCGGAGGGGGTCAAGCCAGGCGCGGATTCCAAACCTTGTTACGAGTTCTACGCCGCTGAGGCCTCTCCCGCTGCTCGCTCCGCGGTCGGGGGAGTAGCCGGAGTGGAACGAGTTCACGAATCCCTCGACGACCTGCCGGAGGAATTCGACGGTGTCCTCATCGCGAACGAACTGCTCGACAACCTCCCCGTTGCACTGGCGATCAGATCCGGTGATGGTTGGGTTGAGCGGTGGGTCGGGGCGACGGATGACCGTTTCGGATTCGTGACGGCCGAGGCGAGGCCCGACGTTGTTGCCTGGTGTGAGGCCTACGCAGGCACGGTGCCCGAGGGTGGCATGGTCGAGGTGCAGCTGGCGGCGGCTGAATGGGTGCGAGCTGCGCTGGGTCGCATCGGCCGGGGCGCCCTGGTCGTCATCGACTACGGCGGCACCGCCGAGGAACTCGAACCGCGTAGGACGCAGGGCACCCTGCGCACCTACCGGAGCCACCACCTCGGCCCGGATCCGCTGCTCGAACCGGGTGCGACCGACGTGACCGTCGACGTGAACTTCACCGCCATGGCCGCAGTTGCCGAGGAGGCGGGTGCGACGGTCTCATTGCACCGCCAGGACGACTTCCTCGACGATCTCGGCCTCGGGGATGTCGTGCGCGGTTTGCGCCATCGCGAGCGGGAGCTCGCCCGTTCCGGCGACGCGATGGAGCGTCTCAAGCTGCGGTCCGAAGCCACCGACGCGGAGACGCTGCTACACCCCCGAGGCCTTGGTGACTTTCGCGTGATGATCGCGAATTCCTCGTGACGCGGTGGAGACGCCCGCGGGCGTCTCCACCGTTGTTGTGGCCTTCGAAAACGATGTCAGTCCATGAACGAGTTCACGAAGTCCAGCACGTTTTCGCGATCCATGCGGAAGACCCCACCGGTGCCGGCGCAGTTGCCGTTTGTCCCGAACGACGTGACCCCTGCGACAACGTTCGTGTCGCTGAGGAAGTTCGGTCCCCCGGAGTCGCCGAAGCATGTCCCACCGGTTGAGTGGTTGTTTGACAGGAGCAGCGAGAAGTCGCCGGTGAAGCCCGGCGTGTTGATCTGAATCAAACGCGGATGAGCAACCATCCGGACCCGCTCGGCTTCCACGAAAACAGGGTTGATCCGCTGCAGTCCGTATCCAACCGCCGTGAACGTCGTGTCCTGCTTGCCCCGCTTCGTCTTCATGACGTCCAATTGATCGGCTTCTGGCAACTCGCCATACTTCTCCTCAGCGAGCACGAGTCCAGGCTCGTCCAGGATGACGACACCGACGTCGTGGACGAAGAACGGTGCGGTTTCGTAGAGGGGATGAGCTTCCCAGTGGACTGCCTCGATGGCATGAATGCCTGGTCCCGGGTAGTGCTGCTCAGCCGTGGGGTTTTCTGGGTCCTCCGGAACCCACTGCTGAACGTCCGCGTCGGGGAAGATCCGCATTCCGTCGATCGACGCATCTTCGGGGTAGGTGCTCACGCAGTGCCCCGCGGTGAGCACGACGGTCGGTGACAGCATCGTTGCGCTGCAGCGCCATCCCCCGTCGCCGACGTCAGCCACCAAGAGGACAACCTGCGGATGGCCGTCATTGTCGAGTTCACCGTCCGTGACAGCACCCGCCGGTGCGATCATCGCGATAGCCAGTGAGGCCACCGCGAACATGAGTGTGAGTGTTCGCTTCATGGGTCGTTTCCTTTCCTTGCTGCCTTGGAAAGGAGCGGTGGGCTGTGCCCGGGTGGATAGCCTCCCAGCTCACGCCACCTTTCCCTGTCTGTCCCCAAGCGGCTCCCCCGAACCGTCGACACGGGGACCCTACCCAAAGTGGCAAACGCAATGCTTACAGTATGCAGATTGGTTTTCGCGCTTTCGAACGACGTCAAAGGAAGCTGCTACCTGCGGTAGCCTTGAGGGCATGGCCAACAACCTCAAGACGGTCGCGTTGCTTGCCTTCCTCGGCGGCGTGTTTGTCGCCGTTGGTTGGCTCTTCGGCGGGCAGCAAGGAGCGCTCATCGCTCTCGGGTTCGCGGTCGTGCTCAACTTCGGGATGTACTGGTTCTCCGACAAGATGGCGATCGCCGCGGCGAAAGCCCGGCCCGTCGAGGAACACGAGATGCCCGAGGTCTACGGGATGGTGCGGTCGCTCGCGAACCGCATGAACATTCCCGAGCCCCGTATCTACTTCATCGATGCTCCGCAGCCGAATGCGTTCGCAACCGGGCGCAACCCGCGCCATGCCGCAATTGCGGTGACTCGGGGCATCGTCGAGATGATGTCATATCAGGAGCTTGAGACGATCCTCGCCCACGAGCTCTCGCACGTGAAGAACCGCGACATCCTCATCGGAACGATCGCCGCAACTATCGGTGCCGCCATGTCGTTCTTTGCCCGGATGGCGTTCTGGGGAGGGATGGGCCGACGGAACGACAACGGTGCGATCGGGATGATCGCCGCGATCGCGGCGATCATCATTGCGCCGATCGTGGCCGTCATCATTCGGATGGCGATCAGCAGGGCCCGGGAGTTCGAGGCAGACCGCACCGGAGCGACCACAACGGGTGCTCCGCTCGTACTGGCCAGCGCCCTGCAGAAGCTCGATGCCGGGACGGCGCGCATCCCGATGGACGTAGGTGCCTCCGCTTCAACACTCTTCATTGCCGATCCCTACCGGTCGATGTCCGCCAAACAGCGACAGCAGCTCAAGTTCAGCCGCATGTTCTCGACCCACCCGCCGATCCCCGAGCGGATCGAGCGCCTCGAGGAGATGGCGACCGGGATTCGCTAGTCCTCTGCAGGTACACATGCTGCGGAGGCGCGGTAACCTACGCCGCCGTTGACCTGCGCGCTTCGGCGCGCCGTTCACCTGCTGGGATGCCCGAGCGGCCAAAGGGAGCAGACTGTAAATCTGCCGGCTGATGCCTACGGAGGTTCAAATCCTTCTCCCAGCACCAGCGAAGGTAGTCTTCGCAGAGCGC
>Ga0316190_10001239_pt1 | contig 18404 bp, 11 predicted proteins | sample Eddworburrow2_MG_FD_204929 | JGI IMG/M metagenome (GOLD analysis project Ga0316190, IMG submission 204929) | Coastal sediment microbial communities from Maine, United States - Eddy worm burrow 2 | ecosystem: Environmental > Aquatic > Marine > Coastal > Sediment | place: USA: Maine | collected... | reverse complement strand
TATATTATTATAAAAAAATTAAAAAGGGACAGTCTGATTAGTATGATTATCTATTGCAATAAATTATTAGATTACTACTTCCATTTAAAATAAATCCTGGTTTATTAATATCTCAAACTTCCTGCCCTGTCCTTTTGTATGCCCTAATCAATAGAATCATGATTAATATCATTTAGTTTGCGATTTATATCTATTACATTGTGCCAATATCAGATTTAAATTAGTATTAAATTCACCTGAAAATAAATTTTTTAATATTATGAAACTTCCACGTTCGTATTACAACATGGTATCCTTTATTGGATCTGCTATAGCGGTTGTAAGTTTAGCATTTATATTCTTATTTTTTGTTGTAGCAATGTTGTTCGCAGATACCAGTTCCTATCTGGGTATTTTCATGTATATTATACTACCCGTTTTTCTGGTCATTGGATTGGTTCTTATTCCTATTGGAATGACAATCGAAGTAAAGAGAAGAAAGAAAAGGGAATTAAAATATATAGAAAAAGGATGGCCAATCATAGACCTGAATGTATCAAGTTATAGAAACGCAATATTAATCTTTGGTTCAGGTACTTTCTTTTTTATATTCCTTACAGCATTGGGCAGTTATGAAGCTTTTCATTATACTGAATCTGTAGAGTTTTGTGGTACTTTATGCCATGAAGTTATGGAACCGGAACATGTAGCATATTTGAATTCTCCCCATGCAAGGGTAAAATGCGTGGAATGCCACGTAGGTGAAGGGGCAAGTTGGTATATGCGATCAAAACTTTCTGGTTTACGCCAGGTATACGGAGTTTTGACCAATGATTTTTCCAGGCCGATAGGAGTACCTATACACAACCTGCGACCGGCACGGGAAACCTGTGAAAAATGTCATTGGCCAGAGAAATTTTATGCCCATCAATTAAGACATGAAAAGCACTTCCTAACCGATAGTTTGAATACAGAATGGAATATTGGGTTGCTAATTAAAACAGGGGCCAGTCATAGTGCAATAGGTCTTACAGAGGGTATTCACTGGCATATTAACCCAGAAGTTAAAATAGAATATATTTCTAAAAGAGATAACAGATTAGATATTCCATGGGTAAAATATACGAACACCAGTACGGGTAAAGAAACACTTTATATTGATGAGGAAAATATGCTGAATGAAAAAAAGATGGCAGTCGCAGTATCAAGAGAAATGGACTGTATGGATTGCCATACCCGGCCTTCTCATCATTACCAAACACCCATGGAATTTGTTGATCATGCAATGACCACCGGCGAAGTCCCTAAAGATCTTCCATATATAAAAAAGATTGCTATGGATCTCTTTGTAGATCCTTACGATCATAAAGACACCGCTTTGATTACAATAACGAATACCATAACTGATTTTTATAAGGATGAAATGCCAGAGGTGTATGAAACACGACAGGATGATATTGAAAAAGCTATTGAAGGAATAATCAATGGATTTAGCGAAAACATATTTCCTGAAATGGGTGTGAGTTGGGATGCCTATACTGATAACATTGGGCATAAAACCTACAATGGCTGTTTCAGATGTCATGATGATAATCATGTAAGTGAATCGGGCGAAGTTATCAGAAAGGATTGTATTATATGCCATTCCATAAACGTTCAGGGAGCAGTCGGCGAAGAAATGGTTGTAGGATTGACCAGTACCATGGATTTTGTGCATCCAAAGGAATTAGAAGAAGGCTGGGAAGAGGATCTTTGTGCTGATTGTCATCGATATCTATACTAAAAGCAAAGCAAAAATAAATTAGATTATGCCAGGATTCATCAGAGGGTCCTGGCATTCTTTTATTACTGCCTTTTATAACAGAGTTCAAATATAAATTTCCTGAAGTTTTTATTTGGCTGAATTACCATAATCTATTACCAGGTAGCAAAAAGTCTTTATCCCCAGTAACATGCTTTCATCAGCCACGAAAAAATCTGGAGTGTGATGTGGATAGGCTTCTTTAGGATCCTTACCTTTGGGCATCCCTCCCAGGAAGAAAAACATTCCCGGTACCTGCTGCTGAAAAAAGGAAAAATCCTCAGCTCCGGTCATAGGCTTTCTTAATACAACATTTTCTTTACCTGCTGCCTCCTGCAAACTAGGTAACATTTGGGCTGTTAATTCCGAATCATTATAAGTAATTGGATAACCTTTATCAATTTCAATTTCAGCTCGAGCACCCTGACTTTCAGCAATAGTTACTACTGTTCTTCGAATATCTTCTAATATTTTAACTCTCATATCCTCATTTAGAGTTCTGATTGTGCCGATCAGTTCAGCCTCTTCGGGTATGATATTGCTGCGTACACCACTATGAATTGCCCCTACAGTTACAACAGCAGGAGCCTCGGTCAACTTGGCCTGCCTGGAAACTGTAGTTTGCAATCCGTTGATAATTAAAGCAGAAGTAACAATCGGATCAATACCATCCCAAGGTGCTGATCCATGTGTCTGTTTTCCATGAACTTTGATATTAAAGGAATTTACAGCAGCCATAATACCTTCCGGCTTATATAAAATTTTGCCTACTTCGGTCTGTGAATTAATATGAAGTCCAAAAATTACATCCACATCCGGATTTTTTAAAACGCCTTCTTTAATCATCAACTCTGCTCCACCTTCCTCTCCTACAGGAGCTCCTTCTTCCGCTGGTTGGAAGATGAATTTAATTGTACCTCGCAAATCTTCCTTTATTTCTGATAATACCTGAGCTGTACCTAACAGTATGGAAACATGCGTATCATGCCCACAAGCATGCATAACACCTACCTCCTGTCCATTAAATTCTCCTTTTACTTCGGAAGCCCATTCCAGTGGCACCCTTTCAACAACAGGTAAACCATCCATGTCAGCCCGTAATGCGATTACAGGTCCTGGCTTCCCTCCTTTTAATATCCCAACTACTCCAGTATGAGCAACGCCTTTTTGAACCTGTATTCCAAATGATTCCAATTTTTCTGCAACATAGGCAGATGTTTTGAATTCACGATTTGATAATTCTGGATATTGATGGAGATGATGTCTCCATTCAATTACTGTATTTTCAATGACTTCAGCACGCTGATCTACGTCAACTTTAAGCTTATCTTTCTTTTGAGAAAAAACAGTATTTGTAAAAATTAAAACCAGTAAAATGGTTGATATTCCTGATATGCTCCTATTCATGTTTTGATTTTTTATGACAAGCTCGCAAGATAAAAATTTGAAAATGAAATATTACTACTTAAGAGATTATTTTTTGAACAGAAATACATATAGTCAACTTTTCAAATTTTTAGCAGCTCGTATTTCTTTTAACATCATAAAAGAATCAGGTTTTATTATTCCAAAATATCTCGTATTTTTAAATTAAATCATAAGCTCTTTTTTTAATGAAAATCAAAGACAAGCATTATACCACGATATGGGTAAATCCACACAACCCTTCGGTTGTACAAACTATCGATCAACGTCTTTTACCCTTTAAATTTGACATTCTGAATCTGGCCTGTCCGGATGATTTTGAAATGGCTATTTCAGATATGGTTGTTCGCGGAGCACCATTAATTGGGGTAACAGCAGCCTACGGGATATACATTGCCACCCTTTCAGATTTAACAGGCTCACGAAGAAAATCATACTTGAAAGAAACTGCAGAAAAACTATTAGCATCCCGGCCTACAGCGGTAGATTTAAAAAATGCAGTTGATAGAATGATGAAGGAGATCGAGGAATATGATGATCCTAAAAGACAATCTGTTAAAGCACTTGAAATTGCTGAAAAAATAAAAAATGAGAGCATTGAATCCAGTAAAACGATAGGAAAATATGGCCTTGAACTCATAGAGAATATCAGCAAAAGAAAAAAGGGTATAACTGTTAATATACTTACTCATTGTAATGCAGGCTGGTTAGCCTGCGTCGACTATGGTACTGCTACCGCTCCAATCTATATGGCCCATGATAAAGGAATCAATGTACATGTATGGGTTGATGAAACCCGGCCTCGTAATCAGGGCAGCAGGCTAACAGCTTTTGAATTGGGAGAACATGGTATTCCTCATACGGTAATTGCCGATAATACCGGAGGACACCTGATGCAGCATGGTATGGTAGATATGGTAATAGTAGGAACTGATAGAACTACCCGAAATGGTGATGCTGCAAATAAAATAGGTACTTATTTAAAAGCACTGGCAGCCAAAGACAATAATATTCCTTTCTATATAGCCCTTCCTTCCAGTACTATTGATTGGAACATTTTTGATGGTGTAAAAGAAATACCTATTGAAACCCGATCCGAGAATGAAGTAAAATATATTGAAGGTTGGAATGGGAAACAAATTGACGATCTACTGTCTATGCCTTATACAAGCAAAGCTGCAAATTATGGATTCGATGTAACTCCTGGTAGATTGATAACAGGACTGATAACCGAAAAGGGAATTTGTGACGCAAACGAAAAAAGTCTATTACAGCTTTTTCCAGAACAGAATTAAATTAAGTATTCTTCATTTTTTAGTTATCTTTTTTAGGCAGAAACCAAAAGCGATTTTTTAACTTTTTAATAGCTTATGAAACCAATACTTTATACCTGTCTTACTGTATTACTTTTAATCCCTATATATACCCAGAGTCAGACGCCAGATCAAAATGATTACTCTGAATATATACTTACTCCAACTCCTCCTGTAAGTCCACGGATAAATGGCCCCAAGGTGTATGGAATGCGTCCCGGATCTCCTTTCATATATAAAATTCCCTGTACTGGTATGCGGCCTATAAGATTTTCTATTAATATATTACCGGATGGACTGTCATTAGATCCAGATAGAGGTATTATAACCGGCTCTATATCAAATAAAGGGAGCTATACATTCGAACTATGTGCTCAAAATAATAAAGGGGACTATTGTCGTGAATTTAAAATTATTGTTGGCGATAAACTTGCCCTGACACCTCCTATGGGTTGGAATAGCTGGTATATTCATTATGACCGTATTAGTGATAAATTGATGCGGGAAGCTGCAGATCAAATGATAAATTCAGGAATGGCTGACTACGGATATCAATATGTGAATATCGATGATTGTTGGATGGTGAAAGTGAATTCCAAAGATCCTGAAATTGGAGGGAAAACAAGAGATAAGGATGGAATCATTCTGACAAATAAAAGGTTTCCGGATATGAAAGGCATGACGGATTATATTCACAATAAAGGACTTAAAGCAGGCTTATATATTTCACCTGGACCCAGTACATGTGCCGGGTATGAAGGCAGTTATAAACATGAATCTCTTGATGCTAAAACCTTTGCAGACTGGGGTTTTGACTTCCTGAAATATGACTGGTGCAGTTACAGAAAAAAAGCTGGTGGAAAAACGCTGGATCACCTAAAAAACCCCTACGAACAGATGTGGAATTTACTGCAGGATCAAGGTCGGGATATAGTGTTGAATCTATGCCAATATGGAATGGGGGATGTATGGAAATGGGGTGCAGAGGTTGGCAACTCATGGAGGACCACTGGAGACCTGGGTCTGGAAGAAAGAAAAGGATTGCCCGGATTTTATACTATTGGATTGAAGAATGCTGAACACTGGCCATATGCAAAGCCTGGTGAATGGAACGATCCTGATTATATTTTAATCGGATGGGTAGGAAATGCGCATGAAATGGCCATAGGGAAACCCACAGATCTGACCCCATACGAACAATACAGCTATATGTCGATGTGGAGTTTGATGGCATCTCCTTTAATTTTCAGTGGAGATATGTCAAAACTGGATGCTTTCACTTTAAATGTATTATGTAATCATGAAGTGATAGAAGTTAATCAGGATCCTTTGGGTAATCAAGCGAAAATTATTCGGAAGACCAAGACCGAATTTGTGCTTGCTAAAGAGTTGGAGGATGGATCAATATCTATTGGTTTATTTAACTTAAATGATAAGGAATACCAGCTATCAATTTCTTGGGAAGAATTGGAGATTAAAGGAACAGCTAAAGTTCGGGATCTCTGGCGACAAAAAGACATTGGATCATTTGTTGATAAGTTCGAAACCAAAGTAGATCCCCATGGCGTTATGATGGTTCGGCTTTGGCCGGAATGAATGAAATAATAATAGAATAATTATCTGATAATCCAACACTGGTGTAGGAATATCCAACATATTAAAATTCAATTCAAATTATAAATCGTTGAAATACAGACTGATATCAAACAGGCATTATTTTTGGAATTAATACCAATATATTTTTTATTTAAATAATATATGAATTATTTATTTAAGCTATCCATTAGAAATTTAAAGAAAAAACCTGCTGTAAATTTCATCAATATATTTGGCTTGTCATTAAGTATGGCAGTGGTAATACTATTATCTTCTTATTGTTATCATGAGTTGACCACAGACAAATTTCAAAAGAATAAGGGAAAGGCATTTTTACTAATAAACCAAGGGGAAAATGCATCTATCGGTATAAATACACCAGGAGTTCTTTCTGAATTCCTGGATTCTTCAACATTTGAAATTCAAAATACAGTAAGAATGGCTGGATTTTGGGAAGCGCCGGTTGTCAAAGCTGGTAGCACCGGTCCTTTTAAGTCTGATATTTTATTTACCGATTCGGATTTCTTTGATGTGTTTACCTATAAGGTTATAAAAGGCAATCTCAGTTCCGCATTAAATGATCCTAAATCTATAGTCTTGATAAAGAGTGAAGCTGAAAGGCTATTTGGCAAGACGGATATAGTTGGGGAAATGGTTATTTTAAATAATCAGCATTTGTTTTTTGTCTCTGCAGTAATTGAAGAACCTGCAAGCAACTCATTTTTAAAGTTTGGAGGTTTGGTACCTATGTCTTCCAGATCAAATATTCTAGATAACGGAGAAGAATTTACTAATTGGGGTTGGTGGAACTTTCAAACATTTATTCTAACACGGGAAAATCCTGTCGCCAAACAAATAGAAGATAATATTGAAAATATCTTTATAGATCATTCTGGAAGAGAGGCAGGATCTGAGCACATACGCCTTCTCCCTTTAGCTGATATTTATTTTTCAAAAATAGAATCAGGATGGATGGACTATATTCATATAGGAAACAAGCAACAGGTATCGATATTAGCTATGGTTGCTTTTTTAATCCTTCTGATTGCTATTATCAATTTTATTAATATTTCCTCCTCACAGTATTTTGATAGACTGAAACAGGCTGGACTTCAAAAGCTGATGGGCGCATCCAGGTCTCACGTGGTGAGGAATATTCTATTGGAATCATTTTTATTATTTTTTCTATCAGCATGGATAGCAATTGTTATAGCCGAGATTGCCCAGGTTTATCTTAATCAATATCTTGGAATTCAGTTCGTTTCAGGAGTCCTATTCTCGCCTGGTTTTTTAATGTTAACATTATCATTCACAGCCATAATAAGTATAATTGCCAGTTTATCTCCAGCACTTATTATTGCGCGTTCCAGACCGGTTGACAATTTAAAAAAGACGGTCAGACTCAGAACGAAAAAATCTACATTAAGGAGTGTTTTTGTAATTTCTCAATTTACAATTGCGATCATATTAATCTGCTTTACAATACTTGTCCAAAAGCAAATAAATTTTGGAATCAACAATCTTGGGTTTAAAAAAGAAAATATAGTTGGCATCAAATTAACACCCCAATTATCCGATAAAAAAGAAGTTTTAAAAAAAGAATTGCTTGATCAAACATATGTAAAAAAACTTTCTTTCACTCAGTATTTCCCGGGTAGAGATCTATCATATTGGGGAATGGATATGGATATTCATGGTGAAGACAAGCAGGTATCATTCTACACTTTTGATGCGGATGGTGAGTTTTTTGAAATGCTAAATCTTGAATCCGTTAAAGGTAGGCTCTATTCTAAGAACCTTATTACCGATAAAAATAAAGCTGTAGTCAATGAAACTTTTCTTAAAACTCACAATATAATCGATCCAATCGGAATACTTTTCAATGTCTGGGGGAGTGAATTCGAAATTATAGGAGTAGTAAAGGATTTTCATTTCGAATCTGTTAACAGGCCCATTGAACCTTTACTCATAAAAAATACAGGAAATGCCTCTTTTAATCTCGTAAACATACAAAGCACTGATTTTAATGAGATTCAATCAACTATTTCAGAATTGAAAGAAATATGTTATAATTTATCGCCAGATTTTCCAGTGGAATTTCGATTTATGGATCTTGCAGTTGAAAACATGTATCAAAGTGAAGTACGCTTCAGGCGAATATTTACTCTTTTCGCTGGTTGTGCCATTTTTATAAGTTGCCTGGGTATTTTGGCCTTATCAATATTTGTTTGTCAGAACAAGACAAAGGAAATAGGCATCCGAAAGACCTATGGAGCAACAATCAGGAATATTTTCAGCATGCTAAACCAGGAATTTATCCGATGGATTGTTATTGCTTTCCTTATCTCCGGTCCTGCATCATGGTATATTATGTATAAATGGCTTGAGGTATTTTCTTATAAAACAGATATTAGTTGGTGGATTTTTGCAGTATCAGGATCTATCGCATTAGGAATAGCATTGTTATCCGTGAGCTGGCAGACCTACCGATCAGCCAGAAAAAATCCGGTTGAAGTTTTACGATACGAATAGTGGCTTAATATAGTAATCCCTGATGGTTGTATTGAATTTTAGGAAATACATTATTTGAATATTGCTTTAATATGTTAATAAGTTATTTAAATATTGCTTTTCGAAACATCGCAAGACAAAAGGTTTATTACCTGATCCAGATAACAGGTTTCGCCATAGCTCTTTCCTGCGTGATTCTTATTCTTTCATGGGTACGATATGAATTAAGTTTCGATAAGTTCCATGCTAAAGGAGATAATATATATCGTGTTTTGATGGAGATAAATGCTAAAAGTGAAAATGCATTTCACCTTGCGATAACTCCTCCCCCGATGGCAAATTCATTGCAATCAAATTTTCCGGAAATTATAAATTCAACCAGGTTTGAATTTTGTCCGAAGGTGGTTTTTAAAATAGATGATGAAATAAATTTCGAAACAGGTGGCGCATTTGCCGATCCTGGTTTTCTTGATATGTTTACTTTCACGTGGGTCCGGGGAAATCCCGAATCAGCAATGAGTGATCCTCAAAGTATATTGTTAACAGAATCATTAGTGACAAAATATTTTAATCAGAAAAATCCTTTAAATAGGGTGATCACCATTGAAGAAGTAGCTTTTGTTATAACAGGGATTATTGAGGATGTCCCTTATAACTCTCACCTGCAATTCGATTTCCTCATACCTTTCCAGGCAAAAACAATATTTGGTTCTGATTTAACAGATTGGGGTAATGTAAATATATACTCCTATATTCAATTGGCGAATAGATCAATTCCCAATGAGGTCGATCAAAAAATACAAAAATGGGAAACTCCAAGGTCATATGATCGCTTTTACCTTCAACCGCTTAGTGAAATTCATGGTGAATCAGGTATTGGGGCAGATGAAGTATTAGTCAGCGACAAAAAATACATTAAAATATTTATTGTTATTTCTTTTGTGATTTTGATCATTGCAACTATCAATTTTATAAACCTGCAATCAGCTCAAATATTAAAAAGAACAAAAGAAGTGGGTATCAGAAAGATTGTTGGAGCTCAAAAATTCCAACTCATACAACAATTCATAATTGAATCGTCACTGGTCCTTTTGATCTCTATGGTATTGTCAATAATATTTGCTGAAGCAGCACTTCCCTATTTTAGCCAACTATTTAATTACAAGATTATACTTCAATTTTATGATGCTTCCTTTCTACTTTTCCTTACTTTAATCTTTCTTCTGGTAATATTATTGACAGTTTTAATTCCTGCCATCCAATTTGCCTCTTACCATCCCAGGAATCTCATACTAAATCTGGTAATGAAGGGAAAGAAGAATGCTATTTCAAGAAAAATACTGGTCATTATTCAATTTTCATTCCTGGTATTTTTTATTATCTCCACATTGATTATCAATCAGCAGTTTTCATTTATGAAAAACTCAAATCTGAACAATCATAAAAACGAAATTATTTATTTATCCTTTAATGTAGATATCGGATCTAGGTATAGAACATTTAAAAACAGTCTAATTGCTTTACCTTCAATAGAAAACGTAACTGCAAAAGATGCCCTCCCTACTCAAACTGCAAATAAAACTGGTGATTTGATTTGGCCAGGAAAAAATCAGAATGAAGATTTCATAATTGAAGCAACGGGTACTGATTTTGAATATTTTGAAACCTTGGGTATTGAAATAAAAGAAGGGAGAAGTTTTAAAGAATCCATATCCTCTGATAATAAAATTGCTTTTATTATTAATGAAACCGCATTACGCAATATGGGATTAACAGATCCTCTGGGTCTTCAGATTTCACTTTGGGGATACCCTGGCGAAATTATTGGAATTGCCAAGGATGTGCAGTTACAAACGTTAAAAAATAAAACCGAAGGGCAGATATTCTTTGTTCTTCCTGATTTTACAAGTCAACAAGTTTCCGAATATGGAGTTATCTTGATTCAGATTAAAGGTGATATTGCAACAGCTATCACACAAATTCAGGAGCAATGGTCTATAGTAAATCCGGGAATACCCTTTGAGTATCATTTCCTGGACGAAGCTGTTGACGGCTTGTATTGGGATGAGATGCGACTTTCCCGCCTCATGAATTATGCCTCTTATTTGAGCATGGTCATTTGTTGCTTAGGCTTATTGGGCCTGTCAATATATAATTCTAATGCCCGAATTAAAGAAATTGGAATCCGAAAAATAAATGGCGCTTCCATATTAAATATCATGGGTATGTTAAATAAGGATTATATTCAATGGGTCTTAATTTCTTTCGTATTGGCTTTTCCTGTAGCATGGATAGTTCTGGATAAATGGTTACAGAATTTTGCTTTTCAGGTTAAAATAAGTTGGTGGGTATTTTTAATATCCGGATCAGTAACGATATTAATAGCTCTGTTAACCATAAATGGCCAGATACTAAAGACTGCTAAAAAGAATCCAGTTGATATCTTAAAATACGAGTAGTTATTTTAAGACATCAACCCAAGTTCGTGATCAATTTCTATTCGTATCGTAGAGAATTTACAGGATTCATAGAAGCTGCTTTAAAAGACTGGTAACTAACCGTCAACCATGCAATAATAAGAGCAGCAAACCCGGATACAGCAAATGTGACCACACCGATATCAATTCTATAGGCAAAGTTTTCCAACCATTTTATCATAATATAATAGGATATCGGAGAAGATAAAACAAAGGATATAATTACCAGTTTGATATAATCTTTAGATAATAAAAGCATTACGCTGGATACATTGGCTCCCATAGCCTTTCTGATTCCTATCTCTTTAGATCGCTGCTCCGCCGTAAAAGTAGCAAGGCCAAAGAGCCCCAGACAGGCAACAAAAATAGCCAGAATAGCAAAAATCATAAAAATCTTTCCTAGCCGCTGTTCTGCAAAATACAACTCATTAAAGGTCTCATCCAGAAAATCAAACTCAAATGGAGCACCTTCTACCGCACCTTTCCATTTATCCTCAATCATGGCAATAGTTTCCCGGATATTTTCTGTATTTAACTTTATAGAAATGATCCCTCCCCATTTACCGTATAAAAATGCCATCGGTTTGATCTCACTCTTTAATGACTGATAGTTGAAATCCTGTACAATACCGACTACTTCCAGCTCATATAAATCCTCATCAGGCCCATTAAAAGTGCCAATTCTTTCACCAATAGGATTTTCCCAGTTGATCATTTCGGCAGCTCTTTCATTTAGCACTATTGCAATTGTATCTGAAGGAAAATCCTTAGAAAAGAATCTGCCTTCTACCATAGTTAATCCATAGGTTTCAAGGAAATTTTCATCAACAGTAGCGTAATCAAGTAAAATATCCTCTTTCCCCTGACCAATAGGGCGGTATACAGAATTACTGCCAATATGAGGAGGATGGCTATTTGAAATAGTGGCGGATTCCACCTCCTCAAAGGCTGTTAATTCCTGGGCAAAACTTTCCTTACCATCTTGTAAACTTCTGGCATTTTGAAGAATCAGTACATTTTCTTTGTCCAAGCCCATATTGATGTTCTGTAAATGATTCAACTGTTGAAAGACCAGTAAAGTACAGATAATGAGAATAATAGATATGGTAAATTGAAAAATCACCAAACCACTCCGAATCCCTGAAGATTTCATCCCAGCTCTAACTTTTCCATGCAATACTGAAGATGGACTAAAGGATGTAAGATAAAATGCCGGATAACTTCCTGCCAGTAGACCTACGAATAAGATCAAGAAAATCATGGCCATGATTTGTGTAGGTTGGAATATTGTGATAAACATCAGAGCTTTTCCAGCAACCTGATTGAAAGCCGGCAACAATAAATAAGTTACACCCAAAGCAATTATCATTGATATCAATGTAAATATGATTGACTCTGATAAGAACTGTACAATTAATACATATCTCCTGGCCCCTATTGTCTTTCGTATACCAACTTCTTTGGCTCTTTCAGCCGATCTGGCTGTAGATAAATTCATAAAATTGATACAAGCAATAACAATTATAAAGATGGCAATGGCAGAAAGAATATATATATAATTGATATTTCCAGGAGGTTCAAAAAAATACTCAGGAGCTTCGGGTCTCAACCGTAAATCAAGCATCGGAGTCAGAAAATAACCATAAGATCCCCCCTGTTCTTCAAATACCTCTAATGAAATTCCTAAAAACTGTTGAAGTTCAGGACCTACATATGTATTTACCATCTGACGTATCTTCTCTTCTACAACTTCAATGTCAGCACCAGGAACCAGTTTCATATAGGTGGTCAGGTTATTGGAAGTCCATTGGTTTCTTTCCATATAATCCCAGGAATTGATCGACATGATCAGGTCAAATTTAATATGTGTGTTCTGAGGAGTCTCTTCTATAATTCCTGTCACTTTATGCAACCATTCTCCCGTTCCAATATTTATCATTTTACCCATGGGAGTAATATCTCCAGGGCCACTGTAGTTAAAGTATTTCTTTGCAAGTGCTTCCGTCAATATGATACTGTTGGGCTCCTTCAAGGCAGTTTTCGGATCGCCCTGTATCAATTTGAAATTAAAAAAATCGAAAAAACTGGAATCCGCAAGTAAAAGCTTCTCTTCTGCAAAGGATAAATCTTCATACTTTAGAATCACCTCTCTCCACATATTCAGCCGGCAAAAGTCTTCAATTTCCGGAATTTCTTCTTTCCCAACCGGTCCCAGGGGATTGCAGCTTGTATAACCAAAAAACTCCTGGTCATGAAGCCTGCCTTTCATATAAGCCCTGTGAATATTTTCAGGATTGTGATGAAACCGGTCATAACTAAATTCATCAGAAATATATAATAGAATAAGCAGGGTCGTGGCTATACCAATAGACAATCCTAAAATATTTATAAGAGAATAAAACTTTTTACGAAATAGGTTCCTGACAGCAATCTTGAGATAGTTCTTTATCATAATAAAAAATGCATTTTTATATAGGACGTTTAAATAATGTAAAAAGTAACACGCTTTGGGATAAAAAATAAAAATTATGTCAAATATTTACTCCTGCCATAAATGTATCCTTATATACAAGCAGGAGTAAATGCTTCATTCAATCTCAAAAACTCAAGATTCGTGCTTAACCAGTTCTGGTTTAGCTTTAGTATATAAAACCTCACATTATATAGAATAATATTTGAATCGCAAGAAGCCCTTCTTTCTATAGTCATATTTGATTTAGACAAAATCATATGTGTGATTATTTAAAGCTCATTTTCTTAAGAATTTTTTACTTAATTCATTTTCTTTTCCTAATTTCATTCCTCCAAAATAAAAAGATTTTTTTGTTGAATTAATATTTTTTAAAAACAAACGATAAATACAATGAATACATCACGTCGTGACTTTATCAAGAAAAGTGCTGTCGCTATGGCTGGCACATCTGTTTTATCAAGCTCTTTGTTCTCCTGTAGTAATGCAAAAGCTAAGGAAATTGTGGCTGTGCAATTATTTTGTGTGAGAGAGGATATGACAAATGATCCCTTAGGAACACTTACCCAATTAGCTGAAATGGGCTACAAACATGTAGAGCATGCCAATTATGAGGATCGTAAATTTTATGGGTATTCAGCATCAGAATTCAAAAAGGTTCTGGACGACCTTGGTTTGGATATGCCTAGTGGCCATACCGTTCTTGGTAAGAATCACTGGGATGCTACCACCAATGATTTTACAGACGAGTGGAAATACCTGGTAGAAGATGCTGGCACCATGGGTCAGAAGTTCGTAGTAAGTCCATGGCTTGATGAGAGTATTTGGGCTACCTATGATGGTCTGATGGGCTTCCTGGAAGTATTTAACAAATGTGGTGCATTATGTCAACAATCTGGTATGAAGTTCGGATATCATAACCATGCTTTTGAGTTTAGTGAAAAACTAAATGGTGAGGTTATGTTTGACTTGATGCTTAAGAATACAGATCCTGATAAGGTAGGCATCCAATTGGATATTGGGAATATGTACATAGCAGGAGCCAAAGCAAAGGATATTGTTTTAAAGTATCCTGGAAGATTTGAAACGATCCATGTAAAAGATATGATTGAAAGTCATTCAGACGAAGGAGAAGGATTTGAAAGTACGATTCTGGGTGCTGGCCTGATTGGTTCACAGGAAGTGACAGACATGAGCAAAGAACAAGGAACCTGGCTTTTTGTCATAGAACAGGAATCTTACCAGGGAAAAACACCTCTTGATTGCATGAGTGAGGACCTTGAGGTCATGAATAACTGGGGATACGTATAGGTATTGAGTGATTGAGTGATTGAGCGATTGAGCGATTGAGCGATTGAGCTATTTTTAGTTTGTCGTTCAGAAATGAAATGTTTTTTTCAATATGACTCCATATTGATTACGATATAGTTTCTAATAGCTTTTGTAAAAGAAAACTACGTTAATTCCCTCCCAGGGGGGATTTTGGGGTGGATTATTTTAATTTGGTAATTTATTCCAGAGGATGTACCTCTGGGATAGCTTAGCTTTGCTCGGCATGATTTGCTGATTTTTAATTTCCGGTTCTATAATGATGTCATCCCGCCATTGTCAGGATCTAGCTTTAAATGAAAACGGTTATCAAAGAAGAAAGATTCCTCCACAAGCTTGCCCGCCAAAGGAGGGATCAGAATGACAGTGTGGACAGATATATTTAATGATGTGATTTTTTAATTACTCTTATGAAAAAAAAATATTTATTGAGCATAATTGCTATATATTTTTTACCCTTTGCAGGTTTTACCCAAACCTCTGAGCAAGTTGTTGATCAGGTAGCAGCTATATCTTCTCAATCAGGTTTTTCAAGCAATATCACGTATCTAAAAGTTGGTGATCAAGAATTAAAACTTGATGTAATTGTACCCAGACTAAGCCTTGGTGAACCACCCTGGTGGAGAATTGATAATCAGCCAAAACCTACCTTGCTTTATATCCATGGTGGTGGTTGGGTCGAAGGGGAAAAGGAGACCCGGATGTTGGGCCTACTGCCCTTTGTGTCTAAAGGATGGGTTGTAGTAAATATTAATTACCGGTTAGCTCAAGAAGTACAATCTCCTATGGACATGGTCGCAGATTGCAGGCATGCTTTAAATTGGATCTATGACAATACAACAAGATTCCAAATGGATACCACCCAAATCGTAGTAGCTGGGGAATCGGCCGGTGGTCATCTTGCCCTCATGACCGGATTATTAAATAAATCATCAATTCACAATAATGGAAAAGAAATAAACCGGGACCTGAATGTTGCGGCAATAATAAACTGGTATGGGGTTACTGACTTGAATGCTCGTAAAGAACCATCAATTAAAGATAGATTTAAACATATAAACTGGGTGGCAGAATTAACAGATTATGATTCTCTGAATACTATATTTTCACCTGTTACTTATGTAAATACTCATAGTGCTCCAGTAATGACAATTCATGGGGATGCAGATCCATTAGTACCTTATCAACAGGCTGAAATTTTAACAAAGGTTCTGAATGAAAACGGTGTTAAAAATAAGCTTATAACCATTCCGGGAAAAAAGCATGGGAATTTTAGTGCTGAGGAACGAACCTATATTTTTGAGCAAATCTGGGATTTCCTTAAAACCAATGGAATTGGCTTTGATGCTCAGAAAAAGTCAATGAACTAAGATTTGAAATAAAATTTATACAAAGAAAATGAAGAAAATTGTTTTAAGTATCGGGATGATCATCGGTTTTTTATCCTTTTCCTCTGCACAAAAAATACATGTTACTTTTTTCGGTTCTTCGGTATGCTATGGTGCTTCAGCTGAAAATCACCATGGTTATGGTTGGCAGGTTTTTCATAGTGGCGCTATTGATACAACCACATTTATATACTTCAACGCCTCTACAGGAGGAGACAACACCCTTAAGGTTGAAAAAGAAAAAAGAATAACAAAAAAGCTCCTACCTACCAATCCTGATATTGTTGTAATTGGTCTGTCCCTTGGTAATGAAGGTATTCGTACACCCCAGGATGACAATGGACGCGAACAAATACTGGAACAATATCGAAGCAGGTTGTTATCAATGGCTGATTCCTTTAATTCCATGGGAATTAAGCCGGTTATTGTCAATTGCTATACGCACACCTATTTTACTGATGCTCATTACGAGTATACTAAAAGAATGAACCGTTTGATTAATACATGGGAATACCCAAGCATAAATGTATTAGGTACAATTGATGATTGGAGTGGTAAATGGGTAGAAGGATATGTTGGGGATCCCTGGCATCCGAATACAGAAGGACATAAAGAAATGTCTTATGCAATTGTTCCTTCTTTATTTGAAGCGATTACAAAAGGGAAAAAGGTTCCTGAATATGATTGGAATAAAAGCTATTCAACTGTGATCAATGAAAAGCAAATTGAAAATCCAATTTCAATGGATATTGAGAATACCATGCATTCATTTACTTTGAGTTTCCGATTTCAGGTAACTGATGATGGCAGTATAGCAGGATTTTCGTCAAACGATTCTAATCATACAATCAACATAAAAGGACATACCATTCAATACAAAGAACTTAAAACCATTTATCCTAAACATCTTAAGTATTGGACCCATGTAGTTTTATCTCATAGTTATGCCAACCAAAAAACGATGCTCTTCGTGAATGGAGCATTAATTGGGGCTGTGAACGAACAACTCTCTCCAAACCAAATCCATTTTGGGGGAACTGCGAGTAAAACAGAATTAAAAGATTTAGCAGTATATCGTTCCTGTCTCAATCCGGATGAAGCATTGGACCTCTATAACAAGAAATTTATCCAGTCAAGTCTTGAGATCTATTCTCCTTTAACAAAACCTATTGAAGGAAAGACTGTTGAAAATAAAGCTCAAAGCATGGCAAACTTAGAAATAAGTAAATACATTAAAATTGAATGCACAGATATTGAATTGTATTAATATGAATACATCAATATCAGACAAAACAACTATTTTTTAAAATGAAAATATTTTCTGCTTTCATTATTCTCCTAATCTCTATTGCATCCATTCAATGTAATTCACAATCTGAAAAATCGATAGAAGTATCCTTCCCTAGAGTAGATAGTGAACCTTTATCGACTATACCGGAAAATGCCATCATTTTATATGATGACTGGGAAATGAAGGAATCTGCAATTATTGGGATGACTGGAGAAAAAATTTCCAAGTCAGAATATAAAATGGAAAACTGGTATTCTACCTCTGTTCCAACTACAGTTCTAGGTACACTTATACGAAATGGTGTTTATCCTGATCCATATATTGGAATGAATAATATGCTTATTCCAGATATGAGTGATGATTTTAATGAGCGTTATGATCTCGGAAAATACAGCCACCTGCCAGATTCGTCCAATCCTTGGGCAAAACCCTATTGGTTCAGAAAGGAATTTGAGGTGCCAGCAGACTATGAAGGACAAATAGTCTGGTTAAATGTGGACGGCATCAACTACAGGGCTGATGTATGGGTTAATGGTAAATTAGTTGCTGATTCCGAGAATACTGTTGGTATGTTCAGAAGGTTTAGATTAAATATCACCGAAAATGCATTACCCGGTAAAAAGAACACTCTGGCTATAGCAATATATCCTCTTGATTTTACAGGTGATCCTTTATATGCCCAGGTGGAAGGTCTCAATGGAAATGTAGGGCCAAATGGAGGTGATGCCGACATTCTACGAAATGTAACACAATATTCTACTATAGGGTGGGATTGGGTGCCGGCTGTACGTGATCGAAATATGGGATTATGGCAGCATGTATCT
>Ga0316190_10001234_pt1 | contig 18425 bp, 14 predicted proteins | sample Eddworburrow2_MG_FD_204929 | JGI IMG/M metagenome (GOLD analysis project Ga0316190, IMG submission 204929) | Coastal sediment microbial communities from Maine, United States - Eddy worm burrow 2 | ecosystem: Environmental > Aquatic > Marine > Coastal > Sediment | place: USA: Maine | collected... | reverse complement strand
GACAGTCAATCAAGACGAAATCATATTCTGCAGCTACTTTTTGCACCGCATCGCGTAATTGCATTTCGCGGTTAGCCATATCTACCAATTCAATTTCAGCACCAGCCAAATCACGATTTGACGGCAGCAGATCATATTTGCCAGTTTTAGAATATGTTCTTGCTTCTGCTATGGTTTTGCTCCCTAGCAGGACATCGTAAACACTAGCCTGCAGACCGCGTTTATCAACACCACTACCCATGGTGGCATTTCCCTGTGGGTCAAGATCAATCAATAACACGCGCTGTTTGGCTACAGCCAAACTAGCTGCCAGATTTACGCTAGTCGTAGTTTTCCCTACGCCGCCCTTCTGATTAGTTATAGCTAATATTTTTATCATACTTTTACACTCCCCTTGCACCCCGCTATTACCAAGCTCCGTGCCGCATTCAAACCCGGCACATGTAATGGAATGACATGCTCAACGCTGCACGCTTCAGGTAATTCGCCCAAGTCTCGCCCCGCCACACCTTTCATCGCCGCCCAACGTCCTTGTTCATCTAGCAAGTGTCGAGTTTTTTGCATAAACTCACCCAAACCAGAAAAAGCACGCGAAATAACGCCATCGAACGGTGCTTTGCATTGCCACCGTTCCACCCGTTCACAATGCACGCTGACATTACATAACCCCAACTCTATAATGACTTGCTGAACAAAACTGGTTTTTTTGCTATTACTATCCAGTAAAGTAAACTCCCAGCCTGGTTGAGCAACTGCTAAAACCATACCTGGCAAACCTGCGCCACAACCAACATCCAACCATCTTCCTGGCCACAAATATGGCAAAACTGCAAGGCTATCAAGTAAGTGATTGCTCACCATCTGAAGTGGATCGCGGATTGCAGTCAAGTTATATATCCTGTTCCATCGATGCAACATAGCCACATATTCCAGCAGAATTAGTTGGGCTTCTGCACTCAGCTCGACTCCTAGTTGTTTGCAGCCGGACTGCAATTGCTCGGATAAAATCACGCGCGCTTCTGAGTTATTTGATTACCGCGAAAACCGCGCTTCAAATGAACGAGCAATAATGAAATTGCTGCTGGTGTAATTCCTGATATACGTACAGCTTGCCCGATACTTTCTGGTTTATGCTGATTAAGTTTTTGCTGCACTTCAATCGATAACCCACGAACCTCACAATAATCCATATCTGATGGCAGAATTAAGGTCTCATACTTCTCATTACGCACAATCTCATCATGCTGTCGCTCAATATAGCCATGATATTTTGCCTGTATTTCTACCTGTTCAGCAACTTTTACGTCACCCACTCCCTCACCAGCACCAGGCAAACTTAGCAAGCTAACGTAACTCACATCTGGGCGACGCAGCAACTCATGCAATGAATATTCACGCTCAATAGGTTTGCCCAACACGCGCATAGCCGCCTCTTCAGGTAGATTGCGAGGATTAATCCACAAAGAGCGCAACCTCTCCTGTTCACGAACAATCGCCTCGCGCTTATTCTCAAAAGCTCGCCAACGTATATCATCCACTATACCCAGCTTGCGGCCAATCTCAGTAAGTCTCAAATCTGCGTTATCTTCACGCAATTGCAGACGAAATTCTGCGCGACTGGTAAACATTCGATATGGTTCCGCAACCCCCTGTGTGATCAGATCATCCACCAACACGCCCAAATATGCTTCGTCACGGCGTGGGCACCAGGCATCTTGCTCTCGCACTTGTTGCACCGCATTGATTCCAGCCAACAAACCTTGTGCAGCAGCCTCCTCATAACCCGTCGTACCATTTATTTGTCCGGCAAAAAATAGTCCGCCAATCGCCTTGGTTTCTAATGAACTTTTAAGCTCACAAGGATTAAAATAGTCATACTCGATCGCGTAGCCCGGACGCAGAATATGTGCGTTTTTCAACCCTTTAATAGAGCGCACCAAGTCTAATTGCACATCGAAAGGCAAGCTGGTGGAAATCCCGTTTGGGTAAACCTCATGGGTTGACAAGCCTTCTGGCTCAAGAAATATTTGATGGGAATCCTTGTTGGCGAAGCGCGTGATTTTATCTTCTATTGACGGGCAATAGCGTGGCCCCACACCCTCAATAGCACCAGTAAACATAGGGGACCGATTTAGTCCGCCACGAATAATGTCATGCGTATGCTGATTTGTTTCAGTTATCCAGCAAGATATCTGCCGCGGGTGCTGCATTACATTGCCCATATAGGAGAATACAGGCACAGGATCATCTCCTGGTTGGCTCTGCACGACAGAGTAATCAATTGTCCGGCCGTCAATTCGCGGTGGCGTGCCAGTCTTTAAGCGTCCAACCGGTAAATTTAGTTCGCGCAGTCTTCTCGCCAAACTAGTGGATGGCGGATCCCCGGCACGACCCGCCCGATAACTTGATTGGCCAACATGAATCAAACCTGAAAGGAAGGTTCCAGCTGTAAGCACCACTGTTTTCGCAAGAAAACTCATACCAAGCTGCGTAACAACCCCACCCACCCGATCATGCTCAACAAGCAAATCATCAACAGCTTGCTGAATCAACCAAAGGTTTCTTTGATTTTCCAGTCGGCTCCGGATGGCCTGCTTATAAAGCAGACGGTCAGCCTGCGCTCTAGTAGCACGAACCGCGGGGCCCTTGCTGGAATTCAGCGTGCGAAATTGAATGCCCGCTTCATCTGTAGCCGCCGCCATCGCACCGCCAAGTGCATCTACCTCCTTAACAAGATGACCCTTACCAATTCCCCCAATAGATGGATTGCAAGACATCTGTCCCAATGTTTCGATGTTATGACTAAGCAACAAAGTCTTGCAGCCCGCACGAGCGCTTACCAAGGCAGCCTCTGTGCCCGCATGGCCACCACCAACCACAATCACATCAAAAACATCTGGATATTTCATCTAACTGCCACCTAGAAATGGACGCGCATCATACATCAGCCAATCAACAATCCAAAATATAGTGTTTCACGTGAAACACTCAGCAGTTATTTTCCAATGCAGAAGTTACCAAAGATTTCACCAAGCAAGTCGTCAGAAGTAAACTCGCCGGTAATTTCATTTAAGGCACGCTGAGCCAGACGCAACTCTTCGGCAAACAACTCTGCTTGATTCAAGTTTGCGCTTGCATTAAGTAGATGATGTTGTGCAGTGGTCAATGCTTGAAGGTGACGCTCTCTCGCCATGAATATCCCGCTTTCCTGTTCACGCCAACCTATGACCTCCAACAACTTGTCGCGCAACATTTCAAGGCCCTCCCCTGTTTTTGCAGACACCTTGACCAAATCACCTTCAATTGGAAACTTAAATGAACCATTTGAAATTAAGTCTATTTTGTTCAATATCATCAATCTCGGCATCTCTTTAGGTAGGTCTTTAAAAATGGCTTGGTCGAACTCGTCTATTGGTTGGCTTCCATCAAACAGCAACAACACCATATCAGCCCGCCGCAAGGTTTGGTGAGTAAGCGCTATTCCCATGCGCTCAACCTCATCTTCTGACGCACGCAATCCTGCTGTGTCCATAATATGTAAGGTTACCCCCCGAATTTGGATGGCCTGACGGATAACATCTCGAGTAGTTCCCGGTATACTGCTAACCAATGCTAAATCCTCTCCTGCTAACTTGTTTAACAGGCTGGACTTGCCAACATTTGGCTGCCCAACAATGGCAACATGAGCACCTTCACGTAACAAGCTACCTTGTTTTGCGGCATCCAAAGTTCGCTTCAAGCTCGCCTTAAGGTTATTTAGTAGCACATCGCGGCGTCCAATGTCGTCAGCTTCAATTTCTTCCTCTGGAAAATCAAGCATTGCTTCAACCAGCGTGCGTAAATAAACCAACTCGTTGACCAAAATATTTATGGTGTGAGAAAACTCACCACTTAATGAGCGTACTGCGCTACGTGCCGCTTCTGTGCTATTAGCCTCAATTAAATCGGCAACACTTTCTGCCTGCGCCAAATCCAGCTTACCATTCAAAAATGCGCGCCGTGTAAACTCTCCCGGCTGCGCCAAGCGTGCGCCCAAACCAAGGCAACGTTGTAATAGCACCTGCAACACAGCTGGGCCGCCATGACCTTGTAATTCGAGCACATTCTCGCCAGTATAAGAATATGGAGCAGGAAAATATAATGCGACGCCCTGATCAAGGGTGTCGCCATTTGAATCGAGAAAATTGCAGTGCTTTGCATGCCGTGGGGCTGGGCAAGTACCAAGTATAGCAATGGTTAGCCCTTCAATATCGCTACCAGATATCCGTATCACCCCCACTCCGCCCCGCCCTTGTGCGGTGGCAACGGCGGCGATGGTATCAACGCTTGGCGAGAGCACCTTTGCTTGCCGCTTCCGCAGCTCGAGTAATAAACCACTGCTGGGTAATAGACAAGACGTTGTTTACAATAGAGTACAACACCAGTCCAGCTGGGAAGAAAAAGAATATCACGCTGAAAGCAATTGGCATTATTTGCATTACCTTTGCTTGAATAGGGTCAGGTGGTTTGGGGTTTAGACGCATCTGAATAATCATGCTTGCGCCCATAATAACTGGCAGAATGTAATATGGATCCGCTGCTGACAAATCAGTTATCCAACCAAAAAATGGAGCATAGCGTAATTCAACGCTGGCCAGAATTGCCCAATACAGTGCAATAAAGACGGGAATTTGTACTAATACTGGCAAACAACCACCCAGTGGGTTAATTTTCTCGGTCTTATACAAATCCATCATCGCACGATTCAGTTGTTCGCGGTCATCTGCATGTCGCTCCTTTAATTTCTCGAGCTTTGGTGCCACCAAGCGCATTTTTGCCATGGAACGATAGCTGGCTGCTGAAAGGGGGAAGAACAACAGCTTAATCATAAAGGTCAGCAAGATTATCGCAACGCCCCAATTCTGGGTCCAATCATAGAATAACGACATAACCCAGAATAGTGGTGTGGATATTACCGTCAACCAACCATAATCCACAGTCAAACCCAATCCTGGAGCAATGGAATCCAGTCTTGTCTGGGCGGGGCCAGCGTACAGCCTAGTACTGACTTGCGCACGTTGACCGGGCTCGATTATTTCTGGGGGCAATATTATCCCTACCGAATAAGAGTCTCCTTCCAATTTACGGGTGAAATATTCACGATTGATTTTTTCTTGGGGAAGCCAAGCGGTAACAAAATAGTGTTGCAACATACCAATCCAGCCATCAGTAGCTTGCTTGGGATAATCCACCTTTCCTTTCTCAATATCAGAAAAATCCACTTTTTGAAACTTTTCAATGTCCGTGTAAACAGCCCCTCCTGTATAGGTGGGTAAAAACTTTGAACCGCCAGCAGGTGAAAGGCTGTCCCTGACCAACTGAAAATAGCTATTAGCTATTACAGGTCCTGGGCCGGTATTCTCCATTTCAAAACCAACATCAATTAAATAGCTGCTCCGATGAAAAGTAATTGTTTTTATGGTCTTAAAGCTTGTTTTATCTTCTGCTTGCAAACGTATTTGTATTTGCTGGGCGTCTCCGGAAAGTTCGTAGTGCTCTTGCTCAACCGCAAACTGAGTATTGTGGTTGGGAAGTCCTTTACCAAGCAACCCACTTTGCGCTACATAATTATGCGTGCCCTCTCCCCGATCAAATAACAAGAGCGGTTTGCTCTTATCTTCCCCGTCCGGATGTTTTAATAGTGCCAGACGAGTAATATCACCTCCTACAGAGCTGATTTCCGCTTCCAGAAAATCAGTTCTGACAAAAATCGTTTTTCCTGTTGGGCGATCGTCCGCCTGCTGGTCTATGGACTTCTGATCAACACCCGAAGACGTTGATTGAACGGTACTTGCAGGTAGCTCAATCTGTGAGGATGGCAAAGTATTAATACTTTCCTTGCTTTGTTGAACGTACTGTTCTGGGTGCTGATAGCGTTGCCACCCGTCCCAGACCAAAACAAGGGAAAAGGAAAAGATCAAAAATAAAAAAAGTCGCTGTAAGTCCATTTTGAAAGCCTAATAGTTAGGGTGCTGGATCATATCCACCGGGATTCCAGGGGTTGCAGCGCAACAGTCTTCTGATGCTAAGCCATGTTCCCTTAAAAACACCGTGTTTAGTCAAAACTTGACAAGCATATTCAGAACAGCTGGGAGTAAATCTGCAGGATGGTGAAGTAAGTGGGCTAATCAGATATTGATAGCCATGTATCAACTTAATCAAGAGGTTACTCATTAATTCACTATACGGGAGAACAGTGCTTTTAAATCACTGGGTTGAGAAAATAGTGCGCCTTTACTTCTCGCCATAACCACCAAATCTATCTGTTTAGTTTTAACACTGTGTTGACGAAACACTTCTCGAACCATTCTTTTAACACGATTGCGCTGCACAGCTTGAGGAAATGTTCTTTTACTTACAATAATACCCAATCTAGCATTGAGTTTATCATTGCAGACATAAAAAACCTTAAAGCTTTTATACACAAAAGCTTTAGCAGAAACTACGTGGTTATAACCGTCTTTTCGTAACAGACGATGTGAAGAGGAAAATTCAGCAGCAGCAATTTGACTAGACAGCGAGTTTTGCACGGCCTTTAGCACGACGAGCTCTTATAACTGCACGCCCCCCACGTGTTTTCATCCGCACTAAAAAACCGTGTGTGCGTTTCCTCTTGGTTACTGATGGTTGGTAAGTGCGCTTCATTATCTATCCTATGAAATCGTAAAACGCGGCATTACAAAGCGTTAAGGCACCTGTGTCAAGATAATTTTACACTTTTGCCTGTGGATAAGTTTACGTTAGCCATGTAGAATGCGCATTCAATTTTGCTTACACAAACACACAAACTCCCACGCAACTATGCCGGACATATCATTTTGGGACTCTTGTCTCCGCTCTTTTGAAAAGAGTCTCCCACCACAACAATATAACTCCTGGATAAAGCCGTTACTACTAAAAAGTGAGAATGGTTCACTTATTCTCACTGCACCAAATAGCTTTACTTTAAAGTTGGTTCAGGAAAGATTTCTGCCTGAAATCAACCGACAGGCTAGATTAGTATATTCTCAGGTTCCACCATTTGAGTTTCGTGTTCTTGAAAATCCACCAGCAAACCGGCCCGTTGAAAACAAACCTGCAATACAAACGCACACCGTAATTTCACCAAAACCCAAAATTGAAGCTTCTTTCAGGGGATATGGAAAACTTAATCCCAATCTTACTTTTGATAATTTTGTTATTGGTAAAGCTAACCAATTAGCTTTTGCTGCTGCTACGCAGGTCGCTGAGTTGCCAGGTGTTTCCTATAACCCATTATTTATATATGGTGGTGTGGGTTTGGGTAAAACTCATTTACTGCAAGCAATTGGTAATAAAGTGAGACTTGATAGCTCACAAAATAAAATTTGCTACATGCATGCTGAAAGATATGTTGCAGACGTGGTGCGTGCATATCAAACTAATAAGTTTGAGGAATTCAAACAATTTTATCACTCGCTTGATGTTTTACTGATAGACGACATACAATTTTTTGCAGGCAAAGCAAAAACTCAAGAAGAGTTTTTTTACGCTTTCAATACCTTGGTAGATTCACATAAACAGGTGATTTTAACTAGTGATACTTTTCCAAAAGAAATCACTGGATTAGAAAGTCGTCTGGTTTCCAGATTTGGATGGGGTTTGACTGTTGCCATTGAACCACCTGAGCTGGAAATGCGCGTAGCTATACTTCTTAAAAAAGCAGCCCTGGGAGGCTATGTACTAAATGATGCTGTTGCCTTCTTTATAGCTAAACATGTTAGTTCAAATATTCGTGAGCTAGAAGGAGCATTGAAGCGTGTAGAAGCTTATGGAAAATTCCATAAACGAAATATCTCAGTAGAAACAGCAAAAGAAGCATTAAAAGATATACTGGTAGCACAAAATAGGCAGATATCAATTGAAAATATCCAGAAAACTGTTGCAGATTATTTCCGCTTGAAGTTAGTAGAACTGCTCTCAAAAAAACGTACACGAAACCTAACTCGGCCGAGACAGATGGCCATGTCTATAGCAAGAGAAATAACATCCATGAGTTTGCCTGAAATAGGAAATGCTTTTGGTGGTAAAGATCATTCAACAGTTATTCATGCATGTAAGACTGTGAATGAATTAAGAAAAACTGATGCTACTGTAGATGCAGATTATAAAATATTATTGCAAACCTTAAGGGGATAAGCCTGTGGAAATTAAGGTAGAAAATGTTAGTAAGTATAAAAGTTAAATAATTTGAAATTTAATTCACAATTGTGCATTGTTTAATAAACAACATAACAACAACATAATTTTTAATTATCATACTGTAATTAATAACTTTATAAGACTTATCAACATAATTAGAAGACATTATTAGTATTATTAGGAATTTATATTATGTTTATTGATAAAACAGAAAAAGAAAATATATTAAAGCCACTGCAAATGGTTATTGGTATTGTTGAACGCAAACAAACATTACCGATTTTATCGAATGTACTCATTGAAAAAGAACCAGGAAAAATAAGTTTTATAGCTACAGATCTTGAAATTCAAATTTCCACAAGTATAAAAAATATAAATAATGATAGCGATACAGCAGCTATAACTGTTGGAGGGAAAAAACTGCAAGACATTCTAAAAATTCTTCCAGAGCAAAGTAGAATTTCAATCGAATTAAAAGAAAATAAAGCCCAGATAAAATCCAATAAAAGCAGATTTAGTTTACAAACTCTTCCTGCACAGGATTTTCCTAAATTAAATGATCAATTGGAAGATTCCAAAAAAATAACTCTCAGTCAGGTGGTGCTGAAGAAATTATTGTTATCAGTTCAATATGCAATGGCCCAGCAAGATGTCCGTTATTATCTAAACGGCGTGCTGATGATAGTAGAAGAAAATAAATTGAAAGTTGTAGCAACAGATGGTCATAGGCTGGCTTTTAACGAAGAAACTATTGATGGCCATCACACCAAACAAGAATTAATTTTGCCACGCAAGGCTGTTCTGGAATTAAGTAAATTACTTAGTGATACGGACGAAATAATCGAGCTAGAATTCTCCCAAAAACAAGTAAAAGCAAACTTTTCAGGCATCAATTTAATATCAAAAATTATTGAAGGAAAATTTCCTGATTACGAGCGTGTAATACCAAAATACGATAATCATTTGGAAATGAACAGACTTGTTATTCAACAAGCTTTGCAACGTGCTGCCATCCTGTCAAATGAAAAATTTCGCGGAGTCAGATTCGTTCTGACAGAAAAAAACCTTAGTATTATCAGTAGCAATAGTGAACAAGAAGAAGCTCAGGAAGAAATAGAAACTGAATATCACGGGGAGCCGGTAGATATTGGTTTTAATGTTAATTATTTAATGGATGGCCTTAATAATATTAGCAGTGAAAAAGCAATTATTTCATTTGGTGATCCTAACAGTAGTATCTTGATAACAACACTGGATAATGATCAATTTCGCTATGTAGTAATGCCAATGAGAATTTAATAGAAATTTTACTTAGCTTAAAACAGAATAAAACCGAGAAAAAAATGACTGAATATAATTCAAGCAGTATAAAAGTATTAAAAGGTTTAGAGGCAGTACGTAAGCGTCCTGGTATGTATATAGGAGACACCAATGACGGTACGGGATTGCATCACATGGTCTTCGAGGCAGTTGATAACGCAGTTGATGAAGCTTTAGCAGGACACTGCAATGAAATAAACGTAATTATCCACGCTGATAATTCAATCAGCGTAACGGATAACGGACGCGGAATTCCAACAGATATTCACAAGGAAGAAAATCGTTCAGCAGCAGAAGTTATCATGACTGTTTTACATGCAGGTGGAAAGTTTGACAGTAATTCATACAAGGTTTCTGGTGGATTGCATGGTGTTGGCGTATCTGTAGTAAACGCGCTATCAGAATGGTTGAAGTTAACTATATTTCGTGAGGGTAAGGAACATTTCATAGAATTTCATCATGGGGAACCAGTTGCACCAATAGCAGTAGTTGGGCCAACAAATAAAAAAGGGACAACGATTCATTTTTTAGCAGCAAAAGAAACATTTGAAAAAATTGAATTTCACTTCGATATTCTGGCAAAAAGACTACGTGAGTTATCTTTCCTAAATAACGGGGTGAAAATAGCACTCATTGATCATCGGAACGGCAAGGAAGAAAATTTCGCATTCATCGGGGGAATTAAGGGGTTTGTTGAGTATATGAATCGCAACAAATCTAGCTTACACCCAACAGTATTTTATGCAAAAGGTGAAAAAGATGGAATTACGGCCGAAATAGCTATGCAGTGGAATGATTCTTATCAGGAATCTGTTCAATGCTTTACCAATAATATTCCACAGCGAGATGGAGGTACGCATTTAACCGCATTACGTGCAGCAATGACCCGGACATTAAATCAATACATAGAAACAGAACAGCTGGCTAAGAAAGCTAAAGTGGATACAGCTGGAGATGATATGAGGGAAGGATTAACAGCCGTTTTATCAGTTAAATTACCAGACCCTAAATTTTCTTCACAAACCAAAGATAAACTAGTTTCATCAGAGGTTCGTCCGGTGATTGAAGATTTAATCGGTCAGCAAATGAGCGCTTTTCTACTTGAAAAGCCTAATGATGCAAAAATAATTGTTAATAAGATTATCGATGCAGCCAGAGCAAGGGAAGCTGCGCGTAAAGCTAGGGAATTGACGCGTCGTAAGGGTGTGTTGGATGGCATGGGACTACCAGGAAAGCTAGCTGATTGCCAGGAAAAAGATCCAGCTCTCTCCGAATTATATTTGGTCGAGGGAGACTCAGCTGGTGGTTCCGCAAAACAAGGGCGTGATCGAAAATTTCAAGCTATTTTACCGCTCAAAGGGAAAATACTGAACGTCGAAAAAGCCCGCTTTGAAAAGCTTATCGCATCTCAAGAAATTGCGACATTAATCACTGTTTTGGGGACAGGTATCGGCAAGGAAGAATATAACGCTGATAAGTTACGCTATCATCGAATTATAATCATGACCGATGCCGACGTGGATGGCTCGCACATTCGAACTCTGCTGTTAACTTTTTTCTACCGACAAATGCCGGAACTGGTTGAACGTGGTCATATATACATTGCACAGCCGCCACTATACAAAATAAAACAAGGCAAGGATGAGCGCTATCTCAAAGATGATCAGGAAATGAAAATCTACTTGTTAAAAGTAGCGCTAAAAAATGCTGTGCTATGTCCAAGCAAAGATGCAACGCTTATTGAAGGTAAACCGCTGGAACAAATTGCCAAGCAATATTTTTTGGCGGAAGCGGTTATAGACAGGCTTTCGCGTTTCACCGCTCCAGAAGCAAGTCATGCACTTTTGACATTGCCTGTGCTTTCCTTGGATGATGATAAACAAGCACAAATCTGCGCAGAGAAGCTTGAAAAGGCATGCGGGGGTAATATTAAGGTATCTGTTGAACCTGATTCGGTCGGTGATCTTCGCTTCCGTCTTGAAAAGCTATTTCACGGAAATTATTCTGTTAGTTACATGGATAAAGACTTTTTGAAAGGAAGTGATTATGCACAAATCCGCCAGACCGCAGAAGTTCTGAATGGACTTATTACTTCTGGTGCATACATTTCCAGAGGAGAGCAAAAGTTGGCAATATCAAGCTTCAAACAAGCGATAGAGTGGTTGTTGGCTGAAGCAAAACGCGGAATAAATGTTCAGAGATATAAGGGGTTGGGTGAAATGAACCCGGAGCAGTTGTGGGAAACAACGATGGATATAAAGAACCGCATCCTATTAAGAGTCCGCATTGAAGATGCAATATCTGCAGATGAGATTTTCACTACCCTAATGGGGGATGTTGTAGAGCCACGCCGAGCATTCATTAATAAAAACGCCCTGGGTGTAGTAAATCTCGACGTATAGGAGTGTTAGATGAACGAGGTTACGGCTCCTTCAAGAAAAGGAATCATACTTGCTGGAGGTTCCGGCACACGATTACATCCTGTAACCTTGGCTGTTTCCAAACAGCTTCTGCCTATTTACGATAAGCCGATGATCTATTATCCTTTATCGACGCTAATGTTAGCGGAGATCAAGGATATCCTGATTATCTCCACACCTCAAGACACCCCAAGATTTCAGCAGCTTTTGGGTGACGGAAGTTCGTGGGGTTTGAATCTGCAGTATGCTGTACAACCAAATCCAGACGGTTTGGCACAAGCTTTTATTATTGGTAGGGACTTTATCGGCGCTCACCCATCCGCATTGGTTTTGGGCGACAACATTTTCTACGGTCATTCTTTGCAAGATCAGTTGATAAGTGCCACAAAAAAACAAAACGGCGCGACAGTGTTTGCCTACCATGTTCGTGATCCTGAGCGTTATGGTGTAGTCGAGTTTGATTCAAAAGGAAAGGCGATTTCCCTAGAGGAAAAACCCGGGCAGCCAAAATCCAGTTTTGCTGTTACGGGGCTGTATTTTTATGATGATCGGGTAGTAGATATAGCAGCCGATCTAAAGCCATCGAAGCGTGGTGAACTTGAAATTACAGATATCAATCGTATCTATCTTGAACAGGCGAAACTGTCGGTAGAAATGATGGGGCGCGGTTTTGCTTGGCTGGATACTGGCACCCACAAATCATTACTCGAAGCCAGCCAATTCATACAAACGATAGAATGTAGACAAGGGCTAAAAATTGCCTGTCCTGAAGAAGTCGCATACCGCAATGGTTTCATAGACGCCGAACAACTGCAAAAGCTGGCTACCCCGTTATTGAAAAGCGGTTACGGTGATTACCTGATGCAAATAGTCAATGAAAAAGAACTCATAATATGAAGGTGATCAAGACAAAAATCCCCGATTTGTTGATCATCGAGCCCAAGGTTTTCGGAGACGATAGAGGTTTTTTCTTTGAAAGTTTTAATCGGTTGAGGTTTACAGAAATGGTGGGCAGAGAAGTTGACTTCGTTCAGGACAATCATTCACGCTCTGCCAAAAATGTACTGAGGGGATTGCATTACCAGATACAACATCCTCAAGGAAAGCTGGTGCGCGTTACGCAAGGTGCGGTCCTTGATGTTGTAGTAGACATCCGCAAAAATTCCCCGACATATGGACAAAATGTGTCACTGGAACTTTCTGCTGAAAACAAGCGCATGTTTTGGATACCGGAAGGATTTGCGCATGGTTTCCTTGTATTGACGGAAAGCGCAGACTTCTTATACAAGACGACTGATTACTGGTTTCCTGAGCATGAAAGATGCATACGATGGGATGATTCAACGTTGGCTATCGATTGGGGGATACAGGTTATCCCCATTGTTTCTGCGAAAGACGCGCAAGGAAAAGCATTGAGCGATGCGGAGATGTTTAAATAATCTTTCTGGCATCCTAAAAAATCTATACTGTAGGGGGTCATAATTATCATTTGACCGCCCAAGCTTAATCGTTAATTACGCTACCAATCAGTTTCATCGATTTTTCAGTTGCACCACGGTTGAGTCCGACAAATTCCAAGCACTTACTGTGCATTGCATTCAATTTATCCACATTGCTCAGTAGACTCAGCGCTTCGGTCATTAGCTCCCTGGCATCTTGCACTTTCAGGGCGGCTCCTTTCTGAGTTGCTTGTTGGGTGGCCTCGGAAAAATTGAAGGTGTGTGGGCCTATCAGAACCGGCGTGCCAACTGCGCAGGATTCGATCAGGTTTTGTCCGCCGAACGGCAATAGGCTGCCACCTATGAAGGCGATATCGGCTGCAGCATAGTAGGCGAACATCTCGCCCATACTGTCGCCCAGGACTATTGAAGTCTGCGCTGACACTGGTTGATCTGAGCTGCGGCGTTGAAAGTTAATGCCGCGTTGTTCGATCAGCTGCGCAACTTCATCGAATCGCTGCGGATGGCGCGGTACGATCACTAACAGCAGCTCATGATCATTCATTTGCTCCCATGCGCTTAGTAGTAGAATCTCTTCGCCATCTCGGGTGCTGGCGGCTAGGAGTACCTTACGCTGCGCTCCAAATTTCTCTCTCAATTGTTTGCCAAGTTGCAGCATTACCGGCGGCGGTTCAATGTCGAACTTGAGGTTGCCCAGTACTGAGACATCTTTTGCACCCAGAGTAGTAAGGCGTGCAGCGTCGTCTGCGGTTTGAGCGGCTACGCCGCTGAGCTCACCGAGCGCATTGCTGATCAGGTTGGGAAATTTTGCATAGCCCTTGGCGGATTTTTCAGACATACGTGCATTCAGCAGTAATAACGGAATTTTGTTCTTGTGGCAGCAGTGGATCAGGTTTACCCAGATTTCGGTTTCCATCAGCATGCCAAGCTGTGGATGAAAGTGGTGCAAGAAGCGTTTCACTGCGAACGGGTAATCATAGGGTAGATATACGCGCATTACACTTTCGCCGAAGAGTTGCTTGCTGGTGCTGCGACCTGTAGGTGTAGTGTGGGTGAGCAGGATGCGGTGTTGTGGGTAGGATTCTTGCAGCCGAGAGACGAGGCTATGGGTGGCGCGAGTCTCCCCTACTGATACGGCATGTAGCCAGATAACAGGTTGATTAATGTGTTGGGGATAAAACCCGAACCGTTCGCAGATATGGTGCAGGTATTCCGGCTGTTTCCGTGCACGCCAGGCAAGGCGTAGGAAAATGTATGGTAGTAGTAGCCATAACGCGAGGCTATAAAAGGTGCGCGGACTCAAAATACTTTCATCTTGCGCAAGGCCGTTAATACAGCATCAACATCAGGTGCAAAGCCAATGTTGCCTAGGTTGATGGTATTTTCACCCGAATACAGACCAGTTAACGTCGGGTTGGTCGTGGTGTAGATGCCAACAGTGGGTGCGTTTGCCGCCGCAGCCAGATGTGCGAGGCCAGTATCCACACCAATCACTGCGCTTGCCATACCGAGCAATGTAGCAGCTTGATCGAGATTGAGGTGAGGTGGAACGGTAGACTTGGGGATTACCTCAGCAAGACGCAGGCTACGTTCTTGTTCGGCAATGCTTCCCCATGGCAAGATGCAGCGGATATTGTTTTCATTCAATGTGTTTCCTAATTCGACCCAATTAGCCTCATCCCATAATTTATCAGTTCGACTTGTAGCATGAAGTAACACTACATATTTGTCTGGTGGAAGCCAATCAAAAGATTCGATTTTAGGAAGGTTAATGCCAAATTCGGCGGAATTTTCCAGCTTAAATCCAATTGCTTGAGCAACCAACTGACGATTGCGTTCAACAGCATGCTGTCTTGTTGAAACGGAAAAAACCCGCTGATAAGAAATTGAAGCAATCGACTCGCGGGCGCTATGACTGTCAAACCCGCAGCTTAATCCCTGAGCACTACGCGTTAACAAAGCACTTTTGAGTAGGCCTTGGGTGTCAATTACAAAATCATATTGCTGTGCTGACAACGCTGTGCGAAAGGCAAATATTTCGCGCCACGTATCGAGACGTAATAATTTATTTCGCCAGCGACGCATCGCAACAGGGAAAATAGTGCGAACCCCGGGATGAAGTTTGGGAAGTGATGCAAAGCTGTCCTCCACCACCCAATCTATCTGTGCGTACGGATAATGGTGGATAATGTCACTGACCACAGGCAAGTTGTGTATAACATCACCCAATGAGGAAGTTTTAACCAGCAAAACACTGAGTGCGCTAATATTGGCGAGTGATTGCGCCATAGGTAGTCATGGAATACTAACAAATTTTAGGAAGCCCATCTTATAGGATGAAGCGTGGTTTTAGGAAGCTTTGATAGTGCGAAGTAGATATATAGTAGTTAATCTAATTTAAAAAGTTATCTTAAGATATTTGTTTTAATACAAAACACGTGAATTTTAAGTTGATTTAAGTTTGTATTGCGGTTGATACGGTATATTCGTTCGGGGATAATACGTGATGTTCAATATTAGATCTCGCCACACATGGCTTGCTGTATTTAACAAATGTAAATTTTGTTTCTAAAATTAAGAATTGCATAACAATCGAGATTAAATTTTGGCCAAGCGCCTTCCTTTCTCGGAACAATTACTTAGAAGGTACTGATGGGCAATCGCCAAATTTATGCTGTAATACTTGCCGGCGGTAGTGGTAGTCGTTTGTGGCCACTGTCACGACAAAATCTACCTAAGCAATTTCTAGCCTTGAATGGCGATGCCTCCCTGCTTCAAACTACTATCAATCGTGTATCTCCGCTAATCGACGCTAAAAAAGTCTTGATTGTCACTCAAGAGTCTCACGCCAAGGGTGAGGCATATCACGCACTATTGTCATACGAAACACTGTTTGAGCCAATTGGGCGTAATACTGCACCTGCTATAGCAATAGCCGCAGCTTATCTTATGAGCAAAGGGGAAGACCCTGTAATGGTGGTGCTGCCAGCAGACCATATTATCAAGGATGAAGCCCGCTTTTGTGCATACCTGAACAGCGCTATCAAGGTTGCTGAAGGCGGTAAACTTGTTACTTTTGGCATTCAGCCTGTTCGCCCGGATACGGGCTATGGATACATAAAGGTGCGTTCTGGCGATAATTCTGAAGTGCTAGAGGTTGATCGTTTTACTGAAAAACCTGACCATGCTACGGCAGAACAATTTCTGAAGGATGGGAATTACTATTGGAATTCAGGCATGTTTGTTTGGCGTGCTTCTACGATACTTGCCGAAATTAAACTGCATCTGCCGGCCGTGCATCAAATGATAGAAACCATCGTTGCAGAGAGTCGTGATACAGGCACATTTCAGCAAGCAGTTGAAAAACACTTTTCTTCCATACCTTCTATTTCTATTGATTACGGCGTGCTGGAAAAATCAGATCGAGTTTCGCTCATTCCTTGTGATATCGGCTGGAACGATGTCGGTAGTTGGGATGCAGTACATGAGATTTCTGATAAAGATGAAAATGGTAATGCCTTGCAAGGTAATGTTATTGAGTTGGATTGTAAAAACAGCCTGATTCGAGCAGAGAAGCGATTAGTTGCCGCAATCGGCATAGAAGATTTGTGTGTAATTGAAACAGCTGATGCTGTATTGATTTCAAAGAGCGATCAAACACAACGTGTACGTGAAGTTGTTGATGAATTACAACATAGGGGAGCTACCGAGCATGTGTTTCATGCCAAGGTTAACCGCCCATGGGGTAGTTACACTGTGCTGGAAGAAGATCAGGATGGCTTCAAGATCAAACGTATAGAGGTGGCACCAGGTGCACGGCTCAGCCTTCAAAGTCATTCACAACGTTCTGAGCATTGGGTGGTGGTATCCGGAACGGCAACGGTCACCAATGGTGACGAAGTTATCACTGTACATAAAAATGAAAGTACCTATATTCCAATTGGCACCAAGCACCGCCTGGAAAATCAGGGAAGCGAGCCACTACATATTGTAGAAATCCAGGTTGGAAAATATCTGGGTGAAGATGACATCCAGCGGTATGAAGATAACTACGGCAGATAGCTGCTATAACAACAGAGAATATTTATAATGAATAAGGAAAAAAAGGTAGCATTGATTACAGGCATTACTGGACAGGATGGCGCCTACCTCGCAGAATTCTTACTTAAGAAAGGGTATGTCGTTCATGGCGTAAAGCGTCGCTCTTCGTTGTTCAATACTGATCGTATCGATCATCTGTATCAGGACCCACATGTAAAACAAGCTCACTTCATATTGCACTATGGTGATTTAACTGATTCGACTAACCTGATACGTATCATCCAGCAAGTGCAGCCAGATGAAATATACAACCTTGCTGCAATGAGCCATGTTGCAGTTTCATTTGAGACACCTGAATATACTGCAAATGCCGATGGCATTGGCACTTTACGCATACTTGAAGCTATACGAATTCTTGGCTTGGAAAAGAAAACCAGATTCTATCAAGCGTCCACCTCAGAACTTTATGGCTTGGTTCAGGAGACACCTCAAAAGGAAACAACACCATTCTATCCACGCTCCCCTTATGCTGTTGCCAAGCTTTATGGTTACTGGATTACGGTGAATTACCGCGAGGCTTATGGAATCTATGCATGCAATGGGATCTTGTTCAATCACGAGAGTCCGGTGCGTGGTGAGACCTTCGTTACACGCAAAATTACCCGTGCTCTGGCGCGTATCAAGCTTGGTTTGCAAGATAGTCTTTATCTTGGAAATCTGGATGCACTCCGTGACTGGGGACACGCCAAAGACTATGTTGAGATGCAGTGGCTAATGCTGCAACAAGAAAAAGCAGAAGACTTTGTAATAGCTACCGGAGTGCAATACAGCGTGCGGGATTTCGTCAATGCGGCTGCCGAGGAGCTGGGTATGATTATTACCTGGCGCGGAAAATCATTAGAAGAGAAAGGCTATGATGCATCAGGAAAGTGTATTGTGCAGGTTGACCCTAGATACTTCCGCCCTACCGAGGTTGAGACACTGT
>Ga0316190_10001233_pt1 | contig 18431 bp, 18 predicted proteins | sample Eddworburrow2_MG_FD_204929 | JGI IMG/M metagenome (GOLD analysis project Ga0316190, IMG submission 204929) | Coastal sediment microbial communities from Maine, United States - Eddy worm burrow 2 | ecosystem: Environmental > Aquatic > Marine > Coastal > Sediment | place: USA: Maine | collected... | reverse complement strand
GCTTTAACGCTTAAGATGCAAAAAAAAATTACCACGGTCAGCTTATATTGTAATTCAGTTTGATAACCCAGCGGATAAGAGTAAACCTATTATTGTTGAAGGGCGCTGGAAAAGCTTTGATAGCGAACCCATTTCCTGTCTCCGAAAACAAAAGGAATAGGGTGTGGCTATTATTGGGCTAATGTAACTATCTACAGGCGGTCTTCAAAAAATATAATTATTGGGACGCATCGCCAGCTCATTCAATCAAGAGCTAGCATGGTAAATGCAATCAGCCCCGATGATTTATTGCGTGGCAACTGTTCGTGAGGCTTACTGAGAGTTCAGCTCAAATAAGCTTGGTATTGCACATTACATCTGCAATATATCGAGCCAGGACTCCACTGGAATATTGGCTCAGTTTAATGCCAGCTTCCGGTCGTAAGATGACAATTAGTGAAAATTAAAATAAAAACAATAAAGCACATAACAACTCGCCAAACTAGATTGGCGCAGAAAACGCGCCACCTAGTTAACTCAACCGTTATGCAAAATAATTGATAAAGAAATAATTAAGTCAGCTCTATAGGGAGTGCACATATGATTAAAAACACTTCTCTCGTATTTGTGTGCTTGATTATCGCTGCTTGTTTCGATGGCAGTGATGGAGGTAGTACTGGTGCCGGCCCTGGGCCATATCAACTTACATTCTCGCTGGATGATAGCTTCCAGACTCCCCATGCGAATGAGCCGATCCGTATCGCATTAGTTCGATTGAGTGATGGATTAGTCATGACAGAGGGCTTTGGTACCGTGTCAGCTACACAGAATCCGTCATTCTCCTTTACAGCTACCGCGATAATGGAGAGAGGTACATCCTACGCGGTACATTATTGGATTGACTCCAACATTGGCGGAGGTACCCTTGGATTCTGCGACGGTACAGATTTCGATCACCAGTGGAGCACTGAATTCTTTACTGTAACCAATAACATAAATTTCACTGCAGGATATCAACCGGCGTTGGTCGAGTATGTCTGCGATACATTCCCTTAAAGTCCTAAAGGCTACCAATAATCGGGATCAATAATCGGGGTCAGGTACAACTTCATGTCTATTTTTCAGGGGAAATCCGTTCGTGAGTCACTAGGTCGTTGACGCAGCATCGGACATGGGTGGTGCTCGGCGGCTGGTTTAGAAGAGGTTGGCCACAGGGCCGGAATCCGGTCGATTTCACCGGTCAGGCCGCCATAGCAGATGGTATTGACTATGCCTGGCCGGGCAATGGCCAGGTTGCTTCGGAGTGGTTGTGGTGGTTTTTTGGTGAATAAGGGGTTTATACTTCCTGTACTTAATATTCAGTACATGAACGATGTCCCGTATTGACAAGATAATAAACAGATACCGCTGGATATTCCCTAAAAAAATCAACGGGGTTAAGAGATTTATTGCAGTCGCCTTGTTAATGGTGGTGGCCCTTGGCTTACGCCTCGCGATGGCACCTGTCGAGGCAGGCCTGCAATATATCACCTTCTTTCCTGCGGTTGCACTGGCGGTCGTATTCGCCGGATTCTGGGCCGGAATTTTCGCATCTGTTATCGGCATTGTGCTTGCCACCTATATATTTACCGTGCCGTACTATTCACTTGGTCTTGCCTCGTTCCATAACAGTCTATGGTCAAATTCAGTATTTCTTATTGATACCCTGGTTGTGTGTTTCTCCATCGAAGCCATGCATCGCTATCGCAACCAAATAGCACAGAAGCTCGATAGCACTAATCAGTCACTCATAGATACCCATGAGCGACTGAGTAGTGTGCTGGAACAGAACCTTAACGAAATATATCTGTTTGACACCAAATCATTGCGTTATGAATACGCGAATGCATTTGCCATCACTAATCTGGGATATTCGTTGGATAGTCTGCAGACAATGACACCTGTCGATATTAAGCCTGAATTTGATGAACCATCATTTCGCAATTTATTAGCGCCTCTGCTGCAGGGTGATACCGAGCAGGTAGTATACGAGACAATCCATCACCGTGCTGATGGCTCAGAATATCCTGTAGAGGTGCACACCCAATTGGCTGGAGCCCGGGAACGGTCGGTCTTCGTTTCTTTTGTCCTGGATATCACTGAGCGTAAAAAATCGGAACAGGCCCTGTTGCAGGCTAAGGAAGAGGCAGAGCGATCGAGTCATGCAAAATCCGAATTCCTCACTCGTATGTCACACGAGTTACGTACGCCGATGAATGCCATACTGGGCTTTTCCCAGGTGCTTGAAGAAGAACCCCTGCTGCCTCAACAACAGGATTACGTGCAAGAAATTCACCATGCCGGCAATCACCTGTTAGAACTTATCAATGATCTACTGGATATTTCGTCTATTGAGGCCGGTAAGATAGGAATCAACATCGAAGCAGTCAGGCTGGCACCGCTTATTACCCAAGCCGTGCAGTTTATCAGACCGCTAATGCAGGAAATGAACATCACGCTCAACAACCAGTGTGCAGACAACATTACCTTACTGGCCGATGCTACGCGCTTAAAACAAATTCTCGTGAACTTGCTTTCAAACGCAGCCAAGTACAACTGTGCAGATGGGCGTATCGTGATTGCGTGCCAGCCGCTCGGAGCGGAACGGCTGCGCGTCATGGTCACTGACACGGGCAAAGGCATCCCGGAGGAAAGCATGACTCATATATTCACCCCATTCGAACGACTGGGCATGTTAGATAACACAACTATCGAAGGTACCGGGGTAGGATTGGCGCTAGCGCAAAGTCTGGCCCAACTCATGGATGGTGATATCGGTGTTGAAAGCATACCGGGTCAGGGTTCGACCTTCTGGGTAGAATTGCCGCGATTAACTTCTGTGCCGGAGGATGCCGCACCCCAGCGGTTTCCGATTGATGAGAGTCATGATGGTTTCAAGCTGCTCTATATAGAGGATAATTCCGCTAACCTGAGGGTGGTGGAAGCCATGTTGCGGAAGCAACACAATATCACTCTCATTTCGGCTGGTGACGGTAACTATGGGCTGGAATTGGCACAACGTTATCTGCCAGAAGTGATTCTGCTGGATATCAAGCTGCCTGGCATGGATGGTTTTGAGGTATTGAAGGCACTTCAGTCTCTGCCAGAGACGCGAGATATTCCGGTGATCGCCATATCCGCTGACGCCCTGCCAATCGATGTACAACGAGGCCTGGATGCCGGATTCCGCTACTACCTGACCAAGCCGATTGAAAAAAACGAATTGATCGAGGCAATCCGCCGGTTTCAAACAATCTAACAATCGCTGCTTAATTATTGATTAAGTACGGAAGTGAAGATATTTTGCTATTTGAGGTCAGTGTAAAAACTATTGTTTAAACAGCAGTTCTGTTAATGCGGCTGCTGACAATAATGAATCGTTCTTATTCTTGGCGCACCTTCATTTTCATCACTTGAATTAATCCACTTCAATCCCAATATCTCTAAGAAGTTATCGCCTAATCGTCTAAATGGGAGTCTGGTCGATGTCCGAAACTTTGCATATTGTTTGTCCCCATTGTCACGCCACTAACCGTGTACCACAGGCACGTTTACGTGAAGGGGCCGTGTGTGGCAAGTGTAAACTGGCGCTGTTTGTGGGGCAGCCGCTGGCCTTGGATGGGGCGTCGTTTGACCGCCATATCCAGCGTAGCGATATCCCGGTGCTGGTGGATTTCTGGGCGCCATGGTGCGGGCCGTGCAAGATGATGGCGCCGGTTTTTGCCCAGGCGGCTGCCGAACTGGAGCCGGCCGTGCGGCTGGTCAAGGTAGACACCGAAGCGGAGCAGGAGTTGGCCGGGCGTTATCAGATTCGCAGTATCCCGACGTTGGCCCTGTTTCATCATGGGCGTGAGATTGCACGGCAGGCTGGGGCCATGGAGCGCAGTAGTCTGATACAGTGGGTGCGCTCGCATTTGCCGGGATAAACGTCTAGCGATTGTTGTAGGAGCGGCTTTGCCGCGATCACTCACTGAACCATCGCGGCAAAGCCGCTCCTACGGGGGATGCATTGCCATGGCAGTTTCATTAATTACCCTACATTTCCAGTGTTTTTAGGGACCAGTGTTTTTTTAGCCAGCGCAATTAGGCCTGATGACCCGGCCAGTGAACTGTTATAATCAGGTGCTTTCCGGCCTGGCCGGTTGTTCTTGATGGGTGTGTTAATGCAGACGGCGACGGATATCTTTTCCTATCGACAATACTGGGCCAAACGTTTTGGTCCAGCGCCGCAGTTGCCGATGTCGCGTGAGGAGATGGACGCGCTGGGCTGGGATGCCTGCGATATTATCCTCGTGACGGGTGATGCCTATGTCGATCATCCGAGTTTTGGCATGGCTGTGATCGGCCGCGTGCTGGAGGCGCAGGGTTTTCGTGTTGGCATTATTGCCCAGCCGGACTGGACCTCGGCCGAGGCCTTCAAGGCGCTGGGACAACCGACGCTGTTCTTTGGTGTAACGAGCGGCAATATGGATTCGATGGTCAACCGTTACACGGCCGATCGTCGCAGTCGTTCCGATGATGCCTATACCCCCGATGCCGCGGCCGACCGGCGCCCGGATCGGGCCGCGATTGTCTACGCTCAGCGTTGCCGCGAGGCCTATCGCGAGGTACCGTTGATCATGGGTGGCATCGAGGCGAGTCTGCGTCGTATTGCCCATTATGATTACTGGTCGGACAAGGTGCGGCGCTCGATCCTGCTCGATGCCCGTGCCGATATGCTGGTGTATGGTAATGGTGAACGGCAGATTGTCGAGATCGCCCATCGCCTGGCGGCCGGCGAGTCGCTGGCTGCCATGACCGCTATCCGTGGCACGGCCTATCTGTGTTCCGGGGTGCCGGATGGCTGGGGCATTATTGATTCAAGGGATATCGATACCCCGGGCCGGGTTGAAAAACCGGTTGACCCTTACCTGATGACCGAGCTGACTGCGGATGCGGCTTGTGCCGGAAAAGCTGACAACACTAAGTCTGCGCAGGCAGGTGAGGTGGTCGTCCAGTTTCATAAACCCAAGGACAAGGTATCAGCCCGGGCCGAGCGGGCGCACAGCGTGATTCGCATGCCGAGTTATGAACAGGTCAAGCGCGATCCGGTGCTGTATGCCCATGCCTCGCGCGTGATGCACCTGGAGACCAATCCCGGGAATGCGCGGGTGCTCGTGCAGGCCCATGGTGATCGTCTGGTGTGGATCAACCCGCCGCCGATTCCGTTGACGACCAAAGAACTGGACGGGGTTTTTGATCTACCGTATCGGCGTTTGCCGCATGCCAGTTATGCTGAGGCACGCATACCGGCCTATGAGATGATCCGTTTTTCGGTCAATATCATGCGTGGTTGTTTTGGTGGTTGCACCTTTTGTTCGATTACCGAACATGAGGGACGCATTATACAAAGTCGCTCCGAGGAATCGGTTATTCGCGAGATCGAATCGATCCGTGACCATACGCCGGGGTTTACGGGCAATATCTCTGATGTCGGTGGGCCGACGGCCAATATGTATCGTCAGGGGTGCAAGGACCCCGAGATCGAGGCGGCCTGTCGCCGGCCAGCCTGTGTCTATCCGGATATCTGTAGCAACCTGAATACCAGTCATCAGGCCCTGATTCATTTGTATCAACGGGCACGGGCATTACCCGGCATCAAGAAAATATTTGTCGCCTCGGGATTGCGTTATGACCTGGCCATCAAGTCACCCGAGTATATTCGCGAACTCGTGACTCATCATGTCGGCGGTTATCTGAAGATTGCACCGGAACATATCGAAGCAGGGCCGTTATCAAAAATGATGAAGCCAGGCATTGCCAGTTATGACCGGTTCAAGGTGCTGTTCGACAAATATTCAAAAGAGGCGGGCAAGGAGCAGTATTTGATTCCGTATTTTATTGCCGCCCATCCGGGCGCCAGTGATGAAGACATGCTGAATCTGGCTTTATGGTTAAAGAAAAATGATTTTCGTCTTGATCAGGTGCAGACCTTTTTACCGTCACCGATGGCTACGGCAGCGGCCATGTATCATACGGGCCGTAATCCGTTACGCAAGGTCAGCCGCAGCAGTGAAAAGGTGGTGGTGCCGAAGGGCCTGAAACAGCGTCGTTTACACAAGGCCTTTTTGCGTTATCATGACCCGAATAACTGGCCCCTGTTGCGTGATGCCCTGAATCAACTGGGGCGGGCGGATCTGATTGGCAATGGCAAGCGGCATCTGGTGCCGCGCTGGCAACCCGATGGCACGGGCCTGAAAAAAGAGGCCAGTGTCCGTGATACGAGCGCCAGGCCTACGGTAAAAAAATCCGTAAAAAAAGCCGCAGCAAAAAAACGCCCAACAGGCCGGGCGGGCAAGGTGGGTGAGAGAAAAAGCCGTGCCGGCCGAGCTGAAAAGACGCGCAAACGCCCATAATTCATAACTATAAAGGAGTCGCCGTTGGATCAGGCAGCATTTAATCAGGGTTTAATGGCATTTATCGCTGCATCACCGACACCGTTTCATGCCGTGGCCGTTTTAGAACAGGCATTACAGGATGCTGGTTATCAGCAACTTGATGAAGGCGCGGAATGGTCGCTCGAAAAATCAGGGTGTTATTATGTGACGCGGAATGATTCGTCAATATGCGCCTTTTCGCTGGCGGGTAAAGATCTGGTGAGTGCTGGTGTACGTATGGTTGGAGCGCATACTGACAGTCCCTGTCTGAAGGTCAAGCCGCAGGCCGAAATAATCAAAAAAGGTTATCTGCAACTGGGTGTTGAGGTGTATGGTGGTGTGCTGCTCAATCCCTGGTTTGATCGCGATCTGTCACTGGCGGGCAGGGTGAGCTTTGAACAGCCGGATGGTGTACTGGTACATCGCCTGATTGATTTTAGAAAACCACTGGCCGTGATACCTAGTCTGGCGATTCATCTTGACCGTGAGGTCAACACTAGCCGCAGCATCAATGCCCAGACCGACCTGCCGCCTATCCTGTTGCGCTGTGATGATAAAAAAATGGATTTGCGCAGCCTGCTAAAACAACAGTTACTGTTCCAGTATCCAGATCTGGCTGTCAGCGAGGTTCTGGATTATGAATTGGGTTTTTATGATACCCAGCCACCGGCTGTGGTTGGTCTTGAGCAACAGTTTATTGCTGCTGCGCGACTCGATAATCTGCTGAGCTGTTATGCCGGCCTGCAATCGTTGCTGGCATCAAAGCAGCAGCCTTGCCTGTTGATCTGTAATGATCATGAAGAAATAGGCAGTGTCTCGACCAGCGGGGCGCAGGGGACTTTGTTGCGCTCTGTTCTTGAACGTATCACGGGTAGTGATGAACACTTTTCCCGCGTGATGGATCGTTCGGTGTTTGTGTCGGCGGACAATGCCCACGGCGTACATCCCAATTTTTCCAGTAAACATGACGAAGAGCACGGACCGCTGATCAATAACGGACCGGTGATTAAGGTGAATAGTAACCAGCGTTATGCCACCAATAGTGTGACCAGTGCGCTGTTTCGACAATGTTGCCAGCGTTCGAAGGTGCCAGTGCAGAGTTTTGTCATGCGCAGTGATATGGCCTGTGGCAGTACTATCGGTCCACTGACGGCCACCAAGCTTGGTGTGCGGGCCGTGGATGTTGGTGTGCCGACCTTTGCCATGCATTCGATACGTGAGTTGGCGGGCAGTGATGACGGCTGGTATTTGCATCGAGCCCTGTCCGCCTTATTTGACAGTGAAACCGTTTGACGATGAGCATACAATCGAGCATTGAGGAAAAACTGACGGCGGCGATAGATCTGCAACATCTGGTGGTGATCAACGAAAGCGGCAACCATAATGTACCGCCGGGGTCTGAATCACACTTCAAGGTCACACTCGTGTCGCCGGATTTTGACGGATTATCACTGCTGGCTCGTCACCGTCTAGTTAATGAGACATTAAGTGATGAACTGGCCGGCTCCGTGCATGCGTTGGCGATTCATGCCTATACGCTGTCGGAATGGCAAAAACGTCAGGGCGATGCACCATTATCGCCGCCATGTATGGGTGGGGGGAAATAGGGCTGGGTGATGGCTTTGGTTCTGTCACTGTTTAATGTGATGTTTGTTTCGTTTTGATCTCGTTCAGGGTGTTTTGTATTTTTTGCTGAAAAGGGCCGCCGATTGTTAACGCCTGTTGTATAATGCTCAGGGCTTCGCCCAGTTTGTTCTGGTCGGCCAGAGTCTGGGCCAGGTTGTTCAGGGCGATGGCCGATGTGGGATCAATGCTGATCGCCGCGCGATAGGTTCGTTCTGCGGCGGGCAGTTCACCCCGATTATAAAAACTGTTGCCCAGGCTGAGTTGGGGCAGGAATTCCGTCGGCCAGTGTCTGGCGGCTGTGGCATAGGCGCGGTGTTTATTTTTGTCATGTGGTTGCAGGTCGGCGATGGCTTTCAGATAATGGTGTGGCTCGGCACTAGCCGGTATCTGGTCGATGGGGGTGATGACGAGGCCCCAGTGTGATGCCCGGGCCCAGGTACGTTCGAAGGTTTTGAGTGCAGTTGTTTTGGCCTGTTCGAGCCCGCTGTGCAGGATGATCTGTTGTGATCGCAGGTCATAACCGATGACGACGGCGTAGTGCCAGACCGGTGCCCAGCTCAGGCCGAGGTTCTGTAACACCAGTACCGGGTTGCCGGCCTCGATTTCGCGCAACAGTTGATCAAGTTGTGGTTCGATAACATAGGGAACCAGGTGATGGCTGCGAACGCTGGCCAAAATTTCGATTTGCAAACTGCCTTTACGGGCCGGTAGATAGACCTGTCGGATCAGTGCTTCCGGTGTTGTTTGTGTGCCGACGTGGCCGAGCATCATGGCCAGCGCAGCGGGACCACACTGGTATTTTTCCTGGGCATAAAAGGGGACGTTATGTAGTTGCGTGGCTGTTGTTAACTGGCTGTTGCTCAGCACAAGCCGTGTTTGCGGGGCTGTGGCGCAGGCTGATAATAGCAATAAAATAAAAAGGCTGCCGGCAATGTTACCGACAGCCCTGTAGCGTGATTGGTCTGTGGGGTTGTTAGTGTTTATTAACAAAAGGAAAAACGTCGGTGTAACCCAGAATATCTGTAATCAAAAAGACCAGGAATAAAAATACGGCCAGACCGACAATGCCCTGGCCGGTGGGCAGCTGTTCCATCTTGTCGGCCATGACTAAAAGTTCCTGGTCGGACATATTGTCGACACGAGACTGGATATCTCTATCGTCAACTCCCAGCGTGGCGAGCTGTTGTTTGACGCTATCCTGGGCAAGCATCTGTTTTAACTGCGACCGGGTATCGGAAAGCTGTTGCTGATTGATGGTGTAATTCAGGGCCTGGTCTGTGCCGATGATGGCTGCCTGTGATGCCGGAACATAAATGCTCATGGCGCTGAAAGTGATGAGTAGCAGGTGAAGTAATGGTCGCCCAATTTTGCGTAGCTGGTTCACTAGGTTGCCCCTGTAGTTATTTGTTTTGATGATCTATTTTGTCGCATGATCTCGAGCTATGCAACTCTGTAATGCGATATGTACGGGCTATGTTTAAGGCTATGATTATTTAAGGGTTTCAGGGGGTATTGGTGGCGGGCTGGGTTATCTCTGCCAATTTTACCGAAAATTGCTAGATTGCTATTTTTCGGGATTGTTGTAATCATAGCCCGACTTTTTAGAACCAGTAATCCTGGTATGTTTGCATTAATACTGATGGTGGAATATGGCAACGACGATTGATGAATTGACAATTAACTATACTGAGGATGGCCAGCTTGTTGTTAAGGAGCTGGATAAGGAGGTTCTGACTAAGGGGGCATGGTCGACTATTTTGTACCGTTATCAGGACTGGGACCGCAGCAAGGAAGTATACGGGCCAGAAAAATACACCATTCGCCGGTATCAAAAACGCAATGGTGAATATATGCAGCGCTCAAAATTTAATATTTCCAGCCGTGAGCAGGGGGAAAAGATTATCGCCACTTTACAGAAATGGATGGATTAGGCCTCTGCTAAGTAGCCGTCAGGGGGTGGCGGGGCAACAGCCAGGGCGAACTTTTTGGCTCGCTGTCAGGCGTATCGGGGTTTGAGCAGGGTGTCGTCGTCAAACGCGAATTCGACGCCAATCCGATATTCCTCCGTATTGTCGCCATGGTTACTGACCCAGCAGACGCGTGCAGGCAGTGGTTGGTCTGGTGTCCCCAGGCCTTCGAGCCAGATTTTATCTTCGGGTTCGTGCCGATAGTTGACCCGGAGTCCTGCACCACGGGCGCTTTTATCGATAATGGTGCCGGGGTAATACATCCGCTCATCACCCTGAGCGGTGTTGATTTCGGTAAAATAGATCGTTTCCAACGTGGTTGGAAAGCGCGCGTGCAACCGTTTGTCGTCACTCATAAACCTTCTCCGTCATCCTGATGTTGACAAAGATCCTCATCATCGACCATATCAGCATCACCCATAAAAAACAAATAATTTAGAAAAACAATTAAATAACAAGGAGATAGATGGTATTTATAATATGCTTTCGCAGATACGGGGTCAGCAAAAAGGGCCTCGTTAAGAGGCCCTTGTCGGTGGGTTACCTGTAATTAGTTGAGAATCGTCTCAACCCGATCCAGGTCATTAATAATCCTCCAGGAACCCCCGCCACTGATAACACGTTTGTTCCAGTTATCCAGGCGTTCCATATATTCCCGGGGATCGATATTGTCACTCGATAGCTTGGTGACATTCAGGGCGATAACCTCGATGCCATCCATCGGTAGCTCAAAATCACGTTTGTGTCCCTTTTTGATTTCTTCTTTCATGTCGGAAAAGACCAGAATGTGGCGTTTTCCGGCACCGGTTTCATCAAGATATTCTGCCGCCTGTAACATACCGCCACTGATGTCGGTATACGGGCTGCCTTTGACGGTTTTGACAAAAGAGTCAATCTGGTTGCGGAATTCCCGTTTTTGACTGGTAGCCACGGATGGCCGGGTATCAAAGGTCACCTTGGCGACGATATCCTTCTCACTGAAACTGCCGCTGTCGATGCGGGCGACGGCGAGTGAGTCACCACTGTCCAGCGTGCCAAGAAGATAATTAATGATCATCTGCGCCTTTTGTAGCTGCTGGGTGTAGGTGCCAGAGGTATCCATCAGCATGTAAACAGCGCGTCCCGGAGGAATCTGATCACCGCAGCCGCTGCTGAATATCAGGCTGACAGCGATCAGTAATGTACTTAATAGACGGTATGGTTTCAGGTTTTTCATAAGCCATGTCCTCCCTCGATTGTGTTGGCCGGGTTATGTGTCGGCTTATGGTGTTGTTTGGATTGCTGCGGTGAGTTTTTGCCGTAGTGCAAAAAAAGCTCTTCAAAACGTAGTGGAATAAATATGACTAAGTCATAGATGTTCACTAGTGTATTACCGAGATGGTAAGACAGGGTGCCAAGAAAACGCAGTGATACCGAAACAAAACGTAATATCCCGATACCGGCGACACCGATTACCGTACGTGACGAGTGCACAAAAGATTCCAGTGGAATGGCGACAAAGGTTAGTGCAAACGGCAATACAAAACCCATAATCATCTGTCCCATAGAGGGAATCCAGCGGAATTCCGGGTTGGCGGCTTCAATACCCGACAGGGTTTGACGCAGGGCCTCACGATCGGCGGCCAGAAGATCGCGCATGAAGGCGAGTGAAGATTCTACTGTGGCAAGGATAAACAGCAGGCCAAAGGTTATCCAGATCATTTTGCGGCGCATTTTATCGTCCATGGTGCCAATGATCGGGAACATGCGGGTGATACGTAGTGATTCCATCAGGAATATACCCATGGCTATTTCCAGGGTGATAATCACCATGGCGGCGACATTGGACGCCTTGAACGGTCCGAGCATACTATTGGCGCCGACCATCTCGGACATGGGCAGGGCGATCAGATAGTAGTTGACGATACCACCGATGATGGCAATGGTCAGGATCAAACCGGAGATGAAAAACTGGGTCATGGATGATGATGACAGTGTGCGTTCGGCCTGTGGAGAATGGGCGCGAATCTTTTCATACTGTTCCATCTGCTGGTCAATGACATGGGAACGGTCTTCGAGACCTTTGATGCTTTTATCAACATCATGTAATGTCTGGCTCAGATTGCGCCAGTAAGGCATCATGTTTTTCAGCAACAGATGACGTTTGGCGCTGGATTTACGGTATTCGCTCAAGGCCGAGCTCTGGGATTTTTTAATAGTTGAATGGATTTCACCGAGAATCTTGCCCACCATACCGCTGTCATCGTTACGCAATTTGGCGATGGTTTCAACGGCCTTGGTCCAGCCCGGTGCTTCAGGCGGGACTTCTGTGGCTTGTTGGTAATCTTCATCAATATGTGTGATTTGTTCGCTAAGCTGGCGCTGCAGATTTGGATAACCACTCAGATCGCGTGAGACAACAGCGTTGACGCGATGAAACTCCCGTTCAAGTAAGCGTTCCGTAGATTCCTGCCCGGCGGCCAGTAATACTTCGCGGTTACGTTGGTCGAGTTTTTCTTCGGCCTTATGGACTGAGCGTGCTGCCAGACGAAAACCATTCCGTATGATCAGGCATACGGAGCGAATGGATTGGTGAGCCGGTGTGCGGGCCAGGTACAGCAGGGCCACTGACAGACTAAACCAGATGACAACGGAAATAACCATACGGTCAGACCAGAGTAATAAAAGATCCATTGAAGACATAAGGTTTCTCCCGGTGTTGTTGATTTGGGGCAATGAGGATTGCTAATGAATGCTTATCGGGCCGGAAGGATGCTTCATGAGTCGGGGAGTGTGAGCTCTGTCGCATAACCGGATAATTTTGTTCGATTTTATGGCCCGGGAATAATTGATGTGTAAAAACTACAGATATATCAATGTGATAGCTGGGTTGGCGTAATCTGGTCAGATGTTGGAGTGCGGCTAAAAAGTCTTTTGAGTTCAAGCGCTTGTGTTTCATACCGATACAATTATTAGTCAGTCCTCGAAGTCATTAGCCATGAAGCATTCTAATATATACAAGCATTTTTCCAGGATCGATGGCAGTCATCCATTACGTGAGGCTGTTCCTGACGGGTATATCGATTACGCAGCGCGCCGACATCATGGCGGCAGTGTGTTCTATTTTAATTTTCCGCTGGCGCGGGAAATGGGTTTGCTAGCTTCGAGGCATCCTGATGAGATGAATGCCACTTTGCAGCGCACCTTGCTGGATACGTTCAGTATCCAGATTATTAATGAGTTCGACATAGAGCAGGGGCTTAAGATACCGGCGCGGGATCGGCTGCCTGGGATGTATATGGCTACACGTTATCTACAGATGCAGCACCCCGGGAAACAGGGCGCGACCTCGGGTGATGGTCGGGGATTATGGAACGGTTATTTCAAAGGCCGGCGCGGGACATGGGATATATCCAGTTGTGGTACCGGAACTACGGCATTAAGTCCGGCGGTTGCCAATGAAGGCCGTTTTGTCCAGACGGGTGATGACAATGTGTCTTATGGTAACGGCCGGGCCGATCTCAGTGATGGTGTGTGTGCGGCACTCATGAGTGAGGTTTATCATAATACCGGTATTGCCACTGAGAGGACGCTGGTTATTATTGCCTATCCTGATGGTACGGCAATCAATGTGCGGGCAACACGAAACCTGTTACGGCCAGCACATTTTTTTATGCATATAAAACAAAATAATCTGCCAGCACTTGAAGGATTGATTGAATATTATATCGATCGTCAGGTGCAAAATGGCCTGTGGCCACGCATTAAAGGGCGTGAAAGTCGTTATCGTTATTTTCTGGATTCCGTGTCACGGGATTTTGCCAGGATGGCAGCCCGATTTGAAAGCGATTATATTTTTTGCTGGCTCGACTGGGATGGCGATAATATCCTTATGAATGGCGGAATTATCGATTATGGCTCGTTGCGACAGTTTGGTCTTTTTCATCATAAATATCGTTATGATGATGTCGAAAGGATGTCGACAACGATTACGGAACAGAAAAACAAGGCGCGTTATATTGTCCAGACCTTTGCCCAGATTGTTGATGCCTTATTAAAAGGGTATAAAAGTAATATCAAATGTTATTCACACCATCAGTGGTTAGCATTGTTTGACAGCTTCTTTGTAGAGTCCAGAGAAGAGGCTTTTCTTTATCGTCTGGGCCTAGCCCCGAATTTTCTGGATAAAGCGCGTAGGTCCCGGTCAGTGGCTTCAAGCCTGAAACGTTTCCGCCGTTCCTACGATTATTTTGAAAGGGCCAAGTCGAAAAAGGGGGTTTACCAGGTAAACGACGGGATTAGCTGGGATGCAATTTTCTGTATGCGCGATGTTATGCGTGAAATGCCGGCTATGATGTTGTCTGAGAAGGGGCGCATGGAGGCGGAAGATTTTATTGCCATTATCCGTTCACGTTACGCTGGTGATGACGATGTATTATTAACCCCCTATCGCAGACGTTGTATCCGGAATTTCCAGCGTGATTATCGGGGTTTGTTAACAGCTATTGCCGCTGTAACCGGCCAGTCGCTACCAGGGTTGCTGCGTTCGGTTCAGCGGCGCTCGGCTATCATCAATCGTTATGACAGGATTACCGGTGACGCCATTATTCATGTGGCAGAGCAGCTGATTAAGGCCAGTCATTCACTGAGTAAACATCAGGTTTTACATTTATTTAACGAATTTGTCATGGCTCAGACCCTGGCGCCGGAATATCAGGCCGCGATACGGCGCAAGTTTGGCCGTAAAATTATTTTAAAACAAGGGAATAGGGCCCGTACGGGTTCGTCATACCTCTATCAGCAAATGCGACAAACAGTCGTTGATCATCGTGAAGGTCTCTAAAGATATTGTCCGGTTCTTTGGTGTAGATACTGGACCCAGACCACTTTGCACCGTATTATCTGGCTTGGATGTTGTCCTGTAACTATCTGAGGAGTAAATAATGGCAGATAATAATGAAGTCCTGGTTGTTGCATCAAAGTTAAAAAACTACATACGCAGCAAATCGGATATGAATACATCGGCATCGGTTATGGAAGTTGTTTCTGATCGTATTCGTGAAATGTGTGATCAGGCTATCGAAAATGCACGTAATGACAAACGCAAAACTGTAAAAGATCGCGATTTCTAATCCTGGTTCGCGAACTGTGACGGTGTTGTTTTCTCGTCATTTAAAGAATCGTAATTGATTGATTAGCCCGGAAGTACTAGTACTTCCGGGTTAATTAAACTCACCAATGAGCAGAATTCTTGATGGCGTGAAATGAATGAATCGTTATAAACCATAAAATCAAGTGAATAATGACGATTTCTGTAGTCTAAAAAATAATCACGGGGTATACTATTTCCGCTGTAAGCGATCGCGAAATTGCTTGTAATGATGTCTTGTAGTTGGCTATGGCTGACAGGCTTTGTTCAAAGTTTTTGAGGTATCGTGTATGAATAAAGGTACAGTGAAGTGGTTTAATAACACCAAGGGTTTCGGTTTTATTGCACCACAAAATGGCGGTGAAGATGTTTTTGTCCACTATTCATCTATCAAGAGCGATGGTGGATTCAGGACATTAAAAGAAGGTCAGGAGGTTTCTTATGAGTTTGAAAAAGGACCGAAAGGCTTGCAGGCGACTGAAGTAAGTTCGGAGTAGTCGCTTATTCTTGATTGTTAATCGTCCCCGGTAGACCTTTTGTAATAAGGGTAGATATTCCGGGTGTAAGTTTTATGTGCCGCGCATAACGCTGGCAGGCGCATATTTTTGCATTATTTCAGCATTTTTCCTTAAAAGCCTGCTGGTTACGTTCCACATTGACCGTTCTTTTGGTCTGTCATTGATTTTATTAGAAATCCTTTTGCTGTTGGTTTAAGATACGCCTCTAGTATGAGCCCGGGTGCTCGCGTGCCTCCAGGCAGGATCAGCATACTCAACAATCATTTAAGCTGAATTAGATAATTTCGAATGAATAAAAAAAATAGTTTTACTCGTGAAGAGTTGCTGGAGTGCGGTAAAGGACAGATGTTCGGGCCGGGTAACGCACAGCTCCCGCTGCCCCCCATGTTGATGTTTGACAGAATCATCAGGATTTCTGATGAGGGCGGGGCTTTTGGTAAGGGTGAAATTATAGCTGAGCTTGATGTTAGCCCTGATTTATGGTTTTTTGACTGTCATTTCGAAGGAGATCCTGTCATGCCAGGTTGCCTGGGGCTCGATGCGATGTGGCAGCTGGTGGGTTTTTTCCTCGGCTGGATGGGCGGACCGGGCCATGGCCGGGCGCTGGGTGCGGGTGATGTCAAATTTACCGGGCAGGTAACACCAGATAAGAAGTTGGTTACATATCGCATTGATTTAAAAAGAGTAATCATGCGGAAACTGGTTATGGGGATTGCCGACGCGGAGATGCAGGTTGATGGTAAAACCATCTATACCGCCAAAGATCTGAGAGTTGGCCTGTTTACATCTACTGAGAGTTTTTAAAGTGCGACGCGTTGTAGTTACCGGTTTAGGGATCGTATCGAGTATTGGCAACAACAAGGATGAGGTTGCTGTTTCACTGAAAGAGGGCCGCTCCGGCATAGAATTCTGTGAAAAATACGCGGAATTGGGTTTCCGCTCGCATGTCCATGGTGCGCTGCGCATCGATACGGCCGAGCAGATCGACAGAAAGCTGCTACGTTTTATGGGGGATGCAGCGGCCTATAACTATATCGCCATGCGTGACGCCATTGAGGACTCAGGGCTTAACGAAGAACAGGTATCCAACCCCCGCAGTGGTCTAATCGTCGGCTCGGGCGGGGCCTCCAATATGAATTTCCTCCAGGCGGTCGAAACGCTACGTGAGCGGGGCGCCAAACGTGTGGGTCCTTATATGGTGCCCAGAACCATGGGCAGTACCACATCGGCCAATCTGGCCACGGCCTTCAAGATCAAGGGTGTCAATTATTCCATCAGTTCGGCCTGTTCAACCAGTGCTCATTGTATCGGCAACGGCGTAGAGCAGATCCAGATGGGCAAACAGGATATCGTGTTTGCCGGTGGTGGTGAGGAGCTGGACTGGACCATGACTATGTTATTTGATGGTATGGGCGCCCTGTCGTCAAAATATAATGACGCCCCAGCCACGGCCTCGCGTACCTATGACGCTAATCGGGATGGTTTTGTAATATCCGGTGGTGGTGGTCTGGTGGTGCTGGAAGAGCTCGAACATGCGCAGGCCCGCGGAGCAAAAATCTATGCCGAGGTTGTCGGTTACGGCGCGACATCCGATGGTTTTGATATGGTCCAGCCGTCAGGCGAGGGTGCAGTACGTTGTATGCAGCTGGCCATGGCTACAGCCGGTGGCCCTATCGATTACATCAATACTCACGGTACCAGTACACCGGTTGGGGATATCCGGGAACTGGAGGCTATCCGCGAGGCCTTTGGTACCGAAATGCCACCCTTTTCGGCGACTAAATCGCTAACCGGTCATGCCCTGGGGGCTGCCGGTGTTAATGAGGCTATTTATTCCTTATTGATGATGGAGCAGGATTTTATTGCTGCTTCGGCCAATGTGGTTGATCTGGACCCGGCGGCTGAAGGTATGCCGCTGGTAACCGAATGCCGGCAGGGTGTGACGTTAAACCGGGTGATGTCCAACAGCTTTGGTTTCGGCGGTACCAATGCGACGTTGGTATTCCAGCGTTATCAGGCTTAAATCAGCCCCGATTATTCATTGTGTGCGCTTGTGTGGCGGTGACTCGCCAGGCGTAGTAGTTTTAGTAGCAGCAATGTTGCGGGTGTGCCATGTAGCAGCAGATCCAGAATATCAATGGCCTGCGTCAGTTCGCCGTTGACCAGAAGTTTCAATTTTTGCCATAGATGCGGTTCAGGCGTAAATGGTGCCAGTGCCAGTGGGATGGCGATAATAGCCAGTGTCAGTAAAGGCAAACGATCCAGCCATTTCATCTTATTAGTCTCCCGGAATGAATACGGTCAATGGTAACATAGCGTAGCCCCTATGGATTCAATCTGGGCAGCCTATGAACGACTTTATACGACGATGACGATAAAGTATTCCATTCGCAACAGTCAGCGCGCCAAACGTCTGCAACTCAGGGTTGGGGCCAGGGCTGAGGTTGAAGTGATATTGCCTCGGGGTATGAGCCAGGCCGGCGTGCCAGCCTTCGTTGCTAAACACCGGGACTGGATACTGAAAACACAAACACGATTACGGTCGCGCTTGCCACAAACACCGGAATTACATCAATCAATACCCGAGACTATCACCTTCAAGGCCTGTTGTAACTGTTGGCAGGTACAGTACAGGCTGGAGCCGGGTTTGCGTAGTGCATTGTCTGAATCAAATTTGCTTATATCGGTTAGTGCTGGTGATGAAAATGCAGCAAGACGAACACTGCAGCGTTGGCTAAGTCGAAAGGCAAGGTCTTAT